>Ga0265797_10011395_pt1 | contig 11136 bp, 8 predicted proteins | sample P2T30metagenome_FD_192433 | JGI IMG/M metagenome (GOLD analysis project Ga0265797, IMG submission 192433) | Plant litter microbial communities from East Loma Ridge, Irvine, California - P2 T30 | ecosystem: Environmental > Terrestrial > Plant litter > Unclassified | place: USA: California... | reverse complement strand
CGAGAAGGAGTGGCTTGGCTTGTTCTATAGGATGTTTGAGGAGAGGTTTGAGAAGGACGAGAGGATTAGGGAGAGGGCTGGTGGGAAGGCGAAGTGAGGGTTTGGGTTCAGTTGGGACATGTTAGATGGATCACTTGTAGATGTGGATTGTGTTGGTGTTGTATGTGTTGGTCCTAAGCTTTTGTTTGCATCACTATAACACATAGTTACAACGAATACAAGATCTAAAAACATCACCAGCAATATGTGACGCGCATTTTACAAAGTTGTCACAAAGGGAAAACGCGGTCATTATGGTAGACGTTGAGATGTACGAGAAGGCAGGGTACATAAATCAAGCTACAGTAATAGAGGCTATACTATACAAGAGGTCTATTGAAAGAGACCAAGGTTTAACAAGACGACTATTGAAGAAGACGTTACCTGCCATTCTATACACCCTTATCTCTAAGCCGATTCGAGTTCTCAGTCCTCTTTTTCTTCCTCTCTTCTACCCGCCGTCTAGATATAGCATCTCCGAGTAAAAGCCAAATGGTCCCCCATGTAACAGGCGCTGCTACATACTCCGCTATACCGCGGAAAAGCGTTTGAAAAGCCTCGTTCGTCCTCCTATCATGAAAATGAACCCATGCCTGGGGGCCCAGAGTGTCGCTTTGATTACGTGGAATAGCTGCTCCAAGTCGGTGGCTATGGCGCTCAAACAGCAGTTGTGGGCTTGGAGTAGTACCGTGTCGTACGGTGGGATATAGATAGCCATCGATCCGCGGGATTGTAGTTCGACTGTATTGTCCAAGCGGCATTCGTGGGGGTTGTGTACGTTGGCGTTACGCACTGGGTTGTTCACATACATCGAGCCGCGCGAATGTAATCTCTTTAGCGCGTCATCCGTAAAAACCTGATGCAGCGGCTGTTTTTGAAGTGCTTCGCCGCGGAATAGACGGCTGGTGTGGTAGACGGCGGGGAGCTTTGGTAGTCGTATCGTTGTGCGAGGAGTGGTGGATGTTGAGGCGCTCCTGGTATCGTTTGTTTTGCAGGATGAGGGTGCGTGGAGGTGCAGTACCAGTTCATCGTCACGCTGCGCCATGTCTTCCTCGAGAGTGTAGTTTACGATCATAGCCTGAAGCTCTGGCGAGAGATCGGGGAAGCGGGTGAAGGTGGTTGGAGTGGTCATTTTGGCTTGTTGTGATCCCTTCCTTTATGTGGGTTGAGTGATGCTTTTCGTATCGTCTAATTCTGATCGACTTGTGGCTTTTACGTGGCTTTTGCGTGGCTTTTGCGTAACGTTTATGTGGTATGCGTGGTTTATCTGTGCGCCGAGCGTGGATGTCAAGAGGTTTGCAGAAATGGGAGACAGAAACTTCCTTATATACCCTTTTGATGCCTTACGCCTAGCCCAAAGCACATCCAGGCACTACCGTTTGAAATCATTGATCATTACTATGCCATGGTTGTGGTTGGCCATAAAGTTGAGTCGCTACCGCGTTTACACACCCTTTGACTCATGTAGGAGCCAGTGATAATCTCAGCAAGTTTTGGAACTTGTCTACCAAAACAACCCATCCTTAGTTGAGACTGTCGCATTTAGCAGTGACATGCCGCAATCCAAATCTTTTGTGAGTCAGCCTTGATCCACTTCATAGACTGGTACCGCAATGACACAGACCAACGAGCCACTCATAAGGTAAGCAATACATGAATTCCTCTATATACATAAATATACTCTGCTAGCGATCAGCTACTCAGAGCGACCACTTCAACCCATCCCTAGCCACAGCAACCTCTCCCTCTTTCGGAAAAACAACATCTCCTTTCCTCGACAACGACCCCATATTACCCTCATTGCCGCCCAAAAACTCCAAAGGAATGAAGAAATGCTTCTTTACCAATCCCTTAATATCGTCTCCACGAGTCAATGACAAGCTCGCGAGATCAATCGAGCAGACCCACAGATGATGGTCGAGAAACACAATGCTATGCTCGAACGTGCCCAGAAAATGCTTGATGATTGCGGAAGAAAGAAGGAGAGTGGGTTCCGTACTTGCGCCTTCGCTTTGAGATTCGATGGCGTCGGCCCGCCAGACTGCGAGACGTTCTGTTGCTTTTGAACCGAGTTTGTGCGCGAACTCGGCGACGAGATTGGAACCTGAAATGTCGGTAGCAAGGGCTTTGAGGGTGAGATCGGTTCCAGTCAGGACTGTTGTGCCGATATCGATCTTGCGCGGAGGACCCGTGGTAGCCAGTTCGTCCAGCGTCTCCCAGCTAAATCGGCGGATAGTCTCATCTACGACCAGAATGAGTGTATCTGGTATTCTGATGGAGGACATCCATTTCCATATAGATCTAGGCGAAGATTCTAGAACCTTCATTTGCTGAAAGCCGTTGTTGGCGCTTCGTACCCATAATTGGTCGGCGGTGGCAGTCGAGATGAGAAGCCTATCACCCGCTTCGTTCAGTAGGAGCTGTTGGGCTGGCTCTTCGAAGCGAGTTTTCATCAGCTTCTCGGTTACTTTCAGTTGGTCGTCCTGCCCACCCTCCAATGCATAAGCCATAACCTCGTTGCTCGCATCTTGAGTGACGACCACGTCGCCAGCGCTGACTGCAATCATCTTCACAAAGATATCTTGCTGGTGAGAGTACGCCACACTTTGTAGCTCTCCTGAACGTCCCGAGTAGAAGTTCACTGAGCCATCATCTTTGCCTACAAGGATGACATCGCGAGTTGGGTGAACACAAGTGGCTGTGATTGGTACGATGTCCTCCTCCCCTTCACCGACTACCAGCGCAGGCAAAGTCACGGATTCGCTGATGCTTGAGTCCTCTTCGCCAGCTTTACGAATGAGGACGGCGGGCTCCCAGACTTTGGTTTTGCGATCGCGTAGCTCGATGATGCGAGTTCCACACGCTGTAAACGACAAAGCTTTTCCTAGAGTTTCTCTCGTATTGATCTGGCATAGTAATGTGAGAGTTTCGAAATCCCACAGTCCGAGCACACCCCAGCTGGATCCTGTTGCAAGCGTGCGACCGTCCGGCGAACAAGCCATGTAATGACAGTCTTGCTGGACAGCCTTGACAGCTCGCTGGCTCCAGGTTTCGTATAGCACCATGTTGCCGTTCTGGAAAGTCACTACTACCAAATCAACAGCAGGATTGGAGTTGAAGATGACACGTTGTGGGGAAGAGTTGCTGATCATTGCCGAGGAGTCAGCTTCTCCTCCGCAAGCTCCCAATAAGCGATCGTTGTCCAAGCTCCAGAGAAGTACGGCTTTACCTCGGTAGGCGAATGCTACCATCTTACAGTCTGGAGAGATAGCGATATCTAGTGGTGCCTGCCGGCTAAGGAAAGACTGATCGCGAAGTGTGCTTCCATCGTCGCAGCCTAGTGTAATGATATGACTGCTTCTTGTTGCTACTAGCAAGAAGCTGTCGTCGGGCGCGAACTGAAGTAGAACGGGGCTGTCTTTGATGTTGTAGCTCCATACTAGCATCTCGCTGTTGAGATCCCAGAGACGAACCATGTGGGCACCTGCGGAGGCGAGTCGATGGCTGTTATCGAAGCGCAGAACCTTCGCTGATTCTCCGTGATCGAGTGACATTCTCTCCTGGCAAGTACCCTGCCAGTAGAGGAATATTTGTCCAGATTTAGTACCGATGGCGAACGAATAGTCACCAGCAGCAACAGACATTGCGCGGTTCTGGCGGAAATCAATGTAGGATATAGAGTCCTCCCAAGCACTCTTCCCTACCCCAGCGATGGTCAGACCACTGTGAGAGTCTGCGAATTGCTGATGAATGGCGGAGTCTCGTGGACATAACGGCGTCACCAGATAGTAGATTGAGTCCGGGTTGTCTAGCAAATTACGCCCGAATTTAGCAGCAAGTCGCACTAGGTCTGTCGCCCATTGATTGACGTATCGATATGCTTCACCAAGCGGAGGTGTATGTTTGGCCCTACGGCCAAGATATCGCTGCAGGTTCTTAGCCGTTCTTGTCATATGGTAAAGGTTCTTCTTGCTCTGCGCGATGTACTCGATCCACGTCAAGACGTTAGATCTCAGGAACTTTTCGAGTGCTGCAAAGAGAGCAGTGTCGGAAGACGATGCCATCGCCAGATGTTCGGAAAAGGAAACACATGCGTACTCGGCAATGGGACTCTTGGCACCCCGTGAGATGCTAACAATGGTCCTGTTGCGAGGCGACCGCATCTCTTCACCACATAAGTAATTGAGGCAGGTAAGTGCCAGGCGTTTATTTCCTTCTTCCTTGGATATCGCAAACTCGGAGTCCAAGGACCCATCAGTGAGAAACGTACGCGTCGTCATGTGCATAACTTGCACGTATCCAGTTTTGTCGACATGGAGAAGCTGGCCGCAGAGACCCTGGACAGACTTCTCCAAACTTCGCACGCTCATACCCTCATCTATCTTGACGGCATTGGTGAGTTCGGAAGTATGTAGAGGGCGTACCGCACAAATGGCCCAGGCGAGGAGTGTTTTGGCGAGGCGTGTTTCACGTACGCTTCGTGACATTTCGCCAAGGATCCGTTCGTACAGAAGACTCATCTCGATAGGTAGTTCTTTGATAACCTCTTCAACTTGCTCTTCGCTGTATACTGATTGAAGCTCTTGTAACACCAAGCGTGCCCACAGGAAACAGCCAGCCGATTTGGTCACTAGCTTCTCTACAAGATGTCGCCTGTCGGCTTCTTCTTCAATTGGGAGCTGGTCCATGTTCTGTTCGAAGAACAGTCTGATGTCGTGCGTTGTATCTTCTACAGGAATAGTATCGGTCACGCCTCGACGACCGAGACGGGCGAATTGTCGTTCGAAATCAGGCCAAGGTCCTCTGCTGGTGATAAGTATCTGGAGATCGTATCTACACTCTATCCGCGAAAGTAATGGGAATAGCTTCATTGGGTCGATGCATTCATCCAAAGCATCAACAACCCAATATTGCGGCCTTCCGAGATTGAGCTTGAACACAGACCCAACGAACAGTTTCCTCCAGACAACCCTCTCGTCATCTTTATCGAAAGCTAGACTGTGCTCTTGCAGATCGTACAGCTCCTTGCGAACCGTCGGGTGTATGAAGGCCATCTGAAGTGCCATAGATCGTAGCATTGCGCTCAAAGTGTTTCTTCCCTTTTGTCCGTGTTTAAAGAAGTAGTAGCTACAATCCCGACCCTCGGCTTGGAGTTTCGTAATGACATGGCCCGCTAACACGGTTTTGCCGGTTGCTGGTTGGGCGGAAATCCAGTACAAAGGCACTGATGGCGAAGGCGTTCCAAACCATGACTGGAAGCCATCACGCTTCTCGATCCAAGAGCAAGACCCCGAGACTTGATTGTCCTGCTCATTGTTGAGCTCATCGATAGGCCTATCCATCACATCGAGGTAAGTTTGTAGAGCTGAGATTTGAGCACGCTCTTCGTCATCATTCCTGGCTAATGTATCGCCAAGTATATCCTCCACGATACTTGCTAGGGCATTTTTCACTTTGATGTAGTTTGAGTCGTACACGCTGTCGAATTTGCAAACCGTTCGATGGTCGGCGTTGAGCGGTTGTATGCGTTCGTGCTTGAGGCCAATGGAGGCGGAGTCTTTCTCAACAATCAACGCGGATTGAACCCCAAGGTTTAGTTTGAGGGTCTCGTAGAAAGATAGGAGACGGACCTCATCCGCATAATGTCTGAAGTCATCGTTGATGATGTCAAGCCCAAGGGAGTTCTTCTCAAGGTCGGCGAGAAATGGTTTTGCGTTGAACATACCGGCAGCTCGAAGCATGTTACTGAGCACCGATGCTAGTCCAGCACCTCGATGTGGTGTCGCGAGAAAGACGAGGCATTGAACGCGAGCAGCAAGCGCTTGGGTCGCAGCATCTCTCCGAGCAAGTATGTAGGCTTTTTTTATCACTAGATGTGAAACAAATCAGCTGAATGCTCAAATGCGGCCAGATTAGTTCATCAAAGGCTCGATTTACCTAAGCCGCCCATACTATGTCCGATAAGTATTATAGGTAGGTTCTGCTGCGTTCTCAGATGTGGATTGGTGGCCATCTCCCCCAGAAGATCTTTCCCAAAGTCATGAACGCTCAATATGCTCTCTTTTCGCTCGCCCCAGTCGCTGTTGTAGCCGAAGGTATGGATGCGCACATGTTGCAGATCTGGTTCTTGTGGTAGCCATGCTTGTGGCCAGAAGTTGTCATCGTCTTCGCCCTTCGTCCAAGTCTTTACAGATCCGCCTCGCAAGCCGTGGACGAAGATCAGATCGACACGAGGCTCTGGTGGCTCATGTAGAAGAGTAAGTCCGTAAGGGCCAAATGGACTGGTCGGAAATGTCGTGTCCTCTGGGGATTTCGTACGCGTCAACAGACTGAAGGATCTTCGAACAGAATAGCCGTTTCTGCTGGTGATTCGTGACAAGGCTGTACTCGAGCGGCGCCTGTCATTCGTTTGGGGGCCGTCTTGCGGGGTAGCCTATAAGCGAATCAGCCTCTACTACCAACAGCGAAGGTGCTAGATCATCGTACATCGTCCGCCATCTTCCATATCTCAAGCGCAGAAGTTAGACAGTAGGCGCTTACTGCTAGGAAGGTGAAGCGCAAAGGCTGAACATTCGTGGGCACGTGTGAGCGGCACGTCGCATTCCTCAATGATTGCGGCAGTGGCATGACGCACCAGATCGGGTGTATCGCCCGCGATGGCGCCAAATGATTGGCCTTAGATGGATGGGCTCACCCATCCGATGCAGTCATGTCGTACGTCCCGAATCCTTTGGGTGTGTTCAGCCTTGGAGGCACAGCAAACCCCGCAGTTGCAGCGCGGCGGTTGATATATGAACTGAGCCGCGTCTGCCAGCGTGCTTTGTCGTAGCTCCGTAGCTTTGTCAACAATATGGTGAAGATTGACGACGATTTTACACAGGCTGTCTTGAAAGATGAGGATAAGTATGAAGGAAAAGACCTCGATGCCAACATCGCCGCAGGTATACTCCATCAGCCGACTGGCATATCCTTGCAACATGATAATATACTGATCCAATTTTCCAGCTCTTCCAGAAGGCGCAGAGATAGAATGGGTTTGCACACATGGGGCGACGCATTGGTCTGTGTCGACTAAAATCGATACAAGAGTCGATGGGAAACCGACCTCGTTCTTCCTGAAGGAGTATCGGGACGCGAATGCAAAAGACATGGTGAGAGCAGAATATGAGTCCACAGCCGCTCTGCACGAAACGGCTCCTCAGAACGTGCCGCGACCGTTAGCCTACGGATCGTTCGCATCGGATCCAGAGAGATTCTTCTACATTCAAGCCTTCTGTGACATGAACGACGAATTGCCTGATGTCGATGAATTCGTCGCTATACTGGCGAAGATACATCAGAAGAAGTCACCGACTGGAAAATTTGGATTCCACATTACCAGTGCGTGTTTCCGAAGCGGATCACATTAAGATTGGTGACGCTAATTTTCGAGACAGCTTTCCAGGGAAATATTCCGAACCACAACGAGTGGTGTGACACCTGGGAAGAATACTTCACTCGCAACCTGATTTCCATAATCGATCTGGAGCGACAAATCCATGGCGCAGACCCGGAAATGGATGCGCTATCTTCCGATATAGTGAAGAAAGTAGTGCCCCGACTCCTTCGTCCGCTTGAGACCGGAGGCAACAAGATCGAGCCGGTCTTGATGCATGGTGATATGTGGCATGGCAATGTCAGTGTTGACAACGAGACGGACGAACCGATCCTATACGACGCGGGTAGCTTTTATGGACATAACGAATACGAAGCAAATCCGTGGCGCGCGACGCGGTACCAGTTCAATCGGACGCATTTGCGCGCATACCATAAGCTCGTGCCTGTCTCGAAGCCAGCAGAAGACCATGACGACAGGAATGCCCTCTACGCAGTGTACGCATGGTCCATTTTCTTGCGGTTGCAAGCGCTAACAAATCAGTCGATGTGACCTCATGGTCTCATGTTGCTGGAAGCAGACAAAGATTACTCGGCAGTTGTAAGTCGTGCCACCATCGGTGGCTTGTTGAGCTCCGACTGACCGAATGTAGGGCGATTGAGGGGATGCGGCGCCTGGTCGCGAAGTTCCCAGATGGATACGAGGGCTACGTCGCCACGAGTGAGGCGAGGGGTAAACGCGATTCTGGGAAATTCGCCGAGGACGTATAGAGAAGAGGTCGTGACCCTACTTTTGCCCAGTCATGCGCGCAGTGTCTTGCGTACGTAAGGTGTTTTTCTCACGGGCTTGCCGTTCATTGCGCCATGCCATACCTCTTATTCGAATGAAAATTGTTGCAACAACACTCAGTATACCGGAAGTTGCAGCCAGAGCCGTGAAGAACCAGCCCTCACCCATAACGTCTAGCAGAGGCTGCATGGCAGCAACAGCTGCTGCTGAAATAGCGCACCGAGTGATGTTACCTGCTGCAGCGGCGGTGCTTGTGTTCTGCGGAGAAATGTCCACGATAAGAGTGTTGTGCGTCTGGAAACTTGTTAATATTGATGACAGTTGTACAGTGTGGCAACACCTACCTGACATATGCATGTAGCAAGGAATCCATGAAGAAATAGGAATACTAACGGTACGCTTATATGCTGCATGGTCGTCAGTTTTTTGGGTGTGTGGACAGTGCGAACGGCCTACAATTTCTTTGCGCAAGACCCATCCATAACCCACTATGACTGCAGTAGATGTCGGAATGAGAAGCCACGATAACCGAGAGCGCGCTTTCTCTATTGGAAATTTGACCAGATCGTCGCCAGCAACCTTGTCGACGGTTATGTTGTTCGCCTTCGCCGTGGAGCGATAGTTGTAGTCCATTAGCTTACCATTGATATAACCACCAAGGATGACCCCAGTCCCTATGGAAAAGTAACATAAACCGACTTGAAGCTCATCGAGACCGTACATTTCCGTGAAGATGGCTGGGATAGAGGCTTGAATGCAATAGTAAGCAGCGTAGTAGACGGCACTAATGGAAAGAACCGCAGCAGTGTCCCTGTGGAAACAGACTAGCAGGGCCTTGAAGGGATTAGGTATGAGGCTTCTCCTATTCCAAGCCCTCGGTTCGTTGGGTGTTGTCAACTGTCGCTGCCGGCTTGACTGCAACAAAGGTTTATTCCATTTGGGTGCTGCAATACTGCCGTTTCCCACGACGTTGCGCCCAGTCTCAGGGAAGACGAGGCTTAGAACGGCCAGAAAGGCAGCTCCAATAATGACTAGCAACCAGAACACCCATCTGTATCCAGTTCTTGATGCCATTACACCGCCGACTAAAGGGCCTATGCTTGGACCGAGGTTTGTCGCGATCATGGCAGGCCCTAACATGCTTCCTCGGGTTGCTGGCGTTGCTACATCAGCAATCACTCCGTACCCGATAGCTACCGTTGCGGAGCAGCCGAAACTCTGGAGACCACGCAGGACCATTAGGGCAGCATAATCCTGCTGGAGCGCAAGGCCCAAATTGGCGCAGACATATATAGCGAAAGTGATGAGGTACACGGGTCGTCGTCCGAGGTTGTCGGCCAAGTCTCCACAGAAAGCTGGCGCAATCGCTTGAACGATCAGGTATGTCGTGATGGTAAGGTTTATCAGGCTGGTACTGACGTGCACAGCGTGTTGCAGTTCCTCGAGGCATGGAAAGTATATGTTGGCTGTAAAGGGAGAGAAGAACATGCTGCACCCGATCAACCATGTGATCATGCGCCGCTCAGCTTTTGTAAATACTGTGTACGCAATGGCTGTTTCCGGCGCGGAAACGGCTGCCTTGATCTCGACATCTGTTGTGCTCAGCACGTCTTTATCTCTGGCAAGCACGTCATTGTTGAGCGAATGATCTCGCGAGCTTCGGTCTTGCTGGGTCTGCATTTCGTCGATCCGCGGGAGGCGATCAGGGCTATCGATTTTGGATGCTGCTGGGCGTCAACAAGGCAGTTTTCCGTATGCTGATGTGGGCTCTCTCGGCTCGTCTCCGCGTCTGTTTCAATCGTGATAGATGTTAGCAGACAGGCATGCCTCGCGTGGCGTCGCGTGCTGCAGCCAATCCTGTTCTGTCATGCAAGTTGTATGCACAGGCGGGCACCCCGCCATTTTGACGGTAGGTGGGGGCATCACGCGCCCTCCGTTGCAATGTCGCGTGTAGTCGTGCGTTTGTAACATAAATAAGGTGGTAGGAGATGAAGTTGGTAGTGGCTCGAGTTTGTGAGCAACACGTCGCTGCCCCAGTTGGAGCCGAAGCTTGTCGGCGCTAACTCAATTAGTTTCAGATGTCACGTCTACGTGACATGCTTCTGGACGCGTGCGCTTTCATGACGGATTTCCATGAGCTTCGCCTTCGAAATTTAGGTCTTTCTGCGAGTAACTCTGGTTGTGCACGTCAAAGGTCTGGTCATCCTGACTGATTCCATGGCAATTTCGATACTGGTAGAAGGCTTTACCAAACTTGGATACCTTCGAATGCTACCCACACTTATTTACACACACTTCTTGATGCTCGGTGGCGGTCACATGGCTGTCATAAGTGAGGGCTGAATTTCAAGTGAAAGCGGAGGAAAACTGCGGGCTTCTGTGCAAAGCTGAGATCAAAATCTTCTTTCCTTTGTTGCGCAGGGTGTCATAGGATACTTCGATAACACCCAGGCAATGGCACTTTCTATGAACAGGGGTAGTTCCTCCCACACTTATGAACCTTGCACCTTACTTATCAAGCAAAAAAAGTTGGATATATGCATCGTTTCCCGACTTTAGGTATGAACCCTCCAGATCACGCGGAGGCGCCTTCTGTCGAAGTCCTTGTCATAAATATACATACAGTACAGATGCTCTATACCTTGACCTCCTCTACCTTCGGCTTCTCAAACTCAGCCTTGCCATCTTTCACGGTGGCATACCGTATTGTGCCCGATGCATCTGTGTTGGGTATCGGTGCTTTTGTGCCCTCTCCTATTGACTTGATCTCCTCTTTGATCTTCCGCGTGGCGGCGTCTTCGACAGCGCCTGGTGGGCTGTCCGCGATCTCGTCAACGTTTCTTAAAGTAAGGACATCGCTGATTCGGGAAGCGCGGGACTGGATGAGCATGGTGGTTGGGCCTTCGAAACGGAGGAATAACTGCGGAGTGTCA
>Ga0265797_10011394_pt1 | contig 11137 bp, 18 predicted proteins | sample P2T30metagenome_FD_192433 | JGI IMG/M metagenome (GOLD analysis project Ga0265797, IMG submission 192433) | Plant litter microbial communities from East Loma Ridge, Irvine, California - P2 T30 | ecosystem: Environmental > Terrestrial > Plant litter > Unclassified | place: USA: California... | reverse complement strand
CACCGCCGGCGTACGCGGCCTGGCCGTGCTCATCGGCATCAACGACATTGTCTACAGCCCGGCCTCGGCGCCGCTGGCGCCGGCATCGCTGTTGGCCGGCTACCGCCAGCTGATCGAACGCGCGCACCTGCACGCCATGCCGGTGCTGGGCGCGACGCTGCCGCCGTTTTCGGGCTTCGTCTATTACACGCCGGCGCGCGAAGCGGTGCGCCAGGCCGTCAATGCCTGGATGCGCAGCGCAGCGCCATTCGACTTGCTGGCCGACGTCGACCTGGCGCTGCGCGATCCGGCCAATCCACAGCGCCTGCGCGCCGCCTACGACAGCGGCGACCGCCTGCATCCGAACGATGCCGGGTATCAGGCGTTGGCAGCGACGGTTCCACTGTCTGCGCTGGTGTCACTGCTGAACAACGGCGTCTAACTGTATGTAACAGGGTGGAAGTCGAGAGCAAAGAAGAATCAGCCTTTCTCCTCTATGAGGAGCATCGAATCAAACCCCGCCTACAGAAATTCGTAGAAAATATTCATAATTCAAGCGGCCGAAACCACCTTCCATTCCCCCCGAAGATCGTCATATTTTGCGGTCATTTCAGCGCTCTTATGGCCCAGAATTTCCTGCGCAAATGCCGCGCCGAACTGCTCCCTGTATAACCGTTCAGCCAGGCTTCGAATCTCATGGAACGTGATTGCCGTGCGCCCTTCTTTCGGGGCGATTCCTGCGGCGTCGCGCGCAGTCGCGAAAGCTCCGGTCACAAGGTCTATCTTTACCTTACTTCCCGGCGTCGCACCTCCGTTACGGCGGACGTGGTGAACCATATAGGGGCTTGCCACATTATCCCGGCACTGCCTCACGACTTCCTCGATTGACATGCCCAACTTGGCAATGGCAATGCGCCCGTCGAGCGCTAGACGGGTTTTACCGCCGCTCTTCCCCTGCGCCACGTGCAGGCGCCCATCTTTCCAGTCGGTGAACTTAAGCGATACAACGTCGCCGCGACGTTGGCCGGTAACCAAGGCCAGATTCATCGCGTTGCGCAACCACACCGGCGAAAGTTCGCGCACTGCCAGGAATTGCTCGAAGCTCATCCGCTCGCGCGCAACTACTGCTCTCTGCCGACGTGTCGCTGTGACTGGATTCCGGCCTGCGTCGATCAGTCCCTGCGTCTCTGCCCATCTGAAAACGTCGCTTAGTTTCGAGCGCATTTGGTTGGCCGACGGCGCACCACGCTCGGCCTTGTACGCCTCCAGGTACTGCGCCACCATCAAAGTCGAAACCTCCGACAATCGCCGTTCAGCGAAGTCGCATTCCGCCAGTCGGCGCAAATACATGTCGCTGGCGATCAGCGTTGCACGGCGCGGCTCGATCTTCTCCATCCACAGCGCGCGATAGATCGGCAGCCACTCGGCCAGTGTGTATTCGACCTTCCCGGCCACCCAGTCGGCAAGTGACGAAGGCTTCATCGTCGCCAGAACAGCGTTCGCTGCGCGCGCTTCAGAAAACGCATGCGCGCGGTCGCGCCCGAGCCCCTTTTGCTGCTTCGTGTTTGGGTTCTTGTAGTAGAAATACCCCGCCGGGTTCTGGTACAGGTTCGGCGGGAATCCCTTGTTTTTTGCCAGTCGCTTGCGCCCCATTTTAGTCCGCCACATAGCGCGCATCGCGCTTCACTTGCCAGTGCTTGCCGATCTTCTCCGGTTGCGGCTGGATGCGCCCATCATGCACCCAGCGCAGCAGCGTGTTCTGGTGCGGAATCTTCGACAGCGTCAGGGCTGCCCATTCGCGCAGGGTGATGTACCTCGACTGAATCGTTTGCTTTTGCATATCAGCCATTCTCCTTATTGGTGGTGTGTGATGGTGCCGACAACTTCTGGTGCAGCGACTGCGACTCCTTGATCGTCCATTCGACCGGCATGGCGTGCATGTCTTCCAAGAAGCGCTTGCACTCGAGAAGTAGCGCCCGATCCGCCGCCACCGCATCGCGCTGGCCCTGGCGGTACTGCTCGGCGGTGTAGCCCTTGATCCGATGCCCATCCGGTCCGTCGATGTTGAAGCGCCCGAAATGCTTCGGCAAGCCCGGAAGTCCTTCGTCGTCCACCTCAGCAGGGCGAGAAGCAAGGGCGGCGCGGGCCAGTCCGATGCCGGCGGCGAAGGCTTCGGCCTGGTCGCACACGGCGCCGGTGCTGTACAGCCCATCCCCGATGTATACCGCCGACTCCCCGCGTTGCGACATCCAGCGCTCGAACTCGTGCCGAACATCCACCTCGGGCGCGGTGCTGGGCGATGGCGGGGTGGCGCTGGACTGGCCAGCCTCGAACGCAGTGCGCAGCAGATCGTGCAGGCGCTCGGTGTCTTGGCGCGCGCCCACAAGCAGCGACTTGCGCAGGTCCACCTCGATAGAGGTCCACCAGGTCAGGTAGGTATCAGCCATTTGATTCGCTCCCTTCCTGGCCGCCGTCGAGCTGGGCGGCGCGCTGGATTGCCGCATCAACCGCCTCGTTCACGTCGTCGGAGAGATAGCCCTCGCCGTCGATCACGTGGCGCTCGCCCTCGGCGTCGTACCAGACCGCCATGCCACAGCCGTTCTCCAGCTCGATGCGCACCTCGTAGCCTTCCGGCAGTTCGCCACATGCGCGCAGCGTGGCGCGCCACAGCTCGATGCCCTTGCGCTCATCCTTCGGCGCTTCCGGTGTGCCGGGGGCGCTAGGTGCGGCCTCCAGCAAGCGCAGGGCGCGCGCCATCTGCCATGCGAAGTCGCCGTCCAGCCCTTGGCGGTTGCCTTGGTCGTTGCGGATGTAGCGGTGGAATGTCTTGTCAGTGAAATGACGCTCCATGAAATTAACCAGGTACTCGTGCGCTTCCTCGGTGGTCATACGAGGCGGCTCCACAGGCAGCGCGCCATATGCTGCGGCTTGCTGGGCGGCGACGGATGAATGCGGCTTGTCAGGGTCGCAGTCTGTAGCGCAATTGCAGCGGTGGCCGAACTTAGAGCATTTGCGCATCGTCGCCTGTGCGCCTTGGGACTGAGCGGCGAGGGCTGCGCGTGCTTGCGCATCTACCGATTCCATTTCAGGTGACAGGGCGCCGAGTTCTACGCGCCGCGTTGCTGCGAACTTCACGTAGGCGCGCAGTGCATCGACGACAGCCGGTGCGCCGCTCTCCGCATGCTGGGCGGCTGGGATCGGCAGTTTCAATGCCTCGCCCATTGCGTACCACGCGGCCTCTCCATCGCGGGTCCGGCACATGGCCGCCGACGCCAGCGACTTGTAACCGCGCTCCAGCACGGCGCGCAGGTTCAGCGCATAAGATTGCCAGTCGGCTTGCGGCGCTTCGCCCTCTGGCTGGGCGCGCAGCGATTCAACGGCTTTGGCGACCTCGCTCGTCGTGCGGGCTTTTGCATCCGCCTCGTCAATTGCGTCCTCTTCATCGTCGCCAGTGCCGCGCCAGGCGATAACGCCATTGTCGTCCATGTACATCAGGACGGCAGCAATCTGCTCGACCATGCTCTCTGGCTGGGCGCGGCGAGCGGCGAATTCCTCCACCACCGCCAAGAAACGTTCGTAGTCGGTCTGGTAAATGCCGTGCTTCTCGGCAGCGTGAGCCAGCGATACCACCGCAACGCGGCATGCAGTCAGCAGCTTGTCCAGGTCCGGCAGTTCAGTTGGATTGCTCATTTCGATTCCTTCGGGTTACGGGTGAACTGACAGAACAGCGCGGATGTCGTGAACCTCGATGTCATGCATATCAAGCTCTTCGTGCATTTCCTCGTACTCCTCGACATTGCCGTCACGATCCAGAAGCACGATGGCAATTTCTGTAACAGTTCGAGTGATCTTTGCCTTCACCCGGCGTGGCTTGGGGTCGTTAGATTGGCTCATTTCGATTCCTTTGCTGGCGATGGGACGGCGAGCATTGCAGACAGAAATTCATGGGTCAGTCGATGCGCCGGGCTGTCAATCTCTGGCGAGTAGCCGCACCATTTGCCGTCAGCGCGGCGTAGTTGAATGTCCTCGCCACCGCGCACCAGCGTCCAGCCTTCCGGCACCGCTACCTGACCGGCTTGTGCCGCGACCTCGCGCTCGATGGCGCGGGCGAATCGCATCGCTGCTTGATAGCCTTGTGCGTCAGGGCACTCTTTAGACCAAATTTCCTCGATCCGCTCATCCGTCAGTACAGTGCTTGCAGGGGCGGCCACCTCCACCACGTCCACGCGCTCAAGCTCCGCGCTGGCGCAGGGGAAGCGGTGCCCGTAGTCGGCCACGACGCCCTGCCCTGCCTCAGTAATCAGGATCGACCAGCGGCGCGCCTGGCCGGTGGCGGCGCCCCAGTACAGCTCGTCGGTCGGGCGTTCACCCTTGCGCATGCGGCGCTGCGGGTCCACGGTGTCTAGCTGCGCGCGGATAGCGGCAGGATCGCCGGCCACGACGTACAGCGGCGTGTCTGGGATCGGCACCAGCGCGCCGGCAGCCATCGGCATGTGCTCGAGCACCTCGGCGCCGGCAGTGGCGAATGCGTTGGCCAGCATGGTGCGGCGGGCGTGGAATTCGGTTTCGGTCATGCAGGTTCTCCAGGTTGATATTGTTGTGCTGGCTCGCTCCAGCGCACGTCGCGCGCCGCGCCGAAGGCGTACAGAAACTCGATGAAGGCCGCGGCTTCCTTCACGTAGAAGTCGCGCGACTGGATGCCCAGCTGGACGATCCGGCGACCGTCAAAACTCGGGGCGACGCGAGCATCGTGGTGCAGCGGCGTGCCGGCCGAACGCATTTCGTCGGCGAACTCGTCGATCAGCAGCCGCTTCATGTCGTCGCTGTCCCACTTGCGGCCGATGTGCTCGACTTGGCGCGCGATGTCGCTGATCATGGCGTGGTACTTCTCTTCCTGAATCCGCTTCTTCGCGGGTTCCGAGATCACCACCATGAAGCCCGGCGGGGCGTCCATCACGCAGCGCGCGGCGTTGTTGCGAGCCTGGTCATGCGCCAGGACGAAAGTGCGGCGGGCGGTCATGGAGTCACCTGCCGGCGCACGGTCACGAAGTCGACACAGATCAGGCGCTCAATCACGGCGCCCAGCGGCAGGTCGAAGGCTTCCGACACGGCCTTGACGATCTCCAGGTCGCTCGGGTCTGGCTGCATGGCGTCGGCCAGGTCGACCAAGCGCGCGTATGGGATGATGGCGTTCATGCTTCCACCGCCGCAGGCGCGCCAGCACGCAGGATTGCCACATTCGCCTGCACCAGCCCGTCGAACTCGGCCAGGCGCTCGACCATCGAGTCGATGAAGGCGTTGTCGCGGTGCACGCGCTTGACGTACAGGTCTTTGCCGACGGCGGCCAGGTCCGGCACGTACATCAGGAAATCGCACCAGGCGCGGCCGGTGATCCACATGCCGCCCTGCATCTGGTGGTCGTATTCGCTGGTGTCGCCGGTCGCCAGGATGTGTAGAATCTTCGCGCTGTCGATCGGCGCCTTCACCTCGATCAGCCCATCGTCGTCGACCAGCCCGTCCGTGCTGTAGCCGAACAGGCCGTCGTCGGTGACGCAGATGCCGGCCTCGGTCACGAACGCGCCGGTGCGCGCCTCGTAGTGCATGCGCGCCGCCGCTTCCATCTGGTGGCCGCGCTCCAGCACCCAGGCTTTCGGCGGCTCGCCGTGCATCTGGCCGCTGATGCGCTCGATGGCCAGGTCGGCGGCGTAGCGCTCGGCTACCGCCGTCGGGTCGCCGACATCACGCGCGCCAGACTTGCGCGAGCAGCGGCTGATGGCGTCGGCGAAGCAGCTGGCGGTGATCTTGCCGCAGCGGGCGGCGTGCCACTCGGCGGTTCCTTGTGGGCATTCGATAAATTTCATGGCTGTGCTCCGCGTTGTTCGTCCAGCTCTTCCGGCGAAAGCGCCGGCTCCATTTCCACGGTGCGCGCGGCATCGGCGGCTTCCTGCTCAGCCTTCATGCGCGCGCGGTGGCCGGCGATCGCATCTTTCAGCTTCGCGTGGTCGGCCGGCTGCTTCGTGAAGGCGCCGTTGTTGTCGCGCCAGAACTTGAGCGCGTCGGCGTCGGTGGTGGTGCGCAGCGCCGCGGCGATGATCGGGCTGACGTCCAGGGCGCTCTCGGCGCGCGCGCCGGCGTCGGCCAGCCCTTCCCCACCGTCCGTGTTCAGGTGGTGAATCGCAGTCTCCAGGCGCTCGGTTTTCGGCCAGTATTTGTAGGCTTGCTTCACGCACGTTTTCTTGATCATTTCGCCCGGGTCGGTCTTCCAGGGGCCGCCGCCGCGCTTCCATGCTTCCGAGCGATCGCGGATGTCGTACACCTCGCTGATTTCCATGGTGTGCGTCAGATAGTCGCCGTCGGCGGTCTTCACCACCACGTAGACGCCGATGATGGCGCCGCGATCCTTGCTGAAAGGATTGAACGTGTGCACAGGCGGCTGATCAAACCGGCCGCGTGCGAATCCGTCGTTCTCGCGCACCAGCTCGGCCTGCGCCCACTTGATCGAGCCGGTGGCCATGGCCAGGTCCATCAGTCCCATGTAGCTGATGTCCAGGCAGATGGCGCCGCCGCGCGGCACGAGGTACGCCTGCTTCTTCGCCGGGTTCAGGCTGATGCCGATCGCCGCGATGTTCTTCACCGCATTGACGATCGAGGCGCGGTTGCTCATGGCGATCTTGAGCGAGAAATCGTTGTTGCTCAGCACCTGGATGGCGAAGCCGGCTTCCTGCTCGAACTTGATCGAGCGATCCGACAGCAAGGTCATGAAGTCCTCGCGGGCGGCGTTGATCTCGCCGGTTATCAGGGTCAATGCGTTGCTCATGTCATTCTTTCGTTAGAAGCCGCTGCGGTACATAGCGACTGCACGGCGGAGGGCGTAGCGGCGGCCGAAGCCGACGCGGCAACCAAAACGGTATTGGGAGATCAGGAAGCGGAACATGTTGTCTCCTTAGTAAGCGATCGACATGGCCGGCACCTTGCCGGATGCGATCAGGGTCACGCACTGTTTCGCGCATTCTTCGGTCAGGCCGCCAGCGATCAGCGCAGCCAGCGCGGCGCGGTTGATCTTCGCCTTGTGGGCCTTGTTCGCTTCACGGCGCGCCAGATCGGCGGCAGCGGCTGCCTGCTCGGCGGCGACACGATCCTGCTCGCGGCGCACCGCTTCGGCTGCTTGGCGCTCAGCTGCTGCGGCGGCTTCCTTGGCCTGGCGTTCAGCGCGGGCGGCAGCATCGATGCGCTCCTGTTCGGCGCGCTGCTCCGCTTCGACGCGGCGGCGCTCGGCGTTCTCGGCCTGCAGCTTCAATTCCAGTTCGCGGCGCGCGGCGGCTTCACGCTCGGCGGCGGCGCGGGCCTCGGCTTCTTGTGCAGCGCGGGCGGCTTCGGCCTTGGCGCGCTCTTCGGCGGCGCGGACGATGGCGGCTTCGCGCTCCAGGCGCTCACGTTCGGCAGCTTCGGCGCGCAGGCGGGCCAGCTCGGCTTCCTTGGCTTCGTCTGCAACGTGCTCGGCATGGCGAACACGCAGGTTGCGCAGGAGATCGTCTTTTACTTCCAGTGCCTGCGGCTTGAACTCTTGCCAGTCGTCGCCGATCACCAGCGGCTCCAGTTCGGCGATTGCATCGGCCAGTGCTGCGGCGGTGGTGGCGCCGGCGCCGGTATTGCGCAGGTTCGCCAGGCGCTCCGACAGGTCGGCGACGCGCTGCTTCTCGCGCTGCTCGATCTCGTCCACCGCCGACTGGTGCACCGTGATCATGGCTTCGATGCGGGCGCCGATTTCCTTGGCCTCGGCATCGATGGCGCGGCCCACGCGCAGCGACTCTTCCTTCGCCGACTTGCGGGTGCGCTCCAGGGCGCCCTTGGTCAGGCGCAGAGTGTTGATGTGGCTGCGCGCTTCCTTGTTACCCTTCGGCGATTCGTAGTCGAACAACAGCGTGGCGTTCTTCTGCTCCAGCTCGGCGAGCTGTGCGTAGAACGGGCGGTATTCGGCGACCGCGCTTTCTTCTTTGGCCAGCAATTCCATCTTCTTCTCCTGTTGCGCCGGCGCGGCCGGCTTCGGTTTGATTACTCCTGCCCGTGGCCAAAATAGCCAGAGGCAAAAATGTGGCCGCACTCGTCATCGCCGTCATCACCGCCATCGCGTTCGCTCAGGTTCCGATACTGGCCGGTGCTCTTTTCTTGGCGACTCGCCTTGCACGACTTCGAGCAAAACTTGCCCCAGCCGCGTGCGACGTCGGCGGCCCGCGCTTGGAACGAGCCTTTGCACCAGTTGCACTTGCGATCAACCATTCGCGGCTGCGGGACATGCTTTGTTGGCGCCGCAGCCGGTGCTGGTGCTGGTGCCACCGACGCTGCAGGCTTCGCCGCTGCTGCGGCCTTGCCGTGCTGGTAGATCAGCCAGGCGTCAGCCAGGCCACCACCAGCAAGCTGGTTCTTGAGCGTCCACTGCTCCAGTGCTGCGCGTTCATCGGCGGCGCCGCAAGGGCAGTCCAGGCTGCCGTCTATATGCTTCGACAGGCTGCCGGTGCCGTTGCAGTTCTGGCAGGTCATGCCGCTACTCGGTCGAGGTAGCGGTGGCAACGATCACCGATCGACACTTCGCGGTTGTACTTCGCCTGCTCGGCCAGTTCGAGATCAGCCTGCTTAGCACCAGTGTCGAGCGCGATCTTGTCGAGCAGCTCGCGGAAGGCGTTGCGGCCGGCCAACGTCTGCTGGATCAGTTCGGCCAGCGCCTGGTCGTCGCCCAGGTACGCGCCCAGGTTCTCGATCATTTCTTCGGTGTTGACTGGCTGGCCAGCCTTGCAAGCGGCCAGGATCATGTGCGCCTTTTCACGGGTGGCGCGGTCATGGGCGGCTTGGTATTGCAGATCGTCGTCTTGGTCGTGGTGTGCCATCGTGGTCTCCGGGTTGGTCGCTGCCTCAACAAACTACAACCATAGGTTACAACAACAAGTTGGAGCTTGCAAGAGAAAGTTGTAGACTCTGGCGAAAAAAGTTAAAGTGCTACAACTTCGCCGCTGTAGAACGGGGGGGTGCATGTCCGAGCTGCGGACAAAACAAAGCCCGGGCGTGCCGGGCATGGAGGATGGGATGGAACTTACGATGCACCCGAGCGTTCAAAAAATCGCTGAATACATGCAATGTGAGCTGCCAGCCGACCAGCTGGGAGGTGTGGCGCGCGCTCTGTCGGCGCTGGCGCCGGTTCTATGGGGGCAGTATCCAGCTCAGGATATTTGCCCGCTCAGGCTCATTCATGAGCCGATCACTTCACCTGCTGAGCATATACCACCAGCTGCCACTTGATCGGGCCGGCGCTGGGGCGGTGCTGGTAGTGGTTCTGTGGAGGGAGAACATGACCACCAGCGATCGCTATTTCGTCGCCGCATGACGTGCATCGGTAAATGCCGGGATGCGGCGCTTGCGCGCCCGGGGAGTGGGTCATATCGAACGCCACATCGGTACTGTGCTTCAAGACGTTTGCATTTTTATACAGTGCCATTGAATCTCCCTTCAAGTTAATGCTGAGAATAGCTCAGCTTCCACTCCCCGCCGCGGCGGATGTTGTAAACCTTAAGCATCCGGTGTAAAGTTCGATCAGCGATAGCGGGCCGGCAGTAACCGGCCCGCTTCCCGCTAGGAGAAAATCCAGCTGAGGGCAACTTGCAGCAGCGCCGCAAGTGACCACAGATTGATTTCCACCTTCACTGCTTTGGTCGTCAGCTTAAACATGGCATTTGCCCTATTTAGCGCTGGCGTGCACGCCGGCTGATTAGGTCGGCATTTATATCGCGCCTTGCCGGGCGCTAGCCGGTGCTGCTGCAGCAGCATTGGCGCTTCACCACTGCATCCCACAGTGCATGAAGTCGGCCTCGCAGTTTTCAGGATGCCGAACACATGTCCGATCTGTCTGCTGCGTCACCTTAAGCGGACTGATGGGTCCGCAGTCCAGGCATCACCCTGGATTCATACTCCCCGCCACGGCGGGGATTATTTTTTTAATACCATTTCTCTTTCAAAGCGGTCTACGTCAGATTCAAGAGGAGCATATCTTTTGGCAAGGTTTTCGATATTCTTCTCGGCTGACGACACATCCGCTCCAGCCACAACCAATTCGTGGATGATGTCTTTCGCATCTCGCGATAAGTCCAAACGCGTCTGCTGTATAGACCGATCAATGTTCTTCAGCACTTCAACAGCCGACATAACTGATCCCCATATAAATATAAGAACCAGTAGACATCCTCCGACAATCCATTCCATTATCGTCCACCTCTGGCATTGACTGCCGCCTCATGAAAATAGGCGACGGCCTTATCTATACTTCGCAAGTTATTGTTGGAAATATTTATTTTACCTGCAACAATTTCGGAGCCATCTAATGTCTTATCTAGCAGGCCGTTGGTGACGTCTAGGCGTGCAGTTATTTTACTCAGCTCAGCAAGGCATTTTTTTACTGCCACCAAAATGGCCCAGAGAAAACCGCAAACAATAAGAAGAAGAATTTCAGGCATGCCGTCCATTTAGATATGTGTGCTCTCTTTTCTAACCACCTTGCCGATAATGATGCACTCGGCGCCCTTGCATGACTTCCGGTGATATTTTCGCTGGTCCAAATTGTCCGACGACAGCCACCACATCCCCGCGTCGCGCATCATGCGCTTGACGACAACTTCGCCTTCATAATTCACCGCGTACACCATGCCATCGACGAGCTTCTTGTCGCCGGTATTCACCACGATGACGTCGCCATCAAACAGTGACGGCTCCATGCTCTCGCCGCGAACAGTGATGGCCAGCAGGTCTGAGGCGACGAAGCGCTCACCGCGCACCCAGTCGGTCGGCACGCTCATTGTCTTACCGTCGTGATGCTCTGGCTCGACACGGAAGCCGGTGATACCGGCCTGCACTTTGAGCGTCACCTTCATGATCTGTGTCATGCCTGGGTCGTCATCGCCAACGGCGCGCACGCGCATCATGCCCGGCGGTATCGCCACGGTATCTCCAGGGTGCTGATCCAACACGATCCCGAATTTTAGGTGCGCTGGCGTCACGCCCAGGAACTCGGCTGCCAGGTCGAGGTTCTTCCCGCGCGGCTCCGATTCCCCTGCCACCCACTTCTGGACGGCCTGCGGGCTCACGCCGATATAGCGCGCCATTTCTGACTGGTTGC
>Ga0265797_10011392_pt1 | contig 11140 bp, 6 predicted proteins | sample P2T30metagenome_FD_192433 | JGI IMG/M metagenome (GOLD analysis project Ga0265797, IMG submission 192433) | Plant litter microbial communities from East Loma Ridge, Irvine, California - P2 T30 | ecosystem: Environmental > Terrestrial > Plant litter > Unclassified | place: USA: California... | reverse complement strand
GTTGCTCTTGAAACTTTTACACCAGTTAATAAATAATGTTCAAACAGACGTACCTTAGGTTCGGGGAAATAAAACGGTTGTATAGCCTGCTATAATACCGTCAGTAAATAGATGGCAAAAAGGAACTGGTTGTTTCCGTTCCGGTCCGTTGTTTGCATTTTTGAACATGGTCGTGCGATAAAAGCTCTCTCTTCACAGGTTGTGAGGGGAGAGCTCTGTAGTTCATATATGGCACTGAAATCGTTGGCATTTTACAGCACACCAGACTTGATTCAGATATAAATAGGATATAAAGTGAAAGGAAAATGGTTAAACGTTACTTAACGGGGCTCTTTATTCTTCTCGTCATGCATGTACATGCCCAGCAAAAGGAGTATAGGGTAATCAATTTCAGCAGCAGAGATGGCCTTGCATCCAATTCGGTTAACGCGATCATAAAGGATCATGATGGCTTTATGTGGTTTGCTTCCGACAACGGTGTTAACCGCTTTGACGGACAACAATTCACTACATACAGGCATAAGGAAAATGATTCCACCAGTATTGGGACAGGTCCGGTAACAACGATGACTTTGGATCATACAGGCAGAATTTGGCTGGCGACGAATTCAACGCTATCTGTTTATAACCGAAATCAGGATGCTTTTCATAATTATAATCTATCTTCAATCGGTTGGATCAGAAGCTTGTATACCGATCATCGTGGCAGGATATGGATTGGGACCTATTCCGGATTGTACATCTTTGATCCCAATACGCGTAGGGCAAAACGTTTGACCAAACCTGCGTCTGTCTTACCTCAGCCCAAGTCAGAGATCATTACCTGCATTTTTGAAGACAGGCAAAAAAATATTTGGCTCGGGACTGAGGAAGGCCTTTTCTTTTTTTCTGAAAAAAAGAGATTATTGAAAAAGATCATGCATGAAACAGCTCATAGCCAGAAAGGTTCTGATGATGTGGTAGGATCCATTACCGAAGATAGTAATGGTCATTTATGGATCGGATATAGCAGATCAGGTTTAAGTGTGCTGGATATCAAAACAATGAAGTTTCAGGATGACCGGGCTGCAAAATCTATATCTGAATCACTTTCGGGCAAGTTTATATATAAAACAGTTTTTGACAAGACTGGTGCGCTTTGGGTTTGCAGTGATGGCGGCGTCGGGGTTTACAATATCCAATCAGGAGCTAGGGTAACGATAAAAAGTGCATTGATAGAACAGAACGGATTTACACCCAGTACTGAAATGCGGACTGCCCGGTACATTTATATCGATGACACCGGCATCTGCTGGGTGGCGATCCACCAGGCTGGGATCAATAAACTGGACCCTAATCTGGCTTATTTCAGTCATAAGCCATTTCGTCGGTTTGATCCTAATGGACTTACCTCCAGTTCTGTAATGGCCTTTGCAGAAAGTCCGGCCGGTTCAATTTTCATAGGCCTGGAAGGGGCGGGATTAAATGTATTGAACCGGAAAACGGATGTTATCCGCCCTTTTGACCTGGGTAGTAAAAAGGCCAACAGTACATCAGTGATTTCACTGGCTTCGGCAGGAAATATGGTCTGGGCCGGTACCTATGAGGCAGGTTTGTACCGGATTAATACGGCGAATGGTTCAATCCGTTATTTTCATCTGGCAAAAAGCAAAACGGATCCGACTGATGTACTGGTGAACTGTATCAAAGTTGGCAGTGACGAGAAAATCTGGCTGGGAACCAATGGGGCTGGTATGTACTGGTACAATCCACAGGACGATTCGATACATGAAGCTGATAGTATACTTCATCTGAAAACCGGACAGTATTTACCACTAAATAGTTTTATCACAGCAATAGAAGAAGACAAATACGGCAATATCTGGATAGGGTCCAATGGTTCCGGACTGGCCGTTTATCATCCCGGTAATCAAAGCTTTCAGGTGCTCAATCATGGCAATAGCGGTCTGCCCATAGACATTGTGCAAAGTATTTATTGTGATCGTAAAAGCAGAATATGGGTGGGGACGCTGGGTGGCGGGCTTAGTCTGTATCAGCCGGAAAGTAAATCATTTGTTCAATATGCGGAAAAACATGCGCTCTCCAATGATGTGGTATACAGTATTCTTGAAGACAAGGGCGGTAAACTTTGGATTAGTACCAACAAAGGCATTAGCTGTTTCGATCCCGTAAAACAAAGATTTCGAAACTACAGTCATTATAATGGTGTACAGCAAAGTACATTTAATGTAGGCGCATCCCTGGTTGCGAATGATGGCGAAATGTATTTCGGTGGCCTTCATGGATACAACCACTTTGATCCTTCTAATTTTTTTCTGAAAAGAGATGTGCCGCCGCTGGTATTCACTACACTGAGAATCAACAATAAGCCGGTAATGCCTTCTGAGGAATCCGGAATTACGGAGCATATTTCTGTTGCAAAGGAAATTACCCTGAGTTACAAGCAGAATTTTTCATTGGACTTCATGGCATTAAACTATTCTGTACCGAACGAAAACCGCTATTCCTATAAATTGGAAGGATTTGATACGGAATGGAATGATGTAGGCACGCTTAATACGGCCAGTTATACCAACCTGGATCCGGGTAAATATGTATTCAGGCTGAAAGTGGATAGTGAAGATGGTTCCTGGCAATCCACGGAGAAAACAATAAAGGTGATCGTTAACCCGCCGTTCTGGAGAACCTATTATGCTTACTTCGCTTACATTGTTTTAATTCTTCTTGGAGTATGGGGTATAAAGAGAATGTCTGTACAAAAATTAAAGGTAGAATTCTCGCGCGAACAGGAGAAACTGGAGGTTAAACATGTGGTCGAAAAGGAAAGGCACGATGTGGAGCGAAAAATGGAACTGGAAAAAGTCAAAGTTAAATTTTTGACCAATTTGAGTCACGAGCTTAAAACGCCACTGACTCTGGTGTTAAATCCCATCGAGAACCTCATGGCGCAGGAAAAGAGCAAGGAAAAGCTGGAATTGCTCAATCTGATGAATCGAAATGGCAAAAGGCTTCTGAACCTTGTCAATCAGTTACTAGATTTCAGAAGTATAGAAGCAAATGAATTAAATCTGAACAGATCAGAAGAGGATTTGATCTATTTTGTTCGGGAGATTGCTGATTCATTTGCGTATATATCCAAGAGAAGAAATATTCACCTCCATTTTGTAAGCACTTTCACCATATACCGTTGCTCTTTTGACAAAGACAAGCTGGAAAGAATCGTCATTAATTTGTTGTCAAATGCAATCAAATTCACGAATGAAGGCGGGAACATCAGCGTACAGATTGCCGGTGATGGCGATTCCGGGATCAAACTGATCATACGGGATACGGGCGTCGGGCTGCCGGCAGAGTTAAGCAGTAAAATTTTTGACCGGTTCTTTCAGGCAAACAATCAGTCGGATACTTTAAATCAAGGTACCGGAATCGGGCTTTCCATAGCCCATGAATTTGTCAGGCTGCACGGCGGAAGTATTAAAGTAGAAAGTGAAGAAGGCGTGGGAAGTGCATTTATTGTTTCCTTACCGCTGCTGCCAATCTCGTCCCAGCCATCTCAGTCGGAACTGGCAGACAGTATGCCGGAAAAACCCAGAAAAGCGGTTAAAACAAACCAGCCCGTTATCGACTTGCCTGTTATATTGATTGTGGACGACGACCACGATCTGAGAACTTATCTTGCCGAAAGCCTTAAAAACAAATACAAAGTAATTGAGGCGGTGGACGGCCACCAGGGCTGGCAGAAAACACTGTCATGTCATCCCCAGCTTGTTGTAAGCGATGTCAATATGCCGGGAATGGATGGCCGGGAAATGCTTCATAAAATCAGAAATGATTCGCGCACCAAGCACATACCGGTGATCATGCTTACGGTCTTATCGGATGAGCTGGACCAGATGGAAGGGCTGCGGGCAGGGGCAAGTGACTATCTGACCAAGCCATTCAGCTTTCATTTATTAGGAATTAAAATTGAGAACTCGCTTGCAATTAATAACTTACTGAAAGATACATACAGTAAGCACATCCGTATAGAAACACCGGAGGTGGAAATCATGTCGGAGGATGAAAAGTTTCTGCTTCGGTTTTCCAGCTATGTTGAAGAGCATATTGAAGATCCGGAGCTTTCGGTAGAAGAATTAAGTAAAGCCATGTTTGTAAGCCGTGGTACGCTGAACAATAAAATCCTGAGCCTTACCGGCGAAGCACCGGCAGAATATGTAAGATCTCTGAGACTAAAAAAAGCGCTTTCTCTATTACAGCGAAACGATTTGAAAATCTCGGAAATTGCTTACTCGACAGGCTTTTCCAACCCCAATTATTTCGCGAGGGCGTTCAGACAGAAATACAACATTTCACCAACGGAATATGCCAATAACCAAAAACAGGTTCACTAAATGTTAGGCGTCTGAATAATCCGACTTATCCTCAATATTTTCATATTGCTCTCCGGAAGAATAGATCTTCCAAATTTCACATTTTAATAACATAGGCTTTCCATTGGCGTAACAGTGGAAAGCTACTTTTGCGCCCGGATTTGGCCTGTTTCATAATGTAACAGCATCAGATCCTGGAAAGCATCTTGTTGTTTTAATCTAATAAAAGCATTTATGAAAAAACTACTTTTACCTGTAATTCCAGTGATGATTGCCGGTGCTTTGGTTTTTAGTCCGGGTTCCTTCATCTGGGCGTCCCCCACTAAAAATCACACGGTGTCCGCTGTGGTTAATAACCGATCACCAAAAATAAAGGTGACGGGAAGGGTAATTGATGAAAGCGGAGAAGCGCTCTTTGGCGTTACGGTACTTGAAAAAGGAAATAATAACAGCGGTACGGTAACGGATGTGAACGGAGAATTTGCCATTGAAACCAGCCAGGGAAGCACACTTGTTTTTTCTTTTGTTGGTTTTATAGCGCAGGAAGTGGCAGTCTCCGGCAAATCGTCTATTCAGGTTGAATTGAAGCAGGATGCCCTGATGCTGAACGAAGTAGTGGCTGTTGGTTACCAGACGATGCGTAAAAGCGACCTGACCGGAGCAATATCCAGTGTGAAAGCCAAAGAACTGAACCTGACAACACCTACGCTCGGACAGGCACTTGTCGGAAAAGTGGCGGGTGTACAGATTTCACAGGTGAGCGGCGCACCATACATGGGAACCAAGATACGGGTAAGGGGAGTAGGTTCTGTCAATGCCAGCTCGGATCCGCTGTATGTGGTGGATGGCTATCCGGCAGGAACGGATATTTTTATCAACCCGAATGATATTGAATCGATTGATATTCTGAAAGATGCAGCTTCTGCGGCCATTTATGGTTCCCGTGCTGCCGGTGGTGTCGTTTTGATAACCACCAAAAGGGGAAAAGAGGGGAAAGGAAAGCTGGAATATGACTATCAGTTTGGTATTCACCGGCTCAGTAAAAAGGTGGATATGCTGAATGCCTCTGAATTCGGTCAGCTGCTGATCGATGGCCGTAATAACAGCTATCGCGACCTGATGGTGAATGCCGGAAAAACCTGGTCGGATGCCATGTATTCCGACGACAATGCGACCAGAATAAAAAATGTATCCAATGCAGGAACAGTCAGTATTCCCACGGACTTGTATGATTTCGCAAATCAGAAACTGATTACACCCAAGTACGATACCGACTGGCAGGATGAGCTTTACCGCAATGCACCTGTCAACCGTCACAACCTTACATTTAGCGGCGGACAAAAAGGACTTCGCTATGCAATCAGCGGTGGGCATCTGAACCAGCAGGGCATTATTCTGAGCACCAAACAGGAGCGGACTAACTTCCGTGCAAATATTGATGCTGATGTAAACAAAAGACTGAAAGTAGGCGCCAATTTATCGTTTACATCCAACACCAACCGTGAGGTTCAGGAAGGCCGTTTTAATCAGGGACCAATTTTAGGTGCACTGGTTTATATGCCCATTTTTAAAGCATATAACGAAGATGGCAGTCTTGCGAAAAATGAGGCGGCTGCCTTAAGTGCAGGATACGGATATCAGTCTGTCGAAAACCCGGTTGCGCTGGCCACAGAAACGCACATCAGCAGAAAAGGACAACGCGGCACGTACAATGGTTTTGCTACTTTTGAAATTATTAAGGATCTGAATTTCAAAGTGAATCTGGGCATGCAGACTTACAATGAAAAATATGAATTTTATTTGCCGACAAGTTTAAGCAGCGGGGCAAACCCTCCCGGATCACCACAGGCGATAGCCGCTGCAAATGCGGTTGCACAAACGGTCATGCAGACCGATAAGCTGGCGGAATTTACCCTGAATTATAAGAAGAACCTGGGCAAACATAACTTCGACGGGCTGGTAGGTTACACCGTTCAGGAAAACAACCGTGACCAGATTGGCGTAACTTCAAAAGGTTTTCAGAATGATCGGATTGAGGAAATTACAGGAAAAGGCGCTGATGCTACATTCTTTGCTTTGAACTCAGGAACAGGGAAAACGGACTGGACGCTGATTTCCTATCTGGCAAGAGCAGTTTATAATTTTGACAGTAAATATTACCTGACGGCATCTTTCCGTACAGATGGCTCTTCACGTTTTGGCCCTAATAACCGCTGGGGAAATTTCCCTTCTGTATCAGCGGGCTGGAATATATCCAATGAGTCATTCTATCACGATTTTTTAGGTAAAGCTTCTACCATGAAACTTCGTGCCAGCTGGGGATTAAGCGGAAACAACAACATTGGAAACTATGCTTTCCTGCAAACGATGGCAGCACCCGGAGGCGTTGTTTTCGGAAATAGTTCGGTTAATACCGCAATGTGGGCAGAAGGAATTAAGGACCTGAACCTGGGATGGGAATCTACTTCACAGTATAATTTGGGTCTGGATCTGGGTTTGCTTAATGACCGTCTTTCTATTATTGCCAACTATTACCTGAGCCGTTCATACAATTTGCTGTTTAACCAGCCACTTTCCGCAATTTCAGGAACGTCATCTATTCTGACCAACCTCCGTGACTCGAAAGTACAGAATACAGGTTTTGACATACAGGCAGATGCACGCGTCATATCCAACAGAGACCTTAGTCTGAACATCACCGGAAACTTCTCATTGAACCGTAACAAGGTTTTAAATATGGGTGGTGCCAGCACAATTTTCAGTACTGGTGCGGAGCGTTCGTACCTGACGCACGTTACACGTGAGGGCCAGCCGATCGGAATGTTCTATGGTTTCAAGGTTAAAGGAATGGTGAGAGAGTCGGATATGGAAAATCTGGCGGCGGACAATGCGGTATATAATTCTGCAACGCAGTCGTATCCTGCCGGCTATGTATTAAAAGGACCTGCACGTTCAACGGCTTCTACGAATCCGCTACGGCCTGGTGACCTATATTTTGAAGATGTGAATAAGGATGGCGTAGTCAATGATGCAGATAAGGATGTAATCGGCACGCCGCACCCAAAGTTTACCTATGGATTCGCAGTATCAGCCAGCTACAGACAGTTTGATTTTACCTCTTCATTTAACGGAAGCCAGGGTAATCAGGTACTGGATGGTCAGGATTACTACATCTACAACATGGAGGGGTCGGGCAATCAGTATGCCAAAGTGCTGAACCGTTACCGTTCAGAAGCGGAGCCCGGAGACGGAAGGGTATACCGTGCCGCACGCGGAGGAACGCAAAGCAACAGTACGCGCCTTTCTTCTTTCTATTTACAGGACGGATCGTTTTTGAGATGCACCAATATTACCCTTGGATATAACGTAACACAAATTGCCCGGATAAGTAAAAATGCAGTGAGCAACCTGAGGCTTTATGTGAGTGTCGACAACGCTTTTACAGTAACGAAATATCTGGGTTACAATCCGGAAGTGGATTATAACAATGGAGCTAACCTGACGCCCGGAGTTGACTATGGAAAATATCCGCTGGCAAAAGCCTACAACATTGGTGCCCGTATCACATTTTAATTTCTGAAAAATGTTAAGCTATAAATTTAAAATAACAAGCCTTTTGGCTGCCGCCGGACTCGCAGTCATGAGTTCATGTTCGACAGACTTTATCAATTTGCAGGACCCTAATGCCGTTTCCAGCGAAACTTATTACCGTACCGAAAGTGACGTACTGGCTGGTGTGAACGGAATTTACCAATCGTTAAGAAACGGTAATGGAATCGGTGAGACGAGTGCCCTGTTTAGTGAAGAGCGTTCTGACAATACGGGCCGGGATGATAACCAGTCCAACGCAGGTGAACCATTTCAATTCAATGATTTCTCTTTGCTGCCCAGCAACGCCTATCTGAAAACACACTGGCTTGCTTTATATCAGAGTATTTCGAGAAGCAATCAGGTGCTTGATGGAATTGAAAAAGTAACTTTTACGGACAACAACCTGAAAGAACAATATAAGGCCGAGGCGAAATTTATCAGGGCGCTCATTTACTTTCATCTGGTTCGTAAATGGGGAGATGTACCTTTGGTGACCAAACCATTGATAACGATTGCGGATGTTCAGGCAAGTACGGCTCGTGAAAAACAGGCTGTTGTTTACCAGCAGATTGTAGCGGATCTGAAAGATGCAGTGGGAAGTACTTTGCCGAATGTACAGACTGCAGCCACAAAAGGAAAAGTAACCAAAGCAGCTGCAAATGCACTACTGGGACAGGTTTTCCTGACGATGGCTACAACACAGGATCAGGCAAGCCGTACGGCCAATCTGAATGAAGCCAAAACCTATCTGACAGCGGCTTACAACCTGCGGTCATTCGGGCTTTTGAAGGAAATTCCGTATACGGATGTATTTGATGTTGCCAAGAAGTCGACCTGTCCTGAAATCATTTTTCAGGTAGTAAACCGTCAGGGAGATATTAACTTTTCTTCGGCTATTGCAAGAAACAACCAGGCCAAAGGTGAAACGATCAATTCACCCTTTACCTCGACCGGCGCAGGAGGGAATATTACGCAGGACCTGGTTCTGGATTATGAAGATACGGATTTACGCAAATCGTTTTCCATCAAGTATGCGAATGACCAGATTGTTAAAAATTATTTTATCACCAAGTTCCGGGATACAAGTCCTGCTGCCACAACAAATGGCTGGGGAGGAAACGACTGGATACTGATCCGTTATGCCGATGTGATTTTAATGCTGGCCGAAGTGAACATGTATCTGGGAAATGAGGCAGCGGCAATCGGTTTTCTGGATCAGGTGCGTGAAAGGGCAAATATGCCAAAATATGAAGTGATGAAAACCAATGCAGCTTATGCAGCAAAATATCCGACATTAAAACTGGCTATTCTGCACGAGAGAAGGGTTGAACTTGCATTTGAAAATCACCGTCTTTTTGACTTGCTGCGCAGCTTTACAGCCGATGAACTGGTTGCTTACTTCAAGACAAAAAAACAGGAAGATTTCGGAATAGCCAAATTGTCAAACTTTGGTAAAAAAGACCGCTATTTCCCGATTCCATTTGATGAGCATAAACTGAATCCTGAGAAAATGTACCAGAACGAAGGCTATTGATTTCTTGCCCTTCTTGACTTTTCCGGCTGTATTTACTTCCACGTAGATACAGCCGTTTTTTTTATTTGTTTTAATAGTTTGCTGAAACACCTTTGGAACAATTATTTAAGAAGCTGTAACCGGTTACAACAAATTTGAAAACCTCAAAATTTAATCATCATGAGAAAGTCAGGCATTTATATCGGAATTTTGTCGCTGCTCTTAACAGGCGGGGTATTTGCACAAAGCACAACCAGCTCTACCAATCCTAACGAAAGCACAAGAGATACATCCAAACAAAGAACAACTACGGGTGCGGTGAAGTCGACACAGGGAACACGGCACCAGGCGAACTCAAAAGGAAACTCAGCCACGCAGCAGGGCAAAGCAACTAACGCAGATGCCGATATCAAGAATGTCGGCAATCAGGTAAGTAATGGTGGCGTAGTCGGTAAAGGATCTTCTGCTGGTTCTCCGGGAGCTTCAAAGACAGGCCAGGGCAGCCCGGCTACATCACCGGCTAAAAAAACAAAAAAGGAAACCATTAACATTTCTCAGGGGCCGATCAACAAAACACAGCCTGGCACAGAAGTGAAAAAAGGAAGCGGGTCAAGCCGGAAAAATATGAAAAACAAAACGGGGAAAACCGGTAATTATCAAAATCAGGAAACGAAAAAGAATAACGGAAATCAATAGCCATCTTAACATTGAAAATTTAGCCATTCCTAAAAACCGGGAGTGGCTTTTTTTATGATTTCCGGATTGCCCGATTCAATTACAAAACTTTTATTCAGTTCAAATCTTCTTTTTTTACCTGCCATTTGGCCATCTGGTTTTGGATCAATGGCCATAGAAGTGTAATTAAGAACACACTTGCGTAAAAATATTGCCAGTTTAAGGCCGACTCTGTTAGAAACTGAGGATTATTACAAAAGGCATGGAATAATGCAGTGAAAACCACATTTCTGGTCATGAAATAAATTAGAAATAAGAATATTCCGCTTACAAAAATATTCCCGAGTGAGCTCAAACCTGCATCGTACTGAAAAATGAAGGATGGAATGTGGATCAGTGTAAAAAGCAGAAGCATTAAAAGAAAGAAAATATTGGAAGGAAGCCGGAGTGATTGTGACAATGCCAGCCGGAAAGGAAAGTATCTGAAGAGCCATTCTTCCATTAAAGCACCCGGCAGAGAATTAAGCAGAAAAACCTGAATGTAAAGCTGCCAGTTATTCTCTTGTATAGAACACGGTCTGTCCGGATCCAGAAAGTGAACGAACAGGGCTGTCAGGAAAAGTGCACCTGCGAATGCAATAAAAGCTTTCAGAAAAATATTGGCTTTGAACGGCTCAGTCAGCCAATACCTTTGTTCTTTCAGAAGGTTCCAGGTAAGCAGAAACTGGAAAAGATAGAGACAAATTCCGGTTAAAATCCGATGTGCCGGTGCAAGTGCAAATTGTTTAAATTCCGGTAAAAGCATCAGAAGATTAAACAAAATAATAATCAGACAGTTAGCCAGCAAAACCCTGAGAAATAATCTTACAGTCATTATAAGGTTTTCAATTTAACTGCTAAACAGCTGTTTCCTGTAAAATGGTTGCTTTATAAATGCTTTTCAGTATTGACAAGGAAGGTCATATAGGTATTGTCATGAGACAGATTTTTG
>Ga0265797_10011391_pt1 | contig 11140 bp, 7 predicted proteins | sample P2T30metagenome_FD_192433 | JGI IMG/M metagenome (GOLD analysis project Ga0265797, IMG submission 192433) | Plant litter microbial communities from East Loma Ridge, Irvine, California - P2 T30 | ecosystem: Environmental > Terrestrial > Plant litter > Unclassified | place: USA: California... | reverse complement strand
TGGGGCCACCCCGGAAGAGGACGTCCGCCTCGGCGAGGACCTGCTCGGCGACCCCAAGGAGCGGGCCGAGCACCTGATGCTCGTGGACCTGTCCCGCAACGACCTGCAGAAGGTGTGCGAGCCCGGCACCGTCGCGGTGACCGAGTTCATGACGGTCGAGCGCTTCAGCCACATCATGCACCTGGTGTCGAGCGTCGAGGGCGTCGTGCGCCCCGAGCAGTCGGCGATCGACGTCTTCCGGGCGACGTTCCCGGCCGGCACGCTCTCCGGGGCGCCGAAGCCGCGCGCGCTGGAGATCATCGACGAGCTCGAGCCGGCCAAGCGCGGCGCGTACGCCGGGGTCGTCGGCTACTTCGACTTCGCCGGTGACGCCGACCTCGCGATCGCGATCCGCACGGCGCTCATCAAGGACGGTGTCGCGCGGGTGCAGGCCGGCGCGGGGCTCGTCGCCGACTCCGACCCCGCGACCGAGCACGCTGAGGCCGTCAACAAGGCCGCTGCGCCGCTGCGGGCCGTCGCCACCGCGAACCGCATGCGCGAGGTCCGGTCATGAAGCGCTCCCGTCCGCTCGTCGTCGTCCTCGGGCTGGCCGTCGCCGGCATCGTGATGCTCTCGTGGACGCAGACGTGGTTCACCCTCCGCCTGGACGCCGACGCCGCCGTGACCCCGACCGTCGTGGCCGACGGTGCCGCTGCCGTCCCGCAGTTCACCGCGCTGGCGATCGCCCTGCTCGCGCTGTTCCTCGCCATGACCATCGCCGGACGGGTCGTCCGGGTCGTCCTCGCCGGCATCGAGATCCTGCTCGGCCTCGGCATCGTCGTGTCCGGGATCTCCGCCCTCGGCGACCCGGTGTCGGCCGCGCGCGGTGCCGTCGGAGAGGTCGCCGGTGTCAGCGACCTGGCTGCGGTGCGGCGCATCGTGACCAGCGTCCACGTGACCGCGTGGCCTGCCGTCGGCATCGCCGGGGGCGTCCTCGCGGTGCTGCTCGGCGTCGTCGTGCTCGTCGTGCAGCGGTCCTGGCCGGGGCCGAGCCGCAAGTACGCCGCGACGCCCACCGCGACCGCGCCGAAGTCGGCTCCCGTCGAGCGCGACGCCATCGTCGACTGGGACGACCTCAGCGCCGGGCTCGACCCGACGGACCCCGCAGACCCGGTCACCGTGACCGAGACGGACCGGGTCACCGTGACCGAGACGGACAGCCTCGGCACGGTAGGATCAGACACGCGTCGTACGACCGACGACGCCCACGACCACGAGGAGCACCGTGAGCACCACTGAGCCCGCAGATCTCGGCGAAGGCCACTCGCCGGCAGCCTGGACGTCCGTCATCATCATGCTGGCTGGCTTCGCGATCGGGACGCTGTGCTTCTGGTTCGACATCGCGTGGGGCGTCTGGGCGTCCGCCGGGATCGTCGTGATCGGCCTCATCGTCGGCTGGGTCATGGGGCGTGCCGGCTACGGCGTCAACGGTCCGAAGTACGTCGGCAAGCACCACAACGAGTAGGGCGAGCATGCCGAACGTGCTCGAGACCCTCGTCGCGGGCGCGCTCGAGGACGCCGCCGCCCGTCGCCTCGACCGTCCGTACGCCGACGTCGAACGTGACCTCGACCGTGTGACCTCCCCGCTCGACGCCCTCGACTTCCTGTCGGCAGGGGAGCGCGTGAAGGTCCTCGCCGAGGTCAAGCGCGCCAGCCCCTCCCGCGGGTCCATGGCCCCGATCGAGGACCCGGCCGCCCTCGCCGCCGACTACGAGCGCGGCGGTGCCTCGGCGATCAGCGTGCTGACCGAGGGCCGGAAGTTCCTCGGGTCGCTCGCGGACCTCGAAGCCGTCAAGGCCCGCGTGTCGGTGCCGGTGCTCCGCAAGGACTTCATCGCCGACCCCTACCAGGTCGTCGAGGCCCGCGCGGCGGGGGCGGACATCGTCCTGCTCATCGTCGCCGCACTCGACCAGGCCCAGCTCGTGGAGCTGCACGGCCTGGCCGAGGAGCTCGGCATGCGCGTCCTGGTCGAGGCCCACTCCGCGGACGAGCTGTCCCGCGGGATCGACGCCGGCGCCCGGATCCTCGGCGTCAACGCCCGGGACCTCACCGACTTCTCGCTCGACCGCGACCTCTTCGGCTCCCTGGCCGACCGCATCCCCACCGGTGTCGTCCGGGTCGCCGAGTCCGCCGTGTCGAGCCCCGCCGACGTCGCGCACTACCGGGCAGCCGGAGCCGACGTCGTCCTCGTCGGGGAGGCGCTGGTCACCGGCGCCGACCCGGCCGCAACGCTCGCGTCGTTCCTCGACGCCTGACCACCCCGTCCGCTCGGCGTCCGCGCCGGGCACCCCTGGAGCACCATCGTGACCTCACTCCGTGACCTCCACGGCCCGTACTTCGGCGACTTCGGCGGACGCTTCGTCCCCGAGTCCCTCGTGCTGGCCCTCGACGAACTCGAAGCCGCCTTCCGCGAGGCCTGGGCAGACCCGGCCTTCCACGAGGAGCTCGACACCCTGCAGCGCGACTACACCGGTCGCCCGTCGATCATCACCGAGGTGCCGCGCTTCGCCAAGCACGCCGGTGGTGCCCGGGTGATCCTCAAGCGCGAGGACCTCAACCACACCGGCTCGCACAAGATCAACAACGTGCTCGGCCAGGCCCTCGTCGCCAAGCGGCTCGGCAAGACGCGCCTGATCGCGGAGACCGGTGCCGGCCAGCACGGCGTGGCCACCGCCACCGCCGCGGCGCTCTTCGGCATGGACTGCGTCGTCTACATGGGCGCCGTCGACACCGACCGCCAGGCGCTCAACGTCGCCAGGATGCGGCTGCTCGGCGCCGAGGTGATCCCCGTCGAGACGGGTTCACGCACGCTGAAGGACGCCATCAACGACGCCCTCCGCGACTGGGTCGCCAACGTCGACTCGACGCACTACCTGCTCGGCACGGTCGCCGGCCCGCACCCGTTCCCGGAGATGGTCCGCGAGTTCCACAAGGTCATCGGCGTCGAGGCCCGCCAGCAGGTCCTCGACCTCGTCGGTCGCCTGCCCGACGCCGTCGCCGCGTGCGTCGGCGGTGGCTCGAACGCCATGGGCATCTTCGAGGCCTTCCTCGACGACGAGTCCGTGCGCCTCCTCGGGTACGAGGCGGGCGGCGACGGCGTCGAGACCGGTCGTCACGCGGCCAGCATCACCCTGGGCCGCGAGGGCGTGCTGCAGGGCGCGAAGTCGTACCTCATGCAGGACGAGGACGGCCAGACCATCGAGAGCCACAGCATCTCGGCTGGCCTCGACTACCCCAGCGTCGGCCCCGAGCATGCCTACCTGGCATCCATCGGCCGTGCGCAGTACGAGCCCATCACCGACACCGAGGCGATGGAGGCCTTCCGTCTGCTGAGCCAGACCGAGGGCATCATCCCGGCCATCGAGTCGTCCCACGCCCTGGCCGGGGTGATCAAGCTCGGCAAGGAGCTCGGCCCCGACGGCGTCATCCTGGTGAACCTCTCCGGGCGCGGCGACAAGGACGTGGCCTCGGCCAGCCGGTACTTCGGCATCCTCGACGAGAACGCGGAGCAGCTGTGACCAACCGGACCGTCGCCACCACGATCGACCAGGCCAACACCGACCGGGCCGGAGCGGTGGTCGGGTACCTGCCCGCCGGCTTCCCGACCCTCGAGACCAGCATCGACGCCGCCGTCGCCCTCGCCGAGAACGGCGTCGACGTCATCGAGCTCGGGCTGCCGTACTCGGACCCCGTGATGGACGGCCCCGTCATCCAGCGCGCGGCCGAGGAGTCCCTGGCGAACGGCTTCCGCGTCGCGCAGGTCTTCGACGCCGTGCACGCCATCACCGAGCGCGTCGACGTCCCCGTCCTCGTGATGACCTACTGGAACCCGGTGCTCCGGTACGGCGTCGAGCGCTTCGCCGACGACCTCGTGGAGTCCGGGGCCGCCGGTCTGATCACCCCCGACCTCATCCCCGACGAGGCCCGCGCGTGGATGGACGCCTCCGAGCGCACCGGTCTCGACCGCGTGTTCCTCGCGGCACCGTCCTCGTCCGACGTCCGCATGCACCAGGCCGTCGAGGCCAGCCGCGGATTCGTGTACGCCGTCTCGACGATGGGCGTCACGGGTGCCCGCCTCGGTGTCGACGTCGCCGCCCGCACGGTCGTCTCCCGACTCCGCGACGCGGGTGTCGCCCGCACCTGCGTCGGGCTCGGCATCTCCACGGCCGACCAGGTCGCCGAAGTCCTCGAGTACGCCGACGGCGCCATCGTCGGGTCGGCCTTCGTCCGCGCCCTCGCCGACCTCGGCGTCACCGGCGTCGGGCAGCGGGCCGCCGAGCTGACGGTCGGCGCCCAGCGCCGCTGAGCAGCAGCAGTCCCGGACGGGAGGCCCGGTGCGGGTGAGCAGACCCGCTCACCCGCACCGGGCCTCCCGTCCACACCGCATCACGGTTCCCACAGACAGCGCCGTCGGTTCCTGACCACCGGACCAGCCGCGCTACAGTGATCCGGGGTCGACGCGGGTCGACCCACCGCCCGGCCGCACCGGCTGCGCAGCAACGAAAGGCGAGAGCACCTCCATGCCCCTCCTGAGCATCCCGAGCCCCAGCACGGCCTGGCAGTACTTCGACCTCACCGCCTGGCTGCGCGACGTGTTCGGCTGGTCGCTGCCGCTCGACTTCCGCATCCACGCGTACGCGATCTGCATCCTCCTGGGGATCGTCGCCGCCGTGATCCTGACGAACCGCCGTCTGAACGCCCGCGGCGTCGAGCGCTGGATCATCATCGACATCGCGATCTGGGCGGTGCCGTTCGGCATCGTCGGCGGTCGGCTCTTCCACGTCCTGACGCACTTCAGCGACTACTTCGGTCCCGGGCGCGACCCGTGGTCCTTCCTCTACATCTGGGAGGGAGGCCTGGCGATCTTCGGTGCGCTCATCCTCGGCTCGGTCGGCGCGTACTTCGGCTGCCGCCAGGTCGGCCTGCGCTTCACCGCGTTCCTCGACGCCGTCGCCCCGGCGATGCTGCTCGCGCAGGCCTTCGGCCGCCTCGGCAACTACTTCAACCACGAGCTGTTCGGCATGCCGACGAGCCTGCCGTGGGGCCTGCAGATCGAGTCCTCGAACGCCGCGTACCCGACCGGGCTGCCCGAGGGCACGCTGTTCCACCCGACGTTCCTCTACGAGATCATCTGGAACGTCGTCGGCGTCGCGGTGATCCTGCTCATCGACCGCCGGTTCCAGCTGCAGTGGGGCCGGGTGCTCGCGCTGTACCTCATCTGGTACGGCATCGGCCGCTCCGTCCTCGAGTCGATCCGCGTCGACACGAGCGAGACCTTCTTCGGCGTCCGCACCAACGTGTGGGTCGCGTTCGCCGCGATCCTGGTCGGCATCGTCGTCTTCGTGGTGCAGTCCCGTCGGCACACCGGCAAGGAACCGAGCCCGTACCTGCCTGGTCGCGAGCCGCGAGCGAAGTCCGTAGACTCGGACGACACCTACTCGGAGCACGACGACGACGTCCCCGTCGGCGCCGGGTCCGGACCGGTCGCCACAGCAGTCGATCGTTCCTGAGGCGGCGGCCCCCGCGCCGTCACCCCACCAGCACCACTCCCAACGGGTCTGCCACAAGCGGTCCCCATCCTCCGCACGGCGTCCGGGCAACCACCCGCTGACGCCGCGCACGGGCACCAGTTCCGCCCACTTCGGGCCCGCCCTCCTCGGGCGGAACGCACCACCGGGCCACCGCTGTCCCTGTTCCACTTCCTCGTGAGGACGGTTCCCCATGGCGCTCCTGCCACCCCAGTCCACGGCACCGGCCGAGCTCCTGCCGGCGCACCAGCGGTTCTCGGCCGTGCCGAAGGCCACCGGGATGTACGACCCGGCGAACGAGAAGGACGCCTGCGGTCTCGCGATGGTGGCGACGCTCCGCGGCACCCCCGGGCACGACATCGTCGACGCCGCACTCGGTGCGCTGCGCAACCTCGAGCACCGCGGTGCCGTCGGGTCCGACGCGGGCACCGGTGACGGCGCGGGCATCCTCTGCCAGGTGCCGGACGCCTTCCTGCGTGACGCCGTGCCGTTCGAGCTGCCCGCCGCGGGGGAGTACGCCGTCGGCACCGCCTACCTGCCGCTGAACGACGACGACCGCGCTGCCGTGAAGGCCGCGATCGAGGCCACCGCGGACGACGAGGGCCTCCGCGTCCTCGGGTGGCGCGAGGTCCCGGTGCGTCCGGAGGTCCTCGGCACCCTGGCCCGCGCCGCGATGCCGGCGTTCGAACAGCTCTTCGTCGCGTCGACCCGCCACGACGACCAGGGCGCCGCGTGGAACGGCATCGCGCTCGACCGCCAGGCGTTCCGCATGCGCAAGCGCGTCGAGCGTGAGCGCGAGGTCTACTTCATGTCGCTGTCGGCCCGGACCATGGTCTACAAGGGCATGGTCACGACACTGCAGCTCGAGCCCTTCTACCCCGACCTCAGCGACGAGCGCTTCGCCTCGAAGCTGGCGATCGTGCACTCCCGGTACTCGACGAACACGTTCCCGTCGTGGCCCCTCGCGCAGCCGTTCCGCACGCTGGCGCACAACGGTGAGATCAACACCGTCCGCGGCAACCGGAACTGGATGCGCGCGCGGCAGTCCCAGCTCGAGAGCGACCTGCTCGGCGACATGGCACCGCTGCTGCCGATCGTCAGCCCCGGCGCGAGCGACTCGGCGTCGTTCGACGAGACCCTCGAGCTCCTGACCCTGTCCGGCCGGTCGCTCCCGCACGCGGTGTCGATGATGGTGCCGGAGGCGTGGGAGAACCAGCTCGACATGGACCCCGACCTGCGGGCGTTCTACGAGTACCACTCGATGCTCATGGAGCCGTGGGACGGCCCCGCGGCCATCACCTTCACCGACGGCTCCCTCGTCGGTGCCACGCTCGACCGCAACGGGCTGCGGCCCGGTCGGTTCCTGGTGACCGACGACGGGCTGATCGTGATGGGCTCGGAGACGGGCGTCATCGACGTGCCCGCGTCCAAGGTCGTCCGCAAGGGCCGCCTGCGCCCGGGCCGGCTGTTCCTCGTCGACACCGAGGCCGGCCGCATCATCGAGGACGACGAGGTCAAGCAGACCCTGGCGTCGTCGGGCCCGTGGAGCGAGTGGCTCGAAGCCGGGCGGATCAACCTCCGCGACCTCCCCGAGCGTGAGCACATCGTGCACACCCCGGCGTCGGTCACCCGTCGCCAGCGCGCCTTCGGCTACACCGAGGAAGAGGTCCGCATCCTGCTGCGGCCGATGGCCCAGGCGGGTGCCGAGCCCCTCGGTGCCATGGGGTCGGACACGCCCATCGCGGTGCTGTCCGAGCGGCCCCGGCTGCTCTTCGACTACTTCACGCAGCAGTTCGCGCAGGTCACGAACCCGCCGCTCGACTCGATCCGCGAGCAGGTCATCACGTCGATGGGCCTCGGGCTCGGTCCCGAGCGCAACCTGCTCGACGCCGGTCCCGAGCACGCCAAGCAGATCGTGCTCGACTTCCCGGTCATCGACAACGACCAGCTCGCCAAGGTGCAGCACTTCGAGAGCGAGTCCGGCCGCCACCTCACCGTGACGATCAAGGGCCTGTACCGCGTCGACGCCGGCGAGCAGGCCATGGAGCAGCGCCTCCAGGCCGTGTGTGACGAGGTCGACGAGGCCATCGAGTCCGGCAAGCAGTTCATCGTGCTGTCCGACCGCGACGGCAACGCCGAGTACGCGCCGATCCCGAGCCTGCTGCTGCTCGCCGCCGTGCACCACCACCTGATCCGGACCGAGCAGCGGATGACGGCCGGGCTCATCGTCGAGGCCGGCGACGTGCGCGAGGTCCACCACGTGGCGACGCTCATCGGGTACGGCGCCTCGGCGATCAACCCGTACCTCGCGATGGAGACCTGCGAGAACCTGGTCCGCTCCGGCATGATCAGCGGGATCACCCCCGAGCAGGCCGTCAAGAACGTGATCAAGGCGCTCGGCAAGGGCGTGCTGAAGATCATGTCGAAGATGGGCATCTCGACCGTGTCCAGCTACGCCGGCGCCCAGGCGTTCGAGGCCGTCGGGCTCAGCCAGGCGTTCGTCGACCGCTACTTCACCGGCACCTCGTCGATCCTCGGCGGCGTCGACATCGACGTCATCGCCAAGGAGAACGCCCAGCGGCACCAGCAGGCCTACCCGCTCGACGGCTCGGTCGTCGCGCACGAGCGCCTGCAGACCGGCGGCGAGTACCAGTGGCGCCGACAGGGTCCGCCGCACCTGTTCAACCCGGACACGGTGTTCCGGCTGCAGCACGCCACGCGCTCGCGCCGGTACGACATCTTCCGCGAGTACTCCAAGGCCGTGGACGACCAGGCCGAGGAGCTCATGACGCTCCGCGGGCTGTTCCGCTTCAAGCAGGGCGAGCGCACCCCGGTGTCGCTCGAGGACGTCGAGCCGATCGAGTCGATCGTCAAGCGGTTCAACACCGGCGCCATGTCGTACGGCTCCATCTCCAAGGAAGCCCACGAGACCCTGGCGATCGCGATGAACCGGCTCGGTGGCCGGTCGAACACGGGCGAGGGCGGCGAGGACGTCGACCGCCTGCTCGACCCCGAGCGTCGCAGCGCGATCAAGCAGGTCGCATCGGGACGGTTCGGAGTGACGAGCATGTACCTGACCCACGCGACGGACATCCAGCTGAAGATGGCCCAGGGCGCCAAGCCCGGCGAGGGCGGCCAGCTGCCCCCGCAGAAGGTCTACCCCTGGGTGGCACGGACCCGGCACGCCACCGCCGGTGTCGGGCTCATCTCGCCGCCGCCGCACCACGACATCTACTCCATCGAGGACCTCAAGCAGCTGATCTTCGACGTCAAGCGCGCCAACCCCTCGGCGCGTGTCCACGTGAAGCTCGTCAGCCAGTCCGGCATCGGCGCGGTCGCGGCCGGCGTGACGAAGGCCCTGGCCGACGTCGTGCTCGTCTCCGGCCACGACGGCGGCACCGGGGCGTCCCCGCTGAACTCCCTGAAGCACGCCGGCACCCCGTGGGAGATCGGCCTCGCCGAGACGCAGCAGACGCTCATGCTGAACGGCATGCGCGACCGCGTGGTCGTGCAGGTCGACGGCCAGATGAAGACGGGCCGCGACGTCGTCGTGGCCGCGCTGCTCGGCGCCGAGGAGTACGGCTTCGCGACGGCACCGCTCGTCGTCGAGGGCTGCATCCTGATGCGCGTGTGCCACCTCGACACGTGCCCGGTCGGCGTCGCGACGCAGAACCCGGAGCTGCGCAAGCGGTTCTCCGGCAAGCCCGAGTTCGTCGTCAACTTCTTCGAGTTCATCGCCCAGGAGGTCCGGGAGCTCCTCGCCGAGCTCGGGTTCCGCACCCTGGACGAGGCGATCGGCCAGGCCGACGCCCTCGACGTCGACCGTGCCGTGCACCACTGGAAGGCGTCCGGCCTCGACCTGGCACCGGTCCTCGCCGGGCCGCAGTTCGCGCCAGACGAACCCCGTCGCCACCACCGCGAGCAGGACCACGAGCTCGAGCAGCACTTCGACGTGCAGCTCATCCACCGTGCGTCCGACGTGCTCGAGCACGGCGGGTCGCTCACGCTCGACCTGCCGATCCGCAACACGGAGCGCGCGGTCGGCACGATGCTCGGCCACGAGGTCACCCTGCGCCACGGCGAGAACGGGCTGCCGGCCGGGTCGATCGACATCACGCTGCGCGGGTCCGCGGGGCAGTCGCTCGGTGCCTTCCTGCCGGCGGGCATCACCCTGCGGCTCATCGGCGACAGCAACGACTACGTCGGCAAGGGCCTGTCGGGCGGCGACATCGTCGTGCGTCCGGCCGAGTCCAGCGGCTTCGAGCCGTCGGAGAACGTCATCGCCGGCAACGTCATCGGCTACGGCGCGACCCAGGGCAGCATGTTCATCCGCGGCATCGTGGGGGAGCGCTTCCTGGTCCGCAACTCCGGTGCCAGCGCCGTGGTCGAGGGCGTCGGCGACCACGCCCTCGAGTACATGACGGGCGGCCTGGCGGTCATCCTGGGCGAGACCGGGCGGAACCTCGGTGCCGGCATGTCCGGCGGCACCGCGTACGTCCGCGGCCTGCGCCGGGAGCACGTCAACACGGACGCGCTCGCGAGCGGCGAGCTCCGGCTCGAGCCGCTCGACAGCGCCGACGTCGAGATCGTCACCGACCTGCTCCGGCGGCACGCCGACGAGACCGGGTCGACCCTGGCCGCCGGGCTGCTCGAGTCCGGTGACCTCAGCGAGTTCGTGAAGGTGCTCCCGCGTGACTACGCGGCGGTGCTCGAGACCCGCAGACAGGCCGTCGACGAGGGGCTCGACCCCGACGGCGACATCGTGTGGAACAGGATCATGGAGGTGACCGCAGGTGGCTGACCCCAAGGGGTTCCTGAAGGTCCAGGAACGAGAACTGCCGCCCCGGCGGCCCGTGCCCGTGCGGCTCATGGACTGGAAAGAGGTCTACGAGCAGCAGGAGTCCGGCGCGCTGAAGCGACAGGCCGGCCGCTGCATGGACTGCGGCGTGCCGTTCTGTCACCAGGGCTGCCCGCTCGGCAACCTCATCCCGGAGTGGAACGACCTCACGTGGCGCGGCGAGGGCCGCCAGGCGATCGAGCGACTCCACGCGACGAACAACTTCCCGGAGTTCACCGGTCGCCTCTGCCCGGCGCCCTGCGAGTCCTCCTGCGTGCTCGGCATCAACCAGCCGCCGGTGACCATCAAGCAGGTCGAGGTCTCGATCATCGACGAGGCCTACCAGCAGGGCTGGGTCACCCCGCACCCGCCCGAGCGGCTGACCGGCAAGACCGTCGCCGTCGTCGGCTCCGGCCCCGCCGGGTTGGCCGCGGCGCAGCAGCTCACGCGCGCCGGGCACACCGTCGCCGTCTACGAGCGCGACGACCGCATCGGTGGTCTGCTCCGCTACGGGATCCCGGACTTCAAGATGGAGAAGCGCCAGATCGACGCGCGGCTCGCCCAGATGCAGGCCGAGGGCACCCGCTTCCGTGCGGGCGTCGAGATCGGCCGTGACATCACCTGGGACGACATGAAGTCCCGCTACGACGCCGTCGTCGTCGCCACCGGAGCCACCGTCCCGCGCGAGCTGGCGATCCCCGGGCGCGACCTCGAGGGCGTGCACTTCGCGATGGAG
>Ga0265797_10011390_pt1 | contig 11141 bp, 7 predicted proteins | sample P2T30metagenome_FD_192433 | JGI IMG/M metagenome (GOLD analysis project Ga0265797, IMG submission 192433) | Plant litter microbial communities from East Loma Ridge, Irvine, California - P2 T30 | ecosystem: Environmental > Terrestrial > Plant litter > Unclassified | place: USA: California... | reverse complement strand
TGCTCTTCATTTTTGTGGAGGCGCGGCGGCGGCAGCGCATCATTCCGGTGCTACAGCCCTTACCCAACACTACGCTGTTGTTCACGCGCACCGTGGCTAGCCTCTACCAGCAGGGGCGCAACCACCAGCGCATTGCCGAAAAGAAAACCGCCCTCTTTCTCGACTATCTGCGCACGCGCTTTCAGGAGCCCGCGCCCGACCTGGGCGACGAGGCCTTCCGCGAGCGCCTGAGCCAGAAATCGGGCGTGCCCCGCCCCCGCCTCGACGAGTTGGTGCGCCTCATCAATTTTGCCCGCACCGCGCCCGCCGTCACCGACCGCGAGCTGCTTACCTTGAGCCGCGCCATCCACGATTTTAAGCACGAAGCAAGTTGAAAAACCACTTTTGCACTGTGCCGGGAAATGGCGTTTTTATCAAATTGTACTTTTCTAATAAAGTGCCTTTATCGCCTGTAAAAGCACTTTATTACTCCTTTTTGCACCACTGCTAGCCCCTAGCCGGGGCGCAAGATAGTAGCCAGGCCTGCTCATGCGGGCTTCCCTTTGACCCAGCTTTTTCTTTGATTCATGGAAAACGAAACTCCTTACCAGTCGCCGGAAATACCCGCCGAATCGGCGGCGGTCCCCGAGTCGGCCTTCGCGCCGCGTACCGACCTCGCCCAACTCACGGCCCGTACCGACGCCGTGCGCCAGCAAATTGGGCAGGTCATCGTGGGCCAGCAAGACTTGCTGGAGCTGCTGCTTACGGCCCTGCTCGCCGATGGCCACGTGCTGCTCGAGGGCGTGCCCGGCGTGGCCAAAACCCTCACCGCAAAGCTGCTGGCTCGCACGCTTGATGTGCCCTTCAGCCGCATCCAGTTCACGCCCGACCTGATGCCGGCCGACGTACTGGGCACCAGTATTTTCCGGCCGGCGCAGGGCGATTTTGAGTTTCGGCCTGGCCCCATCTTCGCCAGCGTGGTCTTGATTGACGAAATCAACCGCGCCCCGGCCAAGACGCAGTCGGCCCTCTTCGAGGTGATGGAAGAGCGCACCGTGACCCAGGACGGCACGGCCCACCAAATGGGCTCGCCTTTCGTGGTGCTGGCCACCCAAAACCCGATTGAGCAGGAAGGTACCTACCGCCTGCCCGAGGCGCAGCTCGACCGCTTTCTCTTCAAGCTCAACGTGGGCTACCCGACCCTAGCCGAGGAAATCCAGATTTTGCAGGGCCACCACAGCGGCTTCGGCGGCACACCCCTGGAGAAAGTCCGCGCCGTGCTCACGGCCCAGGACCTGGCCGCACTGCGCCAGCAAGTGGGCCAGCAGCGGGTGGAGGCCAACGTGCTCGAATACATCGCCAAAATCGTGGGCCAGACGCGCGCCCACAAGTCGCTGTACTTGGGCGCTTCGCCCCGCGCCAGCATCGCGCTGCTTAATGGCGCCAAGGCCCTGGCCGCGCTACGCGGCCGTGACTTTGTAACGCCCGAAGACGTGCAGTTTCTGGCCGCGCCGGTGCTGCGCCACCGCATCATGCTCACGCCCGAGCGCGAGATGGAAGGCGGCACGGCCGATGACGTAGTGAAGCAAATCGTGCAGAGCGTGGAAGTGCCGCGGTAACTGCTACCCCTTCGCCGAAGCAGCCATGAAATAGCAGATTGCCAGCGTAATACCGACCGCAAGCAGCAATAAAGGCAAGGCCGATGTGCCTTCCTTCTGCGCGGGCGTAAGGTTAGGCTCGGCAGCGCCAAATCCTAGCCGGAGTAAACTGACCAGCCCAACAACTGCCAGCAACAGGATAAGCACGATAACGGCAATTACCCACCCTTCTGTTTTACCGGGCCCTGAATACAGTAACAGTGAGCCTACAAGTAGCACCATCTTTTACAGAAGCAATAATTAGTTTGCTGGCTAAAGGTAGCCACTACCTGCGCGCAGGCGCCTTCAAAAGATAGGCCTGCTTTTATGCGACCACCATGAGTTTTTACCTTACTCCGCGCTTTTTTTACCTCTGCACAGCGCTCATTGCGGGCTTCGTGGTGGCGTTTTTCATCCCGTGGCTGCTGGGGCCGATGCAACTGCTGCTAGGGGTGGCGGGGCTGCTGACCCTGCTCGACGCACTACTGCTTTATGCGCCGACGGGCGGGGCTAGCCCGGTTTTTGGCCGCAGGGCGCTGGGTGAAAAGCTCTCGAACTGCGACGACAACGACGTGCAGCTTTTCCTGGAAAACCGCTACCGCTTCGGCGTTCAGGTGGAGGCGATTGATGAGATTCCGCACCAGTTTCAGCGGCGCGACGTGCTGTTTGAGGCCCGCATCGCGCCGGGGCAAACCCAGATTATCACTTACCAATTGCGGCCCACCAAGCGCGGCGAGTACGCCTTTGGGGCGCTGAATGTGTACGCGGCCTCGCCGCTGGGGCTGGTGCGGCGGCGGTTTCACTTTGGGCGCGAGGGGCAGGTGGTGCCGGTGTACCCGTCGTTTTTGCAGATGCGGCAGTACGAGCTGCTGGCCATTCACAACCGCCTTACCGAGGTGGGCGTGAAGCGCATCCGGCGGGTGGGCCAGAGCATGGAATTTGAGCAAATAAGGCCCTACGCCGCCGGTGACGACCCGCGTACCATCAACTGGAAGGCCAGCGCCCGGCGCGCCACCGGCGGCGGCAACGACACGCTGGTAGTCAATCACTTTCAAGACGAGCGCGCCCAGCAGGTGTACTGCCTCATCGACAAAGGCCGCGTGATGCGGATGCCTTTCGCGGGCCTGAGCCTGCTCGACTACGCCATCAATGCGACCCTAGTACTTAGCAATATTGCCCTGCTCAAGCACGACAAAGCGGGCCTTATCACCTTCTCGAACAAGCCCGGCGCCACGGTGCCCGCCGAGCGCCGAGCGGGCCATATGCGCACGCTGCTGGAGGTGCTGTATCGCCAGAAAACCCAGTACCTCGAAACCGACTACGAGCTACTCTACGCCACGGTGCGCGCCCGCATCAAGCAGCGCAGCCTGTTAGTTTTGTTTACCAATTTCGAAACGCTGCCGGGTATGGAACGGCAATTGCCCTACCTGCGCGCGCTCAGCAAGGCGCACCTGCTGCTGGTCGTTTTCTTTGAAAACACCGAGCTGCGCACCTTTCTCGACGAGCCGGCTACTACCACGGCCGACGTGTACAACCAGACTATCGCCGAGAAATTTCAGCAGGACAAGCGCCAGATTGTGCTGGAATTGCAGCGCTACGGCATCCACGCGCTGCTTACGCCCCCGCAGCAGCTGACGGCCAATACTATTAACAAATACCTGGAATTCAAGGCCAGGGGACTTATATGACAACGCAAGGTTTCGCCAGGTTAAAAGAGGTTTCGCCAGGTTTTTTCATGCGCAATATTTGCGCGACCTTTTTTAGCCTGGCGAAACCTTGCGCGCTGGCTTTGCTGCTGCCGCTAGCCACCCACGCCCAGCGGCCCTTGCTGCCGGTGCCCGCGCAGGCTACCTGGCAGGCCGGCCATTACGCCTTCAAAACCGCCCCGCTAACTGCCCTGCGCCGGCAGACGACGGGCGCCGCCACTTCTACCGACGAGAGCTACCACCTGCGCGTTACAGCTGCGGGGGCCAGCCTCACGGCTGTGGGGCCACTCGGCATTCAGCGGGGGCTAGCCACGTTTCGACAGGTAATTGAGCGCACGCCGCAGGGCTGGCGGGCGCAGTTGTGCGATATTCAGGACGCGCCGCGCTTTGGCTGGCGCGGGCTGCTGATGGACCCGGCGCGGCACTTTTTGCCGGTGGCCGTCATTAAGCGCAACCTCGACGGCATGGCCGCCGTGAAGCTCAACGTGCTGCACTGGCACTTGTGCGACGACCAGGGCTGGCGCGTCGAAAGCAAGCTCTTTCCGCGCCTGCACCAGGTGGGCGGCGCCACCGGCTACTACACCCAGGCCGAGGTGCGCGAGGTAGTGCGCTACGCCGCCCAGCGCGGCATTCGGGTAGTGCCCGAGTTCGATATGCCGGGCCACGCCGGGGCGCTGGTCACGGCTTACCCACGGCTAGCCTCTAATGATTCGGTGAAGACGCTGCCCATCAAGTGGGGCGTGCTCAACATTGCCCTCGACCCCACCCGCGAGGGCACTTACACCATGCTCGACTCGGTGCTGACGGAGATGAGCGGGCTGTTTCCGGACCAGTATTTCCACATTGGCGGCGATGAGAACAACGGCCGCCAGTGGCGCCACAACCCGCGCATCGTGTCCTTTATGCGGGCTAAAGGCTTCGTGAAAACCGGCACCACTACGCCCGATAATCACAAGCTCCAAAATTATTTCAACCGCCGCATGCTCAGCATTTTGCAAAAGTTGGGCAAGACGATGATAGGCTGGGATGAGATACTGGGCCCCGACCTGCCCGCGCCGATAGTTATTGAAAGCTGGCGCGGCCCCAAGGGCATTCTGGAGGCCGTGCGCCAGGGCCACCCCGCCCTGCGCGCCAACGGCTACTACCTCGACCTCTACCTCACGGCCACCAGCCACTACGCCGCCGACCCGCTGCAAGGCGTACCCGATTCGCTGGCTAGCCGCGTGCTGGGCGGCGAGGCCGAAATGTGGAGCGAATTTGCCGATAGCGTGCTCTACGACAGCCGGGTATGGCCCCGCACCGCCGCCGTGGCCGAGCGCCTCTGGAGCCCCGCCGCCCTCACCAAGGATGTGCCCGACATGTACCGCCGCCTGGCCTTCGTGAGCGAGGAGCTGGACGCGCTGGGCCTGCGCCACCGCCGCGCCCCGGCCGCGCTGCTGCGCCAGTTGGCTAGCCCCTCCCCCGCCGCGCTGCCCGCCCTGCAAACCCTGGCCGGCCTCATCGAGCCCGTGAAGGAGTACAAGCGCCATTTTCAGGGCTTTAAGTACACCACCGAAACGCCCCTCACGCGCCTCGTCGACGCCGCCCCGGCCGAGGCCGAGGCCGCCCGCCGCTTCGGCGCCACGGCCGATAGCCTGCTGGCCAGCCTTAGCATTGGGGTACCCACGTTTCCGGCCACGCCGCCCAAGCTCACGCCCGCCGCCCACCGCCAGCTGGCTAGCCTGCGCCAGCAGGTGGCCGCGTGGCAGCGCACCTCCACCGACCTCGCACCACTGTTCGTGGCTAGCCCCAGCCTGGCCGAATACGCTCCGCTGGCCGCACAGCTCGGCATCGTGGCCAATTTGCTGGCCGCGCGCCTCACCCAAATTGAGCTGGGCCAGCCAATGGTGCCCGCGGCGCAGGTGGCCGCCAAGCTTCAACTCGACGCCGCGCAGAAGCCGGTAGGGCAAACCGAGCTAGCCGTTATTGGTGCGGCCCGGCGGCTGCTAGGGATGCCCTAGCACCGTCAGCCGACGCTTATCTGTAGTTTAGCATGCTGCGGCGGGCAGCCCAGGTTTTAGCCTGGCGCGGCGGCCGCAAGCATCGCCGCTGATGCCCCCTGCGCAGCCGCATTACGTAGACAGGCTATGCAACCCGATTCACCACTTCCGCCCCAGTCCACGCCACCCGCCGAGCCCAGCCTTCTCGAAGAGATGGCGGCCCTCACCGGCCTCTTCAATCCGGAAATTATCTGGAAAGAAGAAGCAATACTCGATACCCTGGATGAGCAGGAGGCCCAGCGGGCCGCCGCACTCACGCCCCCCGCCGAGCCACCTATCAACCAGGCTTAGCCCTGGCCCGCAGCCAGTTACGGCGCACATATTGTATTTCATATTCAGCTACGCGCGCGGCGGGTACTTTGGGCGACTGCGCCTTTCTGCCATTTATGGTCAGAAAAGCCAATCGAAACAACCTGCTTTACGCCAAGCCCCCTTTTCGTGCCTGCGTAGACCAGTCTGGTCACAACGTGGCAATAGAACCAAGTACACGCTCGCTAGCCTGCTCAGGTTAACCTTAGCCATAAGACTGGCAAAATCAACTGATTTTGCTTCAGTTAAGCTGGGCGCTGGGGCCGAGTAGTGTCCGTAGCACGGTATAATGTTTTCGTGAGGGAGCTCGCCTTATCAGCAGAGATTGGGCCTGCCGAGCGGCCACCAGCAACCGGAGCCTGGGGCTTGCTGCTCAATATATTATCCTACTGAATAGCTCGCCCTAAACTCCTTTTTCATATGATTTTCATTTATAACAAACACATTATTAGCTAGTTATTGCTTAACACTCATCAAGGGAGGCGCGTAGAAAAGGCACCGGCTGCGGCTGGTTTTCTTTTCAACTCTTCCTCCCTTTTCCATGACGTTTGCTACTGATTTTGTCCCCACTGCTGGGGAAGTGGGCCTGCTGCCGATGCTCACGTACTTTTTCATGACTCTGGCGTGCTACTGCTTTTTTGGCAACGTATTTTTCTGCCTGCTTACCAACCAGAGCGTAGCGCCGGAGCACCGCATTTCGCGCGCCTACGGTGGGGTAATTGCCCTAGTGGCGGGCGGGTCGTACCTGCTCATCACGCGCTTTTACCACGGCATGCTGCACGACCTCAGCCAATTAGCCTCGCCCGAAGCGCGGGCTGCGCTTATCCGGCACAGCTACCAGGCCATTGGGCAGTACCGCTACATGGACTGGGCCGTAACCACGCCGCTACTGCTACTGAAGGCCTCGTCGATGCTGCGCATTCGCTACCGCGAGGCGGCTACGGCCATCACCGTTATGCTGGTGGCCGACTTCTTTATGGTGCTGGCCGGCTACATCGGTGAGCAGCAGCTCACGGCTTCGGGCGAAATTATTACGAGCGGCAAGCTGCTGTGGGGTGCCATCTCGACGGTGGGCTACGTGGTGGCCCTGGTAGCGCTGTACGGGCTGTATAAGCGCTTCGCGGCGCGCGGCAACGATACCGAGCGCTGGGGCTTTCGCTTCATCGGCCTCACTACCGTTACCACCTGGGGCGTGTATCCGCTAGGGTACCTGCTTACCATGACGAGCATTGACTTGAGCTACGTGCATATTGCTTTCAGCATCTTCGATATATTCAACAAAGTCGGCATTGCCGTGGTGGCCTACCTGGTAGGCAAGCGCCTGCTCGATGAGCGCCTTGATGAGCAAAAAGTGCTCGATGGCTATGCCACAGCCTAGCCTGGCGCCTAGCCTACCCTGGCCGCAGCGCGCTACCTACGCGGTAGTGCTGGCGGCCGGGGCCATGGGCTGGCTAGCCCCCGCCTGGGCCGGCTGGGTGCTGGGCCCGGTGCTGCTGCTGGGCCTGGTGCTACTGGGGGTGGCCCACGGCGCCTGCGACCAGTTTGTGGTGCCGGCCACCCACCCGGCGCTGGCCCGCCGCCGGGGGCGCTACTGGGCGGTATTTCTGGGGGGCTACCTCGGGCTGGCGGCGGCCGTGGGGCTGCTGTGGTGGTGGCGGCCGGGGGTAGCGGTGGCGTTTTTTTTTGGGCTATCGGCCTGGCACTGGGGCTCGGGCGATGCCCCTGCGGCGGCCCGCTACCGGGGGCAATGGCTGGCGCACAGCCTTTTGCGCGGCGGGCTCCTGTTTGCGGTGCCGCTGTGGTTTTGGCCAGCCAACACCCGCCTGCTGACCAACGACCTGCTGGCTCTGGCCGGCGCCGCTGAGCTGCGCGCAGACACCCTGCGCGCGGTAGCCCAGTGGCTGGGGCCGCTGGTGCTGGGCGGCCACCTGGTGCTGTGGGGCAGCTATTGGCTAAGCGGGCAGCGCGGGCTAGCCCTCTGCGACATGCTGGAAGTACTGCTGCTCAGCTTCCTGCTGCTGGCCCTGCCCCCGCTGCTATCGGCAAGCGTGTACTTTGTTTTTTGGCACAGCTTGCAGCATGTGTTGCGCATGAATGCGCTCATGGGTCAGCCCTTTGCCGAAAACCTGCCTGCGCTGGTGGCGCAGCTGGGCTTCTTTCTGCGGCGGGCGGCGCCACTGCTGGCCATCAGCGTAGCGGGGCTGGCCGTGCTCTACGGGCTGGCCTGGGCCCGGGCGGCGGGCGGGCCGGCGCTCATTAGCCTGGCGCTGCTGGCGGCCTCGGTCGTGACGCTGCCCCACGCGCTCCTCGTAACGCTGGGCCTGGACGCTACCCGCTGGCGCCGGGGCTAGCGGCGTTGGCGCAGGGCCCCAAACAAGTAGCGCCGCCGCAATTGCGGGCGTAAAGACGCCGCCGCAGGTGCCCTGCCACTTACTTAATTTTAAAACAGCACCGCCACCTGCATCCTACCGGTGTGTACCACCCCTAGCCCGCTGGCCTTGCGGCCATCGTAGGCCACGTTGATATTCAGGCCATTGGCTAGCCGCTGCTCCAAGTTGAGGTTCCAGGTGTAGTTGGTGCCGGGGCGCAGGGCCTGCAATATTTCGAGGCCCACCACCGACGAGATATCGCCTTCAAACGCCACCCGCGTAATGTGCGTGGCAGCCGTAATGGTGCGCTTGCTCACCTGGCTCACGCGGGTTTCGAAACCCAGGTCGTCGAAGCTGCCGCTAGCCTCGGTGCTGAGTTGGTTTTTCTTGCTGGTGTGCAGCAGCGAGCCGGTGAGGCGCAGCGCGGGGCTGGGCTGGTAGCTGATTTCGGGCTGGGCGGTGTAGATGAGCAGCTTGAAATTACGCGCTTCCGAATAGGTCGTTTGGGCCTCTCGAATGTCGCGCGCGGCCGTGAGGCGGCCCGTAAAGGACTGCGCCAGGGTGCGCCGCAGCAGCAGGCTTTGGGTACTCAGGTTGCGCAAATCGAAGCCCTGGGTGAGCAGTGTTTTCTGCTGGGTTTGCTGCACCGTAAGCTCGGCGCCGAAGATGGGATTAGCGCGATTGAAGTACAGCGTATTACGTAGCAATTGATTAAAAGCCAGCAGCTTGTCATCGGCCTTGGCGAAGCTGAACGGGCTGAGGCGGGCTAGCAAATCGTCGCTGGTGGTGCGCCGGTCCACTGTTACGCTACTCACGGTGCTGAAGCGGGCCAGCGCGGCGCGCCAGGCGCCGGCTTCGCGCCAGCCGCGCGGCGCGTTCACGGTAAGGCGGTAGCTGAGGCGGTTCTGGTAGGCGGTGAGGTAGTCGGCGGTGGGCAGGTACACCTTGATAAAGGTGCGGTACTGGGCATCAGGCGTTTGGGCTTCCAGAAACTCGTCTTTGTCCTGCACGCCGTTCTGGTTGAGGTCGCCGGCGTAGTAGTGCGTGCCCTGGCCGGCGGGCACGGCCAGAAACGAGAAATCGCGGCGCAGCTCGCGGCCTGTTTGCACGCTGTAGCTCAGCTCGGAGCGAATCTGGTTTTGGAGCAACCCGATGTTGTGGTCGATTTTGCCGAGCAGGTTGCGCTGGCGGGCGCTGTCGGGGCGGCTCACTAGGTTTACATCGCGGTAGGTGGCGATGATGCGCAAATCCTGGGTGCGGCTGAGGCGCGCCACGAGGCTACCCTGCACGGTTTGCGACTGGTTGTGCAGGTCGAGGTTGTTCTGGTCGGCGGTGGGCGTGCGGTCGCGGCGCAGGGCGTAGCTCAGGCTGTAGCGGGTGCGGCCGGTGTCGGGGCTTTGCAGCGACAGCGTGTGCTCGTCGAAGTAGTTGGCCGAGCGAATGGTATCGCCCCGCGGCGAGATAACCTTGTTTTTATCAAACCGATAGGTGTAGCCCGGAATGAGCCGCCCGCCGCCGTAGCGCACGCTGGCCTCGCCCCTGGCCCAGCTCGACTGAAAGCGCCCGGCCTGCGAATTAAGGTAAAACAGCGAGCCGCGCACCTCCAAGTGGCCTATTTGCTGAGCCACATCCAACCACTGCTGCACGCCGCTTACCTCGCCGGGCCGGTAGCGCCGGCTGATGCGGTAGTTAATGGCGTGGTTGGCGTCGCGGGTGAGGCCGAGCGCGAAGTTGAAAATATTGTCCTCGCGCGGGGTGGCCGCCGTGGCATTGGCGGTGCTGACGGCGCTCCAGTTGCGGTCAAACTCGATGTCGCGGTAGCGGTCGATGGGCGCAAATTTGGGCGCCGTGTACTCATAGTCGAGGGCCGAGCGCAGGCGGTACGCACGCAGGGCGGCGGGCGCCCAGGCCGGCAGCGCCCGGTCTTGCACGGTGTACCCTAGCCGCATGGCCTGGCCCTTGTCCTCGGTACCCACCGCAAAGCGATTGCGCTGCAACTGCGAGCTCGCCACATCCACAAACACGGCGGCTGTGGGGTCGAGCTGGTAGGTGGCGCCGGCGGTGGCCATCTGCTTGAGCAGCGGCGTGGGCAGGATGCGCACCGCCCGGTAGCGCCCCAGGTTGGTGCCCACGTACTCGTACACGCGGCCGTTGGCATTGGCGGCGGCCTGGTTGGTGCTCAGAATATAATCGCCCTGCCCCCCGCCTACGTCGGTAAAGCGAACGCTGTATACGCCACTGAGCGAATCGGTTGCGTACTCAAACGCGTACGTGCGCTGGCCGGTGCCAGGGTCGTTGCGGGCCACGCGGCGGTACTGCACCAGCGTGCGGTTAAAGGCCGCCGAGTCGGCGCCCGGCGCCTGCACCAGGCTCACATTGCCGGCCCCACGCAACAGCTGCTGGTCCTGAAACGACAGCGTGAGGTTGGCCGCGTTGTCGGGGTTGTCGGATTCCTGGTAGAAGTTACCGCGCAAATTCAGCTTGCCCACCTGCTGGTAGTGGCTGAGCGTGTAGAGCGAACGGGCGTAGTTGAGGTCGGAATATTCAAAATCGACCTTCAGGCGCGAGTTGCTGGTGATGAGGTGACGCGGTGAAAACGTGATTTCGGCCAGGTTATAGTCGATAACGTAGTCGTAGTCAAAGCCCCGCGTTTGCAGGCGGCCATCGAGGTACACGCGCTCCGAGCCGGCCAGCACGATGATAAACTGCTCGCCGTTGGGCCCCGTGAGGCGGTACGGGCCCTGCACGTTATCAATCGGCGCCAGGTCGATGCTGGCAAACTTGCCCTTGGCCACGCCGCCCGCCACTAGGGTCGAGGACCGAATCTGCCCCAGCTTATCGAGAATGGTGACCGCGCCGGTGCCGCTGGGCGGCGCGCCCGGCAGCGGCTGGCCGGGCGGCACGGCCGTGGTGGGCGGGGCTAGCGGCGCGGTAGCGGTGCCGGGCGGCGCGGCGCTGTTGGTGGTTACGCCGTTGGTATAGGTCGTAAACGACGAGGGCGGCGCGTTGCTGACGCTGTTGTTGGTGGTGCCGGCTTGCAGCGGCTGGGGGCCGGGCGCGCCCAGGTTGGCCTCCACGGCCGCGCCCTGAATGTTTTTGTAG
>Ga0265797_10011389_pt1 | contig 11141 bp, 10 predicted proteins | sample P2T30metagenome_FD_192433 | JGI IMG/M metagenome (GOLD analysis project Ga0265797, IMG submission 192433) | Plant litter microbial communities from East Loma Ridge, Irvine, California - P2 T30 | ecosystem: Environmental > Terrestrial > Plant litter > Unclassified | place: USA: California... | reverse complement strand
TTCCTTGCGCCGCCAGCGCGCGGGTACGGCCTAGCGTCGACAGCAAGGCACTCCTGTAACCATCCTCGCTGTCCATCATCGCCTGTTCCGCCCCCTCTTCCACGCTGCCCGGCGCCTTGCCGCGCAGCCGAGATAGCAGTAGAACCGCAGTTGCAGCGTGCCGTCGGCATCCTCGAACAGCTCATTGACGATCACGCCCTCGCGTGGGCCGCCCGCCTGGAAAAAGGAGACCTTTGCTTGATCCTCGAAGGCGATGAGCTCGCGCAGCGCCTTGCCGCCGATGGTGGCCTCGCGCACGATGTGGTTCGTACCCTCTTCCACGACCTCGCAGCGCGTGCACAGGCCGGGCGGCAGGAACAGCCTGGCGTCGCGCGCCTTCAGCACCAGGCCCGCCCAGGCCTGGTCACGGGTCAGTGGGGTCTCACCTTCCGGGTTGACCGGAACGGTGGCAGTCGAATAGATCATGATGAACTCCTTGGTTTTGAACGGTGATCAGGCGCAGGCGGCGACGCGGGCAGCGAAGTCGCGGTAGGAGCGCAGCGGCCGACCCAGCAACGCGGTGAGACGCTCCACGTCGCCGGCTTCCGGCGCCATGCCGTCGCTCTGGAAGCGCTCGGCCATCAGGCGCATGTCGTAGGCCATCCAGGGCGGCATGAACTGGCGCAGGTTCTGCTCGAACGCGGCGCTGTCGTCGCCGCCGTAGGCGACCGGGCGTCCCAGTACCTCGGTCCAGATGGCGGCGACGTCTGCGCCGGTCAGGGTGTCGGGGCCGACCAGGTTGATGCGCTCGAGCGGCAGCGGGCCGGCGGCGCTGTCGCGGCGCAGCAGTTCGATGGCGGCGATCTCGCCGATGTCGCGCGCGTCGATCATTGCCAGACCTTTCGAACCGATCGGCATCGGATACACGCCGTAGTTGCGCACCACGTCCTTGACGGTGAGGTCGTTGTCGATGAAGTAGGCCGGACGCAGGATGGTGGCCGAGAAGCCCAGTGCCTCGATCATGCGTTCGACACCGTATTTGCCGGCGAAATGAGGCACGTTCAGGTAGACGTCGCTGTGGATCACCGACAGGTAGACCACGTGCTGGACGCCGGCTGCGCGCGCCAGGTTCAGGGCGATCAGCGCCTGGGTGAATTCGTCGGGCACGACGGCGTTCAGCAGGAACAGGGTCGACACGCCCTGGAAGGCGCTGCGCAGGGAATCGACGTCGAGCAGGTCGCCCTGGACGACGTCGACACCGGCTGGGAAGTCAGCCTTGGCGGGGTTGCGCACCAGGGCGCGCACGCTGGCGCCGCGCCCGACGAGTTGGTCGACAACGTTGCGGCCGACATTGCCGGTGGCGCCGGTTACGAGAATGGTCATGATGTGAACTCCTTTGGGTGGGTTGAAAGTGTCGGTTGACGCTTTGCATGGTAGATGTCCCACAGGCGATGCGATAGCCGTTAGAATTGGACATACCGTCTCGCCAATGGAACACCTATGGATTTGCTCGCTCTTGCCGATTTCAACCTCGTTGCCCGCCATGGCGGCTTTGGCCGCGCTGCCCGTGCCAGCAACCGGCCGAAAGCCACCCTCTCGCGCCGCGTTGCCGAACTGGAGAGCAGTCTGGGCGTGCGCCTGCTGGAACGCGGCGCGCGCGTGCTGAGGCTGACGCAGGAAGGACAAGCGTTGTACGAGCGCACCGGCGCCCTGCTGAGCGAGATCGACGAGGCGGCGGCGGACGTGGCCTCGGGCGGCGCCGCGCCGCGCGGCAGGCTGCGCATCAGCGCGCCGCTGCTGTTTTCGCAGACCGCGATGGGCAAGCTGGCGGCATCGTTTGCCCTCGCCTATCCGGAAGTGCGGCTGGAAGTGACGACCGAGGACCGGCCGGTGGACATGGTCGAGGAAGGCTACGACCTGGCGATCCGCGTGAACCCGGCGCCGGATGCGAACCTGGTCGGCCGCATCTTCCTGCGCGACCGGTTGGTGGTGGTCGCCCCGCCCACGCTGGCGCGGCCGCAGGACGGCGTGCCGGTTCCGGCCGTGGTGCGCGGTGCCGCAAGTGCTACGTCATGGACCTTGAAGGAAGACGATGTGGGCATCGCGGTCGACCCCGTGCTGCGCCTGTCTTCGCTGGTCATGGTACGCGACGCCGTGCGGGCCGGGGTTGGGGTTGCCACCTTGCCGATCTCGTTGGTTAGTTACGATATTGGCGAAGGACGCCTGGCACAATGGGGCACCCTGGAGGCACCCGAGATCGCGGTCTGGGCGCTGTATCCTTCGCGCCGCCTCCTCAGCACGCGCGTGTCGGCCTTCCTCGACCACCTGAAGTCCGCCTTCCCGCTCGGGACGCCGGACGAACTGGCGGCCCACATCCGAGCTGCTTAGCGGCGCATCACGGCGCCGGCTGCGCCGCATCGCTGCGAATGAAATCGACAAACGCGCGCAGCGGCGCCGGCAGCAGGCGCCGGCCGGGATAGTAGAGAAAGGGGCCGGAAAAGCTGGGCCACCAGGGTTCCAGCACCGGTTCCAGCTGGCCGCGTTCGATATACGGCCGCAGCCAGTCCTCGAACAGGTACACGATGCCGGCGCCGGCCAGCGCCACGTCCACGCTCAGGTCGATGGCGCCGCCCACCTGCACCAGCAGCGGGCCGGCCGGGTCGATGGTCACCGTCTCGCCACCCTGCTCGAAGGTCCAGCGGATCATCGCGCCGCTGGCAAAGCGCGCGCGCATGCAGGTGTGCTGCAGCAGCTCGCGCGGATGCGTTGGCCGCCCACGCCTTGCGAGGTAGTCCGGCGCCGCCGCAGCCGCCATGCGTTGCACGCGCGGCCCGATCGGCACCGCCACCATGTCCTGCTCCAGCCTTTCCTCGTAACGGATGCCGGCGTCGCAGCCGGCCGCGAGCACGTCGACGAAGCTTTCGTCGGCGATGACTTCCAGGCGGATTTCCGGATACGCCGCCAGGAAGCGCGGCACGATGGACGGCAGCACCAGCCGCGCCGCGCTCACCGGCACGTTCAGGCGCAGCGTGCCGGTGGGCGTGTCGCGAAAGCCGTTGACGACGTCGAGCGCACTCTCGACTTCGCTCAGCACCGGCTCCAGCCGCGCCAGCAGCGAGAGTCCCGCTTCGGTCGGCACGACGCTGCGCGTGGTGCGGTTCAACAGGCGCACGCCGAGCCGGGTCTCGAGACGGCGCACCGCATCGCTCAGGCCAGAAGCGCTGCTGCTGGTCGCCCGCGCCGCATCGCGAAAGCCCCGTGCGCGCGCCACAGCCACGAAAGCGGACAGGTCACCGAGATCGGCCTTCATCGCTCATCCTTATTGTTCGTTTTTACGTACAACCCATCCTGACTATACTGGATTGTCATACGGGCGTTCCGGATTTATCGTGGCTGCACTGACAACCAACCGGAGCACACCATGACCAGCATCGACAAGGCAGGCACTTATCAACTCGGCGACCGCAGCGTACGCCGCCTCGGCTACGGGGCCATGCAATTGGCCGGCCCCGGCGTGTTCGGCCCGCCGCGCGACCGCGATGCCGCCCTGGCCGTGCTGCGCGAAACCGTGGCGCTGGGCGTGAACCACATCGATACCTCGGATTTCTACGGCCCGCACATCACGAATGAACTGATCCGCGAGGCGCTGCACCCCTACGCCAACGAGCTGACCATCGTCACCAAGATCGGCGCGCGGCGCGATGCGGCAGGCGCCTGGCTGCCGGCGTTCTCGAAGGAGGAACTGCGCCAGGCCGTGCACGACAACCTGCGCAACCTGGGCCTGGACGTGCTGGAGGTGGTCAATCTGCGCGCCATGTTCGACGTCCACGGTCCGGCCGAAGGCTCGCTCGACGAACCCCTGAGCGCGCTGGCGGACATGCAGCAGCAAGGGCTGATCCGCCACATCGGCCTGAGCAACGTCACGCCGCGCCAGGTCGAGGACGCGCGCCGCATGGTTTCTATCGCCTGCGTGCAGAACATGTACAACCTCGTGCACCGGAACGACGACGCGCTGATCGATACGCTGGCGCGGGATGGGATCCCGTACGTGCCCTTCTTCCCGCTGGGCGGCTTCTCGCCGCTGCAATCGGATGCCTTGTCGAATGTGGCCCGCGACCTGGGTGCGACGCCAATGCAGGTAGCGATTGCCTGGCTGCTGCGCCGTTCGCCGAACATCCTGCTGATCCCCGGCACCTCGTCGGTGAAGCATCTGCGCGAGAACCTGGCGGCGGCCGACCTGGTGCTGCCGGACGAAGCGATGGCCAGCCTGGAGCGCATCGGCAAGGCGTAGGGTGGGTTCTTGAACCCACCAATCACCGCGCGATCATCCACTGCGCGTTTCGAAGCGGGGCGCCGTGCCGGTGAGTTCGAGAACCCACCCTACGCAAACCGGCATCCGAGCGCCACGATATTGGCGCCCGGTAGGTAGGGTGGGTCGGTCCGCGTGCGGCTCGAACCCACCGTTCCACCACAAGATCAGCCGAGGTCTTCCTCGCGGAATTCCATGCCGGTCGTGGTGTCGTCGCGCGCCGCTTCGGCCTTGCGCAGCTCGACGCGGCGGATCTTGCCCGAGATGGTCTTCGGCAGCTCGCGGAACTCGATGCGGCGAATCCGCTTATACGGCGCCAGCCGCTCGCGCGCAAAGGCAAAGATCTCGCGCGCCAGCTCGCGCGAGGGTTCCACTCCCTGGCGCAGCGTGATGAACGCCTTCGGCACCGACAGCCGCACCGGGTCCGGGCTCGGCACGATGGCCGCTTCCAGCACCTGCTCGTGCTCGATCAGCACGCTCTCCAGCTCGAAAGGACTGATGCGGTAGTCGGACGATTTGAAGACGTCGTCGTTGCGGCCGACGTAGAAGTAATAGCCGTCTTCGTCGATGGTGGCCGTGTCGCCGGTGTGGTAGAAGCCGGCGCGCATGACTTCCGCCGTCTTCTCGTCGTCGCCCTCGTACCCGAGCATCAGGGCAATCGGTTGCGCATCCAGCTGCACCGCGATCTCACCCTCTTGCGCCGGCTGCTCGTCGATGTCGAGCAAGGCAATCTTGTAGCCCGGCAGCGGGCGGCCCATGGAACCAGGCTTGACCAGCTGGCCCGGCGGATTGCCGATCTGCGCCGTGGTCTCGGTCTGGCCGAAGCCGTCGCGGATGCGGATGCCCCAGGCGCGTTCGACCTGTTCGATCACTTCCGGATTCAGCGGCTCGCCGGCGCCGACCAGTTCGCGCAGCGGCGGCTGCCACTGGCTCAGGTCTTCCTTGATCAGCATGCGCCAGACCGTCGGCGGCGCGCATAGCGAAGTCACGCCGCAGCGCTGCACGGTTTCCAGCGCGGCCTTGGCACTGAAGCGTTCGTAGTTGTAGATGAAGACCGTGGCGCCCGCATTCCAGGGCGCGAAGAAGCAGCTCCAGGCGTGCTTGGCCCAGCCGGGCGAGCTGATGTTCCAGTGCACGCCGCCCTTCTCCAGCCCGATCCAGTACATGGTCGACAGGTGGCCGGCCGGGTAGCTCTGGTGGCTGTGCAGCACCAGTTTCGGGCGCGCCGTGGTGCCGGAGGTGAAGTACAGCAGCAGCGGATCGGTGGCGCGGGTGACGCCCTTCGGTGCGAACACGCTCAGCACCTGGCGGCACTCGCTGAAATCGCGCCAGCCATCGATGCTGCCGCCCACGGCAATACGCGTGAAGTTGCCGGTGATGCCCTCGAACTTGTGTGCTTCCGACACCTGGGCGATGACGTGCTTTACCTGGCCGCGTTCCATGCGGTCCTGCAAATCGGCGGTCGACACCAGCATCGTGGTGGGCACCAGCACGGCGCCGAGCTTGATCCCGGCCAGCATGATTTCCCAGAGTTCGACGCGGTTCGGCAGCATCAGCAGCACGCGGTCGCCGCGCTTGACGCCGCAGTCTTGCAGGTACTGCGCCACCTGGCTGGAACGCGCGGCCATGTCGGCATACGAGATTTTCTGTTCGCTGCCGTCTTCTTCCACCACCCACAGCGCCGGGGTCTGGTTGTCTTTCGCTTCCTGGTCGAAGAAGTCGAGCGCCCAGTTGAAGTGCTCGAACTGGGGCGGCTGGTAGCCGGCGTAGGCGGTGTCGTAGTCGCTACGGTGCTGCTGCAGGAAATCGCGCGCCTGCGCGAAACGCTGGTAAGGGGTCATGCTGTCTCCTGTACGCGGATGTCGATAAACGGGCGGTGGCCCGGCCATGCGTTGTTATTGTCTGTTTGCGTACATTGTGCCACGGCTGCGCGGCCGCAGCGCCAGGCTTATTGCGGGCCGCCGAAGGCTGCCATGCAGATAAAGGAATAGCGCGTTGCGCCTGGCGCCACCTTCCCGGTCATCGGGTCCATCCGGCCTTCCGTCACCAGGTATTGCAGTTCCTTGCCTTTCCTGCCCAGCACCACCCCCGGCATGCCGGCGTCCGGGTCCTTGTCGACCGGGATGCCGGCGCCGGCCAGCGCGGCGCTGAAGTCTTCCAGCCGCTCGTTGCAGATATCGCCCTCGATCATGGCGACCCCGAAGCCGCCGGCGACCGTGACGTTGCGCAGGCATGCCTTGCCCAGCGTGACGGGACCGGCGATGCGCTGGCCCTGGTCGCGCGCGAGTGGCTCCGCGGTCGCGTTGAACCAGTCGATTACCTCTTTGTACGCCTCTGGCGCGGGGTTCGGCATGTCGCAGGACAGGAAGCGCAGCTTGGCGTCATCCGGGGAAGCGGCTGCGATGCTGCAGGGTCCGGCCAGCAAGCAGGCCAGCAGCGAGCGGGAAAGCCAGGAACGTGCCGGCTGAAGGTTCAGTTTCGTCATCGTGGCCGGGATCATCGGTTTATTGGCTGGCGCAGGCATCGGCCGGCAGCGGCAGGCTGGCGTCGACCAGGTTCAGCGCGCCCTTGCCGTCGCCGAGCGGAACCGGCATGAAGCGCTGGACCTCCATCTCCTTGTCGCCCGGGTCGGTGGCGCCGTACATGTTGTCGCCCATCGTGCACACGAAGCCATCGGGCCGCAGGGCAAGGATGCTGGAGTAGGAAGACAGGGAGGCGATGTTGCCAATGCTTGGCCGCCGAGGCGCGCCGGGCTTCGGAAACAGCGCGCGGAACCAGGTCACGGCCAGGCCCTGCCGGGTCAGCGCGGACGGCGCGCGGCCGCCGCCCAGCGTCGCCGCGCCGTCCAGCGTGGCGATCCGGCGCGCGACGAGGGCATCGGGCCTGTTGTCGGGGTTGTCGTCTTTCGGCAGCGCCGGGTCGCGGCCCCAGCTGCTGCCCCAGGCCCATACGCTGCCGTCGGCGCGCAAGGCATAGGTGCTGTCGGCGAAGGCCGCGATGGCGATGGCGCCGCTGAAGAATGGCGTCGGTCCCGGGTTCTCGCAGAGCATCGCCGACTGATCGGGCTGGTACGAAATCGCACCGCCGGACGCGCCGCCCCAGCCAATGACGACGCCATCATCGCGCAAGGCCACGCCGTGGAACTGGCCGAGCGCGATCGCCTTGATCCGCTCCAGGCCGCGGATCTTTGTGGGGAAGGCATCATCGCCCCAGCAATAGACCTCCCCGTCGCGGGTGACGATCGCGCTATGGGAATCGGTTGCCGCAATCGCCACCGCTGGCGGCAAGCCGGGAATGCGCATCGGACGCCCGACGAACATGCGTTCCTTGCGTGCGGCTTCGGCTTCGGCGCAGGGATTTTTTCCATGCCCGCCGCTGAGAATGGCAGCGACCACACACGGCCCGAGCGTTGGCTGGAGCAGATAGACCTGGCGCACGCGGTAGGGGCTGAAGCCCCACTCGAAGACGCTGCCGTCGCGCGTGATGGCGCTGCTGTGCTCCCAGCCCGCCGCTACCCCCACGACGGGTGGCAGGCCTCCCACCTGGCGCGGGAAGACGGGCGGCCCGCGCTTCGCGTGGCCGAACTCGGTGCCCCACCAGAACACGCGGCCGTCGCTTGTCAGGCCCAGGTTGTGGTAGCGGCCGGCGGCAACGGCGGGTTGTGCGGCCGCCGGCAAGGCGTGGGCAATGGACGCCATGCAGGCGATGGCGCCAGCCAAGCGGCGCAGATGGGAAATCATGGTCACGCGTGTGCCTCCGTGCGCCTGGCCGGGTGGCGGCCTGTCGTTATTTGTTGTCGATTATGCACATTGTGCCATGGCTCAGTGGCGGTGTGGGCATGTCGTGCAAGCACTGTGACATCGAATACGACCGGGCAATCGACCGTATGGTGGGCACCCCGTGCCCACGCGGATGCCGGCGTGGTGTTGGCTTAATCAGGACCGCCGCAGGATGATGATGGTTGACGTTTCGAATGATCATTCGAAACGTTTCGACCTTCGCACGACGCGTTACCGAATCAGGCCAACAATGGGCGACGTTCCGCGTGGGCACGTCATGGATGCCCCCAGCATCCATGACCCCACCATACGGTCAACGTTCCGAACAATATCAGGCGGCGCAGGATGCAACGCCGCCGATATATCAATTCGGCGCTACCGGCGTACGCCGCATCTGCACCGCGAACTCGCCTTCTGGCTGCATCATGTCGATCACGCGGCAGTCGCCGCACATCTTCAGACGGTCGAGCTTGCCGGCAAAGGCGCTGTGCTGCGACAGGCGCGACAGCATGTTCTCGACCATGTGCAGCGTGCCGAAGGGCTTGCTGCAGCGGATGCAGTGGAAAGGCTGGGATTCGTTCAGGACCACGGTCTTGCGGCGCGTGTCGCCGAAGGTCATGCGCGGCACCAAGGTAATCGCATCCTCCGGACAGGTATTCGCGCACAGCCCGCACTGCACGCAGTTCTGCTCGACGAAACGCAGCTGCGGCAAGTCCGGCGTGTCCATCACGGCCGACGCCGGGCAGACGCCGACGCAGGCCATGCACAGACTGCACTTCTTGGTATCGACCGCGATCGCCCCGAACGGCGCACCCGTCGGCAGCGCCACATCGACCGGCTGCTGCGGCGCGTGGCGGTGCAAATGGTCGAGCGCATAGTCGAGCGTATTGCGCTTGTCAGCCGCCAGGTTGAAAGTGGCGCGCCCGGCCGGGGCTGCGCCGCGCGGCGCATAGCCGAGGGCGACGCCGAGTTCGCCGGGCGTACTCACGCGCAGCAGCTGGAAGTGCGGCCCGGCATAGCCCAGGCCATCGAGCACCGTATGCGCGATGCCCATCTGGTGGTCGAGCGCGGCCGCGTACTGCGGCGCCTCTTCGCCCGTCATCAGGACAGTGACGCCGGCGGCGCCATAGGCCAGCGCCGAGAACCAGACGTCGATGCCGGTCGATGCCGTGTGGTGCAGCGCCAGCGGAATCACACGGCCCGGCAAGCTGCCCTCGCCCTGCACGGCTTCCAGCAGCGGCAGGCCGGCTTCGCTGTGGAACAGCAGCACCGGATCCTGGCCGCCGGCCTCGAAATAGGCGTTCAACGCGGCCTTGATGCGGCTGCCCGTGTGGGCGGCGGTCGGGAAGGCGTAGCTGATGGCGCCGGTCGGGCAGACGGTGGTGCAGGCGCCGCAGCCGGCGCACAGGTAGGGATTGACGCGGATCTTGTCGCCGGCGCTGGCAATCGCCTGCGCCGAGCAGATCGTCACGCATGCGTTGCAGCCCTGCTGGCCGTTGCGGCTGTGGGCGCAGATGCGCTCCTTGTAGCTGAAGTATTTCGGCTTGTCGAATTCGCCGGTCATTTCCATGATCTCGGCGGCGGCGGTGCGGCGCGCGGCGTCATCCGGGCCGGGGGCATAGTAACCGTGCGGGTGCTGGTGGGTCGCGATCAAGGGACTGGGGCAGAGGTCGAATACAAGATCGAACTTGGCCTGCTGCTGCGGCTGGCCAGCCGCTTGCCAGCGCGCCTCGAAGGCGCCGAGCCAGCCGCCGACGCCCACGGCGCGCGCCGCAAACACCGGGTAGCCACGCTCGACTGGTATATCGTCGCCGTCGAGCAGCAGTACCGTCACCGACAAGGCGGTGGCCAGGTGGTCGGCCCAGGGCAAGGCCTGGGCGGCGCTGCCGACGACCAAAGTCCGGCCAGTGGAACGGTAGCTGACCGAGGAGATGGCCTCGACCGGGCCGATGGCATCCGCCGCCAGGATGGCAGCGGTCTTGGCGAGGGCATTGCGGCGTTCCTGCAGCGGATCGCCGGCCTGCCCTTCTAGGAATCGGATGTTCATGCTTGTCCTTGCAGGGATTGCTGGGGTGAGGCTGGTGGTATGTCAGGTAACGCGACGTGCGCCGCTGGAGCGGCCAGGGCATCGGCGTCTTGCGCTTCGGTATCAGGGACATTATCCGCGCTCGAGGACGCAACGCCCACACCTCTGGCATCGGCGTCCGGGCCGGGATCGACGCCGGCCTGCGGGTCGTGCTCGGCGTCCGCCGGCGCCGCTTCGGTGGCCGGTTTTTCGGCATCCGGATAGCGCAGCGCGCTGCGTGCATGATCGAGCGCTGCCAGCATCGCGGCCGATACCGGGCTTGGCACGTTGTAGTCGTCCATGTACATGTCGAGGCCATCCATCACGTGGAAGTGCGGATCGGCGAACAGCTTTTTCAGGGCCAGGCGCTGGACCGACTTGTCGACGTCCTTCGCCACGAAACTGGAGAAATCGGCGTCGGGGGTGAGGCGCGCCGCGTCCTCGAGCGTCGGCAAGGGCTTGTCCTGGACCGGTACGTCGGCTTGTACATGAACAGGCGCAGGAGCCAGGACAGGGGCAGGCGGCACGGGCGCGGCCGGCGCAGGACGCACCGGCGCCTCCGCTTCGCCCCCGGTCGCCTTCAGGCGCGACCAGCGCCTCAGGAATCCATCACCTGGCATCGATTTTCCTGTCCCGCGTTAACCGTGCTGGCGGCCGCGGCGCGGCTTCGGCTGGTAGTTGTCGCGCAGGTAGCCGGCCAGCCAGGCGTAGATCTCGGCCGGCATCGTCACGCCATCGGCCGACTCGCCGGAATCGAACATGCGCGTGCCCTCGACGTAGCTGACCGAGGCGCGCACCGGCATCGCCCGTCCCTCTTCCATGCGCCACAGCACGAACACCTTCGATTCCGGCGCCATCGCGTTCTCGTAGTAGCCCTCGTGCTCGTCGGTGTAGAGCTCGAGCTCCAGTCCCGACACCAGGTAGTAGTCGCGCTCCGGACTTTCGCTCAGCACCTGCAGCGGCGGCAGGTTGCCGCGGTCGGGCACGACGCCCACTGCCGCCCAGGCTT
>Ga0265797_10011388_pt1 | contig 11143 bp, 12 predicted proteins | sample P2T30metagenome_FD_192433 | JGI IMG/M metagenome (GOLD analysis project Ga0265797, IMG submission 192433) | Plant litter microbial communities from East Loma Ridge, Irvine, California - P2 T30 | ecosystem: Environmental > Terrestrial > Plant litter > Unclassified | place: USA: California... | reverse complement strand
CTACTCTAGATGGCAGCAGCTACCCTAATCCGAACAACTGCCAGACGAGTGACATTCCTTCCTGGGCCTAGCCTGAGCGAATTTTCTGAGAGATAATGCATTATTTCCAGCGGCAAATATGCACTGAACGTCTATTTAGTGCTCGCATTGTCCTAGGTCGGAGAGTTCGGAGATTATCCCGCTAATTCCAGTGGAATATGGAGGCTATTATGTAGCCTTTGGGCTAGCATCTGGGGAATGAACCCTTATAGGTTATATAAAAGAGTATGCTCCGCTGTCCATTGTTTGTTTTCGTCTTCCCATAACTGGTATGTTTCAGCTCCAGTGAATACACAGTCTCCAAGGAAGGTCCACCCACTTGTCAGTTTGTTTACGGCAATACAGAGGGTCTTCTCCAGGGATAGTGGAAGCGTTCATCGTTAGGGAATTTACTTGTTGCTTGACAGCTTGACAAGATGGCTGTGGCGATATCCAACCCGCCCGCACCACCCGTGAGGTAAGTTGGGCTCTTGCAAAGGAGCAGACTCGCTCCCTGAGTTTTTTTGGGCTAATGGTTCCGTTTACAACAGTGCAAGGGCCTATCTGTCGGTAATTGGAGGTTTTTGCGCACTCTTATGTACAGTTGGCTTTATCGTTTCCTTTGGCGTCTTCCAAGGATATTATACCGACCACTTGCTTCGAGGAAAGAGCGAGTTCGACGTATCGTGGATTGGGTCGGCCGCGATCTTCTTGTTGTACGTATCTGCGCCCATCTGTGGCGTTCTTGTTGATAGGTTTGGGCCTAAGGTATTCATCATGTCTCTTTGGATTTTGGACCGCTCTTCATGACTCATCATAGGTTCTGCTCATCGCCGGGTCGATCGGAGTTCTCGTGGCGATTTTTATGATTTCCCTCTGTTCTCAGTACTACCAGGTCTTTCTGGCTCATGGAGTGCTTCTGGGGATTAGTATGGGTTGCGTTACGTGGCCCCCTTTCGCAGTGGTTTCTCGCAATCTGCCACACCATCGTGGCCTCGCCTTGGGGGTGGTCACCGGAGGTTCTTCTGTTGGGGGAATAGTCTGGTCGATCATGATTGAGCAGCTGCTGACGAAGCGAAATCTCGGATTTCCATGGACGGTCCGTGTGGTGGGGTTTACGATGCTGCCTCTCCTGGTCTTTGCATGCATTTCAATTACTGAGCCACCCAAACAACGCCAAACTCGACCCCTATCGGTCCTTGAGCCCACGGTAGAGAGTGGTTCAGCCTCTCCATCCATGAAGTCGAAGGATGCGTCTCGCTCGTTGATCCGGAGTCCTGTCTTTATCTCTATCTGCGTTGGCTTCGGCCTCGGCTTCCTGGGCCTGTTCAACCCCTTCTTTTATATCTCGTCGTATGCGGCGAGCCATGGCGCGTCAGCACAAACCTCCTTTTACATGATCTCCATCATGAACGCAGCCACCCTTTTTGGTCGCGTGATCCCCGGGATCGTGGCGGACCGTGTGGGCCATTACAACGTGATGGTCTTCGTCCTGCTTGTCTCGGGATTTATCTCGTTCTGCTGGACCGCCGTTCACTCCCTGACTGGACTTGTCATCTGGTCTATCGCATATGGGTTTTCTTCCGGGGTAAGTTTTCCACCAGACATTGCCCCTGCTTCGATTAGCAAGCGATCCGTTAATGCTCATTGTCTCAAACGTAAAGGCCATCCTGAGTCTGCAGCCCGCCTGCGCAGGGAAAATTGCGACCCCACAGAATCAAGGCAAGGCAATCGGCTTCTTGCAGGGTTCGTTGGCTGTAACGTAAGTGGTTATATCTTGCAGACGATTCACATCTCACTCACTTTTCCATGCAGGGTCCTGATCGGCTCACCTATCGGCGGTCATTTGCTGGGCCAATATGGATATTTAGCGCTGTCGATGTTTACGGGCGCCACGCTGGTGGTGGGGGCAGTGGGTATGGGCTACGCAAGACTATGTCTTGACCCAAAGGTCATGGCAGCTGTCTAGATTCAGTCGTGGGGAGGGGCTTCTTTAGTCTCAATGTGTAGAGCGTGTAGAGGTTTTGGTACCGTAAAGAGATCTTCTACCAGGGTGAAGTTGAAACTACTACTTACTTATAGAGTATACTCTAGTATTTCTAGTAAAGACAATCATTATTTTATTTGTAATAGCAATGCTTCATACTAGATTTCCACCACTTAGTATTGTAGAAACAGTAATATAAGGAAGCAGTTCAGGCGCTATCCCACCACCTTATATTTAGTTGAATGCGGTATTCACTTAGTGAATGTACGCAGGTAGGGCAGCCTTGAACATACAATGAACTTTTCCGAATTTGGAATTGTTGCAACGCCGATTTGTGTAAAGATAATTATATTTGAGAGCATGTCTACGTAGTCTAGTCTCTTACTATCTAATCTCTAAGCTACGAGTATTGTTTTACAAGTGATATCGATGCTCAACAGCAGATCTTCACAACGCGGTATTGTAGTAACAGCAATATAAGAACTAAGCTACAGGTATATATTTTTTATATTCAACAGCACTTTATATCATTTTATAGTAGTAACTTTCTATTATAAATCTCGTATAGGGTCGTAAGGCCGCCGAGTTCCTTCAGGCGATGGAATGGCTATACTTGGCGGCGCACTCTTTCCCGCAGACCTCTTAGCTGAGACGCCGTTAGTGCTAGGTATGTAGGGGGGATCACTGTACATGCCCTCGTATTTCTGGTCTCTGAACGCTTTCCTCATGCGCCACTTGAGATACTCTCTTTTACTAGAGGGATCCCCTCTTCTCCAAGTTGCTTGCTGATCTTCTCGATCGCCTGATCCTTCCATGCCTCACCCACAATCAACCATGTGACCCTGGAGTCTTTTTCCCGAAGCCTTGTTACTTCTTTGGATGTGATTTCCTGGTCATGATCAGACATCAGCAAGGGCGAGGAGGCAGAAAGACAGCTTTACGAGAAATTGGCGCCACTGCTCTACATTGAACTTAGCTTCACGACGAACTTCTTCTGCCGATATATCGTCTGATAACGACATTGTGCTAGCCGGGTTGAGCGTTTTTGACTGCGCATGGATTGTGTAGACCCCGCATGCCTGAGACGTTGCACGCCTCTTAGTCATAGCATATGGCTAGCCTATCAGCTGCACGCATAGCTATTTTTTCTGCTACACATACATACGTATATCGTTAAAATGTTCCATTTTTACTACCAGGGCAGTTTCTGACTTTATGGCAGCATGGACACCCGAGTCCAAGTATAACGCCCAGAGGATCTGACTCCTGCGCTATAGGACGCAGGCCAAAACTTGGGCTATGCCGCAAATCCATTTGCCAATATCTCTAAAATTACCGACACGTTCCATTTTGAATGGACAGTCGTAAGCAGGAGGGAAGAAGTCCCAGGCAGTATATGGGAGCTAACTTTGCCTCAACTGCCGGCTTTAGTTTGAAACATGAGCTTCATTTTAACTTTACAGTGATTATTAGCTTACCGAATCAATCTACAGTACTGGAGATTTATTTTTCATTCCCAATATGTATTATATACGATGGGAGACGGATCCTTTCTACTTCCTCTCTGAAGTTGTAATTCTCTCTAATTTGTACACTTTTGGCAAGTGCCAACGGTGGTACAACAGTGCTGAAGCAAGGATGCTCGTCGTAGTAGCCCAAAACATGGCGGAGGGGGTTGAACTTTCGATGATAAACTTTTGGTCCATAGCCACTGAACCGAACTACTATTTATCTAGAGTACTCACACTCAGCCCCAGAGTACCTGTTAAGTGCAGACACTATACCACAGGATTGCCCCCAGGTCAATTCTACAGTACTATCCCATGTTGGTGGTTGCTCAGTGCCGATTCGTAAGGTACGGTCATAAACCCTAGTAAAGGGCTATACTACGCAGTACTAGAACAATAAACAGGTTCCTGGCCTAATAAGACGTCTTGAATTCATGCAGTTTGTTCTACATTTTATAGATCGAAAGCACATTCAAAACAGAGAATCTAGTCTGTAAGCGGCAGAGAAGGTGAACATGGATGGGTTAGCAGCCAAGGGCTGCATCACTATTTTCCTTCCTGGTAAAGTTATCGATTCTACACGTTGCCCTGAACATCTATCACTGAAAGCTTCTTTGGTAGTCTGCTACATCAGCACGATCGTCTAGGGATAGTAAGGCATTTGAACTGCCTTATACATTTATTGAGTACAAAACTGTAACCAAATAGCACGCACCGGCGATTTGTTTGTGCTTCGTGAGATTGGAGCTACAATAGTACAACTATGTACACTCTCTAGATTATTCCGCTCGCTGGTCTACCACTAGCATATCTTCGAGTCTTAGATGGTCCCTAAGTCTTCTTAAGGCTTGTTCGAATCTCTGCGGATGTGTTAATATGAACCTACTCAACAAGTACCTAGACTACAATTCTAATTTGTTGTTTTACAAAAGCTAGACTTACTTAGGGTTGCGAAGTTTCAAAGCGTCGTAAGCAAGAACTAGGGGTACTTACCTGGACTACTCCAATAAAGGGTCGATCAACTGCAGTATTTGTACGATACGGAGGAATGGCTTGTGTGGATTAAAGACGGCATTGTAGGATACAAGGTACGATCAGATATAGGCCAACAGTAGTTTAGTGTCATCAAACACCTTCTGGGTCAATTTTGCAATGTACCACTCGACGTCGCGATGACTGGCTGAACGGCTTGCTGGCAAAACAAGACAGCTAAGAGGAAGTCTTGGGGAAACGGAATTTGTATACTGTAGGCCTGTGCGAAGCACAAACGCTTTGAATTTTTCAATGCAATCGTAGACGCTGGGTAGATCCGCCCGTCCCGCTACGAGACTATTCGCTTTCTAGCTCGCGTATTTTTAGGGTTATCGAACACGATGACGGAACTTTCCTCAATTTTTGCTGGCATGGTTGTGACGGTCTCATTTCGGCTCGGGCCAATGCTCTCGGTTCGGTCTTTCGTGAATCGCCTCAGCTTCAAGAGAAGAAGCGGGAAGTATACACTACCTTGGGCAGATCGTATGTAACTAACCATCCACGACTTGTTTACAGTCCTACAACACTACAATCAAAACGTTTTCGTATCTCCGTAAGAGAGAGCTAGACAACTTTCATGGGGATATCTGCTTGGGCAGTTGAAAAGCGACTAATGTAGTCAGCGTTATCAACGGCAATGGTAGCACCAGTCATTGCAGTTTCGCTTCTGCCGACTGTCACGTGGTCAGGTCGTTGGCGGAAGACGAGCTCCTCGCCTCTGCCGATGACGATATTTTCGAGCCGATGTAGATACGACTGCAGCGTGAGTTTTGCATTAAACAAATCATCTTTGTCATCAAGGCACACTGTTTCGCCTCCTTGTGTGCGTGTCGATTAGCGGCCTGGATAGGCTTTGATAATATGCTGAAATTGCGATTCCTTACTAATGTCTTGCAATCCTCTTATATCAGACGCTGGGTATTTGTCTCAAACAGTACACTCTTTCAATGGGGCTTTTTTTTAAGCTCAGTACGGAAAGGAGGATCTCCCCATAGCTTCTAGTCTATCTTGTGGATATTACTAATCGTTGTTGGAAACTCGAAGCGATCGATCCGCAGACGTCATTCAGCCTTGAGGATTACGACTTCTCCGGCGCAAACGGGCAATCTTTACGTGATGGGCGGAGAGCAGCGGGAAGGGATTGCAGACTCTGCAGCATTCGGGCAGACCGTGGTCCGAGGCGATTGACAGGTACCGGTACTTAGCAGCGCATGAAGGCGAGCCATGTAGCGATACAAGATGGATTCGATTCGCGTTTCAGTGCTGGGCGACGGCCATGGGACTCCTAGCCTGTCGAGGGGGCGACGTAGGGTGCTCGAGCGCATAGCGTGTGGCAGCAGACAAGAGGAGGGGGGAGGATGGGATAACTGTGGGCCGCGGGCGTCAGCGGATGCGCGAACATCAATCGATATGCTACCGGAGTCCGCACACGTCCGATGATTTTGTACTTGTACGCATCCCCCCTCTCTCTTTGCGCGCCAACAATGGTAGTTGTGCGCTACCAAGACTGTCCCGTCGTATAATCCCTCCGCCTGGCCCGGAGTGTGTTGGAATCGTGACAAGCCCTCGAACCCCCCACTCCCTCGAGTCCAACACATGGGGCGCCCAACCTGGAGTGCTGGCCATCCATAAGAAGAACAACGACAACCCTAGCAACCACGCGCAGCTCTACTGCTGCTGTCGCGAGCGACATCTCCACCCTCCGCGCCGAAGAGGCCGGCGCATCCGGATATGCTGCTGCTACTCGCGCGCCTGCACCGGCAGTTGACCTGCCTGCTGTTTGCGACAGCCGCCGCGGCCACCATCTCACCCACCAATTCCTCGACGGCACGCCCCGACCTGGGCGATGTTACGCTTCCGCTCTCCCATGCGGAAGCCGACGGCGGCAAGATTGCTGACCTGGTACCCTTGACCCAGCAAGCAACCCGATCCGTTGGTTTCACCCACTCGTGGCGCATGCGACAGGTACGCTGACACGCACTACTAGGTCGAGGGCAACCTGTACAACACAAACTTCTCCAACGTCGCCAGCATCGCCGCCAACGAGATCGCATACATCAGCTGCAACCCGAGCGACTACACCGGCTTCGACAATGCCCAGAGAGTGTTCGAACAAGCCTACCAACAAGCCAACATCTCCGCCATCATCCTGTACAGCACCGTCACCGACTACTGCAACTATACCCTCGAAAGCACGCAAACCATCATGGACAACTTTGCCGTCTACTCCATGACCACCTCGCAAGAGTCGAGGCAGGTGCTAGACGCCATCAGCAACCTACCCGCACACATGAAGTACTTTGTCAAGGTCCAGGCCAGAGGAGGGGGTGCAAGTGGTGATGGAAAGAGCGACCCGTACCAGGCCCAGAACCCGCTGGGGCCATCGCCATCTACAGCGGTAGCCATGATTATCCTGTACAGCATCACGGGCATCATAACAGCCCTGTTCTTGGTCATCATCATCACCGGTGCTGTACGCGCACATCGTCACCCTGAGCGATATGGCCCACGAAACGTACTCGGACGACCGCGACAGAGCAGGGCCAGAGGGTTGGGCAGGGCCATACTCGACACGATCCCCATTGTCAAGTTCGGCGAGAAAGAGCCAGAGAAGCCTACAGATGTAGAATTGGGGCCAGCTGGTCAAGTAACAGGGGCGAATCTAAATAGTCGAGTACAGCCGGAACGAGCAACAACCGGCCAGCAGGACGACGCTACGGCTACCATGCCCAAAATCACGGCTGTCCCGACCGACACTCCACAAGCTGCGACACGAGCCGTGGCTGAGGAGCACCAGTCAGGCATTGCACCTGCACAGTCTGCCACAGGCGCAACAGGAACCGATAACGCTTCGTCTGATGAGAGCTTGGGGTGCTCCATCTGCACCGAAGACTTCGAAAAGGGCCAGGATCTTCGCGTTTTGCCGTGCGACCACAAGTTTCACCCCGAATGCGTAGACCCATGGCTTCTGAACGTTTCCGGCACCTGTCCGCTATGGTAATTCAATCACTCCTTTTCTGCCCGAATCTGACTGACAATATCCAGCCGTGTCGATCTCCGCCCTGTACAATCGCGCGATTCGTACGACTCGCAGAACTTGGATGGGCTCGCTCCGCCGCTGAATCCCGAGGGCGAAACGTCGCATCGTCGGCGTACCGCATTCCGTGACATCCTCTCGCTCCGCCACCGGCCCAACGCTTCGACTGAAGAGCGCATCAACGCTTTACGGCGCCTAAGAGAGCAACGCAGAAATCACAGCGGCGACTTGGCAGGTGATGGTGTGAATGCTAGTGTTGAGGATACAAGAAGTAGGAGGATCAGCAATCGCCTAAGTGATGTCTTTGCTGGCCGTACGAGAAGAGAGAGGAGGGAGGAGAGCCCAACGTATCAAGCACAATCCGGCACGACTGGTACCACTCCAGCATCACCCGCTGATGGTCAGTCGAGACCAGGCGTGGAGCATTAGTCGCCCCGATTGGATATTGCAATTGTCTGGTTGGCAGTCCCAGTGGCCCGGTTTCCAGCATTGGGCAACTTGTTGTCTACGTTATGTTTACCTTGTTAATGTGTAGAATACCCCTTACGAACAGCGTGCGCTAGGTTGGCTTTTAAACAGGATACTCGTTCTCTCAGATTGAAGCTGGTACTTGGTCCGGATGAATACATAGTGCACGGTGAAGCGCGATTGGCCAAGGCACGATCGCAATGCTAATCTGCAAAGGCACACGTCTATGTACTTTGAACATGGTCAAATTCTCAACTAGCAACGGCCATCACCACATGTGATAATATAGAGAGAGAGAGCCTGCCTTCAATACGCTTATGTCGGCAAACGCATTGGCTCTTCTCTAACCCACAAAGTAGCGAATACCCTCGGGAACAAGTACCCCTCCCCGCCCCCATGTATTCGCTGCGACTTGATCTTTTCAACACGGATGAGAACCTGGAAGTGACTTCTCGGCGCTGCGGAAGCCCACTGCTTCCGCACAAGGGTCACCTTTTTGGGCGTGGGGCCCCGCAAAACGGACAGAAGTTCGGCTTCTCGGCGTAAAGTACCCCAGATCACGCTGCGTTGTGATCACACCGACAGTTACTACGTAGTTATAAGACAACGTCTGTTGCCATGTCCGAGTCGGTCTCCACTGCCTAGCGTCCCAAGTAATCATCATGAAAGACCTCAAATCTTTGGCTTTGCTCGTGCTGAGCGGCTTAACAGCTGGGGAAGCCAATTTTGCGCAGTATGTGAATCCGTTCATCGGGTCCGAAGGACCAACACCTGGGAGGGCTTTTGGAGGAGGTGATATCTTCATTGGTGGAGCTGTCCCGTACGGTGTTGTAAAGATTGGTATCGACACTTACGAAACAAACCCGCAAATGGCCGTGCTGAATGGAGGATATACGCCTGAAGGAAACGTAACTGGGGTTTCGATGATGCATGTGAGTGGTACTGGTGGCTGTCCGAAGTAAGCAATGGCATCTGCAAACATGAACATTCTGCTTACATGGCGAAGATATGGAGTTATCTCGCAAATGCCGCTTACCACAACGACCGCGCCCGTAGACATTCTGAACAACCGGACGTATTGGCAACATCGCATTGGAAACGATAGTGCTAGCGTCGGATACTTCAAGACAGATCTGGAAAGCGGGGTCTCAATCGAACTATCAGGCACTGCTCACGCTGGCATATTACACTACAGCTTTCCCGCTGGTGAGAAGAACGTGCTAGTTGATCTTACCCACCGACTCCCTAGTGCTCGAGGTAGTGTCTGCACACAACGCTACGTAGATTCCGAGATTGAAATCTCCGAGGATGGCACCGAGTATCGCGGCTATGGAGTATACGAGGCAGGCTGGAACGAAGGCGCGCCGTACAAAGTGTACTTTTGTGGCCAATTCGATTCGGCCCCGGACCAGGCCCATGCTTTCAACGCGGAAAACACCACAACGCCTAGTATGGGTGGTAAAAGCAGGAAGGCAGCAAGTCGGCATGATACTGTCGGGGCGCTGTTCACCTGGAAGGATACCGAAATGCCATCCAGTTTACACTCCAGAGTTGGGATATCCTTCATTTCGGCAGAAAAAGCATGCACTTTCAAAGATGCAGAAATCCCTACATGGAACCTCAACGACACCGTCAGTGCAGCTGTAAAGACATGGAACGATGACATATTCAACACTATGCGGGTCGACATAGGCGAATCCGCCAACACAACCGACCTTACGCTCCTATATTCCTCACTCTATTTTGCCCATTTAATGCCCTCCAACCGAACTGGTGAAAATCCATTGTGGGAATCTCAGGAGCCGTATTATGACGACTTCTACGCCATCTGTAAGTGGCCTTTGATCGCCCCATTACTCAATACTAATCAGTGACTAGGGGATACCTTTCGTTGCACAACTTCCCTCCACCACCTTATCCAGCCCGCAGCCTACACCGGCCAAATCCGTGCCCTTATTGACATCTATCGACACGATGGTTTCCTTCCTGATGGACGTTCTGGAAACTACAACGGGCTCTCCCAGGGTGGGTCGAACGCTGACAACGTGTTGGCTGACGCATACATCAAAGGCCTACGTGAGGGTATCAATTGGACAGATGGATACGCAGCCATGCTGAAGGACGCCGAAGTCATACCCGATCTGCGGTTCAAGGACAAAGAAGGAAGAGCTGCTTTGGCGGATTGGAAGAACCTGGGGTATGTAAGCCAAGATCTGAACGAACGATGTGTGTCACGGACAGTGGAGTATAGTTTGAACGATTTTGCAGTAGCTCAGGTTGCTACAGGGGAGAGGCCAGAGGATGTGCAAAAGTACCTGAAGCGAAGCGCGGGATGGCAACGGACTTGGGACCATGATGCCACCAGCATGGGTATCGAGCCAGAATTCAGAGGATTTCTGGCACCGAGACTGTCAAACGGCACATTCAACGCCTCCAACTACAATCCTGCCCAGTGCGACGGATGTTCGTGGAGCGCGATTACCTACGAGGCTACACCGTTTGAGTACTCGTTCAACGTACCCCATGACATGGACACGCTGATTGAGTTCATGGGAGGAAAGGACGAGTTTGAGAGGAGACTTGATCACATATTCCAGCCAAACAGCAGTCAGCAGGACTTGGGCGTCAATGGAGCGGGCATCGACACGTTGATGAACATTGGGTACGTTGAGCTCTCTCTCTCCCTTCCCCTTGCCGGCAAACACACTGACGCTCAGATATCAGAAATGAGCCCGACTTCCAAACCCCATATCTCTACAATTACATCAACAAACAATACAAAAGCGTCTATGAATCGCGCGCCTTGGCCCGAAGATAGTAAGCCGCTTGCTTACCCCCATCCCTTCTCCACGTCAAAGCAACAAACTAACAAGGTCGACTCAGCTTCAAGAATCAACCTTACGGCATCCCAGGAAACTCCGACGCCGGTGCGCTAAACTCGTGGCTTATTTGGCAGATGATCGGCCTCTACCCTGTCGTAACGCAACCGATCTACCTCATCTCCTCGCCCTGGTTCCCCGACCTCAACATGACTGTCAATGGCAACCGAACGTTACGCATCACAGCTGAGGGCTTGGGGCAGGAGAGCTATTA
>Ga0265797_10011386_pt1 | contig 11143 bp, 9 predicted proteins | sample P2T30metagenome_FD_192433 | JGI IMG/M metagenome (GOLD analysis project Ga0265797, IMG submission 192433) | Plant litter microbial communities from East Loma Ridge, Irvine, California - P2 T30 | ecosystem: Environmental > Terrestrial > Plant litter > Unclassified | place: USA: California... | reverse complement strand
GATGGCGGGTGGTGATCATCAGCTCGCCGCTCTCACCCAGCCGTCGCACCAGCTGCAGGTTGACTGCAGACCAGCCCGACGTTGCCTTGCCGTTGATCGAAACGATTTCTTCGCCAGCTTGCAGACCCGCGATCTGCGCGAGGCTACCGGACTCAACCGCACCGATGACCGGGCGCACCTGCTGGCTGCCGAGCATGGCCACGAACCAGAAGAACACCAGTGCCAACGCGAAATTGGCAGCCGGGCCGGCTGCAACGATGGCGATCCGCTGCCCGACCGTCTTGCGATTGAACGATTGATCAACCAACGCGGCGGGAACGTCGCCCTCGCGCTCATCGAGCATCTTGACGTAGCCACCGAGTGGAATCGCGGCGATCACGAACTCCGTGCCCTGACGATCATGCCAGCGCACCAATGGCGTGCCGAAACCCACCGAAAAACGCAGCACCTTGACGCCGCAGCGCCTGGCTACCCAGAAATGACCGTACTCATGAAAAGTCACCAGCACCCCGAGCGCTACCAGGGTACCGACGATCATATACAGCGCGCTCATGCCACCTCTCCACGATTCAACCATTGCCCAGCCAGCTCCCGCGCACGGCGGTCGGCTTCAAGCACAGCGTCAAGGCATTCCACGGCAACTGCCGGCTCGGCCTCGAGCACGCCGTCAATGATACGCGCGATATCGGTAAAGCGAATCCGCCGCTCGAGGAATGCCGCCACTGCCACTTCGTTTGCGGCATTGAGCATGGCCGGGGCACTGCCGCCCGCCTCTGCTGCCTCACGCGCCAAGCGCAGACAGGGGAAGCGGGCATCGTCAGGGGCCTGGAAATCCAGGCGCGCGACAGTGAGCAGATCCAGCGGGGCAACCCCGGAGTCGATCCGCTCCGGCCAGGCCAGTGCATGAGCGATGGGCGTGCGCATATCGGGATTGCCGAGCTGCGCGAGCATCGAGCCGTCGACATAATCGACCAGCGAGTGAATGACGCTCTGCGGATGGATCACCACCTCGACCTGCTCGGGACGCGCATCGAACAGCCAGCAGGCCTCGATCAACTCCAGGCCCTTGTTCATCATGCTCGCCGAGTCCACGGAGATCTTGCGCCCCATCGACCAGTTGGGATGCGCACAGGCCTGCTCGGGCGTAACCGCATGCAGGGCTTCGGAGGACGTTTCCCGGAACGGACCACCCGAGGCGGTGAGCAGGATGCGACGTACGCCGACCGGCGCCAGGCCACGCGCGTAATCATGGGGCAGGCACTGGAAGATCGCGTTGTGTTCACTGTCGATGGGCAGCAGCACGGCGCCGCTCTGCCGCACCGCACGCATAAACAGCGCGCCGGACATCACCAACGCTTCCTTGTTGGCCAGCAAGACTTTCTTGCCTGCCTCCACAGCCGCCAATGTCGGCTTGAGGCCCGCCGCACCAACGATGGCCGCCATCACGGCGTCCACCTCGGCATGCGCAGAAACCTCACACAGCCCGGCCTCACCGAACAACACACGAGTCGTCTGCCCGCCAGCCTGCAGGCGCTGCTGCAGGTCACGCGCCGCTGTGGCGTCAGCGACAACGGCGAAGCGTGGCTGATGGATCAGGCACAGCGCTTCCAGTTCGGCCACGCGACTGAATGCCGACAAGGCGAAAACCTGGTAACGAGACGGGTGACGGGCGATGACGTCGAGCGTGCTGAGACCAATGGAGCCTGTGGCGCCCAATACGGTAATGCGCTGCAACTGACTCACAATGTGCCCCAGCCAGCCAGCAACAGCAGCACGGCAAATACCGGGACGGCTGCGGTCAAGCTGTCGATTCGATCGAGTACGCCGCCGTGGCCAGGCAACAGGTTGCTGCTGTCCTTGATACCGGACTGACGCTTGAACATGCTTTCGGTCAGGTCACCAACCACGGAAATCAGCACCACCAGCGCAGCGGCTGGCAACGCCAGCATGAACACACCAGACGGCCAGCCACGGTAGATACCCACCACGAAAGTCATCAGCAAACTGAGCAACAACCCACCGATCAGACCCTCCCAGCTTTTGCCTGGGCTGACACGTGGAGCCAGCTTGCGCTTGCCAAAGCGCTTGCCCGAGAAATACGCGCCGATGTCCGCGACCCAGACCAACGCCATCACCGCAAGGATCAGCCAGTTGGCCAGCGGCCATTGCTTCAGCACCACAAGCCCTTGCCAGGCCGGCAGCAGAATCAGCAGGCCAATCAGCAAGCTGCCTGGCAGGCCGCCCCAGTAGCGGCTGCTTTGCGGATAGGTGAGCACCAGAAACGTGGCGAATATCCACCACAACACGCCCACCGCCAACACCCATGGCGCCAGCATCGGCAGGCTATACAACAGATAAATCGCCAGCCCGACCACCACTGCGTAAGCAACACGCAACGACTGAGTGGCGAAGCCAGCCAGGCGCGCCCATTCCCATGCACCGAGCACCACGACTGCGCCGATGAACAGCGCAAAGGCTGCGCCTTCAAGCAAGAAAAAACCCGCCAGGGCAATCGGCAACAGGATCAATGCGGTAATGATTCGCTGCTTGAGCATCAGGCGCGGGCCTCGGCTTCGACTTGTTCGCTGGTTTTACCAAAACGCCGCTGACGCTTGGCGAAGTCCACCAGCGCTGCGCGCATGGCGTCGTGCTTGAAGTCCGGCCACAACAGATCGGAGAAATACAATTCACTGTAGGCCATCTGCCAGAGCAGGAAATTGCTGACCCGATGCTCGCCGCCCGTACGGATGCACAGGTCAGGCAAGGGCTGATCACCGGTGACCAGGCAGCTCTGCAGCAACCCCGGCGTGATGTCCTCAGGCTGCAAATGACCGCCCTGAACCTCGCGAGCCAGGCGCTGAGCGGCCTGCGCAATATCCCACTGACCACCGTAATTCGCAGCGATCTGCAGGATAAGGCGCTTTTCGCCAGCAGCGCCCGACGTCCTGGCTTCGGCTTCGCGCATGGCGGCTTGCAGCTCAGGATGGAAGCGCGAACGGTCACCAATGATACGCAGACTGATACCGTTCTCGTCGAGCTTGCGGGTCTCCCTGCGCAAAGCGCTGAGGAACAACTCCATCAGCGCGCCAACTTCGTCGGCAGGCCGCTGCCAGTTCTCACTGGAGAAGGCGAACAGGGTCAATACCTCGACCCCGGACTCGGCGCACACCTCAATGACTGCACGCACCGCGTCGACGCCCGCCTTGTGACCGGCCACGCCGGGCAGCAGGCGCTTGCGCGCCCAGCGGTTATTACCGTCCATAATGATCGCCACGTGCCGTGGAACGGCCATCACGGCACCGACTTTACAATTGTCCATGGCGACTTCCTGGCCGTCAGACGGCCATCAGATCCGCTTCTTTCTGCTTCACGGCGGTCTCGATCTCGCCCACGAACTTGTCAGTCAGCTTCTGTACATCGTCCGCTGCGCGACGCTCTTCGTCTTCGCTGATTTCCTTCTCTTTGACCAGATCCTTGAGCTGACTCAGCGCATCACGACGAATGTTGCGCACAGCTACGCGGGCATCTTCAGCGGCGTCACGCGCCTGCTTGGTGAAGCCCTTACGGGTTTCTTCGGTCAGTGCCGGCATGGAAATCAGCAGCAGCTCGCCAAGGTTGGTCGGATTGAAGCCCAGACCGGAGCTCTGGATCGCTTTGTCCACCGCTGCCAGCATGTTGCGCTCGAACGCCACAACCTGAAGGGTACGCGAGTCTTTTACAGTGACACTGGCAACCTGATTCAACGGCGTATCTGCGCCGTAGTAAGGCACCATCACCCCACCGAGAATGCTCGGGTGGGCCTGACCAGTGCGGATGCGGCTGAATGCGTGGGCCAGCGATTCCAGACTCTTCTGCATGCGCGTTTGCGCGTCTTTCTTGATTTCGTTGATCATTCTTTATTTCCCTCGACCAAAGTACCTTCGGCGCCGCCCACCACGACATTGAGCAGGGCACCTGGCTTGTTCATATTGAAAACACGCAACGGCATATTATGGTCACGGCACAGGCAAATAGCCGTCAGATCCATAACGCCCAGTTTGCGATCGAGCACCTCGTCATAGGTGAGGCGATCGAATTTTTCCGCATGCGGGTCCTTGAATGGATCGGCAGTGTACACACCATCCACCTTGGTTGCCTTCAGCACCACATCGGCATCGATCTCGATACCACGCAGGCAGGCCGCCGAGTCGGTGGTGAAGAACGGATTACCAGTGCCAGCAGCGAAAATCACCACCTCACCGGTCTTCAGGTGGCGCATGGCCTTGCGACGATCATAGTGATCGGTGACACCAACCATCGAGATGGCAGACATGACCAACGCGGGGATATTCGAGCGTTCCAGCGCATCACGCATGGCCAGGGCGTTCATCACCGTGGCGAGCATGCCCATGTGGTCACCGGTTACCCGGTCCATGCCAGCAGCGCTCAATGCAGCGCCGCGGAACAGGTTGCCGCCGCCGATCACTACGCCAACCTGCACACCAATGCCGACCAGCTGGCCGACTTCCAGCGCCATGCGATCCAGCACCTTGGGATCGATACCGAAATCTTCAGACCCCATCAGGGCCTCGCCGCTGAGTTTGAGCAGAATGCGCTTGTAGCGCGGTTGACGACCACTCACCTGCTGAGCCATTACCAGTCTCTCCTGCGGCGTAAGAAAGCGTGCGAGCCCGATGGCTCACCCATATCGAGCGCTTCGACAGCGCTCACGACCGTTCGTGCCCTGGGCACCAACCGCCGCTCTGAAAAAAATCCCCTTTGAAAAAGAGGCCGCGCGCGTGAGCGGGCAGCCTCTTCTGGGGCACTAGCTGAGACGCCTGCTGCTTACTGCTTGCTGGCAGCAACCTGAGCAGCAACTTCAGCAGCGAAGTCGTTCTCGGCCTTCTCGATGCCTTCGCCCACTTCGTAACGTACGAAGGAAACGATTTCAGCACCGGCTTTCTTGACCAGCTCACCGACCTTGACTTCCGGGTCCATGATGAACGCTTGCTCAACCAGGCTGGCTTCAGCCAGGAACTTGTTGATACGGCCTTTGATCATGTTCTCGACGATGTTTTCCGGCTTGCCAGCGATCTTGTCGGCATTCAGCTGCAGGAAGATTTCTTTTTCCTTGGCAACCAGCTCTTCCGAGACCTGATCCGGAGAAACAACGGCCGGGTTTGAGGCAGCAACGTGCATGGCAACGTGCTTGGCCAGCTCGTCGTTACCGCCTTTCAGAACGACCAGGACACCGATACGGTGGCCGTGCAGGTAGGCACCAACGGTTTCGCCAGAAACGGCGCTCAGGCGACGAATATTGACGTTCTCGCCGCACTTGGCGACCAGCGCTTCACGAGCGGACTCGCGAGAAGCGATCAGCGGAGCGACGTCGGTCAGGTTCTGAGTGAAGGCTTCATCCAGGCTGTCTTTTACGAAGCCTTTGAAGTCGTCCTGCAGAGCCAGGAAGTCGGTCTGCGAGTTGACTTCGATGATCAGGCCGCGGCCACCTTCGACGCGAGCGGCGATAGCGCCTTCAGCGGCGATGTTACCGGCTTTCTTGGCAGCCTTGATGGCGCCCGAAGCACGCATGTCATCAATGGCTTTTTCGATGTCGCCGCCAGCGGCAACCAGGGCCTTCTTGCATTCCATCATGCCTTGGCCGGTACGCTCGCGCAGTTCTTTAACCAGGGCTGCAGTGATCTCTGCCATTTTGAAAATCCTCTTGGTAGGTCTTCAACCATCGCCCGTCATACAGGCGATCAAATCTGTGAGTGGCAAAAAGGGGGCCTAGCCCCCTTTTTGCGCAGCGCATAACACTAAATGCTCTGCGTTACCGCTTAGCCTTCGGCAGCTGCTGCAGCCGGTGCTTCTTCAACGAACGCTTCGGTAGCGCCGCCAACGTTGCTACGACCACGGACTACGGCGTCGGCCATTGCACCCATGTACAGCTGGATGGCGCGGATGGCGTCGTCGTTACCCGGGATGATGTAGTCAACGCCTTCTGGGCTGCTGTTGGTATCGACAATGCCGATGACCGGGATGCCCAGCTTGTTGGCTTCGGTGATCGCGATGCGCTCGTGATCAACGTCGATGACGAACAGAGCGTCCGGCAGACCGCCCATGTCCTTGATACCACCCAGGCTGCGATCCAGTTTTTCCAGATCACGGGTGCGCATCAGCGCTTCTTTCTTGGTCAGCTTGGTGAAGGTGCCGTCCTGGGACTGCACTTCCAGATCACGCAGACGCTTGATCGAGGCACGGATGGTTTTGAAGTTGGTGAGCATGCCGCCCAACCAGCGGTGATCGACGAACGGCGAGCCGCAACGAGCAGCTTCTTCGCGAACGATCTTGCCAGCGGAACGCTTGGTGCCGACGAACAGAATCTTGTTCTTGCCAGCAGCCAGCTTCTCAACGAACGACAGGGCGTCGTTGAACATCGGCAGGGTTTTTTCGAGGTTGATAATGTGAATCTTGTTACGCGCGCCGAAAATGTACTTGCCCATTTTCGGGTTCCAGTAACGGGTCTGGTGACCGAAGTGCACACCGGCCTTCAGCATATCGCGCATGTTGACTTGGGACATGATAGTTCCTTGATAAGTCGGGTTAGGCCTCCACGCGTCCCAATTTCCAACCCTTGCGGGCACCCAGGAAATCGTGTCGACACGTGTGTGGGGTTAAGCTTTCGGGGTCTGCCCCGTAAAGCGGCGCGTTTTATACCACAGAAAGTCAAGGCAAGCTATACGCGCAAACATGCCTGGCTGGTCGAGTGTAGCCCAGGCGCTTCAAGCTTCCAGCCGCAAACTGTTACCATGCCCATCTTTAAATAAAGCTACCGAGATCACCATGACCGTCACCCTGAAGACGCCCGATGAAATCGAGAAGATGCGCATCGCCGGCCGCCTGGCTGCTGAAGTGCTGGAAATGATTGCCGAGCACATCAAACCGGGCGTCACCACCGACGAGCTGAACACCCTCTGCCACGAGCACATCGTCAACGTGCAAAAGGCCATTCCTGCGCCACTCAATTACGGCGCTGCGCCGGGCCGCCCTGGCTTCCCGAAGTCGATCTGCACCTCGCTCAACCATGTGGTGTGTCATGGCATCCCCAATGACAAGCCGCTCAAGGAAGGTGATGTGATGAACATCGACATCACCGTGATCAAGGACGGTTACTACGGCGACACCAGCCGCATGTTCCATGTCGGCAAGGTGCCAGAGTGGGCCGAGCGTCTGTCGCAGGTGACCCAGGAGTGTCTGTACAAGGGCATCGAAGTGGTGCGGCCGGGCGCTCGCCTGGGCGATATCGGCGAGGTGATCCAGAAGCACGCGGAGAAGAATGGTTTCTCGGTGGTGCGCGAGTTCTGCGGCCACGGGATCGGCTCGGTATTCCACGAAGAGCCGCAGGTACTGCACTACGGTCGCGCCGGTACCGGCATGGAGCTCAAGGAAGGCATGACGTTCACCATCGAGCCGATGATCAATCAGGGCCGCCCGGAAACCCGTGTACTGGGTGACGGCTGGACCGCAATCACCAAGGACCGCAAATTGTCCGCGCAGTGGGAACACACCCTGCTGGTTACCGCTGACGGTTACGAGATTTTCACCCTGCGCGGCGACGACACCATCGCTCGCGTCTCTGGCTGATTTCGAACCCCGCCTATAGATAGAAGGAAGGCCGCCGCATGCCGCAGGTAGATCCCGAGTTGTTCGATCGCGGCCAGTTCCAGGCGGAACTGGCGCTCAAGTCCAGCCCCATCGGCGCCTTCAAGAAAGCCATTCGTCGCGCGCACGACGTGCTCGATGCGCGGTTTCGCAGCATTCGCGACGTACGTCGGCTGGTCGAGGACCGCGCCTGGTTCACCGACCAGATCCTACTGGAAGCCTGGAATCGCTTCTCCTGGAGCGAAGACGCCGAAATCGCCCTGCTGGCTGTCGGCGGCTACGGTCGCGGCGAGCTCCACCCCTATTCGGACATCGACCTGCTGATCCTCCTAGGCAGCGACGATCAGGAAACCTTCCGCGAATCTATTGAAGGTTTCCTCACCCTGCTCTGGGACATCGGCCTGGAAGTCGGTCAGAGCGTGCGCTCGGTCGCCGAGTGCGCCGAAGAAGCGCGTGCCGACCTGACGGTAATCACCAACCTGATGGAAAGCCGCACCATCGCCGGTCCCGAGCACTTGCGTGTGCGCATGCAGGAGGTGACGGCCACTGCGCACATGTGGCCAAGCCAGGCATTCTTCGTGGCCAAGCGCCAGGAGCAGAAGAACCGCCACGCCAAGTACAACGATACCGAGTACAACCTGGAGCCGAACGTCAAAAGCTCACCGGGCGGGCTGCGCGATGTGCAGACCATTCTGTGGATAGCACGGCGTCATTTCGGCACCCTGAACCTGCACGCGATGGTCGGCCAGGGCTTCCTGCTGGAAAGCGAATACACCCTGCTGGCCTCCTCTCAGGAATTTCTCTGGAAGGTGCGCTACGCCTTGCACATGCTGGCCGGCCGGGCCGAAGACCGGCTGCTGTTCGACCATCAAAGCAAGGTGGCCGAACTGCTCGGTTACGACGAGGGTGACAGCAAGCGCACCATCGAGCGCTTCATGCAGAAGTACTACCGGGTGGTGATGGCCATCGCCGAATTGAGTGACCTGATCACCCAGCATTTCGAAGAAGTGATTCTACGGGCCAGCGAGAGCAGCCCTGCCACAGCGCTGAACAACCGCTTCCAGGTGCGCGACGGCTACATTGAAGTCACCCACCCGAATGTGTTCAAACGCACGCCGTTCGCCATCATCGAGATTTTCGTGCTGATGGCCCAGCATCCCGATCTCAACGGCGTGTGCGCCGACACCATCCGCCTGTTGCGCGACCACCGCCATCTGATCGATGACGACTTCCGCCAGGACATTCGCAACACCAGCCTGTTCATCGAACTGTTCAAGTGCGAACAGGGCATTCATCGCAACCTGCGCCGCATGAACCGTTACGGCATTCTCGGCCGCTACCTGCCGGAGTTTGGCCACATCGTCGGGCAGATGCAGCATGACCTGTTCCATATCTATACGGTCGATGCTCACACCCTGAATCTGATCAAACACCTGCGCAAATTCAAGTGGCCGGAGCTGGCCGAGAAATTCCCCCTCGCCAGTGAGCTGATCGACAAGCTGCCCAAGCCCGAGCTGATCTACCTGGCGGGCCTGTACCACGACATCGGCAAGGGCCGTGGCGGCGACCATTCCGAGCTGGGCGCCATCGACGCCGAAGCCTTCGGCCAGCGTCACCATTTGCCAGCCTGGGACACCGGGCTGATCGTCTGGCTGGTGCAGAACCACCTGGCGATGTCGACCACCGCACAGCGCAAGGACTTGTCCGACCCTCAGGTGATCAACGACTTCGCCGCGTTCGTCGGCGACCAGACCCACCTGGATTATCTCTACGTGCTCACGGTGGCCGATATCAACGCCACCAACCCGAGCCTGTGGAACTCCTGGCGCGCCACGCTGATGCGCCAGCTCTACACGGAAACCAAGCGAGCCCTGCGCCGCGGCCTGGAAAACCCGGTGGAGCGTGAAGAGCAGATCCGCCTGACGCAGAGCGCGGCGCTTGAGATGCTGGTGCGCGATGGCACCGATGCCGATGACATCGAGCAGCTGTGGTCGCAGCTGGGCGATGACTATTTCCTACGCCATACCGCCGATGACGTCGCCTGGCACACCGATGCCATCCTCCGGCAGCCGAGTGACGGCGACCCGCTGGTGCTGATGAAGGAAACCACCCAACGCGAGTTCGAAGGTGGCACGCAGATTTTCATCTACGCGCCGGACCAGCACGACTTCTTCGCCGTGACCGTGGCGGCCATGGCCCAGCTGAACCTGAATATCCACGATGCGCGGATTCTCACCTCGACCAGCCAGTTCACGCTCGACACCTACATCGTGCTCGAGGCGGAAGGCGGTTCGATTGGCAACAATCCGCAGCGCATCCAGCAAATACGCCAGAGCCTGGTCGATACGTTGAAGCACCCGGATGAATATCCCAACATCATCCAGCGCCGCGTACCGCGCCAGCTCAAGCACTTCGCCTTTGCGCCGCAAGTGACCATTCACAACGATGCACAGCGACCGGTTACCGTGCTGGAGCTGACAGCGCCTGATCGCCCCGGCCTGCTGGCCAAGGTCGGGCGCATTTTCCTGGACTTTGACCTGTCGCTGCAGAACGCCAAGATTGCCACCCTGGGCGAGCGCGTCGAGGACGTGTTCTTCGTCACCGATGCCAACAATCAACCGCTGTCGGACCCGGAACTCTGTGCGCGGCTGCAGCAGACCATCATCACCAAGCTGTCAGCGACGAGCAGCCCGAGTCCGCTGCAAATCAGTATCTAACATTTGCAGGAGCGTCGCCCTCGGCGTGAATCGATAACGGCCGCACCGCAAACCAGCAGCGCGCACGCCATTCGCTGCGGGGGCGCGGCTCTACGAGAAGCGCGCCCGCGGCCCCTGATCAAATCCGGAAGCTGTCCACCAGCTGCTTGAGGCGGCTGACCTGCTGATCCAACTCGGTACAGGCGCTGAGGCTCGACTGAAGGTTGCGTACGCCGTCCTGGTTGAGGGTATTGATCTCGGTAATGTCCATGTTCAGGCTCTCGATCACCGAGGTCTGCTCCTCGGTGGCGGTCGCCACGGACTGGTTCATGCCGTCGATTTCGCCGATGCGACGGGTCACGCCGCGCAGGTTTTCGCCGGCCTGACCGCCAATACGCACACTGTCATCGCTGAAACGACGGCTTTCACTCATGGTCGCGACGGCATCGCGGGCGCCGGCCTGCAACTGCTCGATCATCTGCTGGATTTCCTGAGCCGACGTCTGCGTGCGCTGCGCCAGGTTACGCACCTCATCGGCCACTACCGCGAAACCACGACCCGCTTCACCAGCACGCGCAGCTTCGATGGCGGCGTTGAGCGCCAGCAAGTTGGTCTGCTCGGAAATACCCTTGATCACGTCAAGGATCTGGCCGATGTCGTTGCTCTTCTGGCTCAACACCTCGATATGGCTGCCGGACGCCTGAATCTTGTCCGACAGGTCACCCATAGAGCCAAGCGTGCGCTCGACCATGCTCTGCCCTTCTTCGGCATCGCGCCGGGCATCGCTGGCCTGCTCCGACGCGTCG
>Ga0265797_10011385_pt1 | contig 11144 bp, 7 predicted proteins | sample P2T30metagenome_FD_192433 | JGI IMG/M metagenome (GOLD analysis project Ga0265797, IMG submission 192433) | Plant litter microbial communities from East Loma Ridge, Irvine, California - P2 T30 | ecosystem: Environmental > Terrestrial > Plant litter > Unclassified | place: USA: California... | reverse complement strand
CATCATGCACCTCGACCCAGAGAACTTGGCCTCCGGCCTTGTGCTGATCGCACTATTGACATACTTCTATACGGCTTTCAGCAAAATCTTCCAGCCCGGCGGAGACCAGCAGCAGAAGGATAAGCAGACTTTCTTGAAGCTGGATAGCCGACTTTATTACTCTTCGGCTGCTGCTGTTTGAGCTGATGACAGAGAGGGAAGATTTGATTGGGGTGTCATGGTGCAGGACACCGTGATTGCTTGATTGCTGGTGTGCTATATAGCTGACCAGCCTGATCTCAACGCCTTGAGAAACCTCGAGTGGTCATCTGGATCAGTCCTGCCGGAGCAACTTCCGTTCCTGCCTACTAAGGAGAGGAACATCTGCAAACCGGAAACTCATGCCGAGAGACAAGCATGAAGCAGGAAACGCAACCGAGGTGGCGTGGCACGCCACAGCGTAGCCGGAGAGTATCTTCCGATACGGCATCCTCGAAAACAAGCAATGTGCTTGCCACCAGAGGACAATTCGCAGCACAACGAGCCGCAACAAGCAAATATCTGCTACACGTCACGAATGACTCAGCAATGCACCTAAATGCTTGCCATGGCCCAACTCTTCTTTCGCCAACAAGCCAAACGCCACAATGATCAAACTGCCACCGGCATACGTAGCCAGCGACGGATCAATGCCGAACAAGAACCAGTCTGCTACAGCTACGAAGAAAACGCTCAATCTGCTACAAGTTAGCACACGAATGCGAACTTAAAAATGAGAAATACTCACACCGAAACGATGGAGGCGAAGACAGGGCTCGTCCACGTGACAAGCGCGAGGAGGGCTGTCATGGAGACTGGAAGCTTTGTCAGCGTATGGGCGATGGTTTCAAAGCGTTGTAAGATTTACTTGAGCCTGCAGAAACGGACAGCATGACGTAGGAGAATACGTGCAGACTAGGTAGAACGAAAGGTTCGACCCCAATAAAATGCATGATTATAAGGACGATCCAGAAGAACGAGAACGTGTATATGCCAGTCAATGCTGAAGCAGCCAGGGTTAGATTCAGACTTGACGATGGGCGGACGGCGGTCGATGGGCATGCCCATTTTTTGAATAGAACTTCGTAAAGACCAAATGCAACTGCGCCGACCAAGGCGATGATGTTGCCGAATAAGCGAGATGCTCCTACAGCAGGATTCTCGTCGGCATCATCTGAAGAATGGGCGGTGGTATCTCCGTATGCAATTGTAAAAGTGCCCACGATAGAAAGAGCTACAGCCACAAGGCCTGCCCATCCCACTTTCTGGCGCAAAATTGGTACGCTGAACGCTGCAGCAAAAAATGTAGATGTATTGTAAATTGCGGTGAGATCACTTGGAGTTGTGAATACCAGCGAGAGGAACCAGGAGACGCCACTCACGGTCAAGACGACGGTGACAATTCCCATAGTGGTTGCTAGGTAATCTAGAGGCCCTCCGAGGGAACCGGCGCGCTTGATCACGATGGAAGGACCGCTGACTGCGAAAGCCTCGACAGTAGAGACCGAAGCTCGCAGCTCATTGTTGTAGTCTCTCACCCATAGGGTGTATGACTTATCCAGTGCCTTGAAGCGGAGGTAGGCCAGATGGAGAAACCAAGGCAGGGCCAGTGAGCTGTGCATGATGTACAAGCTGCAGAACGGCTTCTTCCAGCCCAACACGTCTTCGTAGTATGCTGTGGATTCGGTCTGTGTGACGAGGCCGGCAATGGCAATTACCAGTGCAGCAGCAATGAAAGATTTGGGCGCGCCTTTCTGTGCTCCGGCGTTGGGCAGCAGGGAAGGCTGTTCATTGTTGTGGCCAAAGTGAGTGAGCTCGATGTCCTGGCTGGAGCGACCGCTGTCCAGCAGCGGTTCCTGGTGCTCAGAAGGCGGGTCGCGATGATCCATGATGGGTTATATGAGTAGTCTGGGAGTACTGGTCCCTGAACCTTGACCTGGATGAAGTGTGGATGCGTGGCTTCTGGCCGACGGCGTGGAGGAAGCGTGACGCTTTGTTCACCGTGCCATGGTAATGGAGTGGAACCAGCCAAGGAGGAGGAGCAGTGACGAGATGCCGATTTCCTGTAGGCGCGTGGTGAATGATGTGTGGCGTCACTGCCTACACGTTTCAGTGCAAGCAAGACATGACGAGCTGTGTGTATGTGTATGTGGCGGGCAGTCAGTAATATATTCAGTTGTCCATGGCGACTGGTAGAAGCGCTCACAGGCTTCCATTGTCTTCGTCGGTCGGGCATTGGCTGGCGCGGTCTGTGCGGTTGCGGGATGGCGGCAGAGCTTAATTAACTTTCGCCTGCTCTGCGCCGTGTCACCAGGCCACAAGCTTCCAACAGCGCCGCCACTACGCACTACTCAAGACCGACTGACCCTCTTCACGCCGCTCCGCCCTTGCGTATACCATTACCACCACCACCTCCTCCACCACCACCGCGACATCTGCAACACCTTCCTCCGCCGCAGCCAGCTGCTCTCCCCGCTGTCGCCATGAGCACAGTGATTCCCAACAACCCGCTGGCTGCTCCGCATCTCTTCCAAGATCCTCGCCTGCAACCTTCCCGCTCTGGTAAGCCAGCACCTCTCCCCGCCCACAACCATAACCACGCCGTATTTGCCGGCCTCGGCCTTTGTCTTGCACACCACTCTAACACACATGCCGCAGACGCACTTCAGCACAACAACATGTCCGGCCGGAAAAGGAAGGCCGATGACGAACTAGACAATGAGCGCATGTCAACTTCGCCCTCACCCTCCATCCAGAACCGAGGTCTCCCTTCACACGGCACACAGCGCAACATCAAGCGCACTCGCACACACACTTCTGCAGGCCGCCCTCTGCCTCTTCCTCGACTTCTCCAGACCCTCTCAGCGGACGAGCTCCGCAACCTGGTTCAGAACATCTGCAATGAGCGCCCCGACATCCGCGAGACCATCGTGACAAAGGCACCCAGACCTTCGGTCGATTCCACTCTCACAGTCCTCGCAAAATACGAACAGGACCTGCGCGACGCTTTCCCGCTGGGCAACCGTCACACCTCCGACTACGCCTATAACAGGGTCCGTCAAAATTTGCTTCAGCTCATTGAGGCCCTCCGCGACTACACACCTTACTATCTTCCACCTCAAGAAACTCAGACTGGGCTCTCTCTCACATACCTCGATGCCGTCACAAACATGATTCATAGACTCCCGGATTGGGATACGTACCAGCACCAGCGACACAAGAACGAGGCGTACGACGAGATCGGAAGGGCATGGGCATTGGTCATCAGAGAAGCGGCAAAAACCGCAGGAGGCTTCAGGCTGCAGCTTGGAAATTGGGATCAGAAGCTGGTGGAGCACAACCAGAGGAGCAGTGGCCGCATGAGCGAAGCCGTCAGTGAGCTTCAAGCCGCCACAGGCTACATGCAGTCCACTGCTGGCGCTCAGGCTGTCCCGCAGCAACAGGCTCCTAGCGCCATGGACCAGCGTGCTGCAATCCGTCAGCAGCTTCTCTCTGGAACCTACGGTGTTCCTGAACTGGGCGTGGGCCACGGGCAGTGGTAGAATTCTCTGCGCCGTTCTTAACACTCTTGCGACTCTCATTACGCACTTGGGGGGTTGATTGATTATTTGGTATTCCTGCGAGCATGGCGACGGATTGGCATCACCGGAATTGGCACGGCGTCGACCGATTTTCTTTTTGTCTTGGTATTTTTCTTCTGGAGTCTGGGAACGGCTTCGCACGACTGAATTTTTGCCCATAGAGGCCGCCCGAATTATTCAGGGCCCAGCGACGGCAACACATTGACGAAGGTGTGGATGCTTCTTTCAGGGTGCCTGCTGCACACATAACATAGATTGAGATTGAGCGTCAACGCTCCATATACCCAAATAGGAATGTTTCTTTTGTTGCTACTACGCTACCATCATCCTCACTTCCCACCCACATTCGCATTATAATACTCCCTCAAAACAGCATGTCTCGTCCTATCATCCACCAACCCAGCCCTCCACTTCCCCTCCACCCGCCTCGCCTCAACCACCCTCTTCCCCGTCTCCCCATGCGTCAACGCCCACAAACTCTTCGTAATCCCCTGCCCCGGATACGCCACCAGCCCCAAACTCCCCGTCAAAGTCTTACTAACCAAACTCCCCGTCCCTTTCCCCACACCTTTAATCGCTCCCCACGCGCCCTCTTTCGCCATCCCCTCCGCCGGCTGCATCGCAAGGTCTCTGAAACCATCGCTGATGCCGAATGCGAAGGATTTTCCTGCGACGACCGCGCCGGATTTCCAGTCGGTGACGTTGCCGTAGGAGGGGACTTCGGAGCCCCAGAGGCGAGGTAGGGAGCGGAAGCCTTCGGCTGTGGCGAGGGGCATGTCGACGAGAACGCCTTTTGTGTAGGAGGAGAAGAATTTGCCGAGGGATTTGCTGGAGGCGAGGGCCATGGAGCCTGCGACGTTGGGGCGGGGGGCTGATGGGTCTTGGGATGGTTGTTGGTTTGGTGCGGATGTTGGAGCTGTGGCAGTTGATGGTGCGTCGTGGATGGTGTCTGTTGAGCTTGATATGATCGGTGAGGGCTGTCGACTTTGGGGTCTGCTGTTGCTGCTGTTGGTGGGCGCTCTGCTGCCTGGGGTGGCGCTGCGGCTGCGGCCTTTGCGGTATTCTTCTGCTGGTTTAAGGAAGATGCCCGTGCCGTTTTGGACTATGTCTGATGCGGTTCCTATTAACGATGATGTGGTGCCGGTCACTGGATCCCAGCGGTGGTTCTCGATGAGGATGGGTTTCGAGCGGTAGCTGCGAGGGAATTTATCAGCTTAAGTCACATATGCTGGTTGTGATTATGAGACTTACACTTTCAAGTTCTTCGGATCCAGGCCTTCGTCACGCACCAGGATCTCAGCTGCCAGGCGTGAGACCTTCGTCGTCTTCTTGTTCACTTTCAAGCTCCACGAAGCTGGCTGATCGGGCAGGAAGTCACACTGCATCTTATCCGTAGGAAGGTGATTGAGGAAAGACAGCACTGCAGCTTGCACGCCATCTTCCTCCTGCATCTGTTGTGCGATCTCAACAGCAGCAGCTTGAGCCGCTTCCGTGTGACAGAATCGCAGAGCTTCAGCTAGATTATCGGCATTGAGCAGCTTGTGTGGAATGGGTTTGGGCCCTGAGCCAGCAGCGGCCACCATGTCTCCCCAGAAAGGCTGGTCACCGAAGAACGGGACGATAGCCGTTGGGCGTGCATTGCGAAGACCGCATGCTGTGGTGCCTGCACCACCGTGGTGGACGACTGCGGATACGTGTTGGAAAAGCCATTCGTGGGGACAATCCTCGAGCCAGAAGATATCTGATCGTGCAGGGCCGTCGAGTCGGCTCCATCCGCGTGAAATGATAGCTCGTAGCCCGCAGGCGCTGACGGCTTCCAAGAGTAGGGCAGACATCTCTGCTGCGCTGTCTAGCACGATCGACCCAAAGCCGATGTACACCGGAGGTGGTCCAGCATCCAAGAAGTCCTGTAAGTCTTTGGGTGGAGTGTACTCAGGCGCACCACGGAAGAAGAAACCTGAGACGTCTATGTGAGCGGGCCAATCCAGTGGCTTTGGAATCAAAGCAGGTGACCAGCAATATGTATGTGGAATCGATAAGGTCGACGCCAGCATCGGACCTTCAGTATTTGGCACAGGCTCAAGGCCAATACGGCCTCGCCAGCTGTTGATCACGTCGCCGAGCCCTTGCCACGTCATGACCTCGACCATCACGTAGGAAAGATAGTTGGCGAGCTTTGGGTTTTTCGATCCGTTCGTGATATTGGCCAGAGGATGCGGGAAAGCCGCCGTTGCTGACCAGGGCATCGTAAACATCAAGTGGAGAGGTGTGCCTAATGCTTCTGCGCAGTGGATGTGCGCAAAGCTGGGAGGGTTTGCGATGATGGCGTCTGCGACGAAGGGCTCGTTCGTGAGGGGGTCGGCTGATATGCAACTGCTCCAGCAGCCTTCGAGCATTTCTACGATCATCTCACGCTTGCGGGAGATGTCGCCTGCTCGTAGAGACTTCATGCTAGGAACTAGTCCGGGGTTCTTCACCATGTAGGACATGAGGTCTTCTGGGTCGCCACCAATGGGATAGAATTCGAGCCCAGCATCGTGGACGAAGCTCTGGAATTTGGCGTGTGTGGCGAGTCGTACACGGTGACCATATCTTTGTAGGCCATTGCCCAGAGCGACGAATGGCTGAACGTCTCCTCGGCTGCCTACCACTTGGATCACGATGTTCAGGCGTAAGGGAAATTGGTCTGCTGTGGCATAGCGCCTGTACTCTGGAGGCGGAAGGGTCGTGTGGTCGTCGTCGTCTAGTGCAGGTACCTTGACGAGTTTCGACAACGTTCTGCTCAAGCGGGAGTCGAGGTCGATGTCGATACGACCATCATCTATGAACTCATCAGTATGCCATGCCTCAATTGTGCTAGATACGAAGTGAACACCGGACCTTTCAAGGTCGCATCTTCACAGACTTGGTCGATGACAGCTCTGGCAGCATGCACCTCTTCGTACTGCGGTGGTGCTTGCTGCTGGTAGGTATCAGTTTTCTTGTTATCCATTGTCGTAATTTGATGGGACAGATGAGCAGAAGCTCCATGTAGGCAAGAGAAGTCAATGTACCTATTTAATGGGTACCACAGTTCTCGCCCAGCCCTACCAAAGTCTAATCATTGCGCCTCAGGAAATCATAGTATTTTTGGGCATTCTACAGCGTGTGCATGACATAACGGCTCTGCGACGTTGGTGCATTGATCCAGGGGCAGTGCAGGCAGCCATAATGGTGCCGCGAAAGGCTACTGCGGTTGTTGGACGAAGGTTGAAGCATGAATAAGTTCGACCTTGGCCAAAAGGATTCAATGCGAGCTCCACTTTCGGTTTCTAGGCGATTGGCTCGGGCTTTGCAACCGAATCCGAGCCTGCCCTCGTATCAAATCCGAGATCACAAACGAGTGAGGATTCTTCGATGTCAACGACACGAAAGTGGCTGACTGGCGTCGTCTGTCCACGCGTCCGAAACAACCACAGCAACAGACTCTATGCAGCGAGTGCTAGCATCCAGTTCTCTGTCAACATGAGATACGTACAGAGGCAATAACCACCTACCTTCTGTGGAGGTAGGAGGTAGGAGGGCAGACCAAGTCCTTCGCCCCACAATGTTTCAATACGCCAAATACGCGTATTCATCAGGCACGGTCTTGACGTTAGGGCTTATGGTACCTCCTACATAGTACCGTCTCCCTTTACGCCGCTGAGAGACTGATACGCCGCACTTTTGCTGTCTTCCCGCCACACGGCGTATCGACGCTCAAATACGACCAACTCAAATGCCGGACAACACCCAGAAGAGACAGCGAAGGTCGCACGTCAAATCTCGCGCTGGCTGCGTTGCCTGCAAACGGCTACACAGAAAGGTCCGTGTATTTGTATAGTGATTTGGTGACTTGCTAACGACTGACAGTGCGATGAAGCTCGTCCGAAATGCGGTGCATGTGCACGTCTCGATACCGACTGTTTGTATCTTAGTGCAGAGAAAAAGAGGTCTCGCACCCGTGATGCAGCCTCAGCAACGCCCTCTGTTGCTGCTATAGAAATTGCTACGCCTGCAAGTCATGGCGTATCAACAAGTCAAGGCACACCGGACTCGCAACCTGTGGCTGAGACCAACACACTCACGTCCAACACAGCCTTAGATCTGGAGCTTATGGCCGACTTTTTCTTGAACGGCACGGACGACTTACTTCCCAATCATCTGGATACACGAGACTTCATGTTCAAATTGGCCCAGTTGGCTACCACGAAAGCGTATCTAATGCATGAAATGTTGGCTGTCTGCGGCCTTCGTCGATTCTCAGAGGATAAATCCAGACGGGAACTCATGACAAGAGCACTACACCATCAATCTGAAGCATTACGCCTGGTACAGCCTCAGCTGGAATCGTTCTCCGAAGATGACTGTTTGGCATTGCTCTTCTTTACTAGTCAAGCTGCATTGTGTGGCCTTGCCGAATCTGCTTTCTGTGACATACACGACGAATCATTCGATCCGATCGGAAAGACGCTCCACTCTTTTCAGCTCTCCCAGGGCGTCACAACACTTATCATGCCTCACTGGGAAGTGCTGCGTCAAACATGGGCGTGGCCAGCGATTGCGAGCCAAATAGAAGCTGGGAGTGATTTGACGCCCCACCCACAATCGATACCAGGCTACACGCATTTGCGCTGCCTAGCGTTTGGCCTTGAGCGTGAAACAGACCGACAAGCCTGCCTCAAAGCACTCGACTTTACTCTTGGGGCGATTTCGTTGATACAACAACGTGAAGATGTGGGCATGAGCAGGCGTTTAGTCTCATCCTGGCCGATGGAAACCGACACTACTTTCCATGAGTTATTGTCTGAGCGCCGTCCGGTGTCACTAGTGATTATTGCGTACTACGCTGTGCTTCTGAAGATCGGTGCCGGACTATGGTGGGTCGGCAGCTTGCCAGAAGCTTTGATCGAGCAGGTCACTATATTGCTAGGCGACGAATGGGCAGAGTTCATTAGCTGGCCAAGATCGATAATTCAAGGAGATGCCAGCACACCTGCAATTCATTCGGAAATTGCAGCTCGAACGGTATGATTAGAAAGGTTCTGACTGTCTCTCTAAAGCCTCCCCACAGCAGACTAAGAGGAAATCGAAGCATTCACAGAACTAGCGTGATGGCTCAAGCTCAACTAAGCTCCAGCGTAACCATACAGCCGAGTAATACGCGTATTCGAAGCCCAGATTTCCGACCATACCACAATAACTTACGACAGAAGCGATTCTTCCGCCGTTCCAGAAAAATTTATCCCGGCCAGAGTGCACTGCACTGCCCAGGCCCTGAGGTATGCAATCGTCGCCAGCCAAATGTACGCGAACGCAAGAGATAAGGCATGTTAATGCCTGCTGGTGGTGTGTAAGTATATAATGGATCTGTTCGTGCGAAGAACGTCAACCTGATCGGAAACGTTCATCTTCGCCTTCCGTAATACCCCTCTCGATAACAGACTTCTACACCATCCGAACACATTTCATCGCTCGACAACACTGGTACTAAACCAAGCAAATCCACCCATCGTCACCGACTATGGCCGTCCTTCAGCCTTACAAAGGCGACTACTACCTTTGGCACTACCTCCCATCGGTACCCGCAGCCATCATATTCTTGCTGGTCTTCCTTGGCTGTACCTTCGGGCTCATCTGGAGATCCTGGAAAGCGCATGTCAAGTTTGGCATTCCATTCATCATCGGAACTTTCTGTAAGTCACCCCAAATCAAACCCAAAGACCTACTGTCGAGTATTTTGCTGAAGTCTTGCAATAGTCGAAGTCATCGGTTATGGCGCTCGAGCGGCCGCGTACTAGAACACCGCAAGCGTATTCCGATACTCTCTGCAGAACGTCTTCACCTTGCTCGGACCGACCCTGATGGCTGCTACGATCTACATGATTTTTGGAAGACTAGCACGTGTGCTCCACGCTGAAAAGCACTCCATAGTGCGCGTCAGCTTACTCACAAAACTGTTCGTGGGCGGTGACGTCCTTGCCTTCATAGTGCAAGGCGGCTCTGCAGGCCTTCTGATGATTGAGAATCTGGCGTCCATCGGCAAGGCTATGGTCATCGTTGGTTTGGTCATCCAGATCATTTCCTTCGGCCTCTTCATGGTGACTTCGGCGATCTTCCACAAGAGACTTGCCAACGATCTCTCGCTGAAGGCTCTCTCGCTGGACATTCCTTGGCTGCGGATCATGAGGCTCATGTATGCGATCAGTCTCATGATTATGGTTCGCAGCATTTTCCGGCTGGTCGAATAACGTCAGTGTACTAGAAGCAGGCCAGTACTAGAAGCGGGCCACTCCCGTATGCTAGTTTCGCGTTAGAATGAATTTTTTACGCGACGCTCTATCTCTTTCCTTTACTATGCCTACCTATTCTGAAGATTAACTTACTACTGCCTTAGTAGTATATCGTAACGGCGAGTATACGTCGATTCGAACGTGTGCGTACGCGTTTAATATCCCGTGTACTACTCTTACTTCCTGACTTTCGACTCGAACTTCTCGCTCTAAATCGCACGAATCGCAAAAGATACTCTTAACTACTAAAGAGGAGACTCTTATAAAGTCAATTATACGACTATCAAACTCGGGAATCCCTATTACCCTTCTATTAACAAGAGATCTCGCTGAAGAAATCTGACTTTCCTGCTTCTACTTAAGCTCTACTCTGACTTCTTACGCTCCTATTAGTAAACAGTGGATAGATAGGTTCTGAAAACAATACCCTGAGCTAAAGACGGTCTACTCTCGATCCCTAGATGCGAGCCGTTTCAAAGGAGTTACTTATCCGATTATAAACGCCTATTTCGATACTCTTACTGACCTTTTCTTTGAGAATTCCTACCCTTCTAACGCGATTTTTAATGTCGACGAGACTGGCTTCGCCCTTAGTACTACTTTACCTTCAAAAGTACTTATAAAGAGAGGGGATACTATCGCTTTTAAGAAGATAAGCAGAAGGCAAGAGTGGATAATAGCGATCGAATGTATTAGAGCTTTGGGAGTCGCTTTACCTCTACTTCTTATTTTTAAGGCGAAATATACAAATACCACGTGGATACTAGCTTCTATGCCCGAAAACTGGAAGTTCTCGACATCTACTAGTAGGTAGACGTCCGATAATCACGCATACGAGTGGTTAACTACCTTATTCGAGCCTGAAATGCGCTGAAATAACAGAAAACGGAGGCTATTACTTCTTAACAGACACAGATCTTACCTTACAGCTAGGTTTATCGCCTTTTATATCAATAAGACTATCGACCTCGTCGTACTCCTACTATATACTTCGCATATCCTACAACCTCTTGACGTTAGCGTATTTAGCCCTCTAAAGCGAGCTCTATCAACCGAAATCGAGAAACTCTTCTACTTAGATACCTGACAAATACTGCGAATCGAGTAGACAGAAGCCTATATAACAGCTAGGAGTCGAGCCTTTATACCTTAGAGTATCGAATCGTCGTTTTAGGCGTCTAGTATCTATCCTCTTAGCCTGATTACTATCCTCTCGACTCTCCGAATACCTAGT
>Ga0265797_10011383_pt1 | contig 11146 bp, 9 predicted proteins | sample P2T30metagenome_FD_192433 | JGI IMG/M metagenome (GOLD analysis project Ga0265797, IMG submission 192433) | Plant litter microbial communities from East Loma Ridge, Irvine, California - P2 T30 | ecosystem: Environmental > Terrestrial > Plant litter > Unclassified | place: USA: California... | reverse complement strand
GCTGGACGGGTTCGGGTGGACGTTCGGGAAGTGCAGAATATCAGATCTCGTGCATCGCCCATAGGATGGGTCACCCGCCGTCCCCGTCACCGACCCCCGATCGGACCGACCTTGAGCACCCCCGCGCCCGCCCTGCCCACCCCTCGCGAGGTGCCGCACCCCGTCGCCACCCGTGCCGACCACGCCCTCGCCGTCGTCCACGCGCTCGCGGTGTCGAGCGGCACCTTCAAGGCCACGGCGGCGTTCGCCTGGCTCCCCGTCGACCCCGCGCTGCTGGCCAGCGCGGTCGTGGCGCTCGCCCTGGTGCGCGACGTCCTCGTCCGCCGCGGCAGCCTCCTGCCCTGGGGGCTCGCCGCAGTGCTCGCCTGCCTCGTGCCCGGGGCGCTGGTCCCGGTGACCGTGGGGTACCGGAGCGGCAAGCTGCTCGCCCTCGTGCTCACGGTGCTCCTCGTCGTCGCGGCGCTGCGCACGCTGCGCTCGTCGCAGGTCGTGACGACCTGGCTCGTGGCGCTCACGGGGTTCCACCTCGTCACGGTGGTGGGGGCGCTCCTGTCGCCCGACAGCGGTGCCTGGGGGCGGCTCACCGTCGAGGGGTCGACGACGATCACCGCGGGGCGGGCGAGCGGCCTCGTGCTGCTGGCGGCGCTCGTGGTCGCGCTCTCGCCGGTGCTGCACCGACGGCCGCTGCTCCGGGCCGGGGCCGTGGCGCTCGCCGCCGCCGGAGGCGTCGTGCTGGTCGGTGCCGGGTCGCGCGGGCCGTTCCTCACGGCCGTGCTGACGGTCGTCGTCGTCGCGCTGCTCGCCCCCTGGCCCGGGCGCGCGCGGCGCACGACGCTGGTCGCCCTGCTCGCCGCCGCGGGGGTCGCGGTCGTCGCGACGAGCAGCAGCGCGGGCGCCCGACGGCTCACCGGGTCCCTCTCGTCCGCCTCGGAGGCGACGTCGACCCGGACGCCCCTCTGGGAGGCCGCGTGGCGGCACCTGCACCAGTACCCGGACGCCCTCGTCGGGACGGGCTGGGGAGGGTACGCCCGCGTCCTCCGGCCCGGGGAGTTCCTGGTGGGCAACACCACGCGCCTCTATCCGCACGACGTGGTCCTCGAGGCCTTCGTCGAGGGAGGCGTGGTGGCCGGCCTCGCCCTGACGGTCGCGATCGTGGCGTCGGTCACGGCCGCCGTGCGTCGGCTGCGGGCCCCCGACGCGTCGACCGTCGACGTCGTGCTGCTCGCCCTCGCGGTGTTCCTCACCGGCAACGCCCTCGTCAGCGGCGACCTCAACGACAACCGGCTGCTCTGGGTCGTGCTCGCCCTGGCCTGGACGCCGCGTCAGGCGGACCTCCCCGAGTCCCACGACCTCGCGGCCGCGATCGAGGTGCCCACGAGGGCCAGGTAGCAGGCCGCCGTCGCGAGCGACCACGCCGCGACGGTGGCGAGCGGGTCGTGGGTGACCGTGGCCGTGACGAGCAGGGTGCCGGTGGTGGCGCCGAAGCGCACGACGTCCCAGGCGAGCTGCGCCCCGGGGCGGTGCAGGAGGACGAGCGTGCGGGAGACGGGCAGGGCGACGGACTGCGCGGCGCCGGACACCACGATCCACCGCACCACGCCGACGAGGCCGTCCCACCCGTCGCCCACGAGCAGGGGGACGGCGACGGGGGCCAGCGCCCACGCGCCGGCCGCCGTGGGGACGACGACGACCGCGGCCGCCAGGGCGGAGCGCCCCACCTGGCGCGCGGCGCACGGTCGGCCGGTCCGCACCGTCTCGCCCAGTCGGGCGTCGACGACGTGGCCGACGGCCTCGGCGACGACGACGGCGGGCGACACGACGAGTCGCGTGGCGAGCGCCACGAGCCCGACCGTGGTCGCGCCGAAGACCGCCGACAGGAGCACGACGGGCGCCTGCAGGCCCACGACGTTGACGAGCGACGACGCGCACGAGGACGCCGCGCGACGCCACGAGCGACCCGCCACGGCGACGAGCACGCGCACGGGGACGCCCCGCCGCCGGTCGGTCCTCCGCACGAGGGTGCCGACGCTGCCGAGGGTGCGGGCCACGGCGGGACCGAGGGCCAGCCCCAGCGGCCCTCCCGAGGGGGCGAGGGCCAGCGCGACGCCCACCTGGGCGAGTCCCTGCACCGCGTTGCGGCGCCCGAGCGCTCCGAAGGCCGAGCGCCGGACCAGGGCGACCGCCACGGTGCGCTGCACGCCGAGGGCGGTGCTGGTCAGGGGCAGCAGCCACCAGAGCCCGGCGAGCGGCGGGGCGCCGAGCACGTCGGCGAGCCGACCGGCCAGGAGGCCCGCGGGCACCGCCGCGAGCGCGCCCACCCCGATGCTGGTCGCGACGCCGAGGGTGACGAGCGCCCGCGCCACGGTCTCGCTCCTCGTCGACACGACCGCCCGCTCCCACCCGCCCGACGCGACGGCGCCGAGCACGGCGGACGTGCTCGTCACCAGGGCGAGCACGCCGAAGGCCTCCTCGTCGTAGAGCCGGGCCAGGAGGGGCGAGGCGGCCAGCAGCGCACCCTGTCCCAGGGCGCTCCCGGAGAGCACCCGGAGCAGCGCCGAGCGGATCCTGGCGGGTGCCGTCACCGCGGGGCGGCGGGGACCGAGGGCGCGTCGGGGGCCGGGGGCGCGTCGGGGGTCGCGGGGGCCGGGAGCCCGCAGCGGCGGTAGACCTCGAGCAGCTGGGGCTCCTCGGCGGCCCAGGTGAACACCTCGACGGCCGCCCTGCGCGCGGCCTCGCCGTGGCGCCGCAGCAGCTCGGGGTCGTCGGCGTACCTCCGGAGGGCACGGGCGAGCTCCTCGGGCCGGGACGGGTCGACGAACGTGGCGCAGTCGTGCCCGGCGAGCACCTCGCGCCAGAGCTCGAAGTCGGACGCGACGACGGGCATGCCGGCCGCCATGTACTCGAACATCTTCGTCGCGAGCGCGCGGCGGTACGCCGGCGTCGGCAGGAGGACGACGATGCCCACGCGCGCGCCCAGGAGCAGGTCGCGGGCGGCCTCCGGCGACACCAGCCCGTGCAGGGCGACGGTCCCGCGCGAGACGGCCTCGTCGAAGACCGACGCCTCGGTCGTCGGCACGACGTTGCCGACGACGTCGATGGTCCACCCCTCGGGGTGCTCGGGGTGGCAGGCGGCCTCGGCGATGACGCGCGAGCCGCGGTGCTCGCTGACGACGCCCAGGTACACGGCCCGGGCCGGGCGCTCGGGCGCCGGTCGTGCGGACTCCTCCTCGGGGCGGAGCCTCGGGAAGTTGTGCACGACCGTCGTCTTGTGCGCCGGGAACCGTCGGGCCGTGATCGCCGTGGCCGCCACGACCTGGTCGCTCGTGCCGGCGAGGCGCACGACGGCGTGGGAGGCGAGGGTCGCGGCCCGCCGCACCGGAGCCGGGATCCAGGTCTTGACGGCCACCTGGTCGGGGAGGTCCTCGTGCGCGTCGTAGACCGTCCTGCGACCGAGCGCCCGCAGGAGGGGCACGGCCCAGACCAGTTCGGGATCGTGCAGGTGGAGCACCCTGGCGCCGCTCCGCAGCGCGACCAGCAGGGCGTGCGGCGCGCTCCACAGCATGCGGACCGCCCGGGGTCGACGGGGCAGGAGGACGACGTCCACGCCCGACCCCTCCACGACGGTGTCGTCGTCGACGGCGACCAGGAGGGTCCGGTGGTGCCGGGCGGTGGTGGCGGCCTCCCGGAGGTGCACGCGGTTGTCGGTCCAGCGGTGGGCGCTGCTCACGTGGCAGACGTCCCAGGTCCGGGCAGGGCGGGGGCGGGTCAGGGGAAGGCGGGCGGGCACGGGGAGCTCTCTCTCGCGGCGGGCGGGGCGGGGGGTCAGGACGGCGTCGGGGCACCCAGGAAGGGCGACGAGGTGGCGTGGCCCGCCTGCGTCACGCCCTCGCGGCGGACGACCACGCGGACGGTCCGCAGGAGCACGAGCAGGTCGAGGGCGAGGGACCGGCGCTCGACGTACTCGACGTCGAGGGCGAGCCGGTCCTCCCAGGAGAGCGCGTTGCGGCCCGACACCTGCGCGAGGCCGGTGAGGCCGGGGCGCACCTCGAGCCGGCGGGCCTGCCGGGGCGTCCAGAGCCCGACGTAGGCCAGGGGGAGGGGGCGGGGGCCGACCATGCTCATCTCCCCGCGGAGGACGTTGAGCAGGCCGGGCAGCTCGTCGAGGCTCGTCGACCGGAGCGCGCGGCCGAACCGGGTCAGGCGTTGCTCGTCGGTGACGATCCCGCGCTCCCGGTCGACGGGCAGCATGCTCCGGAACTTGAGCATCGTGAAGGGCCGACCGTGGCGCCCTGCCCGCACCTGTCGGAACAGGACGGGCCGCCCGAGGACCAGGGCGACGACGACGGCCACCAGCAGCGCGACGGGGAGGGCGACGACGACGGCCAGCAGCGCGACCGTGACGTCCAGGGTGCGGCCGACCGCGGCCCGGACCCGGTCAGCGCGCACGCCGGACCGCCTCGACGAGGGCGTCCACGACGCGCTCGCGGTCGTCCGGGCACAGCGTCGACCCGCTGGGCAGGCAGAGCCCCCGGGCGAAGAGGTCGTCGGCGGCGCCCGTCACCACGGAGCGGTGTCGACGGAAGGCGGGCTGCCGGTGCAGGGGCGCCCACGTGCGGCGGGCCTCGATGCCGCTCCGGTCGAGGGACCGCAGGAGGGCGCTCGGGGTCGTGCCGGTCCCGGGGTCGACGAGCACGGTGGTGAGCCAGCAGTTGTCGCCCTCGTCGTCGTGCCCGCCCAGCAGCTCGACGCCGTCGAGCCCGTCGACGACCTCGCGGTAGCGCTCGCGCGTCTCGCGTCGGCGGGCGAGGAACTCGTCGAGGCGCGCGAGCTGGACGCGGCCGACCGCGGAGAGGACGTTGCTGAGCCGGTGGTTGAAGCCCGGTTCGTCGTGCAGGTAGTGGTCGGCGGGTCGTCGCGCCTGCGCCGCGAGGTGCCGTGCCCGGTCGGCGAGGTGGTCGTCGTCGGTGAGCAGGGCTCCGCCACCGGACGTGCTGAGGATCTTGTTGCCGTTGAACGACACCGCGGACGCTCGACCCACGGCGGCGCCGTCGACGCCGAGGCGACGCGAGCCGACCGACTCCGCGGCGTCGGAGACGACGACGAGGTCGAGCTCCCCGGCGAGGGGGAGCAGGCGTTCGTGGGCCGTGACGCGCCCGTAGACGTCGACCGGGACGACGGCGGTCACGCGCGCTCCGCCGCGCCGCGCGCGTCGCACGGCGTCGCCGAGCAGCCCGAGGTCGAGGTCGCCCGTGCGCGGGTCGCAGTCGAGCAGGAGCGGCTCGGCCCCCGCGAGGAGGATCGCGTTGACGGTGGCCGCGAACGTGAAGGTCGCCGTGACGACGACGTCCCCCGGGCGGACGCCGGCGGCGACGAGGCCGAGGTGCAGCGCCGCGGTGCCGGACGAGCAGGCGACCGCGTGCCGACGGCACAGGCGCTCGGCGAGCTCGTGCTCGAACCCCGAGACGTCCGGTCCCGCCGGGGCGAACCAGCCGCTCGTGACGGCCCCGGCGGCGGCCTCCGCCTCGACCGCCCCGACGTCGGCGGGGCTGAGGAGGATCCGCGCCGGACGGGTGGCGGCAGGGTCGCCGACCGTGGAGGTCGTGGCGGCGGCCCCCGTCGCGGACGGGGCGGGAGGGGCGGACGGGACGGGAGCGGGCATGGGGGCCTCTCGATCGGGCGAGCGGGATCACCGGTGGACGGCGCGTGACAGATCCGAGTATCGCACGTAACATTTCGGCCGTCGCCACTCGAACGAAAGGCACCCCTCCGTGACCTCCACCCCCCTCCGCGTCGTCGTCCTCGGCCAGGGCTACGTCGGCCTGCCCCTCGCGCTCCGGGCCGCCGAGGTCGGCCACGCCGTCGTCGGCGTCGACGTCGACGCCCGGCGCGCCGACGACCTCGCCGCCGGCCGCTCGTACGTCGGCGACGTGTCCGACGAGCGCCTCGTCTCCGCCCTCGTCTCGGGCCGCTACCGCGCGACGGACGACGTGCGGACGGCCGGGCCGTTCGACGTCGCGGTCGTCACGGTGCCCACGCCGCTGCGCGAGACCCTCCCCGACCTCCGCTTCGTCGAGTCCGCCGCGACGGCCCTCGCGCCGCTCGTGCGCCGCGGCAGCACCGTCGTGCTCGAGTCGACGACGTCCCCGGGCACCACCGCGGAGGTGCTCGTCCCCCTCCTCGAGTCGGGGTCGGGGCTGCGGGCCGGGGCGGACTTCTCGGTCGGCTACAGCCCCGAGCGCATCGACCCCGGCAACGTGCGCTGGACCTTCGAGACGACGCCCAAGATCGTGTCGGGCATCGACGCCCTGTCGCTCGAGCGCGTCTCGAGGTTCTACGAGGGCCTCGTCGACACGGTCGTCCCCGTCAGCGGCACGCGCGAGGCGGAGCTCGCGAAGCTCCTCGAGAACACCTTCCGCCACGTCAACATCGCCCTCGTCAACGAGCTCGCGATGGCCGCCCACGAGCTCGGCGTCGACGCCCGGGAGGCCATCGAGGCGGCCGGGACCAAGCCCTTCGGCTTCATGAAGTTCCTCCCCGGGCCGGGCGTCGGCGGGCACTGCCTGCCGGTCGACCCGACCTACCTCTCCTGGGAGGTCCGTCGCAAGCTCGGGCGGCCCTTCCGCTTCGTCGAGCTCGCCAACGAGGTGAACGAGGGCATGCCCGCGCACGTCGTGGAGCGCGCCGAGGCGCTGCTGAACGACCGTTCCACGGCGGTGCGCGGCGCCGGCGTCCTCATCGTGGGGCTGACCTACAAGCCCGACACCTCCGACGCCCGCGAGTCCCCGGCGCTCCGGGTGGCCGAGCTGCTGCGGCTCAAGGGTGCCCGGGTCTCCGCCGTCGACCCGTTCGTCGCCGCTGCGGACTGGCCCGTGGGCGTCGAGCGGGTCGAGTCCACGACGGCGGCCCGCGACGCCGACCTCACGATCGTGCTCACGCCGCACGCGCAGCTGGACCTCACGCCGCTCGAGGGCTGCCAGGTGCTCGACACCCGGGGCGTCGTGGGGCTGAGGGAGGCCGTGCGCCTCTGACCCGGGCGACGGGCCCGCGTCCGCGCGTCCGGGGCAGGGGCCGGGTCGCCCGTGGGGTCAGAAGATCATCGGCCGGTCGTCGTCGAGCTCGGTGTCGAGCTCGAGGTCGACGACGACGGGCACGTGGTCGCTGGGGGCGTCGCCCTTGCGCTCCTCGCGGTCGATCCGTGCGTGCACGACGAGGTCGGCGAAGGCGTCCGAGCCCATCACGAAGTCGATGCGCATCCCCTCGTCCCGCGGGAACCGCAGCTGCTTGTAGTCCCAGTAGGTGTAGCCCTCGGGCACGAGCGGGCGCACGACGTCCTGCAGACCCGCTCGCTCGAAGGCGGCGAAGGCGTCGCGCTCGGGCTGGCTGACGTGGGTGGATCCCTCGAAGACGCGCACGTCCCAGACGTCCCGGTCGAGCGGTGCGACGTTCCAGTCGCCCATCAGTGCGAGCGGCTGCTCGGGGCGCTCGGCGAGCCACTGCTCCGTCTCGCGGGCCAGGGCGGCCAGCCAGTCGAGCTTGTAGGCGTAGTGCGGGTCGCCCAGCTCGCGGCCGTTCGGCACGTAGAGGCTCCAGAGGCGCACGCCCTCGACCGTGACGCCGATCGCGCGGGCCTCCTTGGGCTGGTCAGGACCCTCCTGCCCCTTGGCGAAGCCCGGCTGGGTCGGGAAGGTGATCTCGACGTCCTCCATGGGCAGGCGGCTCGCGAACGCGACGCCGTTCCACTGGCTCAGGCCGTGCAGCTCGACGTCGTAGCCGGCCTCGCGGAACGCCTCGAACGGGAACTGCTCGGGCTTGCACTTGATCTCCTGCATGCCCAGCACGTCGACGTCCTCGCGGACCAGCCAGTCGACGATCCGCCCGGCTCGGGCACGGACGGAGTTGACGTTCCAGGTCGCGACGCGCATCCCTCCACGCTACCCGGGAGCGCGCAGGAGGCGCGGTGCCCGCCCGACGGGACCGGCGCCTCCTGCGGGCCCCGCGTCCTCGGCGGACATCGCGTTCGACACGGTCGCCGTCGAGCGTGTAGACAGACGGACATGTCAGATTCTGATGACAGAGGACCGGTCGCCGGGTCGACCAGCACCTACCACCGGCGGTCCGACGTGCCGCCCGCCCGCATCGAGCCGCTGTGCCCCGGACCGGACAGCGTCGACGTGCGCCTGACGAGGTTGGCCCTGCTCGGGCCCGCCCGGTACGAGGACTTCTTCTTCCCGCCGGCGAGCTGGACCGAGCTCGAGGAGCGCACGAGCCGGCACCGGCGCGAGGCCGCCGTCGAGAGCGCGCGCCGGGGCGAGCCGGACCGGACCTGAGCTGCGACCCGACGCCGCGCATCCTGCTCGCCTAGCATGGACGACTGTGACCGACGCCCGTGAGCAGCTCATCTCGTCCATCCGCGACCTCGCCGTGTTCCACGGGGACTTCACCCTGACGAGCGGCAAGAAGGCCAGCTACTACGTCGACCTGCGCCGGGTCAGCCTCGACCACCGCGTGGCCCCGCTCATCGGGCAGGTCATGGTCGACCTCATCGCCGACGTGCCCGACGTCGCGGCGGTCGGCGGCCTCACCATGGGCGCCGACCCCATCGCCTCGGCCGTGCTGCACCAGGGCGTCGCCCTCGGCCGCAGCTACGACGCCTTCGTCGTGCGCAAGGAGCCCAAGGACCACGGTCGCGGTCGCCAGGTGGAGGGCCCCGACCTGCAGGGCAAGCGCGTCGTCGTGCTCGAGGACACCTCGACCACCGGTGGCTCGCCGCTCGCCGCCGCGAAGGCCCTCGAGGCGGTCGGTGCCGAGATCGCCGCCGTCGCCGTCGTCGTCGACCGTGCCACCGGCGCCCGCGAGGCCATCGAGGCGGCCGGGTACCCGTACCTCGCCGCGGTCTCGCTCGCCGACCTCGGGCTCGAGCCGTGAACGACCGCCGCGACGACGGGCCCCACGGCCCGGCCGACGACCCCACCGAGTGGCTCGACGCCCAGTTCGGCGACGACGATCCCGCGGAGGCCGACGTCGCGGCGGAGGACGAGGGTGCGTCCCTCGAGGGAGCCGTCGGGGAGCGCGAGCCCGAGGACCACGCGCCCGAGGAGCGTGAGCCCGAGGAGGACGGCGCGACGCCGACCGCCGTGCTCCCCGCGGTCGTGCGGCCTGCGGGTGCGGCCTCGCCCGCTGCTCCTGGGCCCGCTGCCGCCGGTGACGAAGGCGTGCAGGAGGCGCGCGACGAGCCCGCCACGGACGTCGCCCCCCGCACGCCCGCGTTCCCGACCTTCGTGCCCCCGCCCCCGGTCGACGCCCCGCCGCGCGCCGACGGGCACCCGCAGGCCCTCGACCTCAGCGCCCTGCGCGCGGCGGCCGCTGGGCCCCAGGGGCCCGCGACCGGGTCCGACGTGCCGCGCGAGCCCGAGCCGGCCGAGCCGGCCGAGCCGGCCGAGCCGGTCGTGCCGGCCGAGCCTGAGTCGGCCGAGCCAGCTGTGCCGGCCGAGTCCGTCGTGCCGGCCGAGCGTGAGCCTGTCCGCGGCGACGAGCACGAGCCCGACGCGGGCGCGGACGTGCTCGCCCCGGACGACGAGTCCCGTCAGGAGGCCGTGGACCGCGACGAGGACCGGCCCGCCGAGCCGGGTCCGTTCACGGCCCTGCTCCTGACCCCCGCGGCGGCCACGCCCAGCGCGTTCGACTGGCAGAAGCTCGGGGCGTCGTCGCCCTCGGACGCCGGGACGGAGCCGGGCCAGGGCTCGGCGGCGGACGCCGGGTCGGCCTCGAGCGAGGACCCGGACACGGACACGGACGCGGTCGGGGACGCAGTCGCGGACCAGGTCGCGGACGTGCCCGCCGGTGAGGCACCTGTCGTGGAGGCCGAGCTGATCGAGCCGGAGGGCGATGCCGACGCGGGGGGCGCTGCCGCGACTCCTGCCGCGGAGGCAGAGCTGATCGTGGAGCCGGAGCCGGAGCCGGAGCCGGAGCCGGAGCCGGAGCCCGAGCCCGCCCAGGACGCCGGGGCCCGCTCGGAGCCCGCGCCGGAGGCTCTCCAGCCCGACGTGCCGGCCGGGACGGCCGATGCGGACGGTGCCACCGCCGACCCCTGGTGGGTGACCGAGCACCGGGAGATGACGCGACGGGAGCGCCGTCTGGCGGAGGCCGCAGGGCTGCCCGTCCCGCCCGCCACCGCGGTCCCGCCGGTGAGCCCGCCGTCGCAGGCGGAGCCCGACCGCGGCTCCGAGCCCGACTTCGCCGACGGGGAGCCCCGGGCGGCGTCGAACAGCTGGTCGCTCAGCGGTGACGCCGAGATCGGCGACCTCGACACCGGCGACGAGGTCGACGGGCCCGCCGAGGACGACCTGTCCGCGGCGCCCGCGATCGACGCGGGCTCGGCGACGGACGTCGACGAGCCCGCCACCGATCGGGCCACCGACGGGGACCGCTCGTCGACGTCCCTGCCCGCCGGGTGGCCGTTCGTCGACGCTGCCGGTGCCGGTGCCGGTGCCGGTGCCGGTGCCGGTGCGGGTGCGGGTGCGGGTGCGGGTGCTGCCGCCGCCGGTGCGGCTGCCGCTGCCGGGACGACGGGGACGACCGGCGCGACGACGTCGCCCAGGGACGGCGAGCCCACCTTCACGGAGATCCTCGGCGTGGTCGGGGTCGACGCCCCGTCCCCGGACGGGTCGACGGCGTCCGTCGACTCCGAGCCCCTGGACGCGGACGAAGGCGTCCTCGAGCCCGAGCCCGTCCTCGAGTCCGGGTCCGAGCTCGAGCCCGAGCCCGTCGACCCCGACCTCGCGGTCGAGCCGGACCTGGCCGACGACCCGGATCTGGCTGACGACACGGACCTGGCTGACGACCCGGACCTGGCTGACGATCCGGACCTCCTGCCCGGCTCCGACGCGCCCACCGCCGCCCTCGCCGCTCCCGTGTCGGCCGTCGCCACCCCGGTCCCGGCCGCGGCGTCCGAGGCGAGCACGTCGGTGCTGCCCGCCCTCGTCGCCGACGACCGCCCCCGCGTCACGACGCCGGAGGCCCAGGCCCTGCCGGGGGTGACCGTCGCGGCCGAGCCCGCCACGGCCTCCGGCCCGGTGCGCGGCCCCGTGGAACAGGACGCGCCGAGCGCGCCCGGCGCAGTGCCCGCGCCCGGGACCGACGGCTCGGG
>Ga0265797_10011382_pt1 | contig 11147 bp, 6 predicted proteins | sample P2T30metagenome_FD_192433 | JGI IMG/M metagenome (GOLD analysis project Ga0265797, IMG submission 192433) | Plant litter microbial communities from East Loma Ridge, Irvine, California - P2 T30 | ecosystem: Environmental > Terrestrial > Plant litter > Unclassified | place: USA: California... | reverse complement strand
ACAACAAACCCAGCCCAGAGCGCCCCTCGGAATCCATCCTCGTCCACGAATTCGAAGGCTTCGAACAATGGGTCAACCGCCCCGGCTTCGCAAACTCAACAATCATCCTCATCCTCAACAACTTCACGCGTTTTGTTAGTAAAATGGCCTACGCACCCCTGGAAAAACTGTTTCCGGATTACACACGCAATGAATCAGATCCGGAACTTAGTGCGCGCCAATACATTCTACGCAGGTTCAAGAATATGAATCATCAGTGTTTGAGCATTTATAGCTTTTGGGTTGATTTGGATTCGAGCGATAATCAGCATTTGTATGGCGCGCTTAAGAAGACGCTGAGTAGGGTTCAGGCAACGAAGGCGCAGGAACGGGCTTGGTGTGAGGGGCTGGAGGCGCAGACGGAGAGTGAGAGGCCGAGTACGAATGGGCTGAGCGTTGCGCAGAGTGCGACGAGGACGAGGAGTCGGAGTGGGGGGAGGAAGAGGTAGGAGGGGGGTAGGGTGGGGATTGGTAATTTGATGTGGTTTGGGTGAGGTGGTGGGTTCGTTGGATGTGGTCATTGGGCAGGTGCGTTGAAATGGGTGAGACTGGATTGGATTGGTTCGATATTTGGGGTCGGGGCAAGGGCTCGGTATTTTGCTGTTTGGGAATGGCGTTTCAGGAATTGAAGATACCATGGTGCGGGTTATTTGGGTAATAGACGTGGAGGAATTGAGAGTGGCAAAGCACGCCGTGCTATTCACATGGAACGTCGTGCATAGACTGGTTATCTCACATAGATTGTATTGTAATGTTTAATACACCAACCAAGGTTCCACATACTCACTTGTTGCGACATACTATCATCGACAATCTCATTGCATCTCTCATAAGTCTCGTAGTTCAAGCGTAGGGAGCAGGTGAGCATGCGCACCGCCTTCGTTCTCACGATCCCAACCCCACCGTTTGGCAAGAGCGGGGTCTAGGGTACCATTCAGCATCTCCACGACGTCGCGGCCAATCGTAGGCATGAACTTCCATCCGTGGAAAGAACCGCCTGTCGCGAGGTAGAGATTCTGAGAATGCGGGTGCGGCGTGATGATGAAGTCTTGGCTTGGTGTCACGGCATCCCTAAAAACAGTTAGACCGGCCTGATATGATGGTTGAAGCATGCGACTGATTAGAACATGCGACTCACCAACAAACGCGATACTCGTCGAACTTGACGTCCTTTCCGGGTTCACCCAGTATACCGTCCTTGACGAGGTCAAGTCGTTGTTTGAGAGCTTCATTCGGCTGCCTCTGCGCTTGACCGGGTTCGTTTGGTGGAGACGAGAACTCTTGGCCGGAAGCTTCGTGTTTGATGGTGTTCATGTAGGCTTCGTCTCTGCAGAACTTGACGGTGTATGAGTCTTGGTTCGACAAGGGCGCTGTTAGTGGCATCACTTCCCCTAGAGTATGTCAGCATGAGTATAGAGGGTGGAATTTGGTCGCCTCACCTCGTTGGTAGAACGGAATGTACTGTGACTGGAATCTCGGTATACTGGTGCCCGCTCTTTGGGTCCAGGTTGACGATGCCAGTGACTACTGCTCCAGCGACCAGACGCCCGTCGACTTGTAGCTCACCTCTATCTGGAGCGCTGTCGGCGATAAGTTTGGCTGTACCTGTACCAGTAGCCAAGATGATGCGATCTCCTGTGATTTTTTCACCGCCTTTCGTTAGAACTCCGGTACATTCTCCATCAGTACCGAAGGTCAACACGTCGATGTCTGCTGCGGTATACTTGACTCCTGCCTCGATCGCGGCGTCAGTGTAGGCGGTCAAGGCTTTGGTGGCTTCAGCCCACCCGCTATCCCTGTTCACGAACACTTCGCCAACTTCAGAGACATCGGTGTTATCGTAGAAAGAACCGTACATCGCCTTGAAACGTTCGGGGCTCACCACCTCCGCATCGACTTCTATACCAAGCCTCTCATAGTTCTTCAAGATCTCTTTACCCAGGTCGGTATTGTCGAGATTGATCAAACCGCTTTGATGATAGAATTGGCTGAAGAGTGGATCATGTCGCCATAACTGTATGGCTTCCAACGCCTTTTCCATATAAAAGATGTCGCCATAGTCTGCACGAATGACTTTGTTCCAGTCCCAGGATGCGGAAAGAGGGCAGGGGTATTGTGTTCGGTCAACAAGTTGTATATGCGCTTCGGGGTACCTTTTGATCAGGTGGTGGGCAGTGGAGACACCGAAGACTCCAGCCCCGATGATGAGGTATGATGGCTGTGAGCTCATTGCGCATGGTAATACTGTAGCGAGGCAGTAAGTTCACTTAGTCTTGTGAACGTGCATGAGTTGAGTTAACAGTTCGCATGCTTCATGTATGGTGTTGACGATCAATGTATGAGTCGGAGACGGCAGAAGCGAAAGTGGTGATGACGCACACCCCTGTCGTCTTCGCTGACGCGCTAGTCCCCTCAACGCGTCGCGTCGACCAACGCTCCAACGCCCCAACTTATCGATTGCTCCACCCACCCACCATGACGCCCAAGACGCGTTCGAGCAACCAAGACGCCGACTACAAGGTCTACTATTCCAAGAAAGTGCCCCAGCAGGTGCGCTTTCCACACAAGCGCAAGACTGTGCGCCGGCGTTCCACACCAGTACACGATGGGAAGCGGCAAATGGTCTTCCTGCCGGACAAGATGAGGAGGCAGGGTACACCTGTTGTCGCTGACTCGGATGAGGATAGCGACACGGATCTTGAGGAAGATTTGGAAGAGGGAGGCGTTCCGATCAAGGCCGAGGTGGATGAGGAAGAAGAAAAGCAGCCTGTGAGGCAGACGAAGCGGAAGGGGAAGAAGCGGACCAGCGATGGGGTGCAGCAGGAAGACAATGCAGAGGACGAACCGGTGCAGCCTACATCTAAACGCCGACGGACGGCAGCCACGCCTAAGGATCCTCGCCGCTCGAGGCGCGTTGAAGCCGAATCCGATGACAACGATGCGACAGCTACCAAGACCAACCGAGAGCGCACATTACGGCGACAATCAACAATGACACAACTAGTCGACGGAAGGAAGCCTCTGCCAGACGACGAAGAGCCTAGCTTTAAGCCCGTAAAACAGAGCTCGCGACTGAGTTGGGGTGGACGTGGCAAAAGCGAAGCAAAGAGCGACAGGAAGCAGCGCACATTGACGCAGATGATACCAGGCATGCGACCGCAGGAGATCATGTCGGATGAGGATCTAGACGAGATATTGAGCGATGTCGAGGCAGAAGAGAGGGCTAGTCAGACCTACGGCGATGCTGTTGCGCAGCGCTTGGCCCAACAAGGCTTCTATCGTGTCGAGGGGAATGGCGGTAGCGAGGACAACGGTGCAAATGAAGCTGGAAACAACATAGAGCGGAACCCAGAGGACGAACACATTAAGAAGGAGCCCACGGCAAACTCGCAAGACACCCCGGAGTTGGTGGTGCAGTCAGTGGAAGACGAGATGGACGAGGACTGCGAAGACAGCTACAAACCCACACAGTTCATCGAAGCGCCTGTTACGAGAACAACCCGCGCGACGAGACGAGGGAACAGACCACGAGTCGCAGACACGGAAGAAGCATTCTATGCGCCGCAAGGGCATGCCAGAACCCGCAAAGCCCGCTTCAGCCTTTTATCGACTCCAGAGAAACGTCGTATCCGCGAGATTCCCTCCTCTCAGTCACCCGCCGACTCGCCACTATCGACTCAGGTCTCCCCAAAAAAGCTACATCGCTCTCCTCTCAAGCAGCGTTCGGACAATCCAATACTTGCACCAGAGACACCTTCGAAACGCAAGCAGGTGACGTTTAAGATGCCCTCAAAAACACCTATACCACCACCTATACTGAGGAAGTTTGAGAGTACGATACAAGACTCTGAAGACGAGGATGATGGTGTCATAGAAGAAGACCTGCCTACTATTGGACGTGGCGGAGGTGGGGATGCGCAAGCTTCTTTCGGGCGCCGTGAAGTTGCGACTGGGAAAGCCGTTGGCGCTGATACTCAGGCAGTACTTGACAGGATCGACCAGGCTTGTGCTGATGCAAATGAAGAAGAAGGCATGGAGCATCCGGCATCATCACAAGAATCAGGCGATCTACCTGAGCTTCGCGGTGACCAAGAACCTTCTCCCGAACTTGGCGACCCGCAAAAGCAGTCGAGTGGCAGATCGTCCTCTACTGTAGCCGAGTCCGTCGCTGTTAAGCAGGAGCCCGGATATGACGAGGACGACTACGAGGATGACGAAGACGACGACGCAAGAATTCTGCCCACAGTCCCGTCCAATCTGCCGAATGAGGAGAGGCCCATCAAGAGCGAAGCTAACACGAGCAGCGAAGGAGAATTGCCTTTACCAGAAGAGCAGCTCCGCTCCACCCCTCCAGTCATCGAAGACCTCAATCAAGAAACCTACCCATCGACACCCATGGTCATAAACGACGTTTCATCGGAAGAAGAAGAAGCCCCACCACCGGACCCAACTCCTCCACGATCAAGCAAGGCACATGTACCGCCATCCAACTCGACATCCATCCACCAGTCCGCAGATCTAAACAGCGAATCCATACAAGTCCCCCGTTCCCCATCCCCCGACCACGAAACCCAACAGTCCCACTCCAGCAAAGCAGAACAACAGCTCCACAACGAATGGTTCTCATACTCGCAATACATAAACGCCCGACCCCCCGAATCCTCAAGCATGCGCGCCGCCCCCGACGCATTCAGCTACAACGACACGCCGCGCCTCCCCCAACCCACAGCACCCCAGTCAAACAACCAACCATCAGGCTACCACCCTTCCCAAGCCACAACCGTCGATGAGATCACACAGCGCACACCCCGACGTAAGCGTACCACCCAGCATTTCTCCAGCACGCACACAACACCCCATCGTATCGCTAGTTCTCAACCGAATATCTCGCCAGGGAAACCGCCGCCGTTGTTTATTCCGAGTAGTTTCCCTAGTCCGGGGAAGGGAGTGGCGGAGGGTGAGGGGTGGAGTAGTCCTATGTTTGGGATGACGCACGCGACGGGAGCTGCTGGGGGGTGGAGGAGTAGTCAGTGGGCTAGTTTGGAGGATTTTAGTATTCCGCCGCCGCCGCCGCCGGGGATGGATGGGGATGGGGATGATGAATAGAGGGGTGGTGGGGTTGGTTATGGATGTGATGTCGATGAATCATAACATATATTACCACCGACCAGATGCGCTTTCGTCAGTCTATAAGCTACGGATAAGAACGTAGTCAAACACGAAACCTCCACTGTACATTTATTAATCCTGTGCAAAGGCAATCAACATCGTCAGACGATGGTGTGGTCAAAGATATCGGGCAACTGAATCTAATGCTCTCTCCTTTGACTCACGCAGTGTGTGCAAAAATCTCGAATTCCAGTCCTATCCCATCCTATCCTACGGTACTGCGATGACCTACGATCGACGAGCTACTTACGACTCCTGCAACATACTTAAGATACACGGGAACTAAATCCGCCTATTAAGGGATAAGAAAGAGGTCGGGCAACTAAACCGGCAGTCTAAAGTCCTACAGATCTGTTCACAAAGCCCGGAAGTTGCTGTCGACGTTCTTTTGGTGGCGTCACGGGGATATGGACGGGAAGCGGTCTAGGACAGCACGCCTATTGCGTGAACAGTCTATCGTACTGGTGTAAAAGTATCGTCCCCAATAGCATTAGATTTTATTAGGTTTCACAAAGTGGTCGAGCACGTTTGTAGATGCGGGCAAGCTCTTGTTTTGGCGATAATTCTTTTTTTTTTGAGACGACCTGATTGGAAGGGTACATGTGGATTTTGGAAGTCATGGGTCGCTCGTCAGATGTGGGCAGTGGCGACGTGCCGCGTCGCGCCTGCAGGCTGCGCCTTCGCTTTGACAACGATTCTGAACTCCAGATCGCCCACTGTCATCATCAAACATCCATCAGCTGTTTCTCAAGGGATGTTTATTGGCTTACTCGATCCCAAATTTGTGGTAGGCATACTCACGCCGACGCAGTGCGCGCGCTGCTCAGCCCTCAGCTGCAGCTTCGCCCCCGCCACTCCAGCTGCCAGCTCTGTACCGGTAGTGTGATAGGTCGAAATCAGCACACAATGCAACTTCCACCGGGGCCTGAAGCCTCAGCCTGGCTGCATGGCGTTGGTATCAATTCCAGTGCTCACTCTTGATTTCGCACGGTAATATTCAGATAAAGACTGGCTCCGGCCTTGCGCTAATCCGCTCATTTCTCAACCCGTCATCAGCTCTGATCATCCCGATGGATCCTATTAGCGCGGTATCTATTGCGACATCCGTTGTGACATTTATCGACTTCACTGTCAAAGTCGTACTCCTCGGTCACGATGTTCATCAGGCAGGCACCACCATCGGCGTTTCTGAGCTCAAGCACAGAGCACAGGAACTCAAATCCTGGGTCAATGGCTTGCGTGCACCAATCAGTGGTCGTAAGGACTCACTCAAGAATGAATATGAGGTACATCCTAAATCCAGCTCGTGTAACTGCATTCGCAGATAAGATGCTAATCGTTGAAGGCACTTGACCGCATCATTGCAGGTTGCTCTGAAGTCGGGACGGAAATCATCAAATATCTTGAGGAACTCATCCCAAAAGCCAAAAAAAGACCTGCATGGGCAAGTTTCCACATTGCCCTTCGGACTATCTTGAAGAAAGAGGAAATTGAAGGGCTTGTCAGAAAGCTTGAAGGCTATCAACAGGACCTCTCTTTACGCCTCCTTGCCCTGCTCAACGCGAAGACGGATGTACACTCGTCAGAAGTGACTCAGCGCCTTGATAGTCTCGAGACGGCGAGCAAGCGCATCGTGCAGATCTTGACATTCACACAAAGTTCTTCCGGATATTCTACCTCACCTCGTGATCTTACCAGGAACTCCGAGAATAAGAGTGAAGATAACAAAAGAGAGAAAGTGCTCCGCGTTATTCTGGGGCTTGAAGACGGCACCACATTGTCAGTCGCCGACCAGAACTTCGCACTTGCCGGCCAAGAAGACTCGCCCTCGAACAACTTAATCGAGCGTGTGATCACGTTCAGAGATCAATACAACACACATCCCGTGGGAACGGTCTCCAACGAGCAATTCTCGCCGCTTGCGACCAAAGTCTTGGCCGCGCTAAGTTATCGTGGGCTACAAAGCAGATTCGGCGGTACAACCATAGCTCATCGTGATACATACGAGTGGATATTCAAAGCACCCGAACAAGACCGCCGTTGGTCTGACTTCGCGGCTTGGCTCCGTAGCGGACACAGTTTGTACTGGATCTCAGGAAAGGCTGGGAGCGGAAAGTCTACCTTGATGAAGTACATCTGCTCAAACCCTATAACCACTGATCTTCTCGAATCGTGGAGAGGTAGCTCTACGTTGCTGCAGGCCAAATTCTTCTTCTGGGCGGCGGGATCTACCCTGCAATCATCGCAAGAAGGTTTATTACGAGGGCTGCTGCACACGCTCCTTACACGATATCCACGGCTCATACCGTCCGTCTTCCCTGAGATCTGCACACAGATTGTTGCAGGACGTGAGTTGGATCTCTCATGGACGCTTCTAGAGCTCATCGGAGCTCTTCATCTGCTTGTCGAAAACTCCAAAGGCCTCAAAATTTGCCTTTTCATTGATGGACTGGACGAGTACTCTGGAGATCACGGCGAACTCATTCGTGTTTTCGAAACACTGTCTTCCTACGATAACGTGAAGCTGGTACTGTCTAGCCGACCTTTGGTAGAGTTTAATGACGCCTTCGACGATATGCCTCATCTTCGGCTACATGACCTGACATATCAAGACATGATGAAGTTTGTTTCTGATAGATTGGACAACTCTCGGGGTTTAAAAGAATTGGAAGAGTTAGATCCGGAGCTTCGACCAGCCTTGGTGCGCGGCCTATGCGACATGTCAGCCGGCGTTTTTCTCTGGGTGGTGCTAGCGCTTCGTTCGATTCTAGAAGGACTACAAAATGGTGACACGACAGCTACGTTGCAACAAAGACTCGGCTCGCTCCCTTCGGACCTTCACGAAATGTATAGGCGCATGTTCGGATCACTGGACCCAGCAACGCGAAGGAGTACGGCTCGGATGATTATCGTAATGCTGCGAAGCAAAGAAGTGCCAGATTCCGAGCCAATGAGCCTTCTTCAACTAGCTTTAACCGTCAACGAGGACAATACTGCTGAAAAGGCTATCACCGAGCCAGTGCGGATCATGCCACCAAACAAGCGACGATCGCTATGCTTGTGGATGAAAAGAAGAATCGATGGCCATACAAAAGGCTTACTTGAAGTCACAAACCAAGACAATATCGCTGAACGAGGCTCGTCTGCTATGGAAGCATGGATCGAATTCTTCCACAAAACTGCGATCGACTTCTTCCGCTCTGATGAGATATGGGACTTACTGAAGACGCAAGCTGGCTCTGACTTTAATATTGACCTTACTCTACTCGTTGCATGCCTTCTCGAAATGAAGGCACTACCTTCGGAAAGAGCGATTGTGGCGGACACCGACCGTTCTGTTGCGAACTTGCGGCAAGGACTTATGTTTGCCAGCTTTCTGGAAGAACGTAACCTCCGTCCCTACACAGCGTTATTAGACGATATGGAAAAGACTATGAGGCTTCACTGGGCGAAGGCGACGATGTACAAAAGGCGAGCGTTAGACGACGAATGGACCGCAACGAGAGATGTGACTTTCGAACAATTCGCCGAACAACAGGCCAATAAATTCAGACCCGAGAAGTTTCGTATCCAGCAGCCTCCTTCCTTCTTGACTCTTGCCATGGGACACGGCTGTTATCTTTATGTTGCCGACAAAGCCTCATGGGAAGAATCCATCACAGCCCAACAACGAACTTCGCTGACCCGTGCACTCGTGTGGCACTACAGGGACCGAAAAGAAATAGGGAATGACCGATCAGGTACGAAAGTTGTTACTGCGATTCTCCAAATTCTTGCTACGGATGCCGAAGCTGCTACACACATGGATGTATACCATGGCTGGGAACTATTCGCCAGTTATCTATCTGTTGTACCCAGGAAAACGTTAGAGTCTGAAGATTTGAACAATACGATGGATCTATGCCTCGCCTTCCTCAATCATCGCGAACTCCGAGAACATCTTAAAATAACTGCTTCGGGTGTCGGATGTCTGCTCCGGAAATACCAATCTAGAGTCGCAGCCGCATGTTCATCCGGCGCAAAGGGCGATAGCACCCAGCAAGATCTAGACGAGTTCAACACGAAGCATGACAAGGCTCAGAATATACTCGCAACGGAATGGAAGAAGGACAAAAGCGAAGCTCGGAAGTGGGCTGTGTTCGTGGTCGTTCTCCTGATGATACTCTTGTCGTTACTTCTCCTAAGTTACAACCTATCATTCGGTTCGCTCGGTAACCCAGATACGATACGGGACCTCTAGGTCTTAGGCCGACAACGAAGCTTCTATACTCTCTACTTTAACTCACAGCTGTGTGCGAAAATCTCGAACTTATTTTCAAGTCCATCCCATGTTACTGCAATTACCCATACAACAACCCATAGACGATGCGCAGTAGGCCACTCAAGACTCTCACAACACGAACGACATACATGTTGCCTGAAACCCCCAATCAAATAATGGAGACGAGAATTCAACGGTGAAGGTAACTAGCCGCAGGATCTTGGAACGGCGACAATGCACTCCAACTCAAGCTTCCAAATCAGATTCGCACTAGTTTTAATATACATCTATGGTACTACGAGGCGCTATTTAACCAGTGACAAGATTGATATCTCTGCGATCATCTCGTAATTTAAAACGAATAACCCAATGGCGAATAAAACTATCCCTGACGACATGAAGAAAGACTGCTGCACAAGGTTAATAAACACAATATCCAAGAGCGATCAAGTTGCAGTCAAAGGGTATACATGCATGATGCAACCCTATTTCATGAAAACCCCATAATACCATGCTATGCAAATCTATCAACTTCCCCTCCCCCAACCGCGCACCATTCATCCTCCTTCCCACAACAACCCCCTTCCCCAACCTGCCAACCCTCTAGCTCAAATCAAACCCAGCGCCCGAGAAAACGCTATAAAGCAACTTCTCCCTAAGCGTCCTCTCATCCTCATACATCGGCAACTTCAACAGATTAACACACGTACTCGTACTAGGCAACCTATCCTGATCCCTCCCCGCATCCCTAATACTAAACCGCGGATTCAGCGTACCAAACCCCAGCAGCGGTGCGCGCGGCGTGCTAGTCACAAACTTCAGCACCGCACGGCGCTCATCATCGCTCATCTCCTTCATGACCTTCCACAGGAGCTGGATCGTCGGGTGCTCAAGCCCGTCGTCGCCAATGACATAAGTGCCGCCGTAGATGGTGTTGCGGCGCAGGTCTTCGATGTCGATGGATGTACGAGTACCGGAGATGAGGGTCTGGAGTTCGGATTGGTTGAACATGGAGAGCCAGGAGGGTTGGATCATGGTGGCGAGGCCGCGGAGGAAAGCCGTGGTTTGGGCGTAAGGTTGGTTTTGCAGGCGGTGGCGCGCCATGTAACTAATATACACAAGCCGGTTCTGGTTGGTGACGGGGGTGTTTGAGCCGTCGGGCTTCAGGTCCTTGGTTATGGCTTTGGTTTTCTTGGGCGAGGTCGTGTGGTCTACGACGACGGTGTCGGTGACGGTGAAATTGAGCGAGAAGTCCTCGACGTCGCCGGGGTAGGTTTTGAGCTTGTGAAGGCCTTGGTATAGCTCTTCGTCTAGATCGCGGAGGTCGTTGAGCGTGGGGCGGTAGCCGGATTCGTTGGGCGCGGAGCCCGTGCCGCCGGTTAGTGCCCATTTGCGCAGGAAGAAGGGTGCGAAGTTGACGTCGACTAGGATACCTTCGTACAGACATTTGCCAATGATACGTCCTAGGAATTCGTAGCGTTGGAGCAGCTCAGTGATCTGGGCGCGGTACTCTTGTGAACCCTCGCGTATGCCAGCTTGTCGGAGGGCCTCTTTGTGTTCTTCAACTGCTGCGGGGTTGGGGTACAGGAGGTGTTGGTCGTTCTCAACAAACATGTCGATGTAATCAGTTGGCATGAACGCTCGGCTGGTGACGCTGGTGAGGAACTCCTTCGTAACA
>Ga0265797_10011381_pt1 | contig 11148 bp, 11 predicted proteins | sample P2T30metagenome_FD_192433 | JGI IMG/M metagenome (GOLD analysis project Ga0265797, IMG submission 192433) | Plant litter microbial communities from East Loma Ridge, Irvine, California - P2 T30 | ecosystem: Environmental > Terrestrial > Plant litter > Unclassified | place: USA: California... | reverse complement strand
TATCTGAGTGGTCTCACAAAGTCGCACAAAGACCGGAGCCAAAGACCGATGTGCATCATTCTGCTGTGATACACCCCGCTACCCGCACGATGCACATTCGGCTCCTCACTGTTGCGATGGATTGTCCAAAAAGCGCCGTGACCTTTAAGTATGGCAGTCTCGACCGGTGGACTCCCGATGCGTTGCTCTACGGTTCTCTTCTCTAAGTTCATCTAGCAGCTCTCGCATCCCTTGCATCCTCAGCAAACACAATGAGCGTCATATCAGCATTAGAAGGCGTCAGCCATTGGCGATTGGCACTTGCTGCACTTTCCTTGGCCTTCGCTACCTACGTCGCCAGCTGCATCTACACGGCACTCACATCGCCACTGAAATCGATACCGGGCCCATGGATGTCACTCTTCACCAACAGGCAACTCAAGTCAGCGGTCACAGGCGGCAAGCGCATCTTTTACATCGACGAGCTCCACAAGAAGTATGGCCCAGTTGTTCGAATCTCACCGGATGAAGTCGCCGTCTTCGACATCGAAGCATTTCGACAGATCCACGCAGTCTCTGGAGGCTACACAAAGGGTGACTTCTACACGAAACTCACCAACTTCCCGGTTCACTCCGTCTTCACGCTCAGGGATGCCAAGTCACACGGCCTTCGTCGCCGACTTTTCGCCAAAGGCTTCTCCAAGACCTACGTCAGGGAAAACTTTGAAGAAGTTGTCCGTGAGAAAGTGCAGCTTGCTGTTGACAAGATCTACGAGGACGGTGCACGCAACGATGGCAAAGTCGACGTCTTCAAGTGGTGGTCTCTCATGGGTGCTGATATTGTTGGATGTCTCGGATTCGGCGAGAGCTTTGGTTTGCTCGAGCTCGGTGCCGTAAGTTTCTCAAGCTGTCATTCTGATGATTCCAACTAATGTATTGTAGCGTACGGAATATATGAAGATCCTGGAACTCGCCCTCATCGGCAACGGCATCGGTGCCGAGCACCCATGGATGCGAGCCGTCCTGTCCCGCCTCCCCGTCAAGAAACTGAACCAAATGTTCAACAGCACAAACTACATCCTGGGTCACGGCATGAAAGCGGTCGAAAATGCAAGGAAGTCCATCCAAGAAGGCCGCAGCACCAACCTCATGGCTACCGTCATCGAAGAAGCCAAGAAAGAAGGCGGAGGCAAGGGAGGCCTGCAAGACATCGACGTCCAAGTCGAAGCCACGAGCCTCATCTTCGCCGGGTCCGGAACAACAGCAAACACTCTCTCCTTCACCCTCTGGAACATCGCCACCCGCCCAGCATTGCGCGAGAAACTTGAGAGGGAAGCCGCTTCCCTGTCCGAAGGCTTCCAAGACGCCGACCTCGAAACCCTGCCGCTGCTGAACGCCACAATCAACGAAACGCTCCGCCTCTATGCCGCTGTACCTGGTTCTCTGCCTCGCGTCGTGCCCGCCCAAGGAGCTACCATGTGCGGCCACTACCTCGCCCCGGGTACCGTCGTGTCGACCCAAGCCTGGACTTACCACCGCGACGCATCCCTCTACCCGAACCCGCTCGAATTCGACCCCAGCCGCTTCCTCGACGACCCAACCGGCAGCTCGACGAACCCCAAAGGCGCGAAAGCGACCAACAGCGCCTTCGGCGCCGGAGCCTACACTTGCCTTGGTATCCACCTCGCTTGGATGGAGTTGAGGTATGGCGTGGCGATGTTCTTGCGCTCGTGCAAGGGTGCCGAGCTGGCGGAGGGAATGCAGCCGCTTAGTCCGACGGAGTTGGTCAACTACTTTGGTGAGTGTTCGACGCCTTTGTGTTTCTGCTTTTGTGAACAAATGCTAATCTGGATTCCGCAGTCATTACGCCAAAGGCGAAGAAACTCGAGCTCGTTCTTCAGAGTCAGCCGACGACTCCTTCGGCGGTTGTCTAGAGTCAGACAGAGGGAGAGGCTTTCTTATTTTGGTTCCGGTATAGTCTATCTTAATTCCTAATTCTTCGCAACGATGCGAACCCTCTTTATGTTTTCTGCTCCACTTTCAAGTCTCCCCGCGATGCATATGTGCACCGACGCCGAATCGATGGAGACTTTTACTGAGGTCTCGTCTTGCAACCCCGGAGACTGTCAAGACAAGTTGAAAAGTTGACAGCACTCTCGCTCACTTCTCAAAATGCGGGAACGAAGACCGCCTTGTGACCGGGCTCTCCTCGTCATCACTGGCAAGCTCAAAGTCACCCATCATAGCCTCGGCGTCCTCGCCTCTCCGCAGCGTATCCAACTTCAACCCGACAGGCCTCCCATTGCCTGCTTCGGATGATGATGGTGGTGGAGGGTGCGCTTTGTGCACGAACCAGCCAGGATTGCTGTGGAACCATCGATCGGTCTCTTCCAGACTCCGGCCGCGGGTTTCGACGAGGAAATAGTAGATTAGCGGCACCCAGGCTAGGTTGACAACGGCGTAGATGAGGTAGTAGCCCCATTTGAGGTGTTGGATGCCCGGCGGGGTGGCTTGGACGACGATGTAGTTGCCTAGCCAGTCGCAGGCGGTTGCTGAGGCTGATGTTAGCTAGGGCGATAGAGATATTGGGAAGAGAAACATGAGGGAATCATACCAAGGGATGCTGCTTTGCCTCTCATGCTGAGGCCGTTGACTTCGGCCGCGTATAGCCAGGGAATGGAGATCCATCCGCTGGAGAAGGCAGTGAAGTACAGCCAGATGAATATCACTGATACGATTCCAGGCCAGGTAGAGCTGGGGAGAGCGCCTCCGATCCCGACACCAATTGCCACTCCGAGGAAGGCGAGAGCCATTATTGCCGCGCCAATCATCAGTAGTGGACGGCGTCCGACTTTGTCGACGAAAGCGATGGATGCGGTTGTCGTGAGGAAGTATGAGACGGCGTTGGCTGCGGCGACCCAGCGGGCTACGGTCTCCGATAGACCCACGGATTTGTGAATCACGTAGGGAAGGAAGTAGCCCAAAGCGTTTACTCCGCTCAGTTGTTGGGCCTTTGCGGTGTTAGTGTTGCGCAGGTCATGCTCGGATAGAAACCACCTACGAGTTGTAGCATCATCCCTAGAAGTACTCTTCGCGTACCAAGACCGCCCTCGAACATCTGCGACCACGAAACCTGAGCGGCTTGCTCGGCCTGGATCGAAGTCCGAATTTCTTCGAACTCGTCATGGATGCCATGATCGTTGAGCATAGAAAGTACAAGCTTGGCCTCGTCCTCGCGCCTATGGGCTAGTAACCAGCGTGGGGACTCGGGCAGGATGAAGACCATCACGAGAATGATTGCGACAAAAACCATTTGCACTCCTACAGTCACTATCAGCAAGGGGAGTGATGCGGATCACGTCAGTACAAGAGCACGCACCGAGCGGGAAACGCCATTGGGCTTCAGTAGTAATGCCACTGCATCCAAGGGTGATGAAGTTCGATATGACAAAACCGAGAACATTCACGCTCATCTCCTTCACGACGGCAATACCCTTTTGGCTCTGGTGCGATGTTTCCACGTGCCACACGGGGGCAGCACTCGTGTTACCACCGTTGCCTATGCCTATAGGAACGCTGTCAGTATAGAATGATCAAGGACAGTGACAGTTTTTTGATGTAAAATCGCTGTCACTTGATTTCGCTTGCGGGCGCGAGTTCCAAGGCATCCTTACCGGCGATGAACCTTCCCCAGACCTGGGATTTTGTATTAGCGTTGGTTGTTGATTGTAGAGTAATATCTCGAACGTTGACTTACCATTTGGGTCATGTTGTGTGATGCGGTTTGGAAGATGATTCCGGCACCCATGATCACGGTGAACACAAGCATCGTCCATCGACGTCCCAACTTTTCGCCGACAAAGAGGGTAATGATGGCTCCAGCGAAACATCCCAGATCGTATACTGAGGTCACGAATCCTTGCATAGCCGGTGATGGATGATTGAAATATTCGATAAAGTCCTGGCCAACGATGATGCCGCCGAAGACACCTGCCGGTGGAGTTAGCTCACATCGGAGACGTATTATAGATGACATCGGCATCTCACCTTGTTCATATCCAAAAAGCATCATCACCTACACAATGAGAATCAGCAATGTTCACCATGCAAGCGAGGTAGATCGTTGAGCCACGCACCGTACCAGCGGCGATTGAGATGGCAGTGTGTAATGCGGCGCTTGACTTGAAGTAGGCATGCGGAATGTGCTCGTCTCCCTGCCTCTTCGAAGAGCCGGCAAACTCCTCGCGATCCTCGTGATCTTCATCGATCTCGGGCTCGAGAGTCTTCACTTGGGTGTAAGACATGTTGACGCTGACTTATCTAGTACTCTGCATGTCGAGGCGATTCTGGGCCAGATTCGGTTCGCAGCTGCAGTGCTAGGGCGGTGGTTAATTGGGAGGCGTTTGCAGGGCTGTGGCTATCGGAGAGAAGGCGACGAGACGACAGCGCTGCTTTTGGCGCCGGCCCCCAAACGAACAGGCAAAAGGAGACGGGAGGCCGCCAAGGGCAGTCGACGACATGGGGTGGAGCTGTGGAGTCGCTCTCCGGCGAAAGGCGTGGGATGTGGGATGGTGTGCCGGGGCAAGCGGGACTCGGGAGGCTGAGGCTTGAGAGAGGGAGAGCCGAGATTGAGAAGACTTGGAGACATGCTGTGGCCCTGCCCTGGCACAACAACGACAACGACATAAACACCACCACCATGCTCGCCTCTTCAAACCTCTTTCTCCGAGTGCATTCCTCTCTTGGATCCTCTCCTGATGTATCGGGTGCGCCAGCGGTTAGGCAGCTGCTACGACTCGCAGGCCGTCCGTCTCGTTTGGGCGCGTCAGCCCATCAATACGTGCTGTTTTCGCTTATCTTCCCCTTCTGAGTGCGGCTGTGAACGCCAAAATGCTATCTTCATGCACTCTTGCCAGGCAGCCTACATGCTGTGGCTTGCAGCCGGTGTGGCGGGCGGCCTCTGAAGACTGCGAATGTGATACATCTCGCCCTGTGGTAGGCAAAGTATATATTGACATAATCTCGTACAGCTCGCTCCTGGAAGTCACCCAGCGCACTTTGTAGTTTAGACGAGATCTGCTTCCCGTTCGTCAAATGACGCGATGCCGACTAATCTAACACAGTGTCGATTGAACTACAGCAACCCGAGCGCCGAAGACATCAGCAAATATGGCTGGTCAGGACCAGTCCGATACATAAAGCCGAACGCAACTACCCAGATCAGTACACATGGGTGCTTAACCCTGTGTGGTACTGGCTCCTACTGGTATCCCTGGGGCCAAGTATCCAGTACAATCACGACATGGGTTCTCCCTGTTGTGGGTATCCTCTTGCAAGCACCTTTCAACAGCAATGCATTCGTCGAGACACTCTTCTCACTTGCCCGCTGGGTTGGGTCGCCCATGGCTAGTTTATCGTACATCCTATGGAACATCAAAGTTAGCGGAAAGTGTGCTTTACTCGTCGATCTAGCCGCCAAATACGGAGACAAAAGCGACAATGAGAACTTCCTATCGATCCGCGACTCGTTCTACCTGCTGATGACGATGAATCAGTACACCATGAAGGAAGATGTACTCCAGAAGAAGGAGGCGGAGTGCTTGCTTCGTATTGCATTGTTCTCTAAAGACCTCCGACTTCTCAAGCCCGAGTGCGAACCTGTTAGCGAAATATATCGCGCCTACCTTCGGCGTGCAGAACCTACCCCGGGCCCTTCATGGGAGGAGCCTGGACTCCTGGTCAATGGCCGGAAACCAATTGTACCGCCGCGCCCGGACGATGACATGGAGTCGAAAGAACAGCTCAATCTGCTCCGCCAGTCCCTGGCCAGCGAGCTGCGAGCGAAGCGCAGACGAGGAGTCGTCCCTGTCTTCATCTCAACATTGTGGTTCGTGTTCTCCCTCGGACTATCCATCCAAGCGGCCTTCGGTTTCCTTGGAGAGAACTCGCAAGCCCACGATCTTGCGCTGGGGCTGCTGCTTGCGTGGCTCCCAGTACTCATACTTTCGTCAATCGTCGATCGCAATCCCGTCGCGGCAAACGACATACTGATCAAGCTCAACGCTCTCATCGATCGTGTGCGACTCTCTTTGATGGATGATACGGTCAAGCGAGACTACCTACGAACCATCGCCGACGCAGATCACCAGACGAGGATGGCTGGCCGGGTGGAGGCGACGAGCATAGCCTGTCCAGACCTCGAGGATTTCTTCGTCAAATTTGCTGGGCAGGGTCGAAAGCGATTCCACTACGGCGTCGCCCATCCGATTTTGACGGATATCGAGCAGGCATACATTGCAGAAAAGGGCCGCAACTGGCTCGCGAACGAGGCGGAAGCCAGAACGTATCTCGTCCTGGGCGATGCATCGGGAGGCCTGGATTGGCTCGATCCTCGCGAGCTTTGGCAGGTTCTCTCAGCTGTTCTCATCGTAGGAGGGACTATACTAGGAGCCTTCTGCCTCTCGTACTTCACCCCAACAGTCGGGGTCGGTTGTCGTTCAGGCGGGTATATGGTCTTTGGCAGTGTATCGTTTGGCCTACTCATGGCTGAGATGGTACTTTGGTGGGTCTTTGATTCCTCAAAGCGAGGAGTGAGAGAGTACGGAAGAAGGTTCACCGCAGAGCACCCAAAGTCGCAGAAGCTACTGGCACAATACGCAGTCGTGCATGTCGCGTTCACCACAAAGTGCTCTCAAATCTTCGAGGCCTGCAGCAGCTTGCTAGCGAACCTGACTTCGCTGGAATTTACTCGTGCCGTGGAACGGTTTTGTGAGCCATACCAGAAGGCACCACTGGCAGTCGACCGCCTATTCTTCAAGCCCATCGAATGCTTCAACATCATCTGGCTAGCATACATCACCATGTCGCAGACGACAGGCGCTTACAACAATTGCAAATGCAAGTCTTCGCTCTGGATGGGCGGTGGTGGGTACATTGACTGGAACAACTACAACACCGCCACCTCCTCCTTCGTGCGCATCAACTGGACCATCGCGACGGCGTTCTCGAGTACAATCATGGCGGCGGCCATGGCCTACATCGTCACGGAATGGTGCTTGCAAAGCCACATCAGCACGGCGGACATTAACAATGCCGCAAAGGGCTTGTACTGGACTAGGCGTTTCCGATGGCTTACCAGCCCGTTCCGCGATACCATCCACTACTCCATCGAGGCCTGCTACTCTGTCCGCAGATCTCTGTCGCCACGACTCCACCGCCGACACCGCCACAGGCGCGGCAGCAGTGCCAGCGGCCATCGGGAAGGTACAACGCCTGCTGCCGGAGAAGCAACCGAGCCCCGTCAAAACCGCCGCAGTGTGCGCTGGACAAGCAAAGTGGTCGCCGTTGAGCGAGAGCGGACAGTCCGGTCGCTATCACCACAACCACCTCAGGGACGCGGCTCGGCTTTCGAAATGCAGGCCTTCCCCAAACGCGCGCGTGCCAACAGCAATGATCCGCTGCTCGACCAAGCGAACCCAGGGCGTAGGAGTTCGAGCGTTAGTCCTTCTGGAAGCGTGGCGGACACGGAGGGAGGCCGGGCTTCGTCTGCCGGCGAGGCGAGCAGTTCGCGAACGATGCCACGAGCGAGCGGCGAGAGTCACGCTGGTACGGGCAGGGTGAGCGGTGGTCCGGGTACGCTTCAGGTGCCCGGGTCCAGTCCTGTGCACTTTGGGCGCGATAGAAGCTCGTCCGTGTAAGTCTCATTTGCATTTTTCTTGTGTGGCCTTGGATATTCCGTTGTTCAGCTAGCGATTGGTGCTGGGTGGGGCACACTAATTTTAATCCATCATGTACTTGATGTGGAAATCTATGTGTCTTTTCTTGGTCGCCTAGCACGAGTTGTGTGTACGAAGATGCAGCATATCCTTTCTACATCATAGTCGTTTTCAAAGGTATGGTAGATAGGTACATGGATCGAATATCATCTTGAATTGGATCAGCATTGACTACATGTACGGATGAATGCTGGTTGTAGACAGAATATTTGTAAACGTAGAGAATACATGTTTGTCGAGATCGTTCAGGCGGCCAGCGCCGCGAAAGTCATAATTCATCATCAAAAAAGCATAAGTCTGTTGCCTCGTTTCATCTCATCATTCCCTCGCCACTAGTATTTCCTCCGCCGGTACTCAGCGTCCTCCTCATTACTATACCGCCTCGTCCTCCGCCCAGAAGAGACTGGCGATCGTTCATGGTGAGTTTTGCTGCGGCTCTTGCCATACTCGTGGCCTCCGACTCCACCCAACAGCGCTCCTCCGATGGTTCCCAGGCCCGGGAAGATCATATCGCCAATTAAAGCACCGCCGCCGGCTCCGAGGAAAGTGTTGACGCCACTGCTCTTCTTGCGCTCGACGTGCTTTCGTCGAACATCGCGGTCCCGTCCTCGGCTTCGACTACGGCTGCGACTCCGACTGCGATTCCGCCGCTCGTAGTCTTCGTCGTAGTAACGTTTGTCGTCGTCTTTGCGACCGCGATAGATTGATTGGTATTGACCGCCGTTGCCATTGAGCGAGGGTGGGTACTTTGAGTTGCTGTGTGTACGGCGGTCGTGCTGGGGCTTTTGTCCGTTTGGCTGTGCGTATGGATCTCGTCGGTAGTCGTCGTGGGCTGGGTATGGTTGTTTCTCGGGTGGGTACTCGTAGCTGTAGGAATGCGGCTGTGGTTGTGGGCGGTACTGGGCGGAGAGGTTTGAGGGTCTGTACTGAGGCTGCTGTTGTTGTTGTTGCTGGATCGCGTCTACCCTTTGCGCCGGTGGAGGCTGCGAGTGTGGCCGTTGGTCGAAGCCGGGACTGTAGGGTGGTGGAGGACCATCGTAGAGCGGGTATGGAGGCGTGTTCTGGAGTGGCGGAACAGGCGGCGGTGGTGGTTGTTGGTGGTTCTGCTGCGGCACGGGTATGGGCTGGGTAGGCGCAGGCGCAGGCGCAGGCGTAGGTGCAGGCGCGCTGCCGCCTTGGTTGTAGTAGTCTTGCGCTGACATTCGTGTGTGTTTGTATGTTCCAGAGGTTGCTTGAGAATGGTGGTGACTTGGTTGTCGAGTTGTTCACTGCAGGTGAGGAAACAGGTGGGTGGTTGAAAAGGAAGGCTGGTCTCCGTGGGTGGTGGCTGTGAAGGGTAGGTATGGGTGGTACAAGAGAGCCTTACCGGTGAAGGATTACGGTTCAGGATGAGTGGTGGATGGTGGATGGGATGTCTGAGGCGCCTACCGTGGTCTGCCTCATGTCTGCATCGTATGATGATGCATCGCTTCGGAGAGTTTGCACAACCGGACCCAGCCGACTGCGCCTTGGGTTAGTCTAAGCGATCAATCAAGCGATCCATCAAGCGATGGCATGTCATGTTCGCAGAATGCAAGTGACAGGATGACCGCGGCGATTTCATCATCGCCCGCATGATCCATTTTTAGCTGCCTCCGCCAAAACTCTCCGCCACGCTGACCTGACATCTGTGACTGCCGTTACATCGCTGCTTACATATAACAGTGTGCTTCATGACTAGCTTCTTCGAATTCTTCGAATGAGTTGTTCGATCGTTCATACTGCTCACTTATGTCGTCGAACTCTGTCGATTATTGATCTGACGATGCAACACTTCCCAAAGCGACAAGGTCGTAACCGCAGACGACTGCCCTGCATGATTTAACGCCGGTGGCAACCCGGACACGAATCACAAATGTAACCTGGCCCTCGGTCCACGATGCCGTCGAGGCTTTACGATCTGTATTCATGCAAGTCGCCACCTTTGATCAACTCCATTTGATTGTGAAGCAAGTCAAACGGGAATCATATCTTAGGTGTTGCTACTCGGCAGCAGAACGATTTCTAGATTCGCATAGCAAGCCACGACTTTCAGTCTCAAGCAAAACACCCAAGGTTGACAATCCTTTATATCATTTTCAGGATACGTCGATATCATCCTTTTTCAATCCGACTACTCTTTTCTGGAGTTCCTGCCAGCGGTTTCACTCTAAACATCTGTCACTTTTTAGGGTACAACCCTACTAACACCAAGCTCTCCGTTGCATTCGTTTTCCCAATGCGAATATGCAACAGTACGAGCGATATGGGGCCATCAATTGTGTGGTATGCTATTCTTTACTCAAGATCCGATGTTTGCCATAATTTCACCATCAAATGTTGTTCCTTTCCCTCCCGAAACCCGGAAATCTTTCACCGTGGGCTTTTAGCGCAACATCATCATACAAGCAAACTGGGCAATGTATGAACATCAACACACAAACTACATCATTTGCTGCTCGAGCAATGAGCATGACATGTTCGTACAAGCCTCTTTATAACAACCAATACAGCAAGTCACGTCTTCCAACCATCCACAAGAATCACAACAGCCAGATCGTCAGAACTCACTCTCGATCGAAACTCAAAAGCCATCATACCACAACACCAAAGGTACCTCAACATTCTCTTCCAAACCAGTGACCTCTATCAGATCGTTCGCTCATCTTCCGAAGCAATCACTCATCAAACCCCGAAACATGGGAAGCCCAAATCCAATGTCAACATACCCACTATGTCGCCCAAACCCAGCGCCAAAGCCTCAAAGCCCCAATGCCCTACCTGTGGCTCTTCTACTTGCTTTCACTACGCCCAGGGAAAGCCGCACCCGAGGCTGCAAAGGTAGATTTGTGAGTGTGGGACCGAGATCATATTTGTTCTTCCACGATCAAAAACCGACGGAGGGATGTGTTGAAGCGAGACTGCGAGGGATAGAAGTTAGTATCGCTAGCATAGTGCCATGAGATAACCTGGGAGTTGTGATTTATCACGTGCAAAATGCAATGTTCATCTATGGGTCGCGCCTTCCCTGTCTGTCACGAAAGCTTCCGCGTGGTCGGTTCCGACCTTTGTCACACGAGGACTTCCAATGGAGTTCACTCGCTCTTTTTCCTCGACCCGCGCAATAACTGGAACGAACATCATACGTCGTCACATCATCCCCGGCACCTCTCGCCGAATAGCTCCATCGCCACAATGCTCTCAAAGAAGCGCAAGATCTCCCAAGGACCTAGCGCCGACAGCATAATAGCCAAGCGATTCGCGTAAGTCTACCGCCCACAACAAGCAAATACCTAAGCAGGCTGACAAGCTTCCTAGAGAATGCAACTACAACAGCACGATACGAGTCCTGGTGGGTCCCACTGAGCAATTGTTC
>Ga0265797_10011379_pt1 | contig 11148 bp, 14 predicted proteins | sample P2T30metagenome_FD_192433 | JGI IMG/M metagenome (GOLD analysis project Ga0265797, IMG submission 192433) | Plant litter microbial communities from East Loma Ridge, Irvine, California - P2 T30 | ecosystem: Environmental > Terrestrial > Plant litter > Unclassified | place: USA: California... | reverse complement strand
GAGACCAGTACCGACCGACAGCGCGTGGGCATCTCCATCGACTTCCTCCTCAATTTCACGAATCCTTCGGGTTACCGCCCGTCAGCTGCCATCGCCGCTGAGGCTGCCGAGCTCGATGGTGCAGATGCGGAGGCGCACGTACAGCCACACGCTCAAGATCAAGACATGACGCACGACCAGTCGTTTTTTGAGTTTGCAGATTTACCTTCTGTGTTCTTCGGCTTTCCATTTCTGGTGTCTGGTAGAGAAGCCGAGTACGCATCTCCAATCATAAGCGATAGTCTGACACCTGAACTGGAAGATGCGTACGCCTTGGAAGTACGCGTGAGGGAGATGCTGCAGCAGTTGTCTACTAAGCACAGCGCGATGCTGGAACGTGGTGATGCAGTTGATGCAACATTCGACTACCAACTTGCGGAAACCGTCTTTACAGTTGGCAATGTGCGGCACTTTGTCTGGGCTTTCTTCCGCTATTTTCACTACTCCTTTCCCATTCTGCATAAGCCGACGTTCGATATACAGACAGTGTCTTTCCCACTTCTAATCGCGCTCGTTTTGTTCGGGTCGCTGCCGACCCTAGAGTCTGATACATCCATTGGCGTACGACGGTTCTCACACGTTGCGGAGGCCTACGTATTCGATCAACTGGTATTACGGCAGATATCGCAAGCTGATAATCTGGCGTGGGTCGATGATGAGCACCTCCAGTCGTTGCAAGCAGGTCTATTGTTCTTGGTGTTTCTAAACAACAGTAACGACATCGTCACAAGACGGCGAATCCGCCTCCAGCGCATTCCGTCGCTTGTCGCTGCTGTGCGAGCTTCAGGCTTATTTGCGCACAAACAGCGTCACATTATCCTCAGTCAAAATGGACATGACTGGCAGGGCTTCATCAACGATGAGATGCGATCGCGGTACCATGACCCCGTCAACACTATGTACATGAAACCACTAACAACACTCGCAGATTGGGCATGTGGACCTGCCTCTTCGACAGCACGCTCTCCGTATTCTTCAACAATACCCCCCAAATTGCCATCTGTGAGGCGATAGGTGATCTCCCCTGCGAGGAGAGTTTGTTCAGAGCTGAGTCGGCCGCCGACTTCGCGCGTCTTGCATCGCACCAGCTTCCGCGACCACGAGTCGAGACATTACTCGAACTCATGTCACGCGCCCTTTTTTCTCCTGTTGCACAGCGCGCCGATGAGCCCAGGGAAGCCGTCTCACCACCACATATGCTGATACTCATCTGCGGTCCGTTCTCACATCACCCATCGTATGGCGAACCCGCTGACTCTCATAGCACTGCTATCCATCGTCATGACATCCAGAATGAACTTCCTCACTTCTATGAACATAGAGCCGATGCTTCGCGCCACCGACCGATGGAAGGCGCTCTGGGATGTAGTAAGCCGAGATAGCGAAGGAAATTGCTTGCCTGATCTGGGGTTCGAGAAGCACGCCGCGGAGTACTGGTGGCTTACCAAGACTATCCTGAGGGTCTCGAAGTTGGGGGGTAGGAGCTGTCGTTACATGCAACCTGCACCTTGTGACTCGACACAGGACTTGCACGATTTCGTGAGGAGGTATAAGGATTTTGTTGTGTAGACGTGGGCAACTCGAGATAATGCCAGAGATTCTGTGTTGTACAGTCGATAGCACAGAGTTAAGCATAACGTATGCCTTTCTACCAAAGCGATCGCTCCTCAGACAGTAATGTTTGACAAGACAGGACTAGCGTGTGGGTCAATCCCCGAATGCTGGGTCTATCGCCGAGATGGGTTCATCGCCGAACCTTCAATGCGCTACCGCGCCTCCGTACTGCATCTCGCGAATCTAGATCTCAGCGCCCGCGGAATCCGACGCGATCATGGGGATGATTAGCGCGACCTTATGCAAGGGCCTAGGGTCGCGACTGATGAAGACGTCAGCGTGCTGATTAGTATATACCTTGAACGCGTCCGCCGAACTTGTTCCCAGAGGAAGCGCGTCTACAACATTGTCTGACACACTTGCATCTGCATTATTTCTTTGATGTTGATTTACAGCATGGCTCTAAGAAGATCGACGAGAGCGGTCACACGCACTGCGCAACAGACCCCGAGTCATGCGATGAAGAGAAGACACTCTGGTTCGTCGACTGGTGAAGAGACGCTCAGCAAGCGCGTGAACAGCCGGGCAGCAAATCGTTCCGCGAAAAGGGATGCTATTGCGCAAAACAGTGATGGAGACAAGAAGAAGCCAAACGACCAGGCCAGCAATGTCAAAGCAGAGGAGCCCACAGCCGACGACAGCGCTGGCGCAGAGAAGAAATGGAAAGCATGGTCCGCCCACGCGACATCCACGCCATACCCTGACTTCGGCCACCCCACAAACCGCGAGTGCCAAATAGCCTACGACATCCTTCACAAACTGCACAACACCGCCGTAGAAGCCGAGTTCGAAGATACCAACACACCCGAGACAATCCCATTCGTCCTCGACGCCCTCATCGTCGCCGTGCTCAGCCAAGCCACGAGCTGGAACAATGCGAAACGCGCAATGGACAGCATGAAAGACACCTACGGCTCGGTGTTCGCCTACGAAGAGATATACAACGGGGGTTCGGAAAAGCTACAAGCGACGATCCGCTGCGGCGGCTTGCACATCAGAAAGACCAAGATCATCATGTCCATCCTCGAGGAAGTGAAGCGCCGCTACGGCCGCTGGAACCTGGACCACCTCCTTGAAGCCAGCGACGAAGATGCTATGAAAGAGCTTATGAGCTACAAGTACGTGGGCCCAAAGTCTGCGTTCGTAGTAATGGGCTGGTGCTTGAAGAGGAACAGGTTCACAGTTGACACGCATGTTTATCGCATTGCTGGCTTGTGGGGATGGAGACCGAAGGAGGCGAGTAGGGAGAATACGCAGTTGCATTTGGATGCTGTGATCCCGCCGGAGCTGAAGTTTAAGTTGCACTTCTTTCTTATTCAGCATGGAAGAACTTGTCCTGCGTGCCGCGGTGGGAGTAAGGATACTAAAGGGTGTGCGGTGCTCAAGGAGGTGAAGCAGGAACTGAAGAAGAAGACGGATTAGGAGGTGAATGATAGATAACAATGCCAGTATACGCGTCGATCAGCGTCGACGCCGTCCTCGACGCAACAGCCTCAACAGCACTCCCAGCGTATCTCAGTCAATTCACCATTCACCAACACACTCCCATCGCTGTGCCTCTCACCCTCCTTCTATATAGACCGCCTTTTCCAAGCCCAATCCTCTACTCCCCTTCCAACAACTCTTACTACCACAATTTCACTACTACTACAAATTTCCAAAGCCACATCACACCACCAAAACAAACCACCTTCGACTACACTACCACTACCACAACAATGACCACACCAGCCCCAACCTCCTCATACACCTACTTCTGCTGCAACCCCTCTTGCTGCGCCGCCAACATTGTGCACAACGTTCCGCGGAGCCCGTACCCGCAGTTCCAGCACCAGTTCAAGTGCGCAAAGTGCGGCGCTCAGCAACTCACGGGCATGTGGCAGGAGTACCACGGCGATACCGGTGAAGGACACAAGAGGTTTTGAGATGCCGTTTGGGGCATATGACAGATTTGGGGACGGTGGGACGAGGGGGTGAGGAGGGGGTTGCAGAAGACATGGGGGTTGAGGTTTGTGGGCAGTAAGGACGAAGGGCGATGTAGCTGTCACGATACCCAGTGGTGATGAGAATAAAGTTTGTACTGTGCTTGACTACCTCCTAGCTATTGTGTGATGTTTCGTGTGCCTGCGGCCACCACCCTGAAGTCGTACACAGGTTCCTGCCTGTACTATGTAAGAAGTCTACAGGTCTTTCATTCCGCCCTCCTCTAAGCGGAAGCTCCACTACGTGTACGTTCTTCCTTTGCCATTCTTGTCCCTTTTCCCCAGGATGCGGCGGCATCGCTAATTTGCGCGGAGGCTCCTTGCTTACATCGATTCTCCCAGTGGAGTAGGTTCCCGTCCTGTTCTCGAATTCCATGTGTAGAGCCATTTCGCCTTCTTCGGGGACGAATCGCACGCGTGTTGGGAGCCAGTCTGGCATCTTCTCTCCAGATAGGGCTTCTAGAGCTTCGATAAGAATTTCTTCATCGACGGTGGCGACGTTCCAGTTCTTGTGTATCTTGTTGGTTTCGTTGACTATCCAGGCTTGCATGCGCTTGGCGCGTGTGAGCTCCGCATTCACGTCCGAGGGGCTGCCTGGCGAGGCGGATGGTGAGCGTTGGGTAGAAAGATCTCGCGTCATGCGGTGCCATGGGGCAATGGCCATCTGGAGTGGAGTGTGTAAGCGCATTGTCAAAAGCGGAATGTGTTTGGAAACTGAATCTGCCCATCTGTGCGACTTCTGGAGACAGAGTGCGCTATCCACGTCAATAGTCCGTAACTGCTGAGGCGACGGGAGTAGCGATAACGCCGCCTCAGCTGGAAAGTATCGATAAAGCGTATCCGCAAGACCACAGAGAAGCGACTGTAACATCCAGCTTCTGGTGCAAAGTATGAAGTCTTGTACCGAATTGAACTCAAGGGTGTCGGACATCAGGTCGGCGACGTCCGGTGACGGTGGAATCGGTACCACAGACACGGTTGTTTCAATGAGCTCAGCTACGTGCTGCGACACGTCGATCTGCATCAGACCCTCCAAATATGACATGGCGATTGCAAGTGCGGTCGTGTCCTCGGGGTTCGAAATGGCTTCTCGAATCAATGCTACCGCGTGAGGGCACTGAATGAAAACGTGCATGACGGCCATCGACGCTCTTTGTGATGGCGACAGCATGACGTCCCTTGTATCGATCGGAGGTGGAATTGTAGCCGACAGGTAATAGTCATTGTGGTATACTGACTTTCGACCCGTCATCATCGCCTCGTGAACCTTTTGACATCAGCTGCAAACTCCTAGGACCGAACAGTACTCACATCGTCGACATAGGTATTGTCAATCAAATTCCAGAAATGATCGTCATCGACTTCCGCCACCGCGCCTGATCTCAGCAGCTCGGCGATTCCGAACGCATGAATGGCATAATACAAGGTATCAAGCCCCAGAAGAGCCTGCATGTGATCAGCAAAGCGGGTCGACGTCTAACAGGCTGACTAACCTCAGCAGCGTAGTGTAATTTCGTAGCCAACAGGATGTCGTACGTGACCTTGTTGTCAGTTTTCATGACGGCGAGCTGCAATTCCTTGAGCGCTTTAGCCTTTGAAGCTCTGGCGACCTTGCGCTTCGAGTGCATGTCATCTCGATACGTAGCGTGACTGTCGACGAAGAACTGGATGGCCAAATCAAGCATCTTGTTCGACCCGATGCGCGAGGGAATGGACTGTATCCAGGTCCCTAAGACCTCAAAAGGCTGCCTACCGGCGGGATCTGGTCCGAGCACGCCAACGTATCGGGAGATCAGGGTCGTCTCGGGCGAGGTTGGCTGATATGGTACGAGAGGGCTTTCTTCTCGTAGCTTCTGGAGATGTACTTGAAGCGCAAGATTCTGTCGGTATTCTCTCATCTTCGACGGCTGCATCCTAGATCTTGAACGCGGTGCCAGGGTTTGAAAGCAACCTTGGCGATCTTCGGTGTGTCTTTCGGTAGTGATGCAGAGGTCTGAGAGAGTAGTTGATGACGAGCTTGCTGAATATGGCGTTGCCGAAGACGAGCGTGAATCTTCGTCAGAACAGCTCAATGGGTATACGGCAGCGCTAGTCCTGGATCGTCCATGCTTGGTCAACTGTCGAGGGTCCTGCACGACGAATGCTGATGCTTTGCCGTAGGAGTAGGTACATGGTCTGTCTTTCTTCTTGCATGCGCTGCATTTGGGTCGCACTTCATCACACTACGTAGCCATCAGTAAGAATACATCATCGTTCGCAGCGACTTGCAATGCAGCGACGAATTGATGGCGGAAGTTTAAAGGTGTCTTACCTTGACCTTGCGCTGTCGACACGTGTCGCACTTTCCAGTTTGCGTCATGACAACAATCCAATCGCGTATGCGTGGCACAGTTTCGGAGCCTCAAAGAAGCCTGAATGCATTGGAGGATAGCGGTAAAACTGCGATGCGAGGTGGCTTGATCACAGGGCGCGGCTGCCTAACGCTGAGCTCCGACGCAGAGTCTTTCGCATTGGCCACAGTCAACCCATCCCGAGAATCGTCAATTAATGCGTGCAAACGACCGAGAGTTATCAGCGAAAGTGTTTTCGATGTGGAACCGCGAAAGCCGACAGCAGACAGAATGTCGTTCCTGCTGGTGGAGGATTCAGGCCGCAGTAGCGCGGCCAAATGCGGTTAGCTGAGGGTCTTGGCCCGTCATGCACCCGGGCAGCTGAAAATACCCCTCTCGTCTGACATGAACACTTCTTTCGAGACAATTGCTATTACGACCCTGCTCCAGAAAGTATGTTCCGGTGCCGACTTCGTGACGGGACAATCTCGTCCACGGGTATCTCATAGCTTCTGTCCACCATTACACTACGTCGATAGTGTATACGTGCTTTCAGCTCTCAGCTTCTCGTTCTCAGCTTCTCGTTCTCAGCTGCTAATTCTCAGCTGCTAATTCTCAGCTTCTGGTTTTCAACTTCTAGTTCTCAGCCTCTAGTTTCCAGCTCTCAGCTCTCGGCCTCGTCATAAGAATCCACGTAAAGGGAAACACTTTGCTGCATTTGACACTCAAGTAAACCAGACGAATCCATTGTCCGGATGCGCGGGACCGACATCGTACTTGGGACCCTGCAACTCAGCAAAGAATAGTCGGAAGAGCGCAATATATGTAATATAGGCTCTTGATCACACAGAGTCTTGGCTATGCTGACTTGGGTACAGTCTCGAGGGTTATCTTCCATAGACACGCAAATGGCAAAAGTTATGGAACCGTTCGACTACCAGCCTCTGGAAACACTCGCCACGATTCGGGTGATCCGCATCAGACCCGCCGCGGGGCTCGAAGTTACCGGGAGCATCCATTGCGATATCGAACACGTTCAGATAGGTCAGGTCTCATATGCCGCCCTGTCTTACGAATGGGGCCCACCTAACGCTGACGATAACGACACTACCTTACCAGAGAATGACACTACCATTCACCTCAATGGGAGTCTCATCGCTGTTCGGCGTAACCTTCATCACGCCTTGTCACACTTCAGGAATTCCCTCGGTGATCAACCCATTTGGATCGACGCTTTAAGCATCAATCAATCCGACACTCTAGAAAGGAGTCAACAAGTCAGCCGCATGGGTTCTATCTATCATGGAGCCGATCAGGTGATGATATGGCCGGGAAGAACTGAGGGTTTAGACTCGAACACTTTGGCTGCTCTTAACCGTCAGAGCCATGAATATGGAGATCGTGCAAAGACTACTACTGAGGCGACATTGGTCATCGCCAAGATAGAAGAGCTGTGCCAAAACGGATACTGGAAGCGCGTTTGGATCCAACAAGAGGTCTTTCTAGCCCAAAAGCTGGGTATCATGTACGGCCTTGATCAACTTATCCCTTACGAGACTTTTGATTACCTGGTGTCTCTGATGCTGAGTGGCGAAAGCCCTGTTACTGACGATGTATATAACAAGATTAAGGAGAGTGGTGCCCAGACACTTCTGATGAGAAGACGACTAAGTCAACATCCAACCCTAAACCCATTGGGAACATGGCTGCGGATTGCGTGCAACAACGATCTTCAAACTTCCGAGCCGCGCGATCTCATCTATGGTATGCTGGGAGTCAGCTTTGACTGTCATGATGGCGGCCTGATACCGGATTACGACAAGCCATTGGTAGATGTATATCTCGAAACGATATTGTTCTGCAGACTGAAAGAGCCTGAGCGAAAGACCGAACCGTTCGAAAAGATGGTGGCTGAGAAGCTTGGACTGTCATGGGATGAGGATATGGAGCACAAGATCAAGGAATACTGTAGGCGAGCCACTGGTAGCGAGAAAGCAACATCGACGCCACACCACCAAATCATGAGCTGAGTGGGCATGCCAGGAGTTAACAAGCACTTCAAAGCCGTCAAACTGGTGCTTGTGCACGCACTGGCGATCTCCACGCTCACTCATGAGCTGGTCGTTAGAAATATGTCCGTACACTTTGACCCATTCAGTGTGCTCTATCTCGGACTCACGTCGATGTAGAATGAGCATATGTAGCCATTGTTTAGTATTGATTTCTGTACTCAGACCACAAGGAAGATCACTGTCACATCATATAAGTACAAATACATATTGTGAAATGTCATGAATTCCATAAAACCCCGAGACCAAACCACCCAACACCTCAAACCCTCACCACCCCACCCCACTCAAATATCCCAACGGTAGCGACGACCAACTGACTCCACCATCTCTTCTTCCTTCCTCTCCGCCTCCCCGGGCTCCTCCCACACCAGATCCCTCTCCCCACCCTCATCCCCCCACGCACCCTCCTCACACCAACTCTCCGCCCTCTCCGCCACATCCTCCACCCACCGCTCGACGCAGCGGGACTTGTTGAGCTCCTCTTCGAGCTCGGCGATCTCCTCCTCGTACTTCTGGACCCTTTGCAGTCCGATGCGGCGGCCGTGCTCGCGGTGAGCTGCGCCCGCACTGTGGAGATAGAGGATGCATATCCAGGTGCGATGAAGCTGTAGTATGAATTAGTCTTGCTGCTTTTGGAATTTTGGGAAGGAAGAGGGATTGGGGAACGTACTTGTTCGTGCCTCTTCGCCAGGTCATCTTCGATCTCGTTGGCCGCGCGGATTGGGCTTGTCTCGCGCTCGAAGTGGGAGGCGGCGGCGGAGCCCTGCGAAATCGAGGAACACATTTTGTAGTACTTGTAGTACTTGTGGTATGGCTTGTGTGGGTGTATGTTAGAATTTGTTGATGGTGTAGTATGGTTTTTTTGTGTGGGTGTTGTTGTTTTGAAAACGGTCTGGCTGCGCGACGAGATAGCTCTCCACCACCGTGCACCCTCACTGTCACCTTGTATTCTGCAAATCCCCGTTCACCGCGACTAGACAGCTCTTATTGTACTACCTGTATACCCAAAACGGGTCTATTGTCTTTAGGAAAGCGCACTGAAGCTACACTGGTAGACACTAGGCTACCTTGAACCTATGCTGTTACCTCCTCACATTGTCTTGTAGCAGTCCGCACACACACACAGTTACGCGACAATAAAGCTGCTACCATCGATACCATAGTCCCTCGTTAATCTCCTCCCGTAATTCCTTGCCACCTCGAACCTTAAATTTCCCCTCGGGATGCGGCTCGTGGAAATTAATTGGCTGCTTTGCCTTAATGACACCTCCCCCTCTCTCGGTGTGAAGCGCCATGCAGAGCCATACACCTTCTCGGGTGAGAAGCCAATCGTGTTCATAGCTGAGAGGAATTCAGTCCATGGGACTTCACCAGGATGCGAGCTTGCAGACGGCTGAAAGAAGATAGTCGAGAATGTGTGCTGTGTCTTTTTCCCAACGGTGAAGCGCGGTGTAAGTGGAGTGTTTGTTCCCTCAGAAGCGACTGGCCGCAAGTCTGCTGCGACTTCGACAGGCTCAGTGGAAGGATCATTCGCAATCCCCCTAGTCTTGCGCTTCTCACTCCGAATTGGAAGGTCTACAGTGTCGGGCTGCCGTTCCGGTATGAGAGGCGTAATACATTCCTGCAGAGCAGCGTCTTTCTTCGCTTTGTTAGAAGGGTTCGCCGGTTCTATCCAGTCTGGCGTCCGTTGTATTTGTCCTCTTGACGGTGCTAGGAATTCAAGATAACCGAGTCGTTTTTCATCCAAATACTCCTGCACGTAAGCATCGAACTTGCTCCAAAGCTCATCGAGCCGTCGTTTAGTAGCCTGCATAATCTCTACGTTCTCTTTGGTTCTTCGCTTGCCGACAGGGTACGGCATTGTCTTTGGATGCCCGAGCTCACCAAGACGGAGAAGATCATGTCGGTGTTTGGCATGGTGTTCTGGACCGCATTCTGGGTCTAAGATCTCGTTTAGTTTTCTCACAGTACGCTCCATGAATATCTCGGGGCGGTCGCGGTCGGCCCCAATGGTACAATACTACTCATCAGGTTTGAAAGCTTGTGGGCACAGCAGGCGCAGGCGAGCTCGTAGTTCAAAACAAACAGCTAGGTCTGACACGAGCTACCAACGTGTACGAGGTCAGTGGCTATCTCGTACGCAATTCTTACATGGGTAATGACTGACCTGTGCGACCAAGGGTGTAATTCTGTACTTCTGGTCCTTGCCCTGTTGTATGACTCGAGCCATTTCCCTGACTACAATATGAGGAACCCCAAGACCTTCCGCAGACCAGAGCAAGGAACACAGCCATATCAAATAGTCTTTTCCAAGAGAGCTCGGGTCTCTGGGGAGGGGTAATTCCTCTGGAACTGTATGGTCACATACAAACATGCCCCGCACCGGTGGTGAGCCAATGAGGCAACTCGGCATCCGTGAAGCTAGGCTTTTGATAAGGCGCATATCAAGTAAATCTTTCAACCACGCGACAGCCTCTGCCCATGCATCATGCTCTTCTTGGTTCTTCACCCGTGCCAACAGCTTTTGAACAACCTTGTGTAGACCAGCTTGTGCAGCATGCCACATGGCAAGATTCTCGTAACAATCCATGATGATCACGTATATGGTAATGTGCTAAAAGTCTTTTTGAAGGGCTGGATCAGTAAGATGGGGGCTTTTCCTTCCCTTCCTGTCCAATAGATGTGTAGGGCTGTGTTCATCTACATGCATCGGGGTAGCGTGATTCAATCGATGCTCCTCACGGCGCCTCCCACTTACAGAACTCGCTAACAGCATTAGTGAAATAGAATGGATCATCGCGCATAGCCCAGGCATGGTCCTTCCACTCGTGTATCCTAGCCGCTATAGAGGACATGATTGTATCAAAGTCGGTCCAGTGTGGGACGAAGTATGGAATTTCTTGGGCTAGTGCGGAGTCCCATCCGTCTTCTTTTGTCGTCCTTATTTCGGGGGGCTCGGGCTGTTTGGGGGCTTGACTGAAGGTCGCAAGGGGCTCGAGGTCCTCGGGGGCTTGGAAGAAGGCCGTGATCCTCCCCAGACTAATTTCTACGTCGGGAAGTAGCTCAAGGCAGATTTTGACGAGGAAGGCCATCAGAGGCTGCTGTATCTGT
>Ga0265797_10011377_pt1 | contig 11148 bp, 4 predicted proteins | sample P2T30metagenome_FD_192433 | JGI IMG/M metagenome (GOLD analysis project Ga0265797, IMG submission 192433) | Plant litter microbial communities from East Loma Ridge, Irvine, California - P2 T30 | ecosystem: Environmental > Terrestrial > Plant litter > Unclassified | place: USA: California... | reverse complement strand
TTGCACGCATCAAAATAAGAGAGCAGTGAAGGCGACGTCTGCTTTTAACATAGGAAATCATCATGGGTCATGAAACCGTTGTAACAATGTTCAGTTCAGTCTCGCACGCTGAGGCGGCCAAACGCAGCCTGACTGAGGCCGGCTTCCAGGAAAGGGATATTGATATTATATCCGGCGAAAGACTTCGTTCCGAAGGATATGAGGCCCGTCATCCCGGCTTCTGGCAACGCCTGTTTGGTAACTCGCTGGAGGAAGATCAGGCTGAAGTGTATGACGACGCACTCCAGACCGGTGGTGTTGTTCTGTCGCTCAGGACTGATGAAGATGATATCTCACGTGCTGTCAGCATTCTGGATGCACACGAAGAAATGATGACGCGCAGTACAGCAACACCTGTAGATGATCTGACTGATAGTGACATTACTACATCTGCTGCAGATAAGAACGATCGGCACGAAACGGATACGCAGCGCCCTGTTCCACCCGATGAAACGAATAAAGAGGAAATCCTGCGCCTTGCTGAGGAGCGCCTGATAGTTGGAAAGCGCGTAATCAATGAAGGCTCGACGCGTATCCGCCGTTATACTGTTACCGATGATGTCTCTGAAAATATTTCCCTTCATGAACAGCATGCTGAAATCCTGAGGCGGCCATTGAGCAGAACCTCATCTCCGGATAGCCCTGACTGGTCAGAGAAAACGATCGAGGTTGAAGAAACGCGCGAACAGCCCGTTATCAGCAAAACGGCACAGATAAAGGAAGAGGTTGTTATTCGCAGAGAGCAGAGAGATCGTAATGAAACCATCCATGATTCAGTACGTCGTCAGGAAGTGGATATCGCACACAACGGAGACATCATTGATGAAGCTGAACGTACTGTACATCCGTCGGTGCCAGCGGCTCCTGACAGCCCGGCAAAACGCGCAGAAATGTCTGAAGACAAGCGCCCCGATGCCAGCTCCGAGTTAACCGTTCAGAAGAACAAATTTGACGAGAAGTTCTGATGCAGCCAGGGCGAGTCAAACAGACCTGACTCGCCTGCAGAAGGATGTTTTCTCATCCCCAGCGTTCCGGCTCTCAATCTTACCTGTAACAGTCAGATGGTTATTATAATCATCGTCATAATCTGAAACGTTATGCTTAACAGTCAGGGGCATGCGGATATCCGGCACAGAATGCGGTTTTCGTCTTCAGCATGCCATAACATCACTGCAACTGTATTCTCATCAGTGCGCCGATCGCCACCATCACCGTTTTGCCCTGCAGACGCAACCCATGGTAAATATTGTGCATCCGTTTATTATGAGTTTTTCTGCACAGGTCTGACATGTAAAGCTTTGCTCACAGTCGGGGCAGACTGATTTCCGACGTACGTGGACGGCTCTCTACAGATGTGCCGGCTCGCTTCTTAACCGGCACCATGACTATATAGGCTGCCGTCTGCTTGTGCATTTTAATGTGCCGCTCAATACTGCTTAGCTCTTCACGGAGCAGCTGTACTATGAGCATGCAGGAACTGATGATGTCTGCAGACGCGTCTGGGGACGGATATTTCTCCAGCCGGTATTCCTTAAACTCTGCATTGCCCGGCAGCACGTCCCGTCGTCGCAAGAGCGCACTGATATACACAACAGCTCTTAAAGGATCGCTCCGACAATGCTCACGGCTGGCCACGCTGGAAGCGTCACAAGAATCGCTTATACTAATTTTGAGTAACCGCGAAGAGGTAATTTTATGTCTGAAGCTGACTATATTGTGATGCATCCATTATTAATCATTGATGACTGGAGAAAGGGATGCAGCTGCCCATTAGACTCATCTACAAGGGAATATGATCATCCCTCAGAGTGTCGTGAGTGCACTGATGCTGCGATGAAGGAGATTGAGAACTGGTTTAAACAAAATCCTCAATGGAACCCCAAAAAGCGCAGTATTGATGAAGAGCCGGAACAGAACAAATAGGTTACATAGTCATGGTATGTGAGGCATATCTCATATACATATCGTCATCGATATGTGGCGGTAATCAATTCTGAAAAGCGTGCCCACGGATTAAATCACCTTAGTAGCTATGAATTAGACTGTACCTGATTATCGTGTCCGGGCTTCTTTTTCCTGGAGAAGATATGGCAACACCCGATTGGGAGGCCGTTGAGTCGGCTCACCGTGCTGGTTTGTTGTCTGTAAGAAAAAGACCGGACCGCAAGACGGCGTAACCCACACCGCTGAATCAGATAACGCCTGCTATACAGACATTACAGCGGGAAATTTTCAGCAACAGGTGATTATCAGCACAAATTAAGCTTACCAGCACATGAGAAAGCAAATGCTCAACTGTGTCACATTACCCCCCCACGTAAGGTACCGGACAAGCGATTGCGCTCATCCGGTCTTCTATTCCTGCGTGTCAATGCGCAGGTTAAGCGGCGCGTAAGTACGCGCCGCTTCCTGTCAGCGAACGGTGAACTGAATGTGAAGAATGACGTCGCTGAGACTTTCCAGCAGCGCTTTCTGGTCTCCGGCGGCTTCAGCAAAGCTCAGCGTCATACCGCTTTCGACCCTTAAACACAGCCCCTCAAATGGCAGCCAGCGGGCCCCCCAGCGCGGATCACCGCTTCCGTCGTTTGTAAACAGTCCGTTATCATGCATCGCCTGTGAAATTGCACACTCATTACAGCCGGCAGGCAGTCCGGTTGAGTCAGTTCTCAGGCGGGCCTTCACGTTCTGATAAGGGCCCAGCAGCGCTGGCAGCGTGACGGAAATACTGCGCACGCGTAACGTTTTACTGTCGGAGTAATCCGGTGCGACGTTCAAATCCTTCAGGCTGAAATGGATGGCCAGCTGCCCGCCATTCGTCTCATACACCAGCCTATTATTTCCTTCACCGAGACTGCCGGTTTTACCATTCAGCAGTTTACTTATTCCGGATGTGAAGGAGTCTCCCCCGAGCTTTCCATCAAAGAACGCTTTCAGTGAAACAGTACGTGTGACTTCCAGCTCGCGCTTCTGATGCTTCATCCAGGCCATTTCCATCTGAGCCAGGCTTAACATCAGTCCTTCACCTGCCATAAGGCCGGCCCAGGCCCCGCTCCATGTCCCCGTATTCAGATAACTGTTTGTATCCCCTTTTTCCCACTGCAGTGCTTTTTGCGCCATCAGGCACAGTGAAGCGGTCAGGTCATAGTACTGGTAGTAAATGGTTGCAAGCCGTCCGCGCAGCCAGCTGTACATGGCTTTACCGGTTAACTTGTTCTGGAACTGAATTAACTGCGCACTGGCATGGGCAGACTGCATTTCCATATGGGCTATCTGCATTCTGGCGGAGGTTTCACGTACGCTCAGCGCAGCAAGCTGTGCCTCAATACTTCCAATTTCTTTTTCTGCAGTGCGGTACTGCACATCCCATTCCTGGCGGCGGCGGCGATACATCTCTTCCTGCTGGATACGCGAGCCGGCAATGTGCATGGCGCTTGCAGCAATTTCAAGCCCCATACCCACCGCATTTATCGGGCCCTCATATTTCATTCCGCCGTTGGCCAGACCAAAGATATTTGGGGCAACACCTGCCGCTGCAGCTGCCACATAGAGCGGTTTGATGCCCACACTCATCGTCTCAGAGGACGTAATTAAATCCAATGACAGGATTTCTCGGGCATTCAGGTTTTCCTGATACAGTTTTTTATAGTGGTCACGTCGGGTAATGGCACCCTCGAGCGTCCTTTTAAGCGTGACCTGCTCAGCAGCGAGCTCCTCCAGCGTCAGTTTCTGCAGGCTTACACTGCTTGCGGCAAGTGACACTCCCTGCGTGTTCAGCAGTTCATATAACGCCTCTGCATCCTGCGCCACGAGTATCTGCTGCATGGTGCTGCCAAACTGGATCAGCTGTGAGGCCATGCTGCGTGCACTTTCAAGCATAGGGGTGAAACGCAGCGCCGGAATATCAGCAATGGCAGGAAGAGTACTGTCCGCCCCTCCTTCAGCAGCCACAGCGGAAGCCAGCAGTGCTTTAGGGTCGGCCGGAGAAGCGAATAGCGGCAGATTCAGCGGCTGACCATCAAGCGTCAGATTGTGGCGCAGATTATACAGCCGGATACGCAATGCTTCCCAATAGCCCAGCATGACCTCATTGACCTCAGGCAGGAAAACAGACGTGCTGGTCAGGGTAGTTACCGGCATATCTTTTGCGCACTGGATGCCCTCTGCCATCTGACTCAGTGCATCAATACGGTCCGACAGCGCTGCCTCAGAAGCTGCATCACCAAGTGAAGGTGCCTGCCAGTCCGTACCGGTCTCAGTCCAGGGTGCTTCTCCAAGCAGGGTCAGTGCGCGACCATACCAGACTTTAGCTTCGGCAAGTGTATCGCGCTCCAGCTTACGGTATGCCATGTCCCCTTTACCAATAATAATATCCAGCAGGCGCATGAACGCGTTGAGCTTGTAATGCATCGGGTCATTCTGTGCCACCGCATCCGGGTCATAAGTTTTCAGTGGCTCATCATTCCAGCTGGTGTCTTCTTCCAGAGGACGAACGTTCCACATACGTTGCACCGGCATGCCGTGCACAATATAACCTGAGGGGCTGAAAACATATTTGAGCCATTTTTCAGCAAGCTCGTACTGTTCTTCCTGCAGGAAACGCTGCATTACCATCATTGGGGTATAATAGAACAGCTCCCAGAAATAGATTGCGTTAGCCCCAGTAAAGTCCATGGCACCATACGAAAAGCGATTCAATACGGCATGTGTGGTGCCGGGGATCTTACAATCTCCATTCCCCTGACTAGAAAAGGTGTAGAGTCCACTCTCGTGATCAAACGTTAACGAGTAATAATTTTTATAAGTGCCACCATGCCCCTTTCCTCCAAAGCTCGCGCCTATATAAAGCAAATTTTCTTCACGAACACCAGTCCCAAGCTTTTTCCAGATTTGAGGCAAAGGTATATCTAAAGAAAATTCTTCTGAGGTTTTTTTTATTTCACCGGTAAGCGCCACTGTTTCATCCCGATATCCATTAGCACCAATATAATAGAAAACAAACTTTCCATCCCCATGCTTTTGTTCATCATAAGGAGAAACGTTAATTGTTATATATTGTGAATAAAGAGGCGGCTCTGGCAACTCCTGCGAGTCAAAATTAAGAATAGCATCTATGCCGCCAGTTGCTTTTTCAGTAAGCTTCCGGGCAAACAGGGTATTCAGGCGGGTGCGTGTTGCCCGATGCTCCAGGTACTGCGCGCGCTGGCTATCTGTTTCTGACGTTCCTATGACATCACAAACAACAAGTTTTCCCGGCTCTTTAAAAACATTAAAAGTCCAGGTTCGCTGTGCACTGCCGCATTGAAGAGATAAAGTATGTTTTTTTGATTGAATCTGTTGTGATTTCCCATCATCCACGTATTTATACATGTCATCCTGTTCAGGAGTAGGGAAATAAACCTCCCATTTACGATTCATGGGTTCACGGCTTAAATCGTAGTCTCTTGGAGACTTATAGCTGTAATCGTAGCTATCTCCAGGCGATGAAACTTCAACCAGAATATTATCTCCCTGAACCTGGTATCGGTCGCTTAAATACAGTGACGGTATGTCCTCCTGATGATACGTTCCGCTCATTCTGAATAAAGCAGCCAGTGTTACTTCAAAGCCTGCGTTTGCCGAGCGCCATAGACGAAAGCGAGAATCTGCATTCAGGTTTCTTCCATCTTTGAGTAAAACTTTACAATGGTAAAAAGTATAAGAGCCTTGTTCCCGATACTTAGTAAGAGGAGCTTTATCAGTGTCTGAAAGTCTGTCATCGCAAATGAAACGGTCAACTTTTGAAGTGCTTACGAGAACCATATATGCATACCAGCTGCCACCTTCCTGGGCCTTCCAGAGAGCACATCCCCCCTCACCGTTATCGATAGACGCGCATGGTTCATTAATTCTCCCAAGCTCTCCCTTATAATTTTCTACCACCTCTCTAAGATAGCTGTTTGAGCTTTTGGGCTTTATGTATTCAACAGATTGCGTAAGACTCAATCTTAGCCGATAAGAAGTTCCTGCCGCATTCTGATCGACAACTTCAACCTTAAAGTCATTGGCATCAAAGTAAGTGCAATTAGCCGGAACAGGTGACGGTTCTGCGAGTTGTCTGTCGGCCGTCAGAGGTGAAGGAACAAAAGGAAGTAAAACTGTGCTACCACCAGTAAAGTCAAGTGACTGCTTAAGAACAGACCAGTTAGCTGTTGCATAATCCGTGTTTTCAAATGTCATATCATCGTGGATGAGAACTTCTCCTCTGAAATACGTCGGATTTTTCTTATCAATCTTATTAACGTAAATTCCGGCTATAATCAGCTGCTTTTCAGGCCAGACAGACAAATAAAGAGACAGATGGTCAGCATTACCAGCGGTTTGCAACAGAGACTCAAGACTTTCCATGTCATCTTGCGTTGGGTTTGTCTCTACCGGATAAACATGTACTGCAGGCTGGCTCCAGCCGCCATCATAACGAAGCCAGGAAATCTTCAGCTCCCAGCGATACTCCCAGGCAACATCCTTACCTTGATCATCCCTTGCCGTCACATGGCGGCTTCGCTCAACCCAGCCCAGATAAAGGCGCTCCTTATAAAGAACCGGTCGTATCAACCTGCCGAACGGCTGCGGAGCCGCAGTTATTTTATTCCAGCCTGTCCAGGCATTTGCAGGTGGCTGCTCGCCTTCATTGCGCTTCCCCTCGTCCAGAGAGCGCCACCAGTATTCCGGTGGTGACATCTGGTCACGTCCGATAAACCAGGTTTTTCCTTCATTAATATCTGAACTGTCATGATAACCGCTGAGGGTTTCCAGGTTTGCCACCTCTTCAAATCCTGTCAGATAACCCATGAATGCATCACCGACTGTATCCGTATTAATCTGCGACTGCCCCAGGACCTGTAACATGTCGTCCATCATCCGGGTCTGTCCCTGACGTACAGTCGGATCTATATAGTTTTCAGGGTAGTACATCAACTTATGTCCACCAGCCCAGGTGCTGTAGCGGGCATTCCACTGCAGCCAGTCGCGGAAAAACTGACCATCCAGCGCTTCACGCACAACAGTTGCGTTCTCGGGGGACTGTGTGTCCAGGTTAAGCGCGCAGTGAATAAATATCTGAAGCGAAGAAATAGCCTCCGCGAGCCTTGAGGTTTTCACCTGAGAACCGTTAAGGTTATCTGAAAGAAAATAGGTAAACAGCGCCTCACGGCTTTTGACGCCTGTAAAATTAATCGAACTTTCTGAAATTAACCAGCCGCTGAGCGCCCCGCTGAGCCCTTCAGCCACACTGGCTTCGGCAGCCTCGCGTTGTGCCGGCGCCAAGGCTGCGGTAAATGTATCTGCAACTCTTTTCCAGTCAGACCAGCCACCCGGCTCTTCCGACACCACCTGTTCATCATCATTCAGGTCAGCAAGAGTATCCTCAGACTGGGGCTGGTAACTCAGCTTTGTCACTGCTCCGATATCTGAGGGCATTACACCAAATGCCTGCGCCAGCGTTATCCATTCCAGTACCAGACTGATATGCTCCCAGCTGTCGAGCGTTATGCTATTTTTCAGATTGCTGTGCCCTGTCGCTTCTTCCCGCGCCTGTTCGATGAACGTTTCAGACTGCCCCGTCGCTTGTGCCAGCAGGGCAGATGTAATCTTACCGTCTGCCAGATGGCTGACAATAGTGCCTGCCATATCGGGTAGCGTCCTGAGCCACTCGCTGAACTGGTCCAGCGCTATAATGACTTCCATGCTACATGGCAGCGGAATCCCGGCGTCGATCGGTGATAACAGAGACGGTTCTTTGACAAACAGCGCAAGCGCATCCGATTTAATGACCGTGGCGTGCACAATCAGCGCTCTCTGCACCAGTGCATAGGCAAATGCAGTCAATGCCCGGGTATCAGCTCCAGGTTCATCATTCACCAGACTGTCCCAGAAATCCGCAAGTGTTTTGCCGCCCGGCTTTGCCTTATCGGCCCACATCAGTAAAGCGCGAGCAGTTGCTTCTCCCCGGAGATTCAGAGTCGCAGCAAGTAGCGGAGTCAGCACCGAGGCACAGGAATCAAAATCCGGTTGTTCAGGCAGGGCTGCTGCGACCGCAGCCGTTCGCAAAGAGGACAGCAGGCTGGTGATATCATTGCCAGGCGGGATGTTGGTGACATCCCGCGTCATTAGTATCATGTCCCCTAGCGTCCAGCCCCGATCCCGAAGCCATCTTACGGTGGAACCTGCGCGCACAAACAGACCGCTCCATTCCTCAAACGTTAACTCAGACAGTTTTTCAGGAAGCCCGAGCATCTTCATCACCATCAGCAACTCATGAGGAGTTAGCGATAAAGCCCGTGCCCAAAGACTGACTGCGTACATGCCGGAAAGCTCTTGCACGCCAAGAGAAAGTTCGTTTGTCTTGTCCTCGTGGTGGTTAATGCACCAGAGTGCATACAGGCCGTCATCATCCGCGTGAAAAGCCCGCTTCAGGGTTGCCTTAATTTCCGCGTCTTCAGCGGCTTTTTCAGGTAAAAGATTTATGATTTTATCGGCATCAGCATAAAACGCGCGTTCACCGACAGGCGGATCATTGAACAGCCGATCAAACTGACTTTTTTCACTGCCATGGCTACTCTGAGAAATAAGCCCTTTCAACATAATCAGCGCATCCTCATGCGATGCCTTGTAATGTTTCGTCAGCATGGCCGTACGGAACAGCAGCATGAGTGTTTCATCAGTTATTTTTTCAGAGTTCACGCTGTGAACGACGTCATATAACACACGGGGGGGCAGACCTGTGGCTTTATACAGGCGGATAGCTTTATTAAGCTCAAGGACAAGACGGTAATCATTAAAAGCCCGGACGCTATAACTCGAAAATACTGTATTCTTTGACGAAGACGAACTTATGCACCGGTTTATCGCTAATAAAAATTCTTCCGGGGAATCCCAGTCAATTATATTCTTAATACCCTCAACTCTTATACGATGCGGAGTGTGATCACGATAGTCATATGCAAAAGCTTCAATTTTTTGGAAGTCGTCGATATATTCTGTAGTTGATATTGAAACTTCAACCAATTCGACCGGGATATCGGGACTCAGTTTTGTAAGCAGGAACTCAAGCCAGAAAGCGTTCTCATCAATCGGATATACCCGTATGTATTTTATATAGTTACCGCCATATGCTGGCATCCAGCTTAGCGTGATAATTTTTCCATTATACCTGGTATTTAATGTATTATCGACATAGGTCGATCCGTCACCCAAACTCAAATTCAAAAATTCCCGGACTTCTTCATCTGTTAAGCCGTACCATCGGCACAGAAACTTTGGATCGATAAAGGATTCCGGACTATGACCTTCTCCGATGTATTTTTTAAATTTTTCTTCCGCATTATTCTCATCAATAACATCTGTCAGGAGCCGATACAGCGCAGGAGGGATGTCGTAGTAAATAGCAGCCATCGCAGGGCCACTCAGGTTTTCGACCACTCGAGGGGCCGCCAGAACCTGGCTGAAATCGGGATCTTTTTGCAGACACGCCTGGCGCAGTCGACTGTGATGCAGATGAAAAGGCGTGCCACTGGTGGTCGGGTTTTCTGCCAGCACCTGCATGACATCATCATTGCTGCTCGTGTGTTTGTCCTCGCTGTCTGAATCCAGTTCACTGCGCATTTTTTCCATAAGGATTTCATTGGACAGACTGAGTGCTGTGACCTCTTTATCCATATTTTCCTGGCTGAGCAGCAGGCCTGACAGGTCAGGACGGCGGTTGTCGATATGCCAGTGAGAGTCTTCGGGATACAGTTTGCGGGCATTGCGATAAAGCTCTGTAAGGTATGCCGCCGGCGAAAACATTGAGGCAACCTCACCAGGGCCGGCAAAGCGTGTTTCTCTACCGAACCATTCTTCGTAATCCTGAAGCGACACATCCGGATGTTTAAGTCCCATACGGACGGCAGCCGGCAGCAGCGGTGATGCGCGGGTGAGCAGGCTTTTCTCCATGATACGAAGGCTGTCATATTCTTTTTTTGCCTCTGCGTGCAGCGCCTGGGCTTCTGACCAGTCGCACTCCTGCCCTGTCTCCTGAATGCGATGACGGATTTCATTCGGGGTAAATTGCGCCAGGGCCGCCCTGCTTTTCACTCCGAAAGTTTCTGAGGCAGTACTGAAAAGTTTGCCATGTTCAGGTTTCATGAAAGGTTCCTTAAAGTTCAGAGCACAGCTCCTGTGGAGCGTGCCGGTTGCTGAAAATATTTAACTAAGCAGGGACATCAGATACCACTCACGTTCCGGTATCTGTCAGCCCCGGTCTGCATACATCAAATGTCCTGGACTGCGGGTAACCTCTCTGTTCAGGGGATGCAAAGGTTATGGGCAGGAGCCGCACCTGCCTGACGAGGCTCCTTCCGCTTTTTTTTCAGTGCAGCGTTCTGCGGCGTGCCGCTTCTGTTACCTCCAGCCACGTATCGTTCTCGTCTTCGGAGACCGTGAACCAGGGATACCAGTGCGTGCGGCATTCATAATTCGCCCATATGCCGTCCACATCCTCGCCAGCAGCACGGATGATTCTGCACTCGCGCCCGGTCGCATCACGGACATGGGTGTCGGCATAAATTCCGTCACGGGCACTGTCATCGCTCACCCATCGCCAGTCATTAAGGTAAAATGGCAGCCAGACGCGTACCGGCTGGCCCTTATTGTCATACTCTGTTTTGCCGGTCACGGCCCAGCGAACCGTGGCATGCTCGCTGACCGCGACACCGCGTTCATCGACCTTAAGACCTCCTGCCGCAGTGCGAACCAGTGCGTCTCCGGGCGGGTTAAGCATGGCCGTCTGCAGAATCTGGCCACCGCCGTACAGCATGACCTGAACCCTGACCTGCTGTTCCGGGTCATCGTCATAGCGATCGGTCTGGATACGTATAATGTGAGGTGGCGTTCGCGGGTCGTCAGACTCATTCAGTGCTATGCCGTCGCGGCTGAGCTGCTCAGCCTGGCGTCGCCACGCCAGCTCGCCGCAGCGGATGCCGGACGGTTTTCCCTGCGCATCTGGCATCTGCCGCATCCAGCTGTCAGTCACCACTGTGAATGCCTCGTGAACCGGCACGCCTTTTGTCTCGTTCAGTGCCACCGCGTCTTCTG
>Ga0265797_10011376_pt1 | contig 11149 bp, 10 predicted proteins | sample P2T30metagenome_FD_192433 | JGI IMG/M metagenome (GOLD analysis project Ga0265797, IMG submission 192433) | Plant litter microbial communities from East Loma Ridge, Irvine, California - P2 T30 | ecosystem: Environmental > Terrestrial > Plant litter > Unclassified | place: USA: California... | reverse complement strand
AACTTCTTGCCTGTCTCTGGATTTCCTACATCGCCGGGCACTTGTAACAATCTCTTCTCTACATCTTCTTTGCTAACTTGTAATTTCTCAGCTGCCTCGTCGACGAGGGTCTGGTACTGTGTTGCGGACTTGTCGTCGCCAAAGTGGTTCACTGCCACGTTTGCGCCATGCTGGAGATATCCCAGAACTATTGCGCGGCCAATTCCGGTGACACCGCCAGTGATGATCATGGACTTTCCGGACAGCAGCTGAGGGGTTTGCGCGGCCGGCGGCGTCCACAGACTGTTCTTGCGTTGGTGAGACATGGTCTTTGTAGCTATCGAGTGCGGGGCATGGGGTACGGTAGACGGTATACAGCGCAGTACAAGGGGCTCAGGGTGGTCTAATCAGAGCTTCATGGGCGTTCTTCGGACAAGAGGAAATAAATTGTCCAAGACCACTGTCCGCCCAGGGAGAAGCCATGATATACATGCCGCTATGCGCAATCTGGTTCGGTAGGTGCGATGTATACGTGAGACGCTTGCCGTCTTCGGGCCACGTGCTCGGTGCATTCCCAGCCGAGGCCGAAGATCTTGGCGGTCGTTGGCGGTCGTGTCGCGTTCCAGTTGAACCATTTGCGCAATTCACGCAAGGCGCAGTCTACTGTTGCGATTCAACGCCACGTCAAGAATGGTCTACTCTTGGGACGATAAAGAAGCAGTATGCTACCAGCTCTATGTTGAGGAGCGGAGGAGCTTAGAAGAGGTCATGTCGTATTGGGAAATCCGGGGATTTACTCCAAGGTATGCAAGTATTGCGCGCGGCAGCACGTACAGGCTGCCGTACGCCTTCGCCGTCATCTCTCAATCCTAGCGTGCAAACATGTCCAGAACGCATGATACTTACTGTGTCGCCCTAGCAAGCGCGCCTTTCAGACACAGTTCAAGGCAAGTCACCATCACACCCTTCTCATCACCCACTACAAGGCCTCCGCTGACACCGTCACAGCGATGGGACTTCCCCTCGAAACAGAACCCGGCATACAAAAACCCCGCCCTCGTTGCGCGCCTCCAGCAACTATGGGAGCAGAACTACACACAGAAGGACATGGTCGATACGCTACAGACTGAAGGTTATCAGATCAACGACCGCGAACTGCTGCGCTTGCGACTAAGGCTCAAGCTCCTACTCCGAGAAAGTGTCGCCAGACCAAACAAGCAAAAGACTGCTGGAGGAAGGATACAGAAGAAGCCGAAGAAGAAACCTGCCAGGCCTGTGCCAGGCAATGGTCTAATCAACCAGCTTGGGAATGCAATCTTGGCCGAGGAATCGACGAGCGATGACGGAAGCGAAGACGAGTCCGGGGCTGCTCAACAAAGAGATGAAGAGGAAGAGGGTGGGGCATATGTGGACGAGGCTCGGCCTATACTCCCTGAGCCCGACGTCACAGGTTTGAGCGCTGAAGAGGTGGTCCGAAAGCAATTGCGCCAACAACAGCTTCAAGCCGAGAGCGACGAGAAATGGCGTACACGGAAGCGAAGACGTCGAACACGAGGCTGGGCTGGATTGCCAGCCGACGCTCCCGGCGAACCTCCGCGATTCCCTTCTGAAACTACCATCGACGAAGCCAAAGCCTACCTCGGTTTGGACAACGACAAATACCGCCAAGTCAGAGAGTGCTTCCTTCAAATGTGCAAAGAGCAAGACGTTACCAAGAAGACAATCGCCGGTCCGGAGAAGTGGTCGCAGCTTGTACAGCACCTCATTCAAAGTGATAAACACTTGGCCGAGGTGTTCCAACAAGAGCCAGAAGTGCTACAAAATGACGATGCGCTCTTCCGTCCGAAAGGCCAGAGAGCGCTGTCACTTGATGTCATCTGCATGGACGTCACAAAACGCTTACGAACAATGGATGCACGCATGACTCTCGCCGACGCGAAGAACCTCCTTGGTCTCAATCCTCAACAGACAAGACACGCGCGCAACATGTTTGCCAACAGGTTGAAATCGGCTCATTTTACAAACAAGCACGAAGCTGGCGAGGAACGTTGGACAGAGTTGAAGCAAGCTTGGGTCAATGAGTCTGAGAAGCTTACAACAGCACTCGCACAAGGAGAAGACGATCCTGACTATGCGCGGAAGCTACGCGCTCTCGAGGTGCTCGCTCGAGATGTAATGAAGCGACAACAGCAGGAGAAGACAGCCAAAGACCCCAGCAAGAAGAAACAGGTACACCAAGGACCGGGGCCTGGGCCAGCACCGCCTGTCGTCACTCCACACCCGACAATACCAGGCGGTAAGGGGAGACAGCACAGTAGTGTTGGTCGGAAGGAAGCAACGCGTGCCTCATATACTGCCGTGTCCTCTCTACCGACTACTTCAGACCTACAGATTGACCCATCTCTCTTGTTAGCCGCGAGTGACGCCGCTATACTTCCTGTTCCTGATCACACGCCTCGGTACCACTACCAGCCCGGTCAGTACCAACCAGCCACCCAGCATCAGCAGCATAGTTCACACAACCACTACCCGGAAGAATACTACCCAGCCGCCTCGAATACGTCTATACCGCTACCAGTGTATTTTCGCTTGCATCCACACTCCTCGACTCCCTTCCCTAACAAATCAGTCTGGCTTTCCATCATCCAGACGCCCTCGGTCGTCGAACTACGGAATCTAGCAATGCACGAGCACCCGGGTACTACGGTACATAAACTTGAGGGACTGATTCCATACCGAGGTGATCGGGCGGATCGCGAAGTTGCGGTTGAAGTTACAGACGATGGAGAGCTGAGTGCATATTTGGGACACATCAAACGAGGCGACGGAGGAGCTGCTCAAGGGAAAGCAACCTTTATTGTGCTGTTAGGACCTAGTGCGGAAGGGGAGTATGCATGATTGTTCGGAAAATACAGTTCCGTTGCTTATTAAAACTTTGTGATTTGATATTGTTAGAATATAAGTGTCTAGTCCTACTACGTGTGGAATATCCTTCAAGTCTTTTCTGCAGATCAAAACATGTAACTTGATGTTGAATGTGACTTTATCTTAATCGATTCGATCGGTACATGTGCACAAGGACTTCATGCATTCATGTTTTCGTCACTAGAATCCATTTAGGAGCCGCTTACATAGGCTTCTTCACAATGCTACGCCATATGCTTCTTCCCCAGCCTCTCTCCAGACCTTCTGCTTCTCCTCTTCTACGTATCCCTTCCTATCCAACCACGTCTTCACTACCTCTCTCCAGAGCTTCCAACTTCCCTGCTCGCCTGCTGGCCCGCCCACATTGCACACCGGCCAGTCGCTTCCGAACATGACTCTTCCTGGGAAACACTGGAAGATGTGATTTAGGAAAGGCGTAAGGGCAGTCAAGAGCGTTGGTACATCTGATGGCGTCGGCGAAACAGTGAACTCATTGAAAGCGCCGGACAGTTTCATGAAGATGGCCTTATCCGAGGAGAGAGACGTCATGGTTTGGAGCCAGACGTCGGACGGGGGTGTAGGGTCGGGTGACAGAGGGGGTTTGGCGAGGTGATCTGGGTTGGTGTCTGAGTTAGCTAAACCACATCATATAACAAGGCAGTTCACGAATAACGATGTCGGAGTAGTCAAAAGTGCAAGAGGAGGGTATGAACTTACTCAGCACGAACTTCACGCGATTCTCATGCCCCTCCTTCTCCTCGTACTGCCTTAGTCCTGCAATCAACTTACCAACCGCCTTCATCGGTTCCTCTCCATCCCTATGTGTATCAACACCCACATCAAAGCACCACGCCTCACAACCTCCTTCTAATCTTTTCAGCGCGCAAAGGTTCTGGATCCAACTCTCCTCGCTCTCTTGTAACATCTTCGCAACAACACCGTCTCCTTTCCCTTGCAGCAAGTACCTAAAGCCCTTAACATACTGCCACAGCTTCGGTCCGGCCACTTCCCTCGCAACATCGAGATAAGCCTTGAAAACGCGCGGAGTGCAATGAAATGGAGCGTAGATCACACATCCCTTCATCTTCTTTGCCTCACTCTCTACAAACCCATCGCCCTCCTCTGGCTTTCCCTCCACGATTCGTGCCAGAAAACGGAGCTCCTCCAAGGGCTCCTTCGCCCACGTCCGCAGCTTGGCTTTTACATCTTCGTCGTTGTCTGATTCGTTAATGCTTGGAGGTTCCACGGAAGGAAGATACCGATCGGTTTCTACGTAGATGAAACCGGAAGGTTGGGGGGACGTGATGGTGAGGTAGTCAGATATGCCGTGTCTCTTAGCGAGGTGGTGGCCTGGTGACATCCAGCCATGATTTGAAGATGAGGTGGCTGTTGAAGGCCATAGGTGGATGTGTGTGTCTAAGACCCCTGAGGATGACATCGCGGATTATTGGCTGGATGTGCGGGCCGTGGGGCGCGGAGATGGGTAAGTAAAGCTTGTGGTGATATGGCAAACTTGAGAAATCGATAACTGCTTGGTATGAAGACCCTTTCGTGGTTTGTCATGCCTAGAGCATGGGAACTATGTTTGTTGGTCGGCTTGATGCGGGGATGTCGATACTTCGGTTGGCGGGGTAAGAGACTCCGAATAGTGTATGTTATTGTATTCACTTTTGTATCGTGCAGAGCACAATTGATTCACAGTCAATTTCTTGCTATCTGTGGAGAATTCTCGCCAGTAAAAAAACGGTGACTTGTTTTTGACTCAACAAGATAGTGTTGGCATGCTGGCCCTAGGGCAATATCAGTGATGGACGCAAGGTGTAGATGAGCAATGTGCTTTCACGTAACCTAACGATATTAGAGCTACATAGAGACAACATGAGTTTCGAGCATGAGAAACTATAGAGTGAATCCGGATGGACCGAAGTAACATTCCGGCTTGGCTATCCTCTACCACGGTGTAACCAGTGGTAGTCGAGGCCATGTACAATGTATCGTCGATGACAGGCCTCGGCTAGTTGAACCCGAGACACACAGGTGGCTGCACGTCATGCACAAGGACACTTTAAGTCCATGACCCTTTGTTCTAGACACATGCGAGTTGTGCAGCTTGGCATCACAGTGGGAGCGCAGTACCTACTACATAGGACAGAACCCACATACTCTCACCAACGCGCTCCACGGAGGTAATGTACTGCAATTAGGCGTCCCCTGCACGCAGGATGCCGACTCTGAGGTGATTCCGAAAGGCAGCTCGTTTCGATTGCGCAGTGATAGGCGCTTAGTCGTCCCGCGCTTCCCAGCCACAAAGACAGGTGTCAAACTCAATGCCTATGAAGCCGACGGCAAATGTGGGGTAGCAGTTAGGCAGAGGGTATGGATATACTTTCGCTTGGAAGGCGAGAGCGGGCGGCATTGACCCTGGTGCTTTGCCCTTGACTGCGTGGAAAGCAGAGTAATTCCCGTGTTTGTTTGGAAGCGAAGGAGGGGTAAGCGGAGCAAAGAGGGCCGGAGAAGCACCGATAGTACAGCGCGCAGCTCAACAAACAATTTTCAGAAGTCGTGCATATGTGAGGCTCTGCAATGTCCCTGTATTTTGATGGAGCTTGACATGTGACTGGGGATCCTGTTTTCTGCATCTGCCGAAGTTCTTGTATCGGCAGCTCGCATCATGCGCGAATTAGATGTATGGCCGAGCTGTCAAACTGTGACAGTGTGGTGGCTGAGCGTCTCCAGTCCGATTGACCTCAGCTTTTAGTGAACTCCACCAATGTCAGCAGGACCCTCTCTGTATTTGCAAAAGAGAGGGTCTCCGGATGGACCATTGCTGTTGGGTCTCTAACATCACCTCAGCGCTTACCACTTCAGTGCATTATGGCACAATTCTGCTGGGCACTAGTTGTTATTGTACCCACACCCGTTTGCCCATCATCCGCCAGTATCTATCAGCGAGTGGGCCTAGTATCGGAGTAGTCTTTTCAAAATACGATGGGAATGTCTGGCGGCGTCGTCCCGCGATGTATGACGTTAGGTGTTACCAGCTGACTCGCGCGGCGCCGAACGCCTAAAATCATGATCAAGGACCGAGAGGTCGTCCGGCTGTTTTGATCTTGAGTGCGAGAAGAGGGTGGGGTGAAAAGTCTGGATGCAGCGAAAGTAGCCGCGAATGTGGAGAAGACAGGCAAGACCCTTGATGTTTTTTTTCCGCCGAGTCAGCGATGGCTCAGTTGGGATGCACGTCATTTTAGCGCATTTGTAGCCGTGGAGTAGAGGTACGTGTTGCGGCTCGCTCGGTTCAAATGACCGACCATTAGTGAGCGAGCAATTGACGATTTGCTTTCGTGGCTGATAATATCGAGATGCACCTTTGAATGGGATATGGCTTTGGTTGTTTGAGGCTGACTTGTAGCTGCAGGGTCTTGCCATGACAGAAAGTCTTGCCTCTTAGTGTAGGCTGATGACAATGATCATGTGAGGACATTGTACGACGTCGTCATCTAAGATCGACGAACCATGGAAAAAGTAACGCTTGCTCCGGGGTCCGTAGTGGGCAAGGCTTGATCGGATCTATTCTACAAGAGTCGCGCCGAGCCTAAGAATGGCTAGTAAGGGTTCCTAAAAGGCCACCTATACCTGCGGTATTAATCGACGCGCAAGCCAGTGGAGTTCATGGCCGTACGTCAAAACGATGACGATAACATATATGGCATCTTCCCCACAATTCGACGTTGCAACGTTCCTGGATACTTAGAGATTTCGTGACTGACTGGTCAGATCGTATCTGAGCACGTGACCCCTGCACCGAGACGAAGGCCTTCCCAGTAGATAAATCCGAGGCTGTACCGTGACGAACAACATACGGGCATAACTGCACCACCAATGCAAAGGGTCCTGACTCAGAATGATTTGCAGCTCGTGCTTGCCGCTGGATCTCGGTTCACGACCGGCACGGCGCGACGCTACCTCGGATGCGCCTAACTTCAGGGCTTATCCCTTAGGGACAGGTTGTGGTCGAAAGGTGGCAATTCAGATACTTCAATCAAGCAGTCCAGGTGCAGTAGCAGAAGGGATTGCGGATGTCGAGTGAGCTGCATGCGTATGTTGAACTTGAAAGTTGCTGTCAGTTGCGGAGTCGCGGGACTGTCGAGCTTTGCCCTTGACGGCTCCAGCCTTTGTGTCAGACAAACATGACACGATCATGAGCAGATCCAAAGCTTGCATGATCAGTAGCTTCATATAACCTACGGAGCAGATCTGGGCCTTTTGGAACTTAGGCTAGATGTCCGATGTCGTCAGAGGGTCAGCATCTGTAGGGGCTAAGGAAGTCGATGGGACTCCGCAAGTACACAGTCTTTGCTGTCGCAGTATTAGCCAATATGACATTAGCGCAATCCGCCCTGGCAAGAGTGAAGTGGGTATTGTAAGCATTGCATGACGGCCCATGCCCTCTTTCTTGAACGTGTACGAGTAATTTGGAGCTTCGCGCATAAGGTCCCTGGAGCAAGATAACTGGATAAATGTGAAAGGCATGTGAATGTTTTTGCATGCTTATGTCTGTCCCGACAGCGTGTCTCGCGCGTGAAGCGAGATGTGCAGAGTTTTCGCCTTCGACCCAGCTGCTTGGACAACGTCTCAGATGCTGACAAGCAAGATCGAGCGAAAGACAATTGTCCGGACATGCAAGGTGATTGCGCTGCAGTCGTTAGGTATCCCGACCCATGTTGTATTACATGGAGATGCAAGTATGTTACGCCATCTTGCAATTGTGTATATTAAGCAGTCATGTCATCTCGATTGGAGATGGTCATCACCAGCTCGGCTAGTGTGTGGCGCTCGCCCAGTCTGCACCTGAGCATTTGAAGTACTTTTGATCAGTCAGGCACCAATAACAATGTTCCACCCGGTACTAGTAAATGCTCTGGGGCACGGCACGCGAGTGTCGAACTGCAAGTCCGTGCCTAACTGGTCTACAGCGTGTTGCATCGGGGATGCGGCACAGGGACTTGTAGCAGCTTGGCTATGGAGTCTCAATGTACATGTGTGCTGTTCGATGCTTGCTGTCCCATCTGCTGTGAATGCTGCGTGCGCAGTGGTGGGCAGCTATGACGAGAGGTGGAGAAATGGGTCAGGCGTCGCGCCGCGGACAGCGCCAGCCTAGCGCAGGTGCTTGGCTCTGGACACACAGGCCTGCGGGAGCGGGATGACCAGCATAAGGTTTGAGCAAAGGGTCTCTTCCGTACGATTTGCTGGCTCGCTAGAAGACCAGGGCTCATGCATCTGTCGTCCGTCATCGTCCCTATTTACAAGACGTAGAATTTTTGTCGTGGGCAGTGAGGAAAATTGCCGCGACGCACGATGATGTTTGATGAGGGCCAGCGATGCAAGTGTGCATGAGAAGTTCGGCGCCGGCATGGTTTCCCTTGAAGCTTCAGCTAGGACGTGCAGCATGCAGGCCCGCTTGAGTGGGCGTCTTCGTTGGTGGGAAGACCTTTGGACGCCATCGACTTTTCAGCGCCATCGGGTCATGATAGGAGAGTGGAATGTCCTAGAGCGTCGTTAACCCTCGAAAGCTTACTGCAGCCGATGTTGAACGGAGTACACGGCCGCAGTAGAAGAAAGGAGCGACTGGTGTGAAAAAGCGCCAGCTGCGAGAGTGACATTGCCCAAAAGCCATGGATTAAACGATTCTGCGGGCCATGGCCGAAAGCGGAGATACGAGGTTGTTCCGAGACTTGGGGAGTGGGTTCATCAATTCCTTATCCCGTAAACCGAGGGGTACCCAGGTACATGCTCTTCGCACCTGCCGTCTTGGAGTGGTTCGTCGGGAGTATTGCCTGCCTGTATTCTTCGTAGTGCGTCTGTCTCAGATAACGTGCCGCTATTTGTCTCGACGCGGCCCAGACTCCCACATCTTTACCCTAAACGATGAAGCAGGCGATGTCCTCGATGCGGGTGATGGTTCGCGCTACTTGGAGACCGTGCAGCGCGGGTAGGACGCCTAAGACGACTGACCAGGGGGGTCGTGTGTTGCTCGGGAAACAGGATGTGATGTTGGGATAGAGTTTTTGTGCCGCGGTTGCACAAATGTCAAACGTGTTCCCAAAGCAGTCGCGTGCGACACGAGCGTGTAGAGAAGGCACTGTTTCAACGGTCATCATCATTGTCATTTGCTGTGACTTTTGCATAAACTACATGGTTGGGTATTCACCAACATCGCGCATGGGAAGACGCTGCAAACTCGTCCATATCCGTAAAACTCCTTGAACACCTTGCATCCGGCCGGGCCCATTTTGGTATCCGAGAGCTGCCACGCTCAATAGTATGAAACAACATAGCGTTGCTCTACCTTCCGTGTACTGGTAGATGCAATGCTTCAAACTCAGATGCGTCTAACATTACTGCATCAAAAACTGCAGCCGAGGCCTGGAATGCCGACTAAAAATGGAAATCGTCGTCTAGTTCATCATCGGAAAACCGGCGCCTCGCTCGCGAAGCACGCGTCCGCCTGGCGGCGGCGTCAGGGGAGGGGTAATGGTGGCCATGGGTGGGATAGGCAACATTCTGATGTTGTCGTCGGCATCTGCACCCTCGCGAGTACCCCATGTGGTCTGTTGGCCAGCTGTTAGCTATGTGGAAGGAAACGCGATGGTGCGTGAATCACGACATACCTCTGTCACGGTGATGCAGCCGTAGAGCTTGATGAGATTGTGGAAATAACCGAAAAGAATCGAGACCGGGACGAAGCGGACGTCGCCCGGGTTTCTTAACAAATGGGGAATTAGCTTGATCGTCTTCGCGAAGACCCAGTGCGCAATGAACAGGGCCCAGAAAAGCGAGCGCTGCCACTTGTCCGCGTGAGCTTGCTTGTCATCCTCTGCTGCGTAGTATCCTGCCTCCAGCAGCGCCAGGTAGACTGAGACGAACAGGGCGCAATCAAGGAGGAAGGCCCATTGCGTAAGCGTTGTCTGGAAGACGGCGTAAAGGGACCATGGGTAGTTCTATGGCGCAAGGATTAGCAAAGGTAGTACGAATCGGCGCAGGCAAAAGAGGGGCTGGCTTGGCGTCCAACAACGCGAAATCTGTGCAAATATTGGAACTAGCGGCACTCACCATCCACATGTAACCCTCTGTCAAGCTAGTCAGGTTGCTCCTCCAATTGGAGCGGACCCAACGCAGACATTGACGCAAATACTTCGAGTCGTCCTCGAGTGTTGTCTCGACCTCGCACTCGCGGTGGTTTTGCATCTGGATCTTCCAGTTGTGTGAAAACAACCAGCGCGTGATGAAGTTGTCGTCATCGGCATTCAAGAAATGATCGCTGCCCCATGTCTCATGTGTGAAGCCGTAGGTAAAATTGGGGTCTTGTAGGATCTCGGAACGATAGGCAACCGCGCGTCCAGACAAGCATGGTAGGCCACCGTCTATCCAGTTGCAAGCTGTACAGTCAAAGTTCCTCCTGACCAGGTAGATGGCACCCAAGAACTCCCAGATGTTGGAGCGGTTGAAGCGGCGGATCTGCTGGTTGGTACCAACACCTCCAACACGTGGATCCTCAAAGGGGGCAAGAATCCATTTGGTAAACTTCTCGGGTAACCACACGTCGTCGTCAAGGAGGAGGGTAATCTTGGTCTCGACTTCGGGGATGGCTCGGCATAGCTGTCGACGCTTGTTGGCCTGACTGACTGATAGGACTTGGATGATCTTGGGGCTGCCCAGCTCTTCCACCATCTGATACACACGCTTCACTCGCGAGTCGGGTGTGACGAGGAGAAGTTCCAATGGCTCGAGACGGTATGCGCTTTGGACCGTCTCTTTCAACTGCTGAAGGTTTTCGGCAACTGTCGGGATGATGACAGTCATGTCCTTGGATGTGATGGTCGGGTCATCGACTGGCTGGATGGGCGTGTAGGTCCAGTTGCTCGCCAGGTTAACCCATAGTCTGACATATCGAAACAAACTGTGGTAGCGAGTCAGTGTCGTCCAAAGTGCGGGGAAGGCCATTCATGGCAGCCGTGGTTGACATACAAGAGCGCCAAAAAGATACAGAACCAACTCCAATTGGGGAACAAGCCTAATGGAAAGGAGAACATGGTAACGGCCAACGAGTGTGGTAGTGCGAAACGTGAACTACGACGGTGGACGGTAAACGAAGATCACATCGAATGGTGGGAGTGAAAAGCCGCTTGCATCGGGGAAGCAGCGGAAGTGACAGGTATTTAAACAGATGCTTGCGAGCGGGCTAGGG
>Ga0265797_10011374_pt1 | contig 11150 bp, 2 predicted proteins | sample P2T30metagenome_FD_192433 | JGI IMG/M metagenome (GOLD analysis project Ga0265797, IMG submission 192433) | Plant litter microbial communities from East Loma Ridge, Irvine, California - P2 T30 | ecosystem: Environmental > Terrestrial > Plant litter > Unclassified | place: USA: California... | reverse complement strand
GGGACTCCTTCATGAACTTGTCGTAATCCTCGGGGGTCATAGCAAAGCATTATGCATGCAGGTTGTCTAGGCTGAAGTCCTTAGGCTAAAGGACTGCGGTCTCATTATTGCGTTGCTTGCTCATACGTATGAAAGCGTCTGCAGAAATGGCGCAGACGTTGAGGTCGTCAGTGGTAGGCAGTGCGACGGCTGTTTGGGGCCGGCCGTCTACAGAGATAAGGCAGGGCTTGTGCCTAGTAAGGCAGTTCTTAAGACAATGTGATTTGTTGAAATGCACTGTGCGTTCGGCAAAGTCGAGAGAAGGGTTGTGGGTTTCCAACCATAACAGGCCCAAAACGGCGTCGTAGTTGTGTAGGGGTGTCACATAGTACAGAGCTTGATCGGTGTGGTCGCCGACCGTTACATCCAGGAGTGCCTAGCGGTCGATGAGTACTACCGAGCCATCTGCCATGCGGCAGCGCTTGGGGACGCATTCATGTGTAGGTAATTTGTAGGCGCGGATGAAGTTTGAGCTTACGAAAGGGGAAGAGGCACCGGTGTCAATAAGAGTCTTTGCTCTGTTGTAATTGATTCGAGCAGAGCAGACTATGTGTGTCGCATGGCCAGGTGCATCCTGTATACAGAGTCTCAAAGCGGCTTCCATCTTTTGTAATCCTTCATCATAGGAGGCTCCTGTCAGGCGACTTACTGACAGAGCTGGCCATTTCCCTAGTAGCCGTGATCCTAGACGCCAGGAGCGTCGATCAGGAGCTGCTCCTGATCAGGCAGGTGACGGCTAGTATCGTCGAACTGGGTAATGGCTAGGTGCGCCGTGCGACCTCGCAAGTAGGCGTCTCCTTCGGACTTAGTCATCTCGCGGGGGACGTCAGCAAAGGCGTAACGGCCGCGCTCCATGTTGAAAGGGCAATAGGGAGCTCTAGCGCCATGACCTGTCTGCCTGCAGCTGAAACAGAGGTTGTTCTTACGGATGCGTTCTGCCTCAGCTAGGTCGCGAGCCTTGGGCATATTCTCGAATTTGCGTAGGAGGTAGCGAGCAACCTCAGAACGACCACTAGCAGTGCAGGAGGTGGTGCTGCTGGTGTTGGTATCAGCGATGCGGCCACGACCGCGGCCACGGCCAGCGTTGCTGCTGGGTTCCACGGCAGGTTTCAGCGGTGGGCGCATGCTCTTTATGGCCTCGTAAGCCTCCTCTTCGTTGATATAGAAGTCGTCCAATTCAGAAAAGTTGGTAGCAAAACGAAGGTGGGTTGTCTTATGCTAGTAGACATTGTTGAGCTTCATCCAGACGTCGCTGGATTTGAGGGTGCGGCCAGAACGAGCAGCCTGATCGCGCAAGGTGATCATCCATTTCTAGTAGGATTTACTATCATTCTGGCGGTTTATTGCGAATGCCATGTCAGCTTTGGCTTCTTCGTCTTTCGACTTGTAGTTGTGATTCAGCTCGGACCAGCAGTCGTCGATAGAGGTCCAGGGAAGGCGTGACGACTCGCTGTGGTTCTCGATTATCTGCCAAGCTTGTCCTTCTGTGCGGCTTTGAATGTAGTCAAGAACTGTGCGCAGTTCGCCATCGTCTCCGTAGGAGGCACGAATCTTGGCCAGCATCTTGCTGCGCCAAACCCTGTATTTGGTGCTGTCGCCGTTGAACATGTCAGGGTTGGGCCAGCGGGGGTCAAGCTTTGTAGAAGAGGACGAGGCCGTGGTATCGGCTCCCGGAGTGCGACGCGAGATGGAAGGGGCTGTCAACGGGGCAGCGCGTTCATGCGTAGGAGCTGGCACCGCGCGCTCGTGCGCAGGAGCAGCGCGGGAACGAGAGCGAGAAGGGTGGCGGTCTCCAGCTAGGGTCCTAGTGAACACGGGGCGCGCAAAGATGTCCGCATGTTGCTGGGTTTGTGACTGAGTGGCGACAACTGGTTCGTGGCGCGCAGGATTGGCTTGTTCGTAGGCACGGAGTGTGGTAGCAAGGTTGGCTTTGGCCTGATCACACTCAGCAGTGAGTTCTTCGTTCTCTTGCTCGAGAAGTTTGCATTCGTCATCTTTGTCCCAGAAGGCATTCTGTAGCTGTTGCAGTTCAGCATTGCGCTCGGTCAAGGTGACGGTAGTTTTGTTCCTGAAGTCCTCGAATTCCTGTTGGAGATGGGCGAGGTTGGCTGCACCGGCCGGTTGCTTGCCGTCAGTCTTGAGTTGGGCGACTGCGGCCCTGAGTTCATTACGTTCGTTCCTCAGACGGGAGGTCTCTTTGTGGAAGTGGTTGCGGCCATCCTGGAGGTACTCCACGTGAGGGCCGAGTTTGGTGAGGAGGTCGAACCAGAGTTGCTGGTTCACCGTGAGGGAAGTGAGGAGGTCAGCTGGAGATGCTGCAATCAGCTCCTCACCATTGTGTCCTTGGCTGACAGTTCCCTCAAGCAGGGGAATGAGATCCGAGAGGTCCACAATGTGAGGTTCAGTCTCATCCAGGGACTGCTTCGGGGTGTTGCTTTGAATGACTTCTTCGAGGGACTTGCCGAGGAGAGAAGAGTCGCGCGCGCTTGAGCGGCGCTGGCGGTCGCGGCCGCGACTGGCTTCGGAGGTATCCATGGTTGTTCCTTGCTCTTGTCTGTTCTTGCGCTTGAAGACGTGGAGGGAGTCGTTGTGCGACTCTTGGAGGGTGCCGTGGGTCGGCGTGGCGGTAGGTTCTTCAGTGTGACGCTCGGTACGCACCTGGTGGATGGCTTGCTTGCGTTGGAGTCGCGCTGCTGCGAGGGCGGAAGGAGTCGTGGTATCAGGAGCTGTCGGATCAGGCTGAGCCATAACAAAGGGGATTGGTGATGGATAAGACGAGAAAGAAAGTTGGCGTGTACTTGCGCCTTTTCGGGTGCAGAGATTGCAGCCTTGGCTGTCAGTGATTGAGTCTACTCTTGTAATGAAGGCTGGTAATGCAATCTCAGCACGAGGGTCTTTCCTCTCGTCTGGTGAAGGGTGAAATGCGTGCGGTCGTTGCGCGTTGGTGACTAGGACTCCGGCGGCGTGCGTGCGCGCGGTGGATGAGAATCGTCGCAGCACAGCGAAGTGCTCGAGCGTGGTATTGCGCTCGAGGCGACTTGCTGGCTAGTAAGGAAGCACCTGTAAAGGTGATAAGCTCGATTGAGGTGAGCGTAGAGGTTGGTACTTCCAAATGTCAGAGGGTCACGTGGTTTGGTTGAATAGGTGGAAGTACAGTGTATGGAAGAGGATCGTAAGGATCCACGAAAAGGTGTAGGGGAAGGTGCGGAACAGTGCCGCATGTCACATGACCTCACGTCACGTGACTGCAGGTTGATGTTGGTCACTTCGTGACATTACTCCCCCCCTTCCCAAAGGCGAGCTCCTGCGACGTCCATGAACCAAAGGTCGCTGTCAGCAACAGTAACAACCTCCTCGTTAGCACACGCTCTCACCACTGCGTTCACAGGTCTGCGCGGTCCATCAGAGGATGATGAATGCGTTGCCAGCTCAGGAACAGGCCTAGAGGCTGCCTTCATTGCCAGTGCATCGCCAGTCGTCACGACTTGGCTGTCAACAGAGCCCATCACCTGGAGCTCCAACTTATCCTTGAACGACGCTGGCGGCCCCGGCTTGAGGGGATTGTTCCTGTGAAACTGCGCAACAGCGACTTCGCTCCCAGGCAATACATCGCTCCAAGGCTGCTCTGTGATTTCATCACTCCCAATCCACTTCACTTTGTAGAACAAGTATTTGCCTCGGCCCTTGCGTCTTGAATCCACCACAGCCTCCACCTCGTATTCCTCCTCTTGGCTGTCGTCTCGGTCAATGACCACTGGGGGTGGTGGTGGTATGCGTTGTCCAGGAAGCGGGTCGTCAGCTGCTGGCCTGAGCAGGCTGGTGTGGAAGACGTCGAACAGCTTCATGGAGTCGGGAAGCTTGAGGCGGTAGGACCTGCGCCCAACAGGTGCAATGACTTCGTAAGGGCCCTCGGTTTTGTGGTCGAGCTTCTTGCAAGGGCGCTTTGTTTGGATGTTACGTGAGTCGAGCCAGACGAGCTGTCCTGGCTGGTATGTGGGAGCTGGCGTTCCACCAGCGTGCTGGGTTTGCTTGGCTTGTGCAAGTGCCATTGATGACTGAATATGGGTCAGCACGTCGTCCATGTGCTTAACGAAAGTGTCAGCATCATCCATCAGCTTGCGCTGGTTGTAGCTGCCAGTAGGTTGCTCAAGGTCCTGAAGGAAGCTCATTCGAGGGTGTCGGCCGTAGTTGGCGAGAAAGGGGGAGACTCCGGTGGTCGCATTTGCGTGGTTATTCAGGGCAAACTGGGCCGTCGGGAGCCAGTCGACCCAATCGTCCTGAAGATAGGTGCAATAGCAGCGCAAGTATTGCTCAAGCGTCTGATTGGTGCGTTCGGATTGACCGTCGGTCTGAGGGTGAAAGGCCGAAGACAGGTTTCTGCGGATGCCAAGGATTGCGCACAGACGTGCGAAAAAGGTGCTTGTGAACTGAGTCCCTCGATCTGAGAAGATCTTCGAGGGTAAGCCATGCTGCGTGAACACTCGGTCGTGGAACAAGCGAGCCGTGTGCTCGGGGGTAAGGTCGTCGGTAGGGATGAAGTAGGCCATCTTAGTGAGACGGTCAGTGACGGTGAGGATGTTCTTGTAGCTGCGCTTGGTGATAGAACTCTGAGAGGGCGGGAGTTCAACTACGAAGTCAACAGCAATCTCCTTCCAAGCAGCACTGGGAATGGGGTTAGGAGCCAATGTGCCCTGGCGTTGGAGCCTCGATGCCGTAGAGCGTTTGCAGATGTGACAATTGCGTAGATACCGAGCGACGTCTTGCCACATCCTAGGCCAAAAGACAGTTCTTCCCAGGAGTTCGAAAGTGCGGCCGATGCCTTGGTGCCCAGCGATAGGAGAGTCATGATGCTCCTGGATGAACCTCGTGCGGAGGTTGAAGTAATCCGGTACAAAGAGTTTCCCGTTGACCATCAACATGCCTTGCACGAACGAGCAGTCTGAAGGCTCTACACGGTTGGTTTTCATGAATTGAGGGACTTTACCAGCGGTCAGCTCGGCTTGCCACTGTCTCATTTCTGAGGTGACTGATCCCTGGCTGTAAGCTGTGCGCAAAACTTCTTGGACTGGCGGCAAGTCTTGTAGGTCATCTTCGTCTTGTTCGCCAGCGGGGTGACCATCGTTGTCGTTGCTGGGGGGCAGCTTCACTCCCCCGTCCAGGTCGTCATTGTCCTCAATGTCGGAGAGCGCGGCGAAGGTGTTCCCGGCCAGCACTGCTGCAAAGGTCTCGCCTGAGCGCACAGCTGAGGAAACCGGCTGTAGCTGCTCCCCTGGTGATGTGTCTTGCTCATCAAGGATGACGGCGAGGGTGACGACGGCGTCAGCATTGTCGGCTTTGAGGATAGCTCGTCTCCTGGAAGCCAGGCGTGGGTCGTCCATGCCTGCTGGCAGGTCTTGTGATCTCCTTGTCAGGGCATCGGGTTTGCCTCCTTGAGTCCCTGGTCTGTAGGTAATCACGAAGTTGAACTGGCTCAGGAGTTCTGCCCACCTAGCCTGTCGTGAGTTGAGTTGCTTGGTCTCCATGAACCACTGAAGGTTCTTGTGGTCCGACTTGACTTTAACCTCCTTGATAGGCATGAGCTCAGGGCGCCACTCTTCAAAGGAACGGACAATGGCTAGAAGCTCTTTGTCGTAGATGTCGTAGTTACACTCCGCTGGTACCATGCGCTTACTGAAGAAGGCGACCGGGCGAAGCAGGTCCCGTCCGTCGGGGCCTAGGTGCATCTGTGAAAGGACGCCGGCCGTCACATAATTGGATGCGTCTGTTTCGACCCAGGTCTCAAGATCAGGGTTGTAGTGCGCAAGCGCAGGGGCTGAGGTGAACCTGTCTTTGAGTTCCTGAAAAGCCTGTTGGCAGGCTTCTGTCCAAAGGAACTGATGGTCCTTTTTGGTCTGTTCGGTTAGTGGCTTTGCCACCAGCGAAAAGCCACGAATGAACTTGCGATAGAAGTTGGCAAATCCAAGGAAAGATTGAATGTCTTTTACACTCTTCGGGGCCTCCCAATGCGTGATGGCCTCTACTTTCACTGGGTCCATCTTCAACCCCTCGGGGGTGATGATCAGTCCAAGGTATTTGACTTCTTGGACATGAAACTCGCACTTATCGATGTCGACTGGCAATCCAGCAGCCCGGAGCTTGAGAAGAACTTTCCTCACGTGCTGCTTGTGCGATTGCAGGTCGGGGGAATAGATCAGCAAGTCATCGAGGTACACAGTGACGAACTCATCGAGGTACTCGTGCATCATGTCGTTCATGTATCTCTGCCAGCTCGCTGGTCCGTTGCAAAGTCCGAACGGCATGACCTTGTATTGGTACAGGCCGTAGCGCGTGATGAAGGCAGTCATCCATTCGTCTCCTTCCTTGATTCGGAGGTTGTTGAAGGCGGCGACAATGTCGAGCTTAGTGTAGAATTTTGCCTTTGCGAGACGTTCGAGTGTTTCCTTGATAAGAGGGATGGGGTAGCGGTCTTTGATTGTGAGGGCATTCAATGCGCGGTAGTCCATACAGACCCTAAGTCCCCCTCCGGGCTTGCGCACAATCAAGACCGGGGCTGCGCAGGGTGAGTTCGACTTCTCAATGGTGCCCTTGAGGAGTTCTTCGTCAATATACTTCTTGACGGCTTGTAGCTGGGCAGGGTTCATTGGGAACCCTTTCTTGTAGGGTGGCTCTGTACCAGGTTTGAGCCTGATTGCGTGGTCAACAGAGCGGTGGGGTTGTAGCACAAAGTCTTTCTTGTTTTTGAACACGTCGATGAAATCGTGGTACTCAAGGGGCAGTTTGGTTCGGGGGTCCGTGAGAGGGGACTCCTTCATGAACTTGTCGTAATCCTCGGGGGTCATGGCAAAGCATTGTGCATGCAGGTCGTCTGGGCTGAAGTCCTCGGGCCAAAGGACTGCGGTCTCATTATTGCGTTGCTTGCTTATACGTATGAAAGCGTCTGCAGAAATGGCGCAGACGTCGAGGTCGTCAGTGGTAGGCGGTGCGACGGCTGTTTGGGGCCGGCCGTCCACAGAGATAAGGCAGGGCTTGTGCCCAGTGAGGCAGTTCTTGAGACAATGTGATTTGTTGAAATGCACTGTGCGTTCGGCAAAGTCGAGAGAAGGGTTGTGGGTTTCCAACCATGACAGGCCCAAAACGGCGTCGTAGTTGTGTAGGGGTGTCACATAGTACAGAGCTTGATCGGTGTGGTCGCCGACCGTTACATCTAGGAGTGCCTGGCGGTCGATGAGCACTACCGAGCCATCTGCCATGCGGCAGCGCTTGGGGACGCATTCATGTGTAGGTAATTTGTGGGCGCGGATGAAGTTTGAGCTTACGAAAGGGGAAGAGGCACCGGTGTCAATGAGAGTCTTTGCTCTGTTGTGATTGATTCGAGCAGAGCAGACCATGTGTGTCGCATGGCCAGGTGCATCCTGTATACAGAGTCTCAAAGCGGCTTCCATCTTTCGTAATCCTTCATCATAGGGGGCTCCTGTCAGGCGACTTACTGACGGAGCTGGCCATTTCCCTGGTGGCCGTGATTCTGGGCGCCAGGAGCGTCGATCAGGAGCTGCTCCTGATCAGGCAGGTGACGGCTGGTATCGTCGAACTGGGTAATGGCCAGGTGCGCCGTGCGACCTCGCAAGTAGGCGTCTCCTTCGGACTTGGTCATCTCGCGGGGGACGTCAGCAAAGGCGTAACGGCCGCGCTCCATGTTGAAAGGGCAATGGGGAGCTCCAGCGCCATGACCTGTCTGCCTGCAGCTGAAACAGAGGTTGTTCTTGCGGATGCGTTCTGCCTCAGCTGGGTCGCGAGCCTTGGGCATGTTCTCGAATTTGCGTGGGAGGTAGCGAGCAACCTCAGAACGACCACCAGCAGTGCGGGAGGTGGTGCTGCTGGTGTTGGTATCGGCGATGCGGCCACGACCGCGGCCACGGCCAGCGTTGCTGCTGGGTTCCGCGGCAGGTTTCGGCGGTGGGCGCATGCTCTTCATGGCCTCGTAAGCCTCCTCTTCGTTGACACAGAAGTCGTCCAATTCAGAAAAGTTAGCAGCGAAACGAAGGTGGGTCGTCTTACGCTGGTAGACATTGTTGAGCTTCATCCAGACGTCGCTGGATTTGAGGGTGCGGCCAGAACGAGCAGCCTGATCGCGCAAGGTGATCATCCATTTCTGGTAGGATTCACCATCATTCTGGCGGTTCATTGCGAATGCCATGTCAGCTTTGGCTTCTTCGTCTTTCGACTCGTAGTTGCGATTCAGCTCGGACCAGCAGTCGTCGATAGAGGTCCAGGGAAGGCGTGACGACTCGCTGTGGTTCTCGATTATCTGCCAAGCTTGTCCTTCTGTGCGGCTTTGAATGTAGTCAAGAACTGTGCGCAGTTCGCCATCGTCTCCGTAGGAGGCACGAATCTTGGCCAGCATCTTGCTGCGCCAAACCCTGTATTTGGTGCTGTCGCCGTTGAACATGTCAGGGTTGGGCCAGCGGGGGTCAAGCTTTGTAGAAGAGGACGAGGCCGTGGTATCGGCTCCCGGAGTGCGACGCGAGATGGAAGGGGCTGTCAACGGGGCAGCGCGTTCATGCGTAGGAGCTGGCACCGCGCGCTCGTGCGCAGGAGCAGCGCGGGAACGAGAGCGAGAAGGGTGGCGGTCTCCAGCTAGGGTCCTAGTGAACACGGGGCGCGCAAAGATGTCCGCATGTTGCTGGGTTTGTGACTGAGTGGCGACAACTGGTTCGTGGCGCGCAGGATTGGCTTGTTCGTAGGCACGGAGTGTGGTAGCAAGGTTGGCTTTGGCCTGATCACACTCAGCAGTGAGTTCTTCGTTCTCTTGCTCGAGAAGTTTGCATTCGTCATCTTTGTCCCAGAAGGCATTCTGTAGCTGTTGCAGTTCAGCATTGCGCTCGGTCAAGGTGACGGTAGTTTTGTTCCTGAAGTCCTCGAATTCCTGTTGGAGATGGGCGAGGTTGGCTGCACCGGCCGGTTGCTTGCCGTCAGTCTTGAGTTGGGCGACTGCGGCCCTGAGTTCATTACGTTCGTTCCTCAGACGGGAGGTCTCTTTGTGGAAGTGGTTGCGGCCATCCTGGAGGTACTCCACGTGAGGGCCGAGTTTGGTGAGGAGGTCGAACCAGAGTTGCTGGTTCACCGTGAGGGAAGTGAGGAGGTCAGCTGGAGATGCTGCAATCAGCTCCTCACCATTGTGTCCTTGGCTGACAGTTCCCTCAAGCAGGGGAATGAGATCCGAGAGGTCCACAATGTGAGGTTCAGTCTCATCCAGGGACTGCTTCGGGGTGTTGCTTTGAATGACTTCTTCGAGGGACTTGCCGAGGAGAGAAGAGTCGCGCGCGCTTGAGCGGCGCTGGCGGTCGCGGCCGCGACTGGCTTCGGAGGTATCCATGGTTGTTCCTTGCTCTTGTCTGTTCTTGCGCTTGAAGACGTGGAGGGAGTCGTTGTGCGACTCTTGGAGGGTGCCGTGGGTCGGCGTGGCGGTAGGTTCTTCAGTGTGACGCTCGGTACGCACCTGGTGGATGGCTTGCTTGCGTTGGAGTCGCGCTGCTGCGAGGGCGGAAGGAGTCGTGGTATCAGGAGCTGTCGGATCAGGCTGAGCCATAACAAAGGGGATTGGTGATGGATAAGACGAGAAAGAAAGTTGGCGTGTACTTGCGCCTTTTCGGGTGCAGAGATTGCAGCCTTGGCTGTCAGTGATTGAGTCTACTCTTGTAATGAAGGCTGGTAATGCAATCTCAGCACGAGGGTCTTTCCTCTCGTCTGGTGAAGGGTGAAATGCGTGCGGTCGTTGCGCGTTGGTGACTAGGACTCCGGCGGCGTGCGTGCGCGCGGTGGATGAGAATCGTCGCAGCACAGCGAAGTGCTCGAGCGTGGTATTGCGCTCGAGGCGACTTGCTGGCTAGTAAGGAAGCACCTGTAAAGGTGATAAGCTCGATTGAGGTGAGCGTAGAGGTTGGTACTTCCAAATGTCAGAGGGTCACGTGGTTTGGTTGAATAGGTGGAAGTACAGTGTATGGAAGAGGATCGTAAGGATCCACGAAAAGGTGTAGGGGAAGGTGCGGAACAGTGCCGCATGTCACATGACCTCACGTCACGTGACTGCAGGTTGATGTTGGTCACTTCGTGACACCTACACTCTGTTCTATAAATATAGAGTAGTAGAGTACATAGAGTAACAGAGTAGTAGAGTAGTCTACATATATAGAGTAGTCTATATAATCATATAATTCGTACTCTGTTAGTTGCAGCAGGCTTGCTTAGAGCTAGCTATAGGTCCTATACTATTAGCGCCTCTAGGATCTCTAGGCGTTATTATACCTTAGTAGAACTATATATAGTTAAATTCCTTCTCTTCTAAGACTAGGAATAGAGGAACTATAGAGCTATCTATATAGGCTTCTTAAATCAATATAACCTATTTAGTATTTGTTAGCTTAACTTGCTTTAGTCTTCCTAGTCTAACTGTATCTATAACAACCTTTAAAGTAGAGATCTAGCCTATTTAGAAGCTAGCTTCATTAAAGTTGTATATGTTCTCTAGTATAATCTTATACTTATTAATTATATTTCTTATAAGCTTAAACTAGCTTCTAATAACCTGTAGATCTTTATAAAGCTTCCTCTAGCACTTATATGCCCTTCTAAGTTTGACTTAAAGTCTTAGAGTCCTTTTGATAAAGGTGTTTAGCTAGTTCACTCTAATAGGTAGTATACCTTTTACTTTATAGATTAAATCTACTATCTCTTTCACTATAGCAATTGTAGGAGATAGCCCTTAGGTATCTAGCTTAAGGATGTTCTTAACTATTACCTCCTCTTCAATTAGGCTAAGTCTCTTGTTAGTTAGTATATAGTCTTCTCTTAAAGTTTGTCTGTTGATCCTTCGGTATAGAGTGTTTCTAGGAACACTATATATCTTTGAAGCTGCGGAAGGAGATTTGCATTAGCCTGACTGAACAGCTGATAATGCTAGTAATATACGGCCTTCGTTTAAATTGATTTGAACGCGTTTTGATTGAGACATGACATGTAGAAGTTGGTGAATGTAGTTAATCCTGAATTTTGGTCCACGCCCTCGTTTGGTCCACGCCCCCGTGCCCCACGTTACCATGTACGCGTTTTTGAGG
>Ga0265797_10011372_pt1 | contig 11151 bp, 10 predicted proteins | sample P2T30metagenome_FD_192433 | JGI IMG/M metagenome (GOLD analysis project Ga0265797, IMG submission 192433) | Plant litter microbial communities from East Loma Ridge, Irvine, California - P2 T30 | ecosystem: Environmental > Terrestrial > Plant litter > Unclassified | place: USA: California... | reverse complement strand
AGTACTTTGCGCTTCACGTCGGGTCCGGGATAGGGCGTGTCTGGAAGAATTTCATCCTGGTAACGATACCATCTGAAGAGTGAGACTTGGTGTGTCGGGAGCAACGCTTGCCGGGTCTGGCGAGCGTGGGCCGTCACGATACCGTCATCGGTCTTGTACTGATGGGAATACTTGCTATAATAGGGGGCTTCGTGGGGTACCCGCGGAGACCATCAGGAGAGGTGGATGAGTGGTTGAAGTCGCACGCCTGGAAAGCGTGTTTAGGGTCAAACCTAACGGGGGTTCGAATCCCCCTCTCTCCGCCAAGTATACGCAAGTCGTTGATTCCACTCGGAATCCACTCTTCATGCGGGTTAGAAGCCGGTCCCTTGACTACTTCACCGTATACATTCGGATAAAATATCCGAATGGAAAAGAAGAAGATGGCTTACCCTTCTGGCATGCTTGTCCGTAAAGACGGAAACATTCGTTTTCAGTACCGAATCCCCAAAGATCTCCAGCAGTACTATCCTCGACCTATCATGTCGGAGAACCTCGGCACGAGGGATAAGATTGTCGCTGCCCGGCTTATCCATAGGCGACGAGCAGAACTCGAACAAGAGTTCGCCCGGCATCGTGTGCCAAATGCTGGGATCACCTTCCCCCGTAAGTTCTCGATCAGCGACGCTGAGGCTGTCAATCTAGCGAAGACCCTGTTGGCATCGGTTGCCCATGCAGATGAAGAAATCCGGCATGAGGGTATGGCCGATCTAGTCCTTGCCCCAGAGTCGTTTGCGGTCACTCATAGTCCGTTATCAAAAGACGCCATCCGAAAAGCTGCGGCGAAGGGTGACTACTCGCAGTTTACCGATGTGGTCAGCGAATGGTTGATGAGTCACGGGTACGACCTAGAACCGGGGTCCCCTGACTTCCGAAAGGTGGCCCGAGAGTTCGCCAAGGCAGCCGACAAAGCTTTGGAGATCGTGAATCGGCGGGATGAAGGCGAGTTTGTCGATTCGCCAGTAGCGCCTGCTGCGGCTTCGCCCGAAGCTGTCCACCATGTAGCGTCGTCCGGGCTGATGCTGTCGCAAGTCGTCCAGCATTTCCTCGACAACTACGACAAGACCACGGCGATGTACAGGAAACATCAAGCTGCTCTTGGCTTGCTGCTCGAGTCTGTCGGTGATGTTCTTGTATCTGAGATTCGCCAGATCGACATTGACACCTATTTTGATATGATCAGCCGCCTCCCTCCTCGTTGGCCTGACGAAGTCCGGCGTAGGGGCATATCCGCGAAGGAGTTAGCAAAGCTGAATCATTCGGTAACGCTGTCCCCGAAGACCTTTGAGTATTCCTACAGGCCTCCATCCGCCCATTCCTGGCGGAAGCCAAGCGGCTATTCGGAGACAATGGATTTCCACGTCACTTGACGGTGGAGCGGATCAGGTATAAGGGCAACCAGAAGGACGGAGCACGGAAGCAGCGAGCGTTTACCACAGCGGAACTGAAGCGGCTTTTCGAGGGTGCCGAGTATGCTGCTTTTGCTGCTGACCCAAAACAGGCCGCGCAGTACTGGTTGCCGTTGATCGGGCTGTACACTGGTGCTCGGGTCAATGAAATTTGTCAGTTGAATCCGCAGTGTGACATTCGGGAAGATGAGGGCATCTGGTTCTTTGATTTCAACGAGGATTCTGTTGCTGACGAACGAGTGACCAAGAGTGTGAAGACGGAAGGCTCAAAGCGGAAAACACTAGTCCATTCCAAGCTGATCGAGCTAGGTTTCCTAGAGTACGTCCATGGGATCAACAAGCAAGGCAGCAACCTCTTGTTTCCGCAATGGACGCCTACGAGAGGAAGAGCAAGTCCCGCAGCGGAGGATTGGTTCCGGCAATTCCTTGCAGAGACCGGCCTCAGGGACGAGACCCCTGGGCGAACGCTTCTCGGCATGCACGCGTTCCGACATACGTTACTGCATTACGGGTTCAACCATCACATCGCCAACATTGAGGTGATTACTGGGCATGCAGGAGAAGCTAGTCGGGTTGTTCGTGGGTACAGGGGGGAAATGACACTCGCGAATAAGAAGGCAATCATCGAGAAGTTGAACTTCGAGATCAGCCCACCAAAGCCAGCCTGAGCGCAGCCATACGTTGGAAGGCGGGGGATCCGATCATTTGGTCGCCCTCCGTTTCGTGGGCATTTGGTCGACGGGGACGCTCAATCCCGACGATACCTCGAAGTGGTGAACGCTTGGACGAAGCGATGTAATTGGGCCGCGAGCTTTTGGCTTGCGTGCGGACTCAAGCGTCCGTCTCTTAATGCGGCTTCTGCTGATGACCCTTGAGAGCAGGAACTTAGGAAGCTTTCGCGACAATATTGAAACAGGGGTCATTACTGCTGGCCTTAGAGTGAAAGCGAGCAGTCGAGGCTGAGGTCTGTGACTGGTCATTGCTCAGGCCTAGCTGTGGCAGACGTTCAACGTAGTGGCAAAGAGACATCTCCAGATACTTTAGTGCTGCCACAACGTCCTCTCCACGGTGCATCTTTGAGTTAGCTTTCTTGCCGGAGTACTGAAACAAAGGGCCGAGCAGTGAGTCCCCATCAAGGACGCCAGCTTCCTCCAGGGTCTTTACGTTGCGGCGGACGTTGGACGGTCGCTTCCCATAGAGCAGGGCGTACCATTCGACGAGCTTGCTCACCCCCGGGGTCACTCCTCGGCGATAGTTCCTGAAAGTTAGGATAAAGAGAGCGAGGTCGCGTACCTGAGGATGGAGACTAGCAAGGACAGCTTCGCGTCTAAGGGCATTTTCACTGAAATGAACGGTAGGCCAGACTTCAGGGTTGTTCCTCAGGTCCTTAGCAGGGATGATTTCCCCTGTCCGCATGTCTACGTATTCCCTGACAACTGGCGCCTTATACCTCGTGATTTTCCTTCCATTGATAGTAATTGCCGGTTCGACCCGCCGCCACTCATAGTTGAAGGAGGCGACTCGATATACAGGGAGCAATTCGTCGTCTTCGTCTTGATAGTACATATAGAGTTAATCCTAAATTGTTGATTTTAAATATATTTTCTTTCGGAAAAGTGAGCAGTTTGCTCGTTTTGATTTGTGTCTGCTATATGCTGCTTTGGTCGACCTAATGAACACGCAAGGGCAGGGTAGGGTTTCTTATGGACGTGCTTGGTCTCCCGTAGATAGTTCGAATGGACCACATAGGGACGTTGAGGTCGGATTGATATTTTGTTAAAAACAGATGGCCACAAGTCGACGCTGGTCGCAAGGCACGGCGGCCATTTCAACGGCATTGAGCACTGTTCGCGACAACGAAAAAGCCTGGCTCCGGTAGCGGCAGTCTAGGCTCTCGTCTATACCTTCTATGTACCTGCAAAGGCAGAGTCGGCTATCTGTCTTCTATAATGCAGGAACTTCGTTCCGCTGCTCTCGCCCCTGAGTTTCAGATCAGGGGCAATTGCCGGTTCTTCGGCGGGGGTGATTTCGCGGCTACTCCTAATGTGTCCGGTTCAAATCAGGTGAACTGATCTTTAGGCGGTGGCTCAGTCTGGAGAGTGTCGACCGGCTGCACCCCGTGGCAGCAATAATGTGGTTCCAGCTATCCTTCCGCCGAAGCATGACCATAATGGCTTCATTGCGCTCGGTATCTTCCTTACGGCCTTTGTAGCCCCCTTGAGCCTTCAGCCTCTCGATGCCTTGCTGCTGCCTTCTACGGCGGTCTGTATAGTCCTTCCGGGCGATGGCAGCCAACATATCGAGCATCATCTCGTTGAGGGCTTCCATCATCCTGGAGGTCATCTCGTCGGTAGTGTTGGTCATCATCCACGATGTAGGCAAGTCCAAGGCTATTACTCGGACCCGACGGGTGTGGAGTTCAGTCTTGAGCTTCTCCCAGTCTTCCGCATTGAGACGGGATAGCCGGTCTACCTGCTCGATCAGCAGTATGTCTCCAGCATGACAGTCGGATAAAAGCTCGAACAGCTTTGGGCGCTGGAGGCTTGCGCCTGACTCGTTCTCAACGTAGAACTTAGCGATCTTCAGTCCCCGCTCTTTGGCAAATGCTTCCAGGTCTTCCTTGGCACGGCTTGCGTTTTGTTCTTCGGTTGAAGCCCTGAGGTAGGCGCGAACAAACATTGCGACGATCTCCCTTAGTTCGGTTTAGGTAGTTCGCAATATATCGGTTCGATTTGGGTTGGTAAACGAATCCTATCGAACCAAATTCGAACCCATCCTTATGGTTCGCTTGAGGTATACCCATCTGGGACCGTCTGTATGCCTATCTGCTGTACAGAGAATGGCTCACGAGCAGTAAGTCGAACGGCGGCAGACTTCACAAGCAAGGGGAAACTCTGTGTAGAATGGCCGAGGCACATCCAAAACCTCGACCTTATGACCACGACTTTAAATCACGAAGACTTGTTAAAAGACATTACATTGCAGGCTGAGAGGCTTGCGTTGTTGGCAGAGATTCCCGCGAAAGGTGAACCGTGCGCCCGAGACGTAGAGGTGCGCAAAATCCTTGGTCGCTCCAGCGAACTCGTGCGAGGCGCGGCTGCACTCGGGCGAGACCAGAACATAGTGACACTCAACATCGTGCTGCGGACACTTGTTGAAAATCTCATAGTCATGCTCTGGATTGAAGTCTCAGAGGAGAACGCAGAGAGGCAGAGCAAAGCGGCCCAGGACGAAATCAAAAAGCTGCTTCGGGTCAATCTAGCGGCTGGCGAGATGAAGGCGACCAATGAAGCGACTGGTGAGGACTCAACTGCCGAGGTATTAGCATCAGGACTGCTTACAGGCCCGGCCAGCAAGAATCTGGATCAAGCTGCAAGAGAGGCTGGGGTGTCCAGCTTGTACAACGTAGTCTATCGCCCCCTGTCGCTGACCGTGCATGCTCACGGGCTTGACATGGATGATGAGGAAGACGGTTCGCCATTAGAAGCCGCTTTGGAGGCTGTGGCGTCATTTGGCGGAGTGCTGGAGCACGCTGGCCGGAACTGGCTGACGAACCGCCAGCGAACAGAGAATAAGACCCTCCGTGAGCTGCTTGGGTTTGTCGTGCGGTGATGCTCTAGGATGAACGGCCCCATCATTCCTTGTGCTCTTGTGACCGATGACTTCGCAACAGGTCTGGCAGGCGGCGTGGTAACGACAGTCGATCTGCAGGTGCTCGCATGAATAACCGCGTATGGGCACATCAGGAAACGTGCGTCTGGGCACGCATATAGAGATCGTGTGGGGGGGCGGGGGATGCCTGCCTGCGTCCGGTTCAAGGTGGTCTCTCGAATTTTTCGGTAAAACTTTTGCCGCTTTAGATCGGTGCGGAGACCATTTGAAGCCGGCACGGGTGGTAAAAATGCTCTCAGGTCGTATTCCTTCTCGAACTTTGCGACAAAACTTCATGAAATGGTGCGGCCTCTCAGGTAGCCGCTCATCCTAAATGCAGGTTGTACAAGCGTAACTGAACACTGTCCAACGGACAGGGAAGACGAGGCCACCTAGTTGACGGATGGCTAGGCTGCTGTCACGGCGGTAAGTAGGCTAATTACTAACAGAGCCAAATTTTCTTGGTGCTTCACTCCTGAAATAAGTTGTGTTTTATAATTGTTCGGCAACAACGTTCAACAGGAAACTAGACAATTACACAACTTATATAGTTACCATTTCTGTTCGGGTGTTGGCACACTTCGATACTCGTGTCTGATCTGGTCGCAACAGGGGGAGCCGTGAGAGACACAGTAGTTATACTTGCAAATTCCATCAAGCATCGACTCCGTTGTGTGGCTGGGAAGTCACTGACGACAGGCCAGTGGGTTCGACTCGTTGCAGATGCAGAGGGTGAAGCGATCACCGAGGAGCAAGCCAAATACGACAATGTATACGGTCGCTACCTCGCAAGACCGCTTCAGAAGATAAGTATGGACCTCAATACGGCCGTTCCCCTGAGGCATCAGCCAGAGAACTACCTGTGCGAGCCCAATTGGCGCCAGAATTACAAGCTTGAGCTAGCTGACCTGCCGAACTTAGCAGATCATCCTGTCTCATTGTGGGGAGAAGGTGGTCGGGTAAGTGCCGATCTAATATTAGAGAACCACTTGCATATTGAGCAATCTTTGTACCTCGTGCAGGTAACGGGACTTGAGCTGTACCGTACCGACGACAACAAGCGCCGAATTCATTTTCGATACAACAACGTCGAGTACGACTTACCTTGCACGTGTACGGACTTCGACAAGATCTTGGACGGCGAAATGGAACATCATGATTACGTCGTCGTGAGCCTTGGCGAGGACCACCAAGGGCATCATTACAAAATCGCAGCAACTATTCTGTGAGGACATAAGTGAAGGTATTCACAATCGGCTTCACAAAGAAGAGCGCAGAAACGTTCTTTAAGTTTATGCAGGAATCGTCCATCCGTACGTTGGTCGACGTACGGTTAAATAACGTGTCGCAACTGGCAGGTTTCGCCAAGAAGGATGATCTTAAATACTTCCTGCGAGAAATTTGCGGCGCAGAATATGTTCACGTGCCTGAGTTTACGCCGACTAAAGATATTCTCGACGCATACAAGGATGGGGAACTAACTTGGGATGCGTATGCAGACAAGTTCATGGACCTGATGTCCAAACGAAATGTGGAGCGAGCCGTCAAGTCTGAATTGCTCGATCACGGATGCTTATTGTGCAGTGAGCACGAGCCTCATCAGTGTCACCGCCGCCTAGTAGTTGAATACCTTAATAGTGCTGCTGACCTGAAGTTGGAAATAAAACATCTTTATTGAAATGAAGAAACTGTTGATTTTGTACCCTGCGGAGTTTAAGAGTAAAAGCAAGTTCGATCGCAAGGTTGCCAAGATCACAAGTCAGATGACAGACTATGGTGTTGTCTATCTAAAAGACCACAGCGGGTTCGTTGCGCAGCATTTCGAGCAGAAAGCCGCTTTAGACAAGCTCGAAACGGACGATCTCGATAACGCTGAGATAACCCATGCGATTGTATTCGCCGATGACGAAGTCTTTCAGGATGAAATATCGACGCTGCGCTCGCGAGGGGTGTCGCTGAGGTTGGTAAGGATCCAAATAACACGCGTAATAAATATAAAAAAAGAAACTCAGTATGCCCATCTGAAAAGCAATGCTCAATACGAATACATCGGACGTGGATCATACTGGGGAAATCCGTATTCTATGTTTGCCGAAGGCGACAGCAGAGGCGAAGTCATTAGGAAGTTCAAATATGATTTCGACAATGACAAATTCGCGAAGAAACAACGTTCAGAAGTATTCAAATTGTCCGGAAAGCGTTTAGGATGCTTTTGCAAGCCCGATGCCTGCCACGGTGATGTGTTAGCAGACTTTCTCAATGCTTGGGACGATGGAGCATAGAGTGCTAATAATGGGGGGCAATGGGTGCACCGATTGACTCATTGATCCACCGTGATACTGTTTGTGATACAGGCTGGGACACAATACTGGCCCAAGTTGCCGATGCCATTAGAAGCAAATGCCTAGAACGAATGGCGCGGGCGCAAAGAAAAAGCCACGACAGGCTCTAGAAATCACCATCACCAATAAATAGCACCCCACCCAAAGGAGAACATCCCCCGTAAGTAGTTAAAGGGGCTCTTAGATTTTTACGGTGAAATGTTTCCGCTTCCATTGCGGTACTGGCATCAAAATTAACTACCCATTCCAACGTTATCAGCGGCTTTTTCGAACACTTCGTCTGATGTCTCAGCACCATCTGTAACCATCTCCATCTCCATCTGCTGAGTTGTCCTTTTGGCTTTCTTCGTGGAGATTCCAGCATATGTTGCCCATGCCCGGAACTTTGTGCCGGCCATACGTGTTGTAGTGTCCGCCCAAGGAAGCCCATACGCGTCACGGAGGGTTATTCCGACTTCTTCTGGGCGAACATCGCCTCGCGCTAAAATTAATTCAATAGCGGCATCTCCACCTGGGATTGTTCGTAGTTGTTTGATAAGTGCCTGCGGACTGCCCAAGATGCTCTTCGCCAAAGTGGGGTCGGGTACATTACCATCAACATCGAGCAACCCAAGCGCCTCAAGATCTGTGCGGACTTTTTGCTCTGCCGACCGAGTCATGCTCGAAATTTTGTCGTCGAGGCGCGCAGCTAAATATTGACAAGCTGCCTTTGGATTGCTGTGCGGGAACGTTTTCGCTCTTCGCGCACGTCCGGCATTTCCCATCAGGGTAATTTTCGACGGAGACGTCCCAACACACAAAACTTGACCCCGCACTTGCATCAAGCCTGAATAATCCAACCATAGAGCGAAGGAAAGCGCGTAAATTCTCCAGGTGTTACCGGTCGCGTCCATAGCAGGGAACAACGCGGGCAACTCGACAGCCAAATCGTCAATAGAGACCTCTGCCGTCGCGTTGGTGCTTAGAAGTTTTTGCACCCTACTGTAGACCGTATGCTGGCGCAATGCCCGAGCTACCCTGTTCCGAATCATAGACTCAGTAGGAATGGCAGACCTAAATTGTTCTGCCAGCAGAAGTTTCCCTGACCGAGGAACAAGAATCCCAAGCTGTCGCAATTCCCTTGCGGCATTGAAGACCACATGCAAGGAAGCATTAAGTTCAGCCGCAGCGTCGACTGCACTTGCCTCACCATTTTTCTTCACTAGATACTGAAGAAGCGTTGCTGTCGATTGTGGTCGTAACCGTAATATGTACGTGTCCTCAACCGCCACTTTCCCTGTCACGAGAAATTCTCGGAACGTATCCCAATAAACGTCAATGCGCTCACCGACACGCACTACTAGTCTTTGGTCAACCAAAGTTTGGATAACAGGCGGACTAACACGTTCTACAATATCAGTTACAAGAACTGGAGCTTCTCTTGCAATGGCTTTTAATGCAGCGACTTCATGGGCCTCTAATGTAGCAAGGTCCTGCTCGAATAGCCCTTCAATGTTTAGGGATTCCTCAAGCAGCGTTTCTTCAGATGTGCCAGCTTGGAGTTGTTTCAGTATGTGACTAGCAAGTTTTTTAAGGAGCCAAGGCAACCCTTGGGAATATTCACGGAGCCTTTGCCGCAAGTCTACGGAAAGCGGCATCCCTGCAGCCTTAGCCAAGCGGCCAAGGAGTGTGCCAACATCCTGAGGTCCGAACGGTTCAACATTTATGACAGATGAAACACCCCGAATCTCGTCCCGCAAACGGTAAGGGTAATTCTCAGTCAGTCCGACCAAGTCAGTTTTCCAAGAGAAACCAAGGATAATTGGTCGTTGTAGTTCGCGTACTGCAAGTGCTAGATCGCGAAACTCGCGAGTTAGACGTTCGTCCCTGAACACGTTCTCAAACTGATCAAAGAAAATTAGCAGCGGCGCAGACACATGCCAAGTGGCGTCCTGAAGAGTTCGTAGCGAACTTTGCAGCGATGCGAAGGAGGCATTGTCTGCCAGCGTGATTTTTCCTTCATCCGTAGCCGCTAGTATCGCCTTTCGCAAAGCCGCCGCTACATACGGAGACGACGCAGCCGTTCGGGTGTCGAAAACAACAGCGGGCCCACCGGATTTTTGCACTTGATGCGCAATACGCAAAGCCAAAGAACTTTTGCCCCAACCCGACTGCGCATTCAGAACAACCACTTGTCCGTTACCTGGCTTGCCGTCATACGCTTGCTTCACTCGCGCCAATACTTCCTTCCGTCCGACAAAAAACTCCGGCGCTGCTGGGAACTGATACTCGAAGTCTTCACGGCTGCCCACAACGGATACTACAGTAGGTGCTTCGGACTGTGTCGCGACATTGGGCGACACAAGCGAACTCGCGCAATCATGCACGGGCAACCCTGCCGCGTAATCGGTGTTAGCAAGCAAATTTAGGTCGCGTTCTGCCATCTTCCCGTGAAGTCGTTGTACAAGAACTCGGGTCGGCATTCTAGATACGGGGTCTAATTGTTTTGCCAACGCACAGATACCACCCTCGGTGATGAGTACTGCCTGATCTGATGACGGGACGGCTGTTGATGACTCGATTGGCCTGATCCAATTTTGCTGAAGTACGAGGTCGTAAATCTGCGTGGCCGTGACAGACCTGAAGCTTTTGTCCTTAGCCTCAAGCTTCCGCGCTAGCTGGTGAGCATCAGCTGTTAGCCCTGGTATCGCGAAGAACCAGCCATGTGTCGCTGGCTCATCCAATCGTTCAGCGTTGAGCTTGCCGTAAAACGCGGTTAGAGCAGGGATATTTAGGGGGGAGCTATATGCTTTGCACTCTGCAATTGCTCGCTCCCGTGTCAGTACCAGTTGCGTTGAGACATCGACCTCGTATCCGTTCTGCCTGACGTTCACGGAACTTGAGGTTGGTGCCTCACAGCCGTAGGCAGCAAGAACACGTGCTACGAACTTCTCGAAAAGATGTCCTCGCCGATTCGCTTGATGATTTGGAGTTTCCCCATCCGCTACAATCACAATCTGTGGTGCCGAGATATCTAGAGACGGTTGTTGGTCAAGCATATCACTTCCGCGCTGTCAGTTTGAAATCATTCTAGCATTTCGTCGGAAGATCAACCATCGATAAGATTGCACAGCCACAGAGATATAGGAACAGAGGACGCAGCCAGCTGCACCGCAAGGTATTGCAGGTACTGCTATTCCCCTCCATAATGCCAGCGATGCTGACCTGGGCCGTATACATTTCCGTCTACAACAGCAGAGCAGACCGGGATGAAACCCGCATGAATACTGGGTTTGGCGGTTTTGCAGGGGATTCCCCCTCTCTCCGCCAGGAATTTGAAAAGCCCCTTTACTGGGGCTTTTCTGTTTCTTCCTACCCCTATTTTTACCCACATCGCTAACTGAGCTGCTTATTGGCGCCTCGACGCAAATTCCTTGTTATTGAACCAACTGTTGGAGACGCTATTGAAGGCTGCCCCGCCATATTGTCTTGGTGTATGCTGCCGCCACTGACCCATACACGAAAGACCAACATGAAACGACTGCTTTCCTACTCCGTCCTCGGCCTGGCCCTTACGCTGGCAGTCGCCGGCTGCAAGCGCGCGGAGCAACCGCGGCCGGCCGCAACGGCGAATGTCGTGGCGTTCCAAAAAATCGACACCGTGCCGGGCACCGGCAAGGAAGCAATCGCCGGCTCGACCGCCGTCGTGCACTACACCGGCTGGCTGTTCG
>Ga0265797_10011370_pt1 | contig 11154 bp, 13 predicted proteins | sample P2T30metagenome_FD_192433 | JGI IMG/M metagenome (GOLD analysis project Ga0265797, IMG submission 192433) | Plant litter microbial communities from East Loma Ridge, Irvine, California - P2 T30 | ecosystem: Environmental > Terrestrial > Plant litter > Unclassified | place: USA: California... | reverse complement strand
CGCGCCGCAAGACATGCACATGAAGAAGCGCGTGCTCTGCGTCTTTGACGGTCCGAGGAGACTGTGGAAAGACGACATGATGCTCGACACTGCGCATGAGGTGCGAGTTCCTGTGGCTGGCGGCGATGGCAGAGCTTACACTACCGATCTCGATATCTTGACTATGCGGCGCGCTGAGGCCATACACAATGCGACTGAGGAAGAGAAGGGCCCTTGGTTGGACGAAGACGGCAGGGAAGTCGTGTTGAGGGAGCAGTGAGAGGCCGGCCTCTCTCCTCTCCTTTTTTTCACTCGCTTGTACTCGTACCTGGGACGGTTGGGTACATTTTGCGTCTGCTTTTTTGCGCTTTCTTTCTTTCTGCTGCGTTTCATGTTGGGAAAGCGAAAAAATGATACCACCCCCAAAGTCGTTTCTATGCGGTCGTTGGCGAACGGGGCATGGTGACGAATTATATGCATGATCTGTTGACGATCTTGACGAACATACAAGCGTTGCTGCTGTTCTCTTTCGAGAGGGAGTTTTCTTTCCATTTGGGACGACGTCGCCTCTACCTTCAGCGAGATGAGGGAGGAGAGGAGGAGGAGGAGTATGGCGAGGATGCGATGCTAGGTTTCTAGTGCTGGCCACGAATAAATCGATTCGAACAAACTTCACCGACCTCCATCTCCGTCCCTTCTCCGTCCTCTACACCTCTGTCTTCTCCATCTCCATCCTTTCCACCTCTGCTCTCCCAGGCTTGTTTCATCATCCAAGAATTACTTTTTATTTAGGCCTTGGGTATACACCGTCCACCGACCGCAGTGACTAACCGAGCCAAGACACAACCAGCTAATCGACGGTAAAATCCCATTTCCATTCCGTTTCAACCCATCGAATCTCAACCCCGCACAATCTACCTGTAGTCTATCTTTATCTTTCTGAGCGATCATTTGATCAATCAAGGTCGTCGTCGGTCTACTTTCTGGCATCGGGTTAGGGTTGGGGGTTGGACCAGGTTTTCGCGATTATTGTTATCGTTGGGAGTTGCTCATGCTCGCTGCAACGGTGGACTACGTAGCAGCCTGCGTGGTGGTCGACACTCTTGTTGTCGTGGAAGATGAGGGCGAGGGCAAGGGAGAATGGGCAAGGTTGGGATTAGAAATCTCCAATTGTTCTCCCATCCAAGCAATTGTTTGCGGGCGATGTTGTCTCAGCCAAAGTAGGTGACGATTGAACGAATGCATTCACAAGGCCGAACGGCAGGGATGCACATGGATTCTAAGAGTAAGTACTTGGAAGCTACGAGGTGAGTGAGTGAGTGAGTGAGTGAGTGAGTGAGTGATGTAAGCAACGGTGGTAGTGGTAACGAGTAGTAACGTGTCGGAGCATTGAAGTCCTCCGCACGACCAACACAAGAGGATCATGCCGTGTGAGTGCATGCGTGGAGTCGACCTTGTAAGCGTCTTGTCAGTCAGGCGAAGATGATCAGTGAGCGTAGTAGATGTGTAGCGGAGAGGGAGAAACAAAATGATGTTGTCGCTAGCTCGATTCTAGGAGGATTGTCCCTGCTCTTCACAGTTGTTGAGAGGAACGTGGGAGGGCGCTCGGATCCTTCGTCCCGCCTGTGATGTCTCGAGCCGCTACATGTTAGCGATACCTGAATGGGGAGGAGCCGTAGAAATGCTGATCAACGTCAGATCGTCTCAGACGTCAACGACCCAGAAGTCTACTCTCCTTCTTGTGGGTGTTTCATTGAGGTGTGGTCACGAGAGTTGTTTCAGATGTCATGATCCTCGAAAGGCAATCAAGACGGAGAATTGAGCGTCTGGTCGCTACCACATCTCGTATTTTGACTCGTTCACGCAAGGCGAGTGCTGGCCTGGCGTGTGTAAGTCATCGAGGGAAATGTGGCCTAAGGGGGAGGAGATATCGGGTTGAGAACCACGTTCTTGCTATGCTCACACGTTCATAGCGATGAGGATGTATTGATGCAAAGGGCAGAATCAAGAATGGAGAAGTCAGGAGAAATGACGGGTGATGCTTCTCAACTTATCACCTCCAACAATGCCCAACATGGTTGTTCGGAGGAATCATCGAAGATACTCCGCCCTGATGTTCAGGCAACACACACATGTGATGTCAGGTGTGACTACCATTCGTCGGTGTAGACATGGAGATCTCGAGGGTGCGAATCGTGATTCGCATGTGCCACGCACGAGATTTTCCCAAGAGAGTGCTGATCGACGTTGGTGATCTACGGTGGGTGCGCGTACGGGGACTGAGATTTTCCTCACCACTGTTTTGTGTGTCTCTGTGACTCGTGAGTGGGTGTTGATAAGACGATCGCTTACTTACTGTTGGTGTTGGGTTGCAATGGTTTGAAATGACAACCAAACTGTTGACAAGATAGCCCTTGAACACTGCATAACTGACCGTTTGCAAAGATGAGGTCTAGACTCTGCCTTTTCTAGATGCATGAACTGGGAGAATCAAGCAACGAGAACGTTGGCGGGAGTAAGATTCTGACAGAAAACGACTGGAGTGGAAGCCGGTCGTTGAGGATGAGTCGTGAGTTTGAACAATGCCAAGCAGACGCGAATCATTAAACGTAAAGAATAATGTTGATCTTCCATGTAGATACATACGACCTCAGGACGACCTTGCCACGAACAGTACTGTAGATGATCGTACGAGGAGGGGTATACAGAACGCGTGGTATCAGGTGTCCAGGTGTTCTTCGTGCGGTGTGGCGTGGGTGCGTGGAAGGGGTATGTGGCGATGATTCCTGAGGAGTATGGACCCGCAGAAGTCAGATGGCGATTGGCGAAGAGGTCTCGAGGAAGATATAGGTGTGGATGGATGATGGCAAGGATGGGCTGGACTACCGGTCGAACTGTGGGGAAGGGCTCAGCACAAGCAGGGAGCGGTCCAAGCAGTCGTGGGCCCGGGGAATCGTTTCGAGAGAGGCGGAAGAAGAATCGTCAAGGGTATGGAAGGGGATTCGGGAAGGGAAGAGGCAGAGGCAGACGAGAGGTGGAGGGTTCGGTATACGGGAGTGATAATCAAAAAAATCGATAGTCTCCGGGAAGCAGCAGCAGGGGAGATGGGTCGTCTCATTTCTTTTGCAGTGGGCACGCGTTCATTCGCGCCTTGCCAAGCCCGAGGAGCGTAGGCATCGCGTGGTCTTGATGGCGTAAGTCGGATGCGTGGACGAGGAGTTTGTGCTTACAACCTACAGTACGTAGTCGTGTTGATGGAAGAGTGGTATGGCTAGGGAGTTTGTGTTATTCCGCGGGTGAAAGACATGTTTTCTGGCTGGAGATCTAGATGGCGATGGAACGGAGAATTGCAAGAAGCAAAGACATTGGAGTCATGTAATTCCTGATGGTGGATATTAATAGGTGGCAGCCTTTCACTTTGAAACAGACGTGGATCACGTGATTGCAGTATTGCAGTATTACAACACGATACCATCTCATGCTTGTGTTGAAAAGAGTCTCGAAGCATATGATAGCCTACAAGCAGATGACTGGAACAGTAAACGTACACGTGATGAATGGAAAGAGTTCCTCCAAGACAGAGAATTGCGTGTTCTCGACCTTTGTGGTGTTAATAGTGGGCGGATGGGAAGTTCCTCTTGCGGCCTAGTCAACGCGCGTTCTCTGGATGTCCACGCAATGCCCACGAAGCCCAGCCCCGAGCGACAGCCATAGTAGACGACCAAGTCCGCCCACCCACCGCAGTCCCGTGGCTCGTCTGATTGAAGCTTCTCTGCTCTGCCGTGCACTGGACTACCGGACTGACTGACTACTGGACTCGACATCGACGACACCTCGCTCACTCACAACTGATACTGACTTACTTCGTCCACTCTAATACTATATCCCTGCAGCAAAAGCGGGCGCATCATAAATTCATAATCCCCAGGGTCGGTCGGTCCACGGAGGCTGAGTGATCGGCAGGCAAGGCAGAGGAAAGGGCTGTGCAAGCGAGCGAGCAAGCACCGTCACGGGCGCAACTCCAACTCGGCACTCTCTCGACACACACTCTACAACCTACACTCCCTTCCGTCTCGATCCCGACTCGACTCGACCACGCGCACCGGCGCCCTCGACAACACACTCCTTACACCTCTCCCGACTCCCTCACACCCGCCGAACCATGGACAACAACCGCGGCGTTCCCAGGCGCAAGCCCGTGCCGCAGCCGCCACAACAGCTCTCGGAGACCTGGGCTCAGGATCTGACTGCACAGTTCCGCCGCACACTCTCGACAAAGCGCATGAACGACCTCAGCAGAAGACCGCTCTCCCAACGCCGCACCCCATCACATCTGTCCACCGAAGTCGTCGTTGACCGCAGCTCCACACCACAACACAATGCTCCTCCGCCGCCCTCACGGCAGGCACCACCCGTGCCCGGCACTCCTCAAATGGCACCCGGCACACCAACTGCTCCTCCGCCGAGTTACAACGCAAGCCTGCGAAACATCCCTATCGTGCCCACAGCGCCCACAGACAGCCGATCACTTCGCTTCCGCAGCATGCTCATGTCGCTCTCAAACACGCCTACAAAGTGGGAGAACCCTGGACTCCTGGACGAAGCGCTCGGCGCCATACCTTTGGAACGCATCTACGAAAAGGCACAAGAGGAGTGTGATCTGTTCGAAGCCGAGGCGGCTTCACTAGGCAAGAAGCCCGCGTGGGGTTTCCAGGACTGTGTCATTCGTGCCCTCATGAAGTGGTTCAGATCAGAGTTCTTCACATGGGTCAACAACCCCAAATGCACAGCCTGCCACGCACCTACCGTCGCCGAGGGCATGGCCGCACCTTTGGCCGACGAGTCAGCCCGTGGTGCTAGCAGAGTTGAGCTCTACCGATGCAGCAACCAGTACTGCCAGTCATATGAGCGTTTCCCCAGATACAACGATGCTTTCGTCCTGCTTCAGACCAGGCGTGGCCGCGTGGGCGAGTGGGCAAACTGCTTCACCATGCTTTGCCGTGCCATCGGCAGCAGAGTGAGATGGGTTTGGAACGCAGAGGACCACGTCTGGACCGAAGTCTACAGTTCCCACCGCAAACGCTGGGTGCACGTCGACTGTTGTGAGGAGGCATGGGATGCACCTCTGCTCTACACTCAAGGTATGTTCGACTCGATGTCGTCTGTTTTGTCAATCACGGTCTAACTCTCTTCAGGCTGGCGCAAAAAGCTTAGCTACTGCATTGCATTCTCTGCAGACGGCTGTGCAGATGTCACCCGCCGCTATGTGCGTGACGCAGCTTCCGCCACGAAGCGGAGCAGATGCACAGAAGGCGAGCTTATTCACATCGTCCGCGAAATCAAGGCCATGCGCCGAAAGGACATGGACAAGAAGGAGAGATTCACTCTCATGTCGGAAGACACCCGCGAAGACGAAGAGTTCCGCCGCAATGTCATCGAAAGCCTGGCATTCACCATCAGCCGCATACTTCCAGGTGGCGACGCCTCCAAGGCATCACAACGATCCGACCCAGACGCGCAAAAAGCTGCCGAAGCACGACGGGAAGCAGAAGCTCTCCGTGCAAGAGGTCACGGCGGCGCTCACCATATGCCGCGCGGTCCAGGCCAATAATGGAACGACGTCAACTTTGAACTTGTTGTTTTTGCGCGTATCTGGCATGGCGTTACCACGGTCGGGATGATTCACCCTTTTGCTTTCCAATTTTCTTTTACACGGACACCTGGAGGCCACATCCATCTACGAAGCGATCTAGCACCGGCGTCAAAACTGTTTCTTGGATATCCTGGACATTCTTCGATTCTTGGGACATACCCTCTTACATTATACCACTGTTCTCAGACCTCTTATGGACTGGATGCGCTTTTTCTTTTCTTTTCTATCCACATCTTTCGCAATGTCTATTACCGTCGCTATGGGAGCGCAACACACTTTTGGGATTTCTTTTGTTTAAGCCTTGCCCCGATCGGGACGAGGTCATGGGAGTGGTTTCACGGCATCTATACCACAGCAATGATGCTGTATCGGGGGAAGGAAGGGAAAGGAGGACACACTTTTTTTTCCGGGTCATCATGCAGATGTGGAACCTTCATACGCATGGGCTGCTGGAACTTGGGGACTCGCTCGCTTTTGATGCGCTTTGATGATGAACGCGCGAAAAGAGAACGATGGCAGGGAGACCTTGCTTTTTCCTTTTTCCTTTTTGTTTGAACTTTTCTTTTTTTTAAGATGCATCATGATCGCGATGCGAAGAGGATTGGGAGCATTGACTCTGGCTCTTATCTTATTTATCACACTTGAAGCGAAGATGATTCACCTCAACAACCACTATTGTTTCTATCCCTTGTCTTCCGAAAGAAATGCTTCGTACTGCAATGCACAGCTTCTGATCGAATTCTGGACCTAAGATAACGTCTTGTTCTCATATTTCATGTTTCTTGAGACAAGAGTCTCAGTCATCGCCTCTACAAAACGTGTCGATTTCCACATGTCTCGGTCGTCGTCACACCACGCTTCGACTGATTGATTGATTGATTGATTGATTGATTGATTCGCAGCAATCGCTTTTTGACTGGATGAATCAACCACCACGATCAAGTTGAAACCCAAAATCATCGAGCAAGTCGTGTCAGTATTTTATCCAACATGCGAGAAATTGGCACGGATGATGGATGCCAGCGCGCAAGGATTTCCCCAGTTCCGGACGGGACTGTGTGTGACTTTCTATTTTTACTACACTACAATTCTCTATGTACAGTACAAGTGCCCAACTCTAGTGTGCTTACGTTTGTCCAAGTGGCTGAGATGACTACATGTACATTGAAAAGATAAGGTGCCCGCCCAATAATGTCTTCTTCCGTTTACTGGCATGAATCACCACGTGCGGTATGTTTCTCATGGTGAAGGTTCCTGAAATCCTTTTGGGAAACTTTCCCATGGCTTGGCTTCAACGGGCTTCGTCATGCACGTAGAGGCGTGGATGTTGTGCGATTGCGTGGTTGCGCCGTGCGTACGTACGTACGTGCATGGGCGAAGTTTTGCGTCCGGTTACCTTACCTTACCTTACCCGGTGCTTGTTGGTACCTAGTGCATGTATACGCGGCATACGCGGCTGGGCCGAGAGGATGTGGGGTGGTGGTGGACGCGTGAGGTGAGAGTGTAGTGCTTGTCGGTTGGGTTGGGTACTCTTTTCTCCGGCGGGATATGTAGGTGTGAAGGTGGGATGAGTGTGATCTTGTGGTGATGCTTGCAAGCGAATGATGTGAGATTGATACAGTACATGTATCTTTTGCTTAGGTATCGGGTGTTGGTCGCATCGTCACTACTGCCTCTGACAGTGGGCAATAATCACAAATGACAAGGCTGGCAGGATCGACAGCCCTGTTGACACGCCGTTTCGTTTCGCGGAGTGAAAGGGCTACATTCACCAACACATCACGATAATATTCTGCTGCCTGATAGATAACACGAATACACGTACTGCAACAGAAAGACAAAACATGGTATACCTCGTCCAGCATTACGAGTCAGCATCGTCTTTCCTCGCCGCAGCAAAACTGGGCGCAGCAACTAAAAAGCCACAGCCTCACCTTGCTTCATCATAGCCGCACTTGGCACAGCCCGTACTGGCCGTGTCGCCCGTGAAACATCGTGATCGTCAGGGAGTTGTCGTGGTATATGATATGATACCGAGCCCGGCCTCCTTTGCTGGTACAGTACATTATCCCTTTAGCCTTGTACTCCTGTACTCCCTAGCCTGTCTCACCTTCGTTTGTCGACAATCGACCTGAACTCCGTCGCAGCAATCAGCCCATCTGCTACTAGTACTACACCTATCTACCGCCGAGAACAACAACACAATAACAACAACACTTCAGTACAACACACCGCAATCATGGGTAAAGGCGGTCGCATCGCGTGTATCTTCACGCCAATGGTCCTCACCATAGCCTCGCTGGTCGCTCTTGCCTTCCTCGAAGCATCAGGCTGGTCGCCAGGATCACCACTGAACAACAATTACCTCATGTCCGTCGACTTCAGCAACTTCACCGTCGCCGATGCCGGATCAGTGAGCAACTCCACCGAGCTCACAGCCGCGCTCACCCTCGCCGAAGCAAGCGGCCAGCTTAAGGAGACCTACCGCGTCTACCTTTGGAACTACTGCAGCGCAAACAAGACCTCCGGCGACATCGACTACTGCAGCGACAGGCAGTCCGGCTTCGTCTTCGATCCCGTCCAGCAGTTCGCTCTCAACGCGACGGACGCAGAGATCCCGACAGGAACGAGCAGCGGCGACAACGCTATCACGAGCGCCATCAACAATGCCAAAGAGAATGCGCAGGAGTTCCAGGACAATGTGCTCGGAGATGCGGCCTCGGGAGCCATGAAAGTGTACAAGCGAGTCGCCAAGTGGAACTTCATCGCGTACCAGGTGGCATTCTGGACGACCGTCATTACGATCGTCGTCGGCCTGCTGGCAATTTGCAGTCGCTGGGGCAGTTTGTGCACATGGATCATGGCGATTGTAAGTCTCGTTCCGTCCCTCTCCTATTCGATACAGCCAGCTGACACTGCAACCTCCAGATCTCCACCCTCTTCACCTTCCTCGCCTCCCTCACCACCACAATCCTCTTCTCCTCCCTGACCGGCGCCCTGCACACCCTCCTCGAGCCCTACAACATCAAAGTCAGCCTCGGCACCCGCGCCCTCGCCGTAACCTGGATCGCAACCGCCCTGTCCATCGTCGCGACCCTCTTCTGGCTGTGCTCCATCTGCTGCTGTTCCGGCCGCGACAACCCGCACCACCGCAGCAACAGCAAGGGTAAGGGCGGCCTCTGGAACTCCGAGCCCAAGGGCCACGAAGGAGGCAGGCGCTCTGTCATGGGCCTGGGCAAGTCCGGGCCTGGATATGAGCGCGTTGAGAGCCCGCATGCGGGTGGTGACAGAGTGCCGCTCAGGGACTACCCGCAGCAGCCTACGGCTTACCAGTCGCCGGCTCCTTATGGAGGTGGGTATGCGCCGCAGCAGCAGAACAACGCTTTTGAGCCTTATAGGCAGCAGCAGCCGGCTCGTTGGTAAAGGGTTGGCAAGAGGTCCATGTCTTTTTCCTTTTGAGCAAGATGCATAGCGCTGGCGTCTAGGACTGTGCATGATCCGGATTTTTTCGAACGGATTTGGAGGAATCCACATCCGTTCAAGTCAGGTTTCCTTATTGTTTGACACGACGAGCGATGATACCACGAAGCCCGGCAAGCGAACATGCAAGCAAGCAGGGCACATCATTTTTTGTATGCACCATTTCTAGTCATCTGTTGTACATACTTTGTATCTCTCTCTCTCTCTCTCTCCAACATATCCCTACTTCCTACTTTCCTCCGAAAAAGCCGTAACTCCTTACCATCGGTGACCGAGATGATGAAGGAGACCTGGGATGATCCTCTGCACGCATCTCCATCATTTCGTGCACGAAGGCAGGTATGAAGGGCTCTGCATCCACGTGCGCTGGCCGCAGTACGACACCGATTCCCAACGAGAAGAGAGAGAAACCCCACGAGTCAGACTTCAAAATTGCTGATATTCTGAATGTTCTCAAGCCGTCACGATCCCAAACTCGGCCCACCAGTTCTTCGCAGGCGGTTTGTGCGCGAGTCCCCATTTCCGTAGTTCGGTTAGTGGTTCTTCTGCTGACAAGTTCTTTATTAGATCCTTGTCTTCTGGCTTCTCGCCGGTGTATGGGTCCCACATTTCGAAGTCGACGAGGCCGCTGTGTTTGGAGATGTCAGTTGGCTTGTGATCGTCGATTGAATTCTGGGACAGCAGAAAGATGGATGTGGTGTGATGAAGGGCACATGGGGATGGAAAAACATACCATTTCTTCGTCTCCCGATCCCACATCACGTTCCTCAGGCCTTTGTCGCCGGGTTCGATGCCGAGTTTGCGGAGCGCTCTGGTGGACCATTTCAGTCAGTTATTTTTATTCTGATGCGCCGACGGATGACAAGACGCGATCAATCGACGAAGAAAAGAAAAGGAAAAAAGACTTCACGCAAAACTCACCCCAACGCCTCCAAGAACCCTCTCTGCATCTCTTCCCTCTCTGAGCTCGCCAGGCTCCAGTACCCGAGGTCGAAGAGCGATTTACCGGCAATCTTGCTCATTACTGTGCAGCTGATGTAGCCTTCTAGGGGCATCGGGCTGGAAGTGGAGGCGGGTTGGGGGAAGTGGGAGAAGGCGATTAGGTGAGGGCCCGAGGGAGTTTGAGAATCGCGGAAGATGGTGAGGGCTTTTAGTTCGTGGGAGGTTGGGGTGCTGGGTGGCGGTATTGAGGTTGTTGGGGTTGGTGTGGTCTGGTTGTTGTTGGCAGTGGTGGTGGTGCTGGGATCGTCGGGGATTTGGACTTTGATTTTGAGGATGCATTCATCGACTTCTTTGCTCTCGTTTGATGGGTTCTCAGGAGTCGACGATGCTTCTTCCGATGAGGCAATACGTCGACAGCGAAACAAGATCCTGCGTTCGGGCGGTGTTACGCCGTGGCATTGTCGGAAGTCTGTGATGGGTTCGAGGCGCTGGTATGAAGTTCCGTCTGGGAAGGTGAGGATTTTGTCGAGGAAGGGGAGGGGATCCATCTATTTTCTTTGCTGTGATCTGTAACAAGGATTGAGCCGAGACTGGTGATTGGACTACAGTAATCGTGAAAGATATGTAGATGATGGTGGGGTCTTTGGAGAGGATGGGAAAATTGATTGGTTCAAAAGGGCCTTTTGGTGCTCAGGATGTTGGTCTGGTGTGCCTGTGAAGATCTCAGTGTATTCATTCGAAGGATCCGATCAAGGTGAAACGATGTCTTTGTGATGTTCAGGATGGACGAGGCACAAGATGCTTGCGTACTTAGCCGATTCACGGTTGGGGATTGGTCCTTTTGTCCGGCCAATCAAGGCTTCAGTTCCTCCGCACAAAACTGTGACAATTCACAGTGAACTAGACAGTTTAATGAACATCGATCCATCACAACAATCACTTTGCCTAATCTTCCTGACAGTCTGGAAAAGTTTGAGCTTCCATACTGGTATACCTAGGTGGGAAGAGGGTGCGTGTTCTCACGATCGTGGCGGCCACACCGGCTAGAGCAGCATCATCACCCTCTAAGAAACCCGCCAAGTCAACAACACGGAAGCTAG
>Ga0265797_10011368_pt1 | contig 11156 bp, 10 predicted proteins | sample P2T30metagenome_FD_192433 | JGI IMG/M metagenome (GOLD analysis project Ga0265797, IMG submission 192433) | Plant litter microbial communities from East Loma Ridge, Irvine, California - P2 T30 | ecosystem: Environmental > Terrestrial > Plant litter > Unclassified | place: USA: California... | reverse complement strand
CACCGGCGATCTGTTCGAAGAGGAAGTAAGCCATCTGCCTATCGTGTTGCGATAGCGAGGGATTGAGAGCTTGGCAAGAGAAGCTGCATCCTCCAACAGTGTCGCAATAGGAGGCACTTGGCGCTACGTTGGGCGCAAGCCTTTCGCGAAGATAGTGCGGGAATGAGTTGTAGCCTGGGTCGTTCAGATAGCGGGTCCAGTACGCGGCGGCAAATACCTGGTTACAAGGCAGAACAAGATTCTGGTGATGAGGATCTTGACCAACATCTTCATAGTTAGCGTCTTTGTTAAAGGGGTTTGTGATAGTAGTAGTACCTACTGTTGTAGTGGTGTTAGTAGTTGAAGTTGCTGTAGTTGAAAATGCTGTAGTTGAAGCTGTGGTCGAAATTATAGTAGCGGTAGCTGTCGTTGTACTAGTTGTGATACTGCATCTTTTGAAGAGTTAAAGTGTGCAGGATATCCGGCATGTTATATACGAAATCCGACGGCAGTGCGACGATGAGATTTTCGCCTCGAAAAGCGGCGAATTCTCTCAACCATGGTCGTCACCTATTCCAAGTTTACTAGCTGAGTTGCATCAGGCTCTGCATTGGCTACTTGCTTCGCCAAGCAGGTCTTAAAATCCAGCGATGTTTCGTAGTTAGCATGAACAAAGTAGGAGGTGTGGGAAAAAAGGGAGTGAACCAGAGTTCAGATCTCAGAGCACCGGCCACATACATCTAGAATGACAATTAAAAGCTTCGATTATGGTCTATAGCCGCTTCTAACGGGGCAGTAGTGATAGGTCTAAAGATGCGCCAGCCCTTCAGCGTATCGCGTGCAATAGATATCCTATGCTGAACTCTGGGTGTCTGAGTACCGCCGGAAGAAGCTTTCCGGGATTGCTTGTTGCGCCGCATCGTGAGAGGGGCTATTGGTGTCGCAGAAGTAATGTAACTCAGGTTGCGACTAGCTAGCATCCGAGTAGCTATCCAGAGTGATCTGGTACCGTAACGCGAGTTGCGCTTGGTGGTGCGCAATCGCGAAGTTCCATAGTGCGTCATCGCCGTGCTTGGCTTAGTGCATCTTAGTCATCTTCAATCCGCCGAGCTGCCGATGGCGCATGCGGCTTCCTTCAACGCGACACAAGCATCACCACATTGCACGACGGCGTCGTCCACAATGGGTATAGTCTACGATTCAGAGTCCTTCTATACGCGATATCTCATTCCCCTCTCCTTCTCCACATCGGAGGCTTGAATATGGCGTGACTAGTGTCCTATTGCGCATGCGAGCAGCGCCCCTTATTGACAGCGATGTTCCACCACAATACTACTACCGAAATCCACAGGCCTGATACGATAGTTGTGTCCATCCACTTCGAACGTAGCAGTCGCTGCATCGATAATCGTCAGGAGCGTATTGCTTATCCCCTCAGCTACGCCGTTCACGTTGGCCGCACGATACGAGCAACCCGGAGGAATGGACATCGTACCAATGAAGCCATCCTTGGAACCCTTCCACATCGTGAGGCGCATCCGGTCACGGACCCCAGTAATTGAAGAAATTAAGCAGCTCCCCTCGAGCTCCATACTCAGACCCTCGGACGTGTGTATTATCGCGCGATCCCCACAGAAGGCGATGGATGTTACGGAGTAGATCGGCAATGAACAACCGCGCTCCAGAAAGACCTTCACCTGCACATCGGGAGCGGCCTCGGCAGCGTATCGCACTGGTGCGAATGTCCTAGCTTCTTGAAAGAACGTAGTGGCTGCCTCGTCGCTCCACCCAGAGATGCGTATCTCTGGCTCAAGCACATCGTACATACCCACATGTTGTCGAACATAACTCACAATATCACTGGTTCCCAGGCTACGAAGCATGCTCACATCCCACGCCGTTATACACGTGTTGATTTCGGGCAGCAGCATCCGCATATCCTGGATCGCCTTCGTTGTCTTAATCTCGGCGTTCATTCGAGTCAGCCGTTCCCGTTCAGCGTCGAGTAGAAGTCCAATTCTCCGGCATATCTCTGGCTCTACGAAGCACTCGTCGAATACTTGTTCGAGGAAAGCATGCGTTTTGTGCGCTTTGCTCTTATCTGCCAGGAGCAAGAGTTCATACGCTAATGACAGTACAGTAACCAGCAGGAACACGTACTCTGCATCCCCCTGACACAGTCCTAGGTTCTCTTTGATCTCGAATGTCGCGGTTATCGGCCTGAGAACGCGCCGATCCCAATCTGTTCCGGGACCGAAACCGTCAGTCGACACGATCGTGGCGATCTCCTGTTGGACACGTTCGACTATCCTCTCGCCGAAGCTGTCGAGAACCGAGGGACTGATATCTGGTTGTTGCGGATAAGACTTCTCGATCAAGGTGTTGTATATACCGCGAAGGACGGCCAGATGACTGAACGGTGTGTTGTCGCGAGCAACCGCGGCGATGGACGTGATTGAGGATGAGGTAGATTGCGTCGGCAGGCTCGATAAGCTCGATATGTTCGACAAGCTCCGTACTCCTAACCAGCTTGCTACTCTCGACCGGCTGTCACCCATAATGCTTGAGATGCGGTCGAAGCGGTCTCCTGCGCTACTTTACATGCTGTCTTGTAGCTCTCGACTAGCTCGGCCATGTCTTCACGAAGAAAGTCACGTTCCATTCGTGAGACATCTGCTCAAGTCTTGCTCAGACAATGTCCACAGAGGTTCCAGCGCACGATCACTTTCAACATTATAGCGCGAAGTTGGCCCGTCGACATGAACTAATATAGGCATGCCCAAGATTGATTCGCTAACTTTGGGAACGCAACGTCAACCGCCGATGTTCCCAACGACCCCAAACAGATCGCAGAAGGCTCCAACCTTACCCAGAACTCATTGTCCGCATCATGCTGGTTACATCATCCCAGAAGTTATCCTATCTCACGCTTTCTGCCTCCTCTTCTGCTTCGTCTGCCAACGCGAAGAATCCGAGCCCTCGATAAGCCTCGACGATACTCATCGTCTCTTCCTCTTCCCAGTCTCGAAACCGGTCAAGTACAACCAATACAGCAGAATTGACCCATCCTCTCTCCCTGTTGGATTTCGCGATTGCCCTCAAGATCGTACGCACTGCAACGTATCCTCCTGGCCCGCCAGGATACAACAATGCTTCTTCCTCGAGCGACCTTCCCCTTTGGCTCATATTGGAAGATTGCGCGGCCGTACGTAGTAGGTCTTTGTAGCAACGAAATGCTTGCTGGAAAACCTTTGCCCATGCAAGACCTGTGAACAACCTTCCAGTCGCATCTTCTCGTAAACTGCGAAATGTCACGAACAGCTCCTCGACGATTTTGTAAAGCATGTCCGTCAAACCAGTACTCTTTAACAAATTTTCCATGATCCATATTGCCTCCCATTTCTCCTCTGCCCAGTTGTCTGAGAGAGCAGGATCAAGACACTGTACAGCGAACCCCTTTTTCGGTCTAGAGCGTTTGCAAAGAGCCATGCGACAGTTGGGGCATGTAGCTTCGTCACTGGGACCGTCCCTCAGCCAATGGTCGAGACAGTCGCGGTGGAAATTGTGGCCGCAGGGGGTCGCGACGATGTCTGGCGCCACGTCGCTCAAAGCCTTGCGATATGAGATGGCGCAGATGGGACACTCATCGTCGATGTGGTTCGGTGTGCAGGCAGTGAGACTGGTAGTGTAGAATGTGTAGAGAGTTGGGATGGCCATGACGACTACCGTTGAAGTTGCGAGTGAGGCTTAGGTCGCGGCTTGAATGGCGGTTTGAATGGAGACTTAGATCGCGGCTTGGTTAGGAGATGGATCGATTTCGAAAGAAGTGTGTGCTGAAGGCTCATTTTATACGGTATCCCGCAGAGGCTCTGTGGGATCTGAGCGAGAATAGGACTTATCCACGGTGCGTATCCATGGTTCGCGACTAAACGCTAGGCCAATTCGCGGCGTGGGAAACGGATCCCTCGCCCCGAAAACTTTCTGAAGACGGACAGCCAAGACACGGAATGGATATGCGCCCATTCTTTGTGGCTGGAGCATTGTCAACCCCACACACCAAGAGTACGTCGTGCGGTGAAGGCGAGCGTCACCCAATCGGGCAACCCTGGTTTCTCCGCAAGCGGACCCTGACCCAGTCCACCAACTTGCTTCCTCTTCACTACCTACAACCACACTCAACACCAAAGAGCTCACTCCCACCAACCCGCACCATGGCTCTACCCACCCGCAGCGAGTTCTATCGCGACCATTTGGCGCCTTGTCGCATCCTCCCAGGCGCCCCCAAGTTCGCTGACATCGGTATCTGCGTCGTTTGCCAAGAGGACTTCAACGATGCGTCATACGACATGGTCGCCGTGAAAAGCTGCTCGCATGTCTTCCATCGCAAGTGTATCATCCAATGGAGCGAAACCTGGGGCTCTCCTCGCGACAAATGCCCTTCGTGTCGGGAGTCGATGTACCAGTACACGCCAATGACGGCCCATGAGACCCAGGCCATGCAGGAAGCGCAGGCGATTTAAGACGCTGAGAGCCGGCTATCAGAATTGGGCCCGTACGCTGCAGCGAGAGAAGCTGAGCGCCTCTGGTTCGCGTCCATGGGAGTTTCGTCCGCGGGTCTTGATGAATTTGATGACATGACTGAACCGACACACTTTTCTGATGAAGACGGCGAGGAGATTGCGACGTCATTGGACATGAACGTCAATCCGAATTTGTCGCTGCAAGTCCCGACTTTCGCAGACTTTGGAAGCGCATCGCCAGCATACTCTCCAACGTTTCCAGTGTACTCCGACGCATCGCTAGGAGAATCGCCCACATCACCAAGATATTCTCCCCCCTCTCCACGATTTCCTCCCACATTTCCAATATACTCTCAGTCGACGCCATTGCATTCACCCACGATCCCGGTATACTCAGCTGCATCACAAAGAGAATCTCCCACATCGCCAGCATACCCTCCGTCAACGCCGTACAAGACGAAGGGAGTCAACCAGACTCAGAGCAGCCGACACAACTGGAGCAGATGCGTAGCATCCTCTACAACGAGTTCACGATAGTGAGAGAAATTTCCAACGTCGCTGTCGTCCACACAGTCCATCCATCGTTGCCGAATACATACCTTCCGGTAACTTTTGACGGCAACGGCGAGTACCAGAGTGAGGCGGCAGTGCGTGGCGCGATTGGGTACGTCATGGTAGGCAGGACGGCGTTGTTTTACTATTGATTGGATAGCGCAATTGGGAAGGAATGGTTATGTAGTGAGCGTCACCTCGATCTAAAGTGTTTACCATTCAAAGAGGGGGCGTCACCGAATACGTCGCTCGTGCAGGAAGAGACTACTATATCAGGACATCTCACTATTTTCACATATATTCCCCTTTTGTTCCCGTTCTCTTGCGCTGTGATGCGGCGGCCTTGCATCGAAGGCCTCCTTTCACTTATACTATAATCCAGTCAGTGCTCAGCCATTGCGTCATCTGATGCTATTGTCGCCGAACAGCTCGACTCGCCGCATTCACTTTTGCACACCAATACAATATACCTGTTCGCAACAATAGCAGTATTTTCTTCTCAATAAAACATGAGCCAGGTCTGGATCTATATCATATGCTTCTCGTCACCGCTGTCTTTTCAACTCTCATCCCCTCAATTCAGCCTACGACATTGCAATATCTATACGCACTATATCGGAACCTCATCACCCATCTATCTTTCAACGTACCCACACCGCAGTTTCCAGATATGTCGCTATCTACCCCTATTGTACCTACCGCCTCCGACAGTGTGGATGCTCCACGTTCACGCCCAACTTCGCTGGACGAAGTAGCGCTAATGAAGTCTCACCGCCGGTATTCCAACGCCTCCGACAGCAGCAATGACGACGATCTAGATAATCTGTTCGAGGACGAGACTACCTGGGGCCTCAACTTACCGCCAATCATGAGTCGAATTTCCCCTGCATCCATCAACACTTGTAACCAAGCTTCGCAGCCTACATCTTCACCCATTTCCTCTCCCGACGAAGGCCATGTTACTGGTACTCAGAAGCGCAAACGCGATTCCAGCGCCACCGATGAAGATGTCTCCGACGACTCGTGCGACTCTACGCCATCCAAGAAGGCCAGAAGCGCCGATGAAGAGGCGGAGATCAAGAACACGGGCAAAGAATCCGAAGTAACTCGACGATACCGCACCCTCGCCACAGCCGCTTCATTGAAGCCATCCACCAACAACGCGAACAAATTCCTCGATAGCATGAGGAAGCAGCGCTCTATCCCCACACCGCGCTACGTCCCAACCGGCGCCGAGCGCCGCGACGAAGTGAACCAGCTCGCCGCACGACACGTCCGCCACGTCGCTCCCGCCATACTCGCCAACAACAAGAGCAATCGCGACGTCGGCGGCGCAATGACCAAATTCGACTACGCCGCCATCAAGCGCGAGGTCCCCGCCTCCCAGATCGAGATCCCCGCATCCACGTTGCAGAAATGGGTCGACGAGGACGACGAGCACATCACCTGGTTCGTCATTCCCACTTCACACAAATACATCAACACGGGGAGCATGATGGTGCCCATTGTGGATATCGTCGAGAAATCGATCAAGTATCCTGAGTGGACGTTTGTGGAGAAGATTATGGGGCCGCATTGGAACACGGGGGTGGAGGTTGTTAAGGCGGTCAAGGTTAAGTATGAGAAGCTGACGGATGAGCAGAGACTTGAGAGGATGGCGGTTATGGTTAAGAAGAAGGAAGATGAGGTTAGGCAGGCGAGGAAGGATGAGGCGGCTAGGAGAAGGAGGGAGAAAAGGGAGGAGAGGGCGAGGGCGCGGGATGAGGAGGATGTGTAGGGTGTTGAGCGGGTGGAAGTTGGAATGAAGTATAGGTTAGGCAGTGACAGGTGTCGTTCGCTTGAACGTGTGCATGGGGATATATAGCTTTGCTGGTTACGATAGAATCACGTTGCCCTCATCTATACATCCCTTCTTGCATGTATACTGCAACACGTCCTACGTCGCTTCTATCTTTACATCCCTACATAAATGTCTACCTTGAAAGCTTCCGTGAATATCGTAACAACGTGTTCTGACGTCTTTGTGGCCCCCTCGCGTAATGTGCATCTCCCGATTATGAAGTCCGTTGAACCAAGGTTCCTCGCATGCTCAACCACAGTTCCGACTTTAGAGTCGCACTACGTCATCAGTGAATGCATGTGGCCATTCACTCGTCCCCCAATTTCTATTGAGCAGGAACAATGCTTCTTCAGGGTACCCACTATTCTTCACCTCGACCCAGACAACTCGCGACAAGCACTGGGAAACCACCCGCTCGACATCTACGACCTAGCCACCGATCGCAAAGCGCAACTCCACGAGGGGCCCTGGCGTACACGATGCCTCCACCGATTGCGAGAACGTCGACAAGCAGCGACACGTCGTCGCCCTACATGAGGTTCTCTACGAGCACACCAACTGGACTGAGCCCATACACGCCTGGCTCTATCCAAGCACCCACGGTTCACCAAGCGCAGAAGCGCCCAAGACCAGAAGATGAAGAGCAGGAAGCGCAAGCAAAGCGAGCGCGCAACGACTCCATCACAACGTCGCAAGAGCAGCGCTACAACGACAACAAGCCCGCAATCGAAGCCTGGTGCAAGGCACAGCAGACCCACCCCAAAGCACGCTGGTACGAGAAGCTGCACGCTTGGGAAACGAATGGCTGTCGCGACGTGAGACGCAAGTCAACAGCAACAACACCGCCGCCTACTCCCGCCCCCATCACACAAACCCCCGGAATGGATTCGCCTGCAGAGATTCTAAACATTCGACGGCAATGGCGCGACACAAAAGCAGACCGTGGCACACATCCACTCGACAAAGCCGAAGTCCCAGAGTGGCCCACCGAAGACTCACTCGCAAGTTGTACAAAGAGGCCTGATGGCTTGTACAAGTGCTTGCATCCCGAAGGTAGCCACCACAAGTGCTGCCGCGAGGGTCTGACTGAGAAGAACAAGAAGCAGGCTATTGCCAAGCAGATCCGGGCGTGGAAGACGAGGGTTGAGGAGATGGTGTTGAAGGGGGAGCTGCATGTTGCGCATAAGACGTGGGGGGATTGGAATAAGAAGAGTAGGGTGGAGTGGGAGGGGGAGGTGGGGAGGTGGGATGGTGTGTTGGGGAGTTTTCAGGGGAGAGGGAGGACAGGGCAAGCGCGTTCAGAGAGGCCTGCGAGGAGGAGTCCGGTTGAGGCTGCTCGTCAGGGACTTGCACAACAACATGGGAACCAGTCGCCGGTGTCGACATTCAGTCCCACGGTAGGACAGGCTCAGCAGATGTCTCCGTTGCAACAGGCTACCCCCACACACGCAGCATCACGACAATACCCGCATCAGTCCCCACGGCAGAAACCACTACAACAGCCAGTAAATACGGGCAGTATAGCTGCATCCCGAGGTCAGCCGATATCTCTGGCGCAACCTCAAGTCCAACATACCTTCCTCAACTTGCCAACACAATCTCTCACTCCCTTGGCCTCATCAACAAGTCCCGCTCCAGCAGCAAAGCGTCAAGCCGGAGAACCTGCATTTGGCTACAATGGATTGCCTCCAAATGGATCACATCGACAGCAGGAACTTGCCAGCTTCTCTCCTCAGCGCAGGTCGCAGGAGCATACTGCGACCGCATCGGCAACAGCCCCCTCATTCGCTCACCATTTGGCGCAATATGCAACATCGCCGCGTCAGAAACTGTCGCCAGTCGCCTCTGCGCAGTTGGGTCATCATAGTAACGATCTGACTACACCGCACACCACGAGTCGAAAGCAAGAGCAGCGCCAACCGCAAAAGCAAGCTCCGAAGCAGGCTCAGAATGCGAATCAACAGCAAGCTGATGTCCAGCTGCCACCATCAGCCGCGACAACAAACCATGCGGCAAAAACACATCCAGTATCGACCCAGATGACACCCAGCCCAGGCACAGCGCCAAAGCGCACTTCCGCATCTACCCTCACACCAAACATGTCCTCCACCACTCACACACTCTCGCCGGACAAGTCTTCCACGCTTGCAGCTTCGTCACCTGCGAAGGCAGAGCCTGCTGTAGACTACCAATCGACAGCAGCGCGCATGCTGCAAAAGCTGATTGCAGATCATGAGCCAATCGTGCTCAACGGTCTAAAAATCACTAGGGACGATGTAAATAGCAATATGAGTGGCTGTGTAAGAAGACTGGCGACGGCACTACGGGCGGAAGCTGAGGAAGTTGCGCGGAAGGAGGTTGAGGAGACTGCGCAGAAGGAGGCCGAGACAGCTGCAAAGAAGGAGGCTGAGGCAGCTGCGCGGAAGGAGGCTGAAGAGACGGCGCGACTCACTTCGCAAGATGCAACTCACGTTGATGTTGAGGTCGTCGATGAGCGTGCGACCAACGCAGTCTCCAACGACAACGAAGGCCACGAACTCGACTACCTCTTCACCTCCACGCCCATCCCCGCCTCTCACAGCCACTCCATCAATTTCGGCAACGCAAACGACTACCTCTTCGACGACAGCCCCGAAAGTAACGAATGGCGCCCGGAGATCATGCCCGACCTGCCACCCAACTTTGGCAAGATGGATCTTATCGGGATGATACGACGGGCCTTCGCAGAAGAACCCTCACCCTCACAGCCAACAGATGAGCCTGAGCCAGAAGAAGATTCACTAGAAGACCTGAGCTACCCAGAAGCGTGGTTCATAGAAGACGTCGAGGACTTAGTGACCAGTGGTCCGCTTCCTGAGTTGGTGCAACGGCCTACGACGGACTTCACTTTGGAGCACATGTCACGTTGGGATGCAGACATGGTGACGCCGTCGGATCCGCAGGAGTGGTTGCAGGCAACCAGGGCCTGGCGGGAGGAAAGGAATGCGGGTCGGAGTGGAGTGCGTGGAGGTGTGCAGTGAGGGCGGCTGTGTTTGGATAGTGACGTTGCTGTCACGCCGGAATCGTCGCGTGTCTCGCTTGGTGGTTGCGTGCGCACATTACTATCATAGACCAAGACGTTGCGCGAATGCCATAATAGCGTTCATACTCCAAGCAGCCCTGGTACTCGTTCCAGCACGTGATGTTTGAGCTGGCCGCTCCCAAGGTTCGCAGCGCACATACGTGCGCGATTAAAACGACGTGACTGAATCGGCAATAGCGAACAAGGTACCTGAAACGTCCTGCGGTGGCGCAGACTGGTAGAGCGGTCGATATTTTGAAGTTCGCAGCCAGTAGGAAGCCGAAAGCAAGAGTCGCGCTCACTTCGAAGTCAATTCAGAGAGGTGTCATTGGCCACAGGCCCTTTCACCTCGCCCAGCCTCATCTTTTCCCATGTATCGACTGCTATTGTACCCTATAGAAACCAGCTGTCAGCGAAAATTTGCATGCTCACCTTCACTTTTCCTGGCTTTGCTATTGTAATACCGCAGAATAGACGTCGTCCCAGCCAAGAAGTCCTTACTATATAAGAAGTCCTTTCGTCTCCAACTCTTCTGTTGTCCAGCTCTCTCTACCCATCTCATGCCCACAAATCCTTTTCAAGCACTACCATACCACTACACTACTACATCACTACATTCAAGACTAGAATTCAAAACAAGTCACCCAACACCACAACATCCTCACCACCACACACCTACACAACATCCTCACCACCACACACCTACACAACATCCGCGACCAAGCCAAATCGCCAAGATGTACGCAACGCCCCCCATCCGCATGTACGGAGCCGGAGCCAAGGATGCCGCCGACGCCCGCCTCCTCGACTAGGTCAGGAGCCGTCGTGCCGCCAGCGACGCCACCACCGCCAACGTCGTCGCCGCCGCCGCCAAAGCCGCCCACCTCGAGTCCGCCGACGGCATCCAAGAGCAACTTGGCGAGTTGCGGCGCCGCCGCCAGTTCCTGCTTGAGGAACTGAGCAAGAACAAGGCGGCTGAAGAGACTTTGCTGCGCAAAGCTGATCGGGCTTCGGCCATGAAGGAGACGGTGGTGGGGTCGGCGGAGAAGAGGGAGGAGAGGGAGAGGAAGAGGAGGGAGGCTTTCGAGCTGAAGAGGAGGGAAGGGGAGATGGGTAAGGGGCCGGTGGGCGTGGTGAAGAGGTCGCCGGGGAAGGGGCAGGCGGCCTGGAAGAGCAAGTTCAAGGACTTGTAGGCGGCATAGGG
>Ga0265797_10011367_pt1 | contig 11156 bp, 8 predicted proteins | sample P2T30metagenome_FD_192433 | JGI IMG/M metagenome (GOLD analysis project Ga0265797, IMG submission 192433) | Plant litter microbial communities from East Loma Ridge, Irvine, California - P2 T30 | ecosystem: Environmental > Terrestrial > Plant litter > Unclassified | place: USA: California... | reverse complement strand
ATACCAACCTATTTCTCCCGGTGTCATCAGAATTCAAAGAGATCTGCCCTATGGGGCCAATGCATTGCTACTTGATTAATGCTATGTTGACACTGTAATCGCTGTGAATGCTCTGCCGTTACCCGTGTTGTTGCCACGTAACGCCCTCTATGAATACGTTCCCGTCAACTATCCACATCAGGTCTAGCGATAACCTTTGCGTGTTGCTTCCGACTCATGCGCCTGTAACGAAACCGCACACAAGTTGCTGATGATCCAAAGCTATCCTCCTCCATCACTGATCACACAACCTGTCCATGCAAAGCCCGATAGAAAATACCGAAGTTACCGGTTCCATCCTTGCCACCATCCGGTCCCCGTACATTGTCCAGAACGGCAAACACAATCTTCTCGAACCATCCTCCCTGAAACTCCGGTTCGCGTAGGACCTCAAGAAAGCAACGGGCAACCTCCGCTGGTGGGTTGGAATACACGCCACAGCCCAACGCGCCCAGCACAAGCTTCGTGTGTCCATGTCGAGCAGCAACGCGCAATATGAGGCGGACGTTGTTCTTGGTATGAGCCCTCGCGCCGAGGTGCTTGAATGTAATACCATCGTCTGACAGAGGTGGTTGACGGAGGGCTGCAACGCTGATGACGGAAAGCGCAGGGAGATCCATGGGATGCGTGGACTCGAGCAGTTCATGGCCGTCGGACATGGCGTTACGGATGATGACCACGTTGGGTGAGTATATAGCGGCGAGAGCGGGGATTGGGTAGTATTGCTCTCCGTCTAGCGTGAGGTAGAGCGACGAACGGTAACAGAGACATTCTTCTTGAGCGAGAGCCCCTTTCTGCCAGCCGCCGCCGGGTGATCGCTCAGAGGCAAGGTTGAGTACGGCAACTGGACGTGCTCGCATGGGCTCAGTGACTTCTCCGGCTTGCTTCCCGACTTCGGAGTCTTGAAGTTTTCCAGGAGCGTCCTCTGTGGTGGCGTCCTGCATTGGTGCATCGATGTCGGACTTGGGAGCGATCGCAGGCTTGTCGTCATCCAAATCCACGTCCGTTTTCTTCATGCTACAATGCTGACGGACAGTATGATTGGGCTCAAGCTGTATTGCTGCATCAAACGAGTCCATGTTGAGTACTTCGATGATGCATGGTTTCTTGATGCCCGGGCACCGTTCTTTAGGGAGAGTAGATCCGTCTTGATGGTTTATGGTCTCGAGAGTGGCCCACTCGGCATTGAACTTGGACGGGACTTTCGATAGGATACTTGGGAGGACCGACTTGGTCTCGTCGGCGACTAGTTTGAGAGCCATGTTGCGTCGGCGATTAGGTGCGCGGTTGTGGTTAGACATGTTGTGCTTTGGACGATTGGTGTTGTGACGCTGGTAAGGTTCACCGGGACGAGTGTTTTCTGTTCGAGAGGGACCCGGTCGTGATGACCCCGGCTTCTTGAGGAAGCCGAGGATTGAGCTTTGTTCCATGATTTTTGGAAGGTGCAAGATGAGGGCATGAACCACCACCAGCGTTGTCTAACCAGAAAGCTGCCGCTATCCCAATGTACTTCCAGGTGAATGTCGTTTGCGGCACTACTCTTTTGGCGTGGAGTGCTGGGAACCGGATAGTGGACGCTTTGAATGATTAGAGGCTCTCACATTAACATCGTGAAGGCAAGGAGCAGATCTACACCAGAACTTGGACCGAGTAAGAGGGATGTTAGCAACGGACAGCGCAAGCAACTGGACCAGGCAGCAGCAGGCAAGGGAAGCGTAAACTGACTAGGCCTATTTTGGAGGGTAAACCAACATAGGAGATTACGACCACGAAACGGACAAACCAAATACAGCGATAGAGGTGCACCTGCATACAACCATGGCAATGACAGCAAGAGTCGGACCGCAACGCACATGTGCGTCCAGTGGTGCGGGCCAGGGTGTCTCTCAGCCCTACAGCGGGCCAGTGCGTCTGCCCCACATTCGCGTAACCGGCGATCATGTGCGATTTGCTTGCTGTTGCTCTTCCACACAACAACAATACCTTTGTAGACTCGACCAACATCCTTTACCTGCAGTCCCCGATGTAATTCTGGCACCCTGGATCATCGGCGACATGCCTACGCAACTGGCGCACCCATCCCCGAAGCGCAAGCGCGATCAACCCCCGCCTGTCCCTCTGCTCAATACGGCCCTCGCCCTGCGTCCCGCATCCGCACCGCCACGAGGCAGCCCCGCGCCCTCATCAGGTCCTGATAGCCCACGAAATGTAGTCGCAGATCAGCTGCGAGGTATGAACCTCGCTGCACTCGCGGCAATACCCATGTCCCCGCTCACGCCAACCGACGATGTGATACGCAAGAAGCCGAAGCTCGATGCCATGAGGGTAGACAGCGGAACTGCATCAGATACATATACCATCCGCGAGAGTTTCAGCAGCTATACAAACGGGGAAGACTTGGATACTGTCGCTGTGACGACTGAGCTGGACCTCTCTCGGGTGATACCAGAGACCCCTCAGGCGTCGCAACCCCGCTTGTTGCCAGATATCGCTTCTTTTGCCCAACACACCAGCTTCGTCTCATCGCCTATACCCACGACCCTGCAGTCGCATGCAGCTGCAAAGCAGAAGTCGCGCGCGCAAAGCCCCTCTTCTTCGCAACCCCGCCCTCGGGCTAGATCGCCGTCGCCCTCAATGTCAGCTCTCACGTGGCGAGATAGCGAGATCACGGGACACTTGGTCGATCCTTCGACTGACCCAGATGATGACGGTACTGGACTCAACGGGATCGGCTTCAAGCCTACACCAGCATTAGCATATGCGAGGTCGCAGAAGCGGCGACAACAGTTGACCGAATGGAAACTACGTGAGACTCGCGAGGCGAGAGCGAAACGTAGTGAGAGACGGCGGAGGGGTGTGCGAGACACGCCTTCGCGGGAAGTGACAGTTGAACGGGAAGTCATGCCTGTCAACAAGATCGAGACGACGAAGCGGACGGTCAAGTTTGCTGTATGAACTGTCGAGGAGAAGTAATCGTAATTCCGGAGAAGTGTAATAAGGTGGGTAAGCCCAAACATGGATAATGACCATCTCACGATACTTATGATACGAGCCATGGGCAAGTACACGTTGGATTAGCGGCACGTTTGGAGTACGGCGTAACAGGAAATTCTTTCGGTTCACTATGCGTTTAGCATCATCTGTCGGGCGTTTTGTTTACTCATAGCGTTATGAAATCTACTCTCGATTACCTCTTAACGTTTTGCTCAGTGAATTGGCCGCAACATGACTATCGGGCCATGCCACCCATGGAACAGCGACTATACTGAGCATCTGATATCACTAGAATTTTGATCAACCACTTTAAAGAACTTCTTTCTGACTAATCTATGAGTCATTCATTCATACAGAAACATATGAATGATCAAATGATCATTGTGTGACTATCGGGCACAGCGCGGCCTTAAAGATCGACCTCGGGAGTGTATCGAGCTCAAGCACGTGTCAACGCGAACCCCTGCGCGTCGTCCGGTTCTCATCTGTCGCATTTATTGAATAGGACTGAATATACAAATTCGCGACGGACAATCACATGTGAACAATCCCTTACCCACATCGTCCTGTTGCACAAGTACGATGTTCTATTCAGATGCTTATTCGTAGCTGCCGCTGGCTGATCCATGCCGCGTCACCATCATCACCGTTGCCGCGCCCTTCCATACCAACCTTTGTCCTTCGCACCACCATGACCTGCGATATCTCTTGAGCCTGACGACGCTTCTTCATTCCTCACACTTCATCCAGAACATACATATAAGCGGCACGGCCTTTTTGAACGAGTAAACATGATGACGCGGTGGCTGCGCCTTGCCTCGGTGCTACCTTCTGCACTTGCTCTCACACCCAGTGATCCGGCTCACCACGTAAAGCAGGTAGCAATCATAGGTGGGTTCATGTCCCCAGAAGATCTATCACAAATGCTGACTCCAAGAAGGTGCAGGTGCAGGTGGCTCATCCGCTGCGTACCATCTCGCGCAATACGCCGCCGAAGCAGGCATCCCTACAAACATCACCGTCTTCGAACGCAACGACTACGTCGGCGGCCGCACAACGACTGTGAACCCATGGAACGATCCGACGATATCCGTAGAGCTGGGTGGCAGCATTTTTGTACAGAGCAATCGAATAATGGTGAAAGCCAAGGAGGAGTTCAACCTATCTACTGCTGGAGCACGAGATCTCGCAGCGCAAATGGAAATGCCTGATTTGGGCATCTGGAATGGACAAGAATTCGTTGTAGTGACGAAAGCAGGTGATACTTGGTGGGACAAGGCGAAGCTGCTGTGGAGATATGGCGCTGCGCCGCTTTGGACCAACAGGCTGATGAAGAGTGCCGTGGGCAAATTCTTCGAGATGTATGATGAGCCGATATTCCCATGGAAGAGCTTGAGTGACGCCGTCGAGCGTGTGGGATTGTTGGAAGCCACTGGAGTGACAGGAGAACAGTACCTCAGGACAAATGGTATCGGGGAGGCGTTCTCCAAAGAGATCATCCAGGCCAGCACTCGGGTCAACTACGCCTCGAACTTGCCTTATATTCACGGATTGGAGACAATGGTTTGCATGGCAACAAATGGAGCAATGCAGATTGAAGGAGGCAACTGGCAGATCTTTGCGCATATGCTGAAAACCTCTCGCACCAATGTCCACCTCAACACTTCTGTCGCCCAGATCTCGAAGCAGCACGATGGCAGCTATGAAGTTACCACAAGTACCGGCCACACATCGGTCTTCGACGATGTCATCCTCGCATCCCCTCTTCAGTATTCGGACCTTGTTATCCAACCTGCGCCACAGCACATTCCCGATGAGATCCCCTATGCGAAACTGTACACTACACTATTCGCGTCGCCCTTCCGATTGGACCAAGAAGCTTTCAACCTTGGGCCTGAGACACCCGTACCGCAATACGTTCTTACCACGCTACCTTCATCTGAGGTCCCGGTGGATGGTGTCGGGTCGCCCAATTTCTTCAGCATATCTATATCCGATGCCGGTATCAACCCGGGATCTTCCCCGCTTCGATTGGAATACATCTACAAGATCTTCTCACCCGCCCGTGTGAACGCCACCTTCCTCTCGCGCGTCCTTGGCCAACATGTCTCGAACGAGGAAGCCGAACACGGTGACATAAATGGCACGGTGAGCTGGATACACCACAAACTGTGGTACTCATACCCACGCGAATACCCACGCGTAACATTTGAGGAGATTAAGCTAGATGACGGACTGTGGTATACCAGCGGAATCGAGAGCTTTATCAGCACCATGGAGACGAGTGCATTGAGCGGGAAAAACGTTGCTAGACTGATCAGGGATGAGTGGGTTGCCCAGGGCGTTGATGACAGTTATGCGAACGCTCGGAAAGATGGCACCGACGAAGAGCTGTATCAACAGGAGCTATGAGGATTGCGTCTTCCGAACACTATGGCAAGCCACGTTGTTTGAACTTTAAAAGACTTGCATGAACATTGCTACGCGAGTCTGCCCCCATTACTGATTAAGCGGTCACTTCGGCGAGGTAGCAGCACAGACGCTACGCTTCAGGCTTGTTGGTATTCGGAAGAGCGGCATTAGTCGCTTGCTCTGGATTTGGCGAAGCTACTCTTCAGTCTAGCCACGTTTGACATCCTTCGGGGGATTCTTCGACACTGATTTACGATGGCACGATCATTCCAGTCCAATCGGCTTGGATACCGTTGTGGAACATCTGGGACGCTAGGGAATTCGAGATCTCGAAGCTACGTCAACCACGTGAGATTAGCGAGGACCCGCCGTCTTGTTTAGCCCGGCGTGGAGTACTGGCCCTGGGTAAATGGTTTTCGAGGATTCCTCCCTTGACATGCACGTCTGATTGCTCTAATCGATATCTCGCGAATTATTAGATGTAATTCGCGTTAATTCACTCTTCCCCTTCATCATGTTCATCAGCCTATTAAGATAGCAGCGACTCATGCTATCAGACTTGTATTATGCTCGGATGTAAATGAGTCAAGGAAGCTAAGACTTCACCCGCAGTCTGACTTTCTGGCCTACGAGTGGCGTTGGCGTCAGGCCCTCTGTTCTACCCCTAGGTCCTATGAAGCGAACGGCGATCCCCCGGACGTGCTTCCGTCGCAGTCATCAAACTTCCCTACCCAGCACTGACCGTTGTGCATACGAAGTACGGCAGTCCTTTGGCCCCAACAGGATCAGAGGCCTGGCTAGCCAGGACTATGGGTACAAGGTTCGATGGCGCACTTTCCAGCCCCGACGTACTTGGGTGCGGATTCTGCGGTAAAGGGTCAATTGCACATGGGATTTCCTACTTCTCGCTGTTGTACCCAGAGCCGGGTTCGTGAGGTTGATCGTGGCTATTCTTTCTCATTTCATCATCCGTAATACCCTACTTTCTTCTTTCTTGCTTCCGTCATATCTGGTCACTTGGACGCGCAACAACCTTTTCTGGTGAGGCTGAAGATACGACACGATACCGAGACCATGGCAGGTCACGTCCTTGCCAACGCGCTGGTGCCGCGAGTGGGACAGATTATCAGTGTCATGCTGGAGATCATTACTTTTGGTGCACTCACTGTTTGTATAAGTAGGTTTTCGACTTCTAGTGCTAGTGCTACTTCAAACGAATGAGAATGCTAACAAGATGTGACAGTGCGACGAACTCAGTCCATCACGAAGTGGATGGCGCTGCCTTTGGCCACGATGTGTATGTGCAACGCAACGCACGCTCTCGGGGCATTTAATGCGCATCATCCTAACGGAATGAATCAGTAATCATCATCATATATTGCGACTCGGCGTTGTTCGTTTTTGCCACAGCAATTATGCTCCACGGGTTTGGCATCAATTTCTCGCCGCAGGTCTGCGAAGGTGGGGTCTTCTTGTGTAAGTCTACGACACCAGATTGCGTGAACCGGAAACTGATTCTTGCACAGGTTTGCTATGTTACATGACGACGAAGATCCTGACATACTACTTCCTTGTTGAGAAAGCTGTGAGTACAAGGCTCTTCTTTCTTCTCCTGTTCGAGTAGTCACTGATTGGATTTAGTATGTCGTTCGGGGGAGTAAAAAGCCTCGCTTGAAGACTAAGCTGTGGCTTTTTAACTGCCTATTCATGCTGCGTACGTTGCGACCAACCGCTCCAGAGAACCCGCGCTGATAATGCTAAAGTGCCGTATACCGTCTTGGTTGTCTTAAATTTCGTCTAGTAAGTCGCAAATTCCACCCTTGTATCGAAAAAGAAGATCGAGTACTGACGCATCGTAGCCGAATAAGCTACATCGATGACTCGGGCGTATGCATTATTGGTATGCAGAGGATTGCCATGCTACCCTTGATCATTTTCGAGGTCGTTGTGAACGTACGTCTCCCATTATCCTACTCTGGTTCCTTCCGACACAGATGAAACTGACCGAACTCTAGATTTGCCTGACTGCTCTCTTCGTCATTCCCCTCCGCAGTCTCTATTCGTATCAAAACAACACAAACCCCACACTCCGTCGGATAGCCAAGCGCTCGCTCATGGGCTCCCTCGCCACCCTCACCACCTCCGTCGTCAACCTGACCGTCCTCATGATACTGCAAGGTGAACCAGCCTGGGTCTGCTTCATCTGCTGCAACGCCGATATTCTGTTCTGTTCGCTGGTCCTACATTGGGTCACATCCAAAGACAAGACGATGATGACTACCGACGCAACGAGCGGTACGGGAGGCGAAAACATCGGCTCAAGACACGGCACAACATCACACCAAAGACGGCAAAGCAAGTTGATGTACGGAGACAACACAGAAGAAAAGCTGCGCAGTGAAATCATCACCATCAAGGGCATGGCCGACGTGTCGCCGACCGGCGGCAACAGCAACAGCATCAGCAGCAGCAGAACCAACAGCGGCGCAAACTCCCGACGACCCAGCCTCAACGTTTTCCCTTGCTCGATCAACACACACAATCCACATCACAACAACCGTCCGCAGACTTCACCTCGTTTAGTGCTTTCCAGCGTCACAACGGAGTGCAAATCCTCGTCGCCGCCTAGCAAATTCCGCGCCCCGAGTCGCGGCATGTACCGCACACCCACACGAGAAGAGTTCGGGGACGAGGTCGAGTTGAACAATATCAGGGTGCAGACTATCCATACGAGGGAAGTGGAGATTGATGAGGAGGGGAGAGAGCGGACGGGGAGTGTGAGGAGTGAGGGGGATGAGTGGGTTGGTCATGAGCGGAGGGTCATTGGGGACGGTGTGGTTTGATCTTTAATGTATGTCGCCGGTGGCAAGCTTGCCTGGATGCTCTGAATGTCATGGCTGTCTGCGTTTTGACGTTTGCGTTTTATACCTCTTGTTTTGGATTTCGTGGGCGGGAGTTGGGGTGGTACGTTTATATAGTCGCACTTGATGTACTAGGAATGTCATTGAGCTCTTGAGATCAAAAACACTATCCATCGCGCTACATGAGGCTGGCAGCGTAAAGACATGAGAATTGTATTACTAACTAGTGAAACAGTAATAAGAACATAAACACAATCAACACCATAACATGTAAGACCCTTGATCAGAACAGACACCTTGATCATCGTTCACAAGCATGAACACCCAATGAAACTACCACAGCCTCAGCTCAGGCCGCAAATTTGACCCTCCTCTTCTTCACCCGCCCAGTCAATACTCTTTCCACATCGCGTTCTAGCTCCTGTGCATGTACCTCGTGATCGACAACATCTTGCATATATGCCAATACGTCGTCGGTGACCTGCAAAGAAAGGCTGAGGAGGGCCAGAATGCTGCTGCGGAGTTTTGCAGCTGAGATCTTGTCTTCTGTATTGTCCTCTTCGATATGCGCTAGTGGCTCTTTATCGCTGTCCGTGTCGGGCACCGGCTCCTCGATGGATCTTGTAGATGTTCTGTCTTTGTGTCTGCGGAACGCCGTGGGAGACGCCGCAGGGGCGTTTGGTGTCTGAATTGATATATTATCGTCGTCTGGTAGAGTGATCGGGCTTCTAGCTTTGCCTAGCTGTGACTCGTTCATGTAAGAGCCATTCCGCGTTCTTTTTCCGTGGATGATGTTCTTGGGGTCCTTTGGGTCACTGATGATGATTCTAGATAAATCGGGAGAATGCTCCTGATGTCCCCAGCCCTTCATAAGCCGATTGCTTGTTGGTTTCGGGGCCGCCTTGCCCTTTATTGGAGGCTTTGTAACTTTTCGCTGGGCGTCGTTGTGAGGCGTAGCACACACTATCTTGCTGTGGCTGGACTTTGCCATGATGATGTGCGGTGTTCAATAGAATCGATCACTGAGATATGAACTTCAATTGAGAGAGTTAAGAAAGAAGGTTTTGTGTGCAAGTCATTGTTCGCTGGTGGATGGGTTTTGAAGATAGTTGACTGTATGAGTCGAGCGAGGAGTGTGGAGCGGTACATGGGCGCATCTGGGCACGAGTCTTCCCATTGTGTGACACCAACACAACTCACGAGGCACTCTGACTGTTTACTAGCGGAACAGAAAGAATTGCATGACTGTAATAGTGTGCGCCTGTCGTCGAACCCTGCAATGGAAACCCCATCCACATTTGCAACGTGCTGCACAATGGTGCCATGGCATTGTGGCATTCGTTGTCTTGTATACAAATTCCTCATTTCTTCGCGGCTGGTTTCGCAGGCGTCGATGCAGGCGCTTTCGCAGGTGGTGTCTTGGTGGCGTCGGTCGGTTTTCCTGGCGGCTTGCCCTGACTACTGATAAGATCGAGAAGATGGTCTTCTGTCTGCTTGCCCTGTCCAGGAGTCAGCCAAAATGTTCGTAGTGTACTCTCTCAGCCTCCTTCTCGTGACGTACCTTCTCGGCATCAGTCTCAGCATCCCATCCTCGTCCGAACTTTGTTCTGAAAGCCGCCAATTTTCCAGCCTCATCCTCCTCGACATTAAGTAGTTTGTGTGAACTCGGGTTCCATAGCGGCGAGTTCCGTTGGTCCTTTGCGCTCTTGTATACGGGCTGTGGGTTTGTGGTTCGTAGTGTGAAGGAGCTGCCGTCAGAGAGGGTCACGAGTTGGGTGAAGGTATAGGGTCGCTTGGGTCGGCGGAGAAGCGTCGCGTGTCGTACTTGGTTCGTCTGGCGTACTTGAGGCTGTATCGATTGTCGGAGGACGCGCAGTGCGCTCATTGAGGGTATTGGAGACGCCATAGTGACTTGTGCTGGGGTCGAGTGTTGAAGTTCGCGAGGGAAAGTTGCGGCGAAGAGGCGGAGGTCAGCCTTGGCCGATCTAACATTTCCATCTGCAACCCGCGCACTTCGTCATTCGCACCCAATTGCCCTCCAACATTCGCGTCTTCTCGAACCATAGCGCGCCTCTACCCCTCGGTGCGTGTGGTCAAACCGGAAGATTTTCATCTGAACATGGCGCTCTCGCAGCGCCCGGCTTCGCGCTTTTTCGCAGCCTTCTACAGATGGAATCAACATACTCGTTAGTGCCTTAGTGCGCATTGGTACATATATACTGAATATCCTCTTAGAACAGTCAAGACCATGTGCCATTGCCTCTCAATACCCTCGTCGCGATACAAATCCCCGCAACGGCATCTGCGCCCCACGCTACTATAACACGACTCGTCTGCTGCAACAACAAAGTCACTCCCCGTCGCAATCGCATGAGGAAGAAGCGATAGGAGCTGGGGAGGAGAATCCGAGAATATCAGGAAGAGGAGGGGTATCAATATTACGACCGGCAGAAAGCATATCGGAGGAGCTAGCAAACACGCAGGAGCCCGTGGAAGAGCAAGATGCTTCCTTTGAGCTCTCTGAGGCGGAGCTGGGGGAAGAGCGACTCAAGAACTCGGTGCGTAGAGTGATGCGTAACGTTCCGAGCTCGGTCGCAGTCCTCACGGTCAAAAGTATCGACCCCGATACTCAACAACACGTTCCCATGGGCGTCGCCGTTTCTTCACTTAGCACCGTTACACTCGATCCGCCTACGATTTCCTTCAACATCAAACAACCGTCCAAGACCTTAGACGCTATCCGGGCAGCCAATGGCCTTTTTCGCGTTCATTACCCCTCCGCTGACAGAGGCGGTGCGAAAGTCGTCGATCTATTTTGTAGAGGGAACCATCCGGATGCCTACAATCTGC
>Ga0265797_10011366_pt1 | contig 11157 bp, 5 predicted proteins | sample P2T30metagenome_FD_192433 | JGI IMG/M metagenome (GOLD analysis project Ga0265797, IMG submission 192433) | Plant litter microbial communities from East Loma Ridge, Irvine, California - P2 T30 | ecosystem: Environmental > Terrestrial > Plant litter > Unclassified | place: USA: California... | reverse complement strand
GCTAGACGGCGGGGTTTCACTGTAGAAAGTCGCTGTGCAGATGGCGCTGGTTTTGTGGTGGTGGGTTGAGGTGTCGTTGTGGCGGGCGCTGAGAGAGATGTTACCTCGGAGCCTTTGTTGACAGAGTTTGATGTTGGACAGGCGGGTTGATATTTTCCTTGCGTTAGTGACGTTGAAAGGAGCGAGAGTGTGAGTGAGAGGGACAGAAGAGCTGTCGCGAGTCGCCATGAGCTGTTCTCGTAAAGGCCGCTCGGCTGGAAACTGATTATCTTCCTGCAGAGTACTAACGATTGACACGTTTGGAAGAGGACGTGAAAGTAGAGGTCTTGTGAGTTCATGTCCCAGTGTCCCTGACATTGAATGTAGTGTATGGATGCTCACTCTGTTAGGGAAATGGGAGACAATTTCTAAACGCTAAGTCTACCCATTAGTTCTGCACGTCGACACGAGAAGCCATGATGCGTTTGCTCTGTCTCACTTACGTTGTCCGCTTTATCAACACAAGCAATCGAATCAACATACGACAAAGGTCTTGAAGAAAGAGGACTTCTTGTCTTTCTACAACACACACTACAGCAAACCAGCGAACAGCTCTATATGTATACTATGGCTGGTCCTAAGACTCTCCTAAAACTACCAGACCACCAAAACAATAACCACTACCGTCATGTCCAGCATCTACACCCCTAAAGACAAGATGCTCAAAGCGAGCCGAGCTCTCCCTGCCCTCCATACCTGTATCGAAGCCGTAGTCCGTGATGCAGTCCGAACTGGCCGCCCTGAGGACTCAGTGAGAAATTTCCTCAGGCTCTATGAGGGACAATTCGAGGGAATCTTGGCCACTTTGCATCGCGTCTACGACCTTCAATCCACTGAGGAAATCACCAAAACATCCAAAATTGACAAACAACCGAGCCTCTTGCCAGCTGCTGGGCTAGCAGAGAAACAGCCCTCGAAGTACAGAGACGGATTTGAATGGGGCAAGGTTGAAGATGGTCCAGACGATGATGGTGATGACGATCTCGCAGTCGATGAAGACGCGGAAAAGACAGTAGTCTGTGGAGGGGAAAACAGGTTCTCCCAACGCCCTTACGACAACCTTCTCTATCTCGAGAGAAAGAAGACCACCGCCGCGTCAGACGCGCTCCAAGAAGTCACGAAGGACGGACTCCAGCCTCCAGTCTCTCCTAGTTTCAAAGCTGGCTTCACCGCCGGCGTTACTGTTGATCGAACTCCTGCTTCCGATGACGGATCAGACACGCCAAGGCAGAAGACGTTTGTCGACTCTTCGTCTTCGCCGCCTGTACAGCCATGGCTTCATCCCAGTGCTTCTGGAGTTGTCGCTGCTGTTGCTCCTGCTGAAGGTGCGCCAGCGCCGCCGCTGGTACCAGCACCGGTCCTGAACCATTTCGCGCTGCGCCCTTTCCCGCCTCTTTCGCAAGGTGCGAGAGAGCGGATTACCAATGGAAGGAACACTCTTCGACAGGCTGAGGAACGCGGTCTTTTCAAGCCTCTTGAAACTCCCGCTGTCAAGCATGAAAGGTATGACGGTTCAGAAACGTCTAGACAGAACGCTTCCGCTGATCTCTCGTCGCCGCCTGAACGAAAAACGATTCTTTTTGGTTATTCGGCGGCGTTCGCGGTCGATGTAGACGGGCTTTCCGTTATTGCTGTTGACCCCGAAAAAGCCAAGGACGAACAAAGCAAGATTAAGGTTCGCGAGTGGGACGACGGCAATGCATCATCGTCAGGTGGTGCACTGGCGGATCTGAACTTGCCTGCTGTTCACGAACGGAGGGTGGCCGGATTTGGCGATCTCGGAATGTTGACGGATTCGCAGGCAGAGACTGCAAAGAGGAATTAGAGGGCCTTCGAAGCCCATGTTCGAGCGCAGGAGAACGAGCGACGGGCTTCTGAAGCTGAGGAGGCTGGGGCGAAGGAGGAGGTGATGGACCCGACGTCTGCGGAAGTCAATGTCACCTGTTCTGGGAACGTCGATGAAACGGGTGGCGATCTTCAGCGTGGCAGCGCAAAGGACGCTGAGATGGGCGGCGAGGTCGGCGAGGACGTGGAAAGGGCCAAGTCTTCGCAGGCGGAAAAGTCAGCCAGTTGACAGTTGGGCGGAAATGCCGACGAGAAAAATTGAAATCTGGAGGTTGGGAAAGGAGAGAAAGAAGAAGGCGAGAAAGGGAGGGAAGCGATGAGGTCTCCCACGCTTGAGTCTTGATGGAATATGATGTACTGATAACGACCCAGTTGAAGTGCTTGCCAGCAAAGCTGCTGGTACAATGATTAGCAAGATACTTGTCACATTCTTGAAGACTTTGAGACCGTACTACCATGAAGCACCAAGCTGTTCCTAGTCCTAAACTGCCGCTGAGAGCACGGTGTCTAGTTGACATATCTCCAGGTCATCTAAAAGTACTACCTTGAAGCACCGAGTTGCCTTGATGCTACACTACCGCCGAGAGGGTCACGTTCAATTGACACATCTCCAGCCTCTGTGAAAGTACTACCTTAAGAGTTAGAGCTGTCCTAAGTCTATAGTGCCGCTGAGACACAGCTTGGAAGAGTCAATTCTATTCATCCATTCTCCTTGACATCATTCGATTGATAGAACATGTTCGTGTTGCTTTGGAAGCAAAAAAGCCTTATCCCAAGTCACTCACCTCAGCCCTATCAACTCTTTATAGCCCACGCGATCAATCTGACTCCCAACGTTTGACTTTCTCACCTTCCGTGCAAGTGTAGGGTCTCTTCCAACAGAGACTCCTTCTCCAAACGTAAGGGGACTCCAAACTCTTATGATAAAACGGGCGCGTGCGTCCGCGTCTCAAGATCTCCTCATTGAGTTGCTCCACGAACTCGACCTCTTCTTCGCTCATGGTGCCCTCAATCGAGATTTCCACCTCCGTGCCCCTGGTGCAATGCGTTCCCAGGTCTTCGTGGTCCTTCCAGCGATCGGCTGGAGCCGCTACTTTCGCAATGTCGCACGGAAACGGTGGTCGATATTCGCCGTCGTCTCGAAGGCTGCGCTGGCCTGTGACGGCTGCTGGGCCCTTTGCCCAATCGGCTCTGGCCCAGAAACCATGTCCGACGTGGACGTGCATTCTGGGGATATACGCGAACTTGTGTCGGATTTCGGACATCAGGCTGTGCAACGCCTCACCGTTCGTTTCGACCACCAGAGGCTCGTTCCTGAAGTGGTAGAACAAGTCTACCTGAGTCATATAGCACATACGCAGGCTGTTTTGCGTGAGGAACTGCTTAGCACCTTCGGCACTGCATTGGAAGCGAAAATCTCTTCTGTACAGGTATATGCTGCCGAGCGATCTGAACATCTGATTGACTCCCAGAACACGTGGACTGAAGTCGCAGGAGGGTCTATACTTGGTTATCCTAGCGATGTCGAGCACTTCAGAATTCTGCGAAGCGAAGTAGGTGGTACTGTGCCGTGATCGTACGTAGTTGAAAAAGTTTCTGTCTGCCACGAAGTATTTGACCTGACCACATGCGTGACAAGGACGGATCGCCTGGCCGTTGACATACTCGCGGATATTGATTGAGTCTCCGGGAAACAGTAGGCTCATGATTCGGTCGCAAATCTCTTTGCTCTCACTCAGAACATTTAACAGATCTAGCTTTCTGATGCTCGATGCCTCGACCGGGTCAACGATTTGCCCGGTGGTATTTTCTGCGCTATCTCTCGTTGGCGAATGCTGTGGAGCGATCGTCGTTGGCTGTGTGATACGAGCTTCACGCTCGTCCATGTGCGACTCGATGGGGCCAATAACCGCGTAGTCTTGTGAGGGCGGAGCACCCTGAACGAGATATTCTAACTCGATGTTCTCACGGTCCGATATAGCGTAGTCCAGCGAGTGAAGCATTTGCACTTGTGTGTTGTCCTGAAGTTCTTCCTCGACCTCGACTTGCAACTCCCGATTGTTGTATGCCTCCACTCGAAGGAGTAAATCTTGTGCCCGAAAATGGTCAAGCGATTCCGGCCCCTTGTCCAGATCGCCACGCTCGAGCGGAATCTGCGCTTCTTCATTCCCTTGCTCCTCATATTGCTTGTCTGCTTTGCTCTCCCTCGGCCCACAACACGCAGTGGCGACAAACTGGAAACCAGCGCGCCACGCCATGATGTGACGAGTAACTTCGCGGTGGCGATATAGATGGGAAGGCGTGGGTGCAGTGGCAGAAGATGTACAGTCGTCTAGGTTGATGTGATGTGATGTTGAGGTAGGTAGGTAGTCGTAATTTGTTGGTGTGAGATTTTGGCTTTGCTCGTGGCACTGAAGTATTTAGGCAACGTCTTATGATCCTTGACAGTTGCTAGGTAGCATCACATGCAGGCCAAACGGTGGCACGTGAAAATCTCACTTCGACTTCGACTCCTTCGTCGACTTTCTGCAAGTGATGTCGCCAGAAAGGCGCTGCTCATGTTGAGAAAAAAAAAGAGAAATTCCGTACGCCATCTATGCAGAAGTGGTATATATATGCAACGAAAATGACAAACGCAAAGAGAACGACTCACAGAAGCTCAATCCTCAACCCTCATGCGGCCTCTCCTCAGCCTTCGCATCTCGCAGCCTCGCAAGCTTCTCATGGCGAATACACCACAGGCTCCACGCCACACCAACGACACTGCTGATAAGCGTCAGGTAGTATGCATTCGCATAGCACTCCCTTCCCTCGCCGCAAACAAGCTCGCCTTTGCCGCCATTTTCTCCCCCATCTCCACCGCTGGAGTACGAGTGCTTGTCCAGGATGCTGCCGTAAACGAGGTTGAAGACGTTTCCAGAAATGACCGGAGCGAGAGTCATCGCGCCCCAGTTGATTCCCATGCCAGATGGGCCGAAAGCGTCTGCGACAAGAGCAGGGTAGACACCGAAGAGAGCACCATACGCCAGACCTGTGAGGCCGGAGAGGAGGAAGAGCTCATTTGGGTCTTGAAGGGTGAGACCGACGACTTGTGCGGCTGTGAAAATGCATGCGGAGCTCACGAGAGTCCAGAAGCGGGAGGCATGGTGGTGTATGAGCCAGTCAGAGCCAATGCCAGAGGTCAGGCGGCCAATGAAGGAACAGAAGGAGATGATTCCGACGTGCATCAGTTGGCGCTTTTGGACAAAGTCGCGAGAGATGGAGTCGTCGTAGTGGTACCAAAGAGCCTTGGCGACGTTTCCAATGTTGTTGATGGACATTAGGCCGACGCCACAGAGGAGGCCGAGCATGATGAAAAGTTGCCAGAATTTGGGTGTCTTAGTAAGTGCGAAGCCGGTGATGTCTGGACTGTGGTGGTGAGAGACGCGATCTCTGCGGTCATTGATATCGCCCGGGATTGAAGTGGTAGGCGATGAGACGAGTGAAGATGCTTCGTTGGCGTTTTCTGCTGTCACGTTAGAGGCATATTCAATTCGAGTCAACAAAGTGGTCTTACCATCATCGTCTTTCCCACTGTGATTGCTATTACGCCTCCTGCTACCGCTCCTTGTCCGCATCAACGGGTTGCTGTCGGTCCTCTTGTAGCCTGGTCGCTCGTCCGCAGGCACAGCCTCGTAAGGCGAACTCGCAGGGATGATCCTCAGGAACAGCATGCCCGTAAACACCATGCAGAATGTGCCAACACTCAGGAGCAACAACAGGCCAGCCGTGTCGTCAGGAAAGGCAATACCAGAGACAAAAGTGAACAAGAAAGCGCTCAAGCCAAATCCGCTCAACGGAAAAGCCGTGGCCGTTCCTCGATGGCGCGGCCAGTTGGTAGCACATGTCTTGATCGAAGCGCTGAACGCACTGCAGCTCCCAACGCCGGTCAGGAAGCCAAAGAAGCACAGCAGGCCGATCGAGTATCCTTGTCCACTAGCCTCGTATGCGCGGTGCAGAGGGAAGTATCCACAAGCGAGGCAAATACACCCAAGCAATACACCCCATCTCGGACCTCTCGAGTCTATCAGAAGGCCCGCTGGGATGCCCATTGCGTACATTCCAAGGTTTCCAGCATTTCCGATTATGTTCATCTCAGTCGCCGACAGATTGAGGCGCTCGGCGAAAGAGGGCGCCCATGCCGAGAAGCCATAGTTCGTGCCGCAAGCGAGGGCTATCAGGGTACCGGCTACGACTGATAAGATTCGGGCATTGCGGTGCGGTTCTTCAGGAGTTTGGAGCGTCATGATGCGAGTACTCCTCAAAGGTACAGGTGTTGTAGGTGAGGATGGGCGCAGGTTAGGTCATCGAGTGTCAAGTGTCGAGAAAGGTACTGTAAGGAGTCGAAGTTGAGTGAGGCGGTGTCCAAGCAATGTTTGTACAATGACAGCGCAGTCCAAGGACGATCAGCAAGCACAGTGAATAGAAGTCAGAGAGAGTGCAAAGGAGCGACAAAGGTCAATTGACAGTATGAGAGCGTTGAGGGTACATGTACAGTAGTACGTGATGATGATTGCGCGAGAGAGTTGGCCGGGCAAAGATAGGCCGACGACGACTTATCTCGGACTTCGGCAAAGTGGAAACGGCTGATAACATGCATCTTCTCAAAATTCATGTAACTACCTATTGATTGCATCTCTTACTTTATGCGAACAAACATATTCCCCCTCGCGATCTGTGGTAACGACAAGCCTACTGTACTGTGCACCACTCAGGATGATCTCTTGTTGTCTTCTCGACACCAATTCCAACATCTTCAATTACGTGTGTGCCACGACCGTCAACGAAAGACGCGTACCATGCATACGAAATCATCGAAGAACAGTCCCAAGATACGTGGAAGCTGTAAGACGCGTCTTGACTTGCGAGTCTCTGCAAATAATAATGGCACCAGACATTGCTCTTACTTGCTAGACCTTTCACTTCACTTACGTGCACTGCCGACATCGGTATCCGCCATCGGCGACAGAGGCGGGGTTCGAGAGAGATGGTGGGGATGTGTTTAGGTAGTCGGCTCTTGCTACGGCCAGCATCGGCTATTTCACCAACGTACCCGTATACCATACGACATGAGGAAGGTACGGTAGATCTGACATTGTAAAGGGACAGGTAGGCTCTACTCACACCTCCAACTTACCCTTCCTCTACAACATTCCTGTCTTTCACCCCCCAAAGCCGCAACAGTCTTGAATTCACTTGCAGGCCAGAGGGGAACAATCCGACAACATGGCTACCAACGATGGAGCCAAGTCAGCGCCTAGGTGTGTATGCCTTACCTGAGTTCAAGCGGACTCACTCTTACAATTGATCAAGCATATACACGGCATCCTTCGCCTTCTTCGAGGCACTATGGGAAGCTGGTGTAGCCCATGTCTTTGTCAACTTAGGCTCCGACCACCCTTCCATCATCGAAGCCATTGTCAAAGGCCAAAAAGAGAAAGCCGGCCAATTCCCTCGCATCATTACCTGTCCAAACGAAATGGTCGCTCTCTCCATGGCTGACGGATACGCTCGTCTATCCGGCAAACCACAGTGCGTGATCGTCCACGTCGACGTCGGCACTCAGGGCTTGGGGGCTGCTGTCCATAACGCATCTTGCGGTCGGGCTCCAGTCCTCATCTTTGCCGGGCTCAGCCCATACACAATCGAAGGAGAGTATAGAGGCAGCAGGACGGAGTACATCCACTGGATTCAGGATGTTCCGGATCAGAAACAGATCATCAGTCAATACTGTCGGTACACTGGAGAAATCAAGAGGGGAAGGAACGTGAAGCAGCTGGTCAACCGAGCACTCAGCTTTGCCATGAGCGAGCCCAGAGGTCCAGTATACTTGGCGGGTGCCAGAGAAGCCATGGAGGAAGAAATCGATCCATACCAGCTTGACCAGGAACACTGGAACCCGATTGAGCTTGGCGGTCTGAGCAAAAAGCAAGTCGAGTTTGTCGCAGACCTACTCGTGCAAGCAAAAGAACCTCTAGTCGTCACAGGATACAGCGGGAGGAACCACGCAGCAGTCGACGCCCTGGTCGAACTCGCCAGCACCGTCAAAGGCCTCCGCGTCCTCGACACTGGCGGATCCGACATGTGCTTCCCAGCCGACCACCCAGCCTGGCTCGGCCTCCGCTACGGCATCGACGACTCGATCAAAACCGCCGACTTCATCCTCTGCCTCGATGTCGACGTTCCCTGGATCAATACCCAATGCAAACCTAGCAAGACCGCCAAAATCGTCCACATTGACGTCGATCCCCTCAAGCAGCAAATGCCAGTCTTCTACATCGACGCCATCGCCCGCTACAAAGCCGACGCCGAAACCTCACTCTCCCAACTCACCGAACACATCAAAGCCACCAAAGCCGACACAATCTCCTCCCAAGCCTTCACCGACCGCTACGCCGCTCTGGAGAAAAGCCACGCTTCTCGCCTTGAAACTATCGCCTCCCAAGCAAAAGCCGCCGAAGACGGAACCTACGCCACATCCTACCTCATGGCCCAAGTCCGCAAAGCAGTGCCGAAAGACACTCTCTGGGCCGTCGAAGCCGTGACGCAAACCGCCTTCGTCGCCGACCAAGTCCAAGCCACCATCCCTGGGTCATGGATCAACTGCGGTGGCGGCGGCCTAGGGTGGTCCGGCGGCGGCGCACTAGGAATCAAACTTGCCAGCGACGTGGCAGCCGGCGGTACGAATCGCGGCAAATTTGTAGCGCAAATAGTGGGAGACGGCACTTTTCTTTTCAGTGTGCCCGGGAGCGTGTATTGGATTGCGCAGCGGTATAATATACCCATTCTGACCATCGTATTGAACAACAAAGGTGTGTTCTCCACCCCCCCCCCCTTTGAGATTGCTTTCCCCTGCTCAAATGGCAACAAATCTCACGAAAATACTAACGCTCGATACCATGAAGGCTGGAACGCCCCCCGCCGCTCCCTCCTGCTCGTGCACCCGGATGGCGAGGGCTCGCGCGCCACCAACGAGGAGATGAACATCAGTTTCTCGCCAACCCCTGATTATAGCGGTATAGCGGCAGCGGCAAGTGGCCACAAGTGCTGGGCCGGAGTGGCTTCGACTGCGGACGAGTTGGCGAAGCTACTGCCTGAAGCTGTCAAGGCTGTGCAGGGCGGGCAGTGTGCGGTGTTGGAGGCGCAGCTCGAGGGTCCACAGGGGAAGTTTGGGGGTGGTAAGGCTGTTACTGTTGGGTAGGGCGAAGTAGTTGCAGTAGGTACTCCCTTTTTTTTTTCTCTAATGATGGCACGGTGTAGAAGATTGAAATAACGATTGATGAGATGGCATTTTCATTTTCAACTTTTAGCTCATCGATATTGAAGCGAAAAGGTCTCTAAAGCAATGGGAACCCCTTTTTCCGTCAGATATGTAGGTATACATTTACACAAAACCCCCACTCTTGACCACCTCCCAACCAACACCACCACCGTAGGAAACCATTGACCCATAACAAACGCCTCAGCCTAAAACAAAAGGCCCCCCAAATCATGAAATCAATTTCATAGCTCAAACGTATCGCAAGCCCCCAAATCCCGCGAGCTGAACCCCAAACACACCTCAAACTTGCCCCCGGGAAGCACCCAGTTCTGCGCCTCGACATCCCAGTAGCTCAGATCCCGCCTCGTGACCTCCATGTCCACCACAGCCTGCTCGCCGTCCTTCAGATGCACTTTCTCGAATGCCCGCAGGACTCGCACGGGCATGTCGATGGGAGTCCCCGAAGCCGGGGATTTGACGTCTTGGGGCAAGGACATATATAACTGCACGACTGCGCTGCCGGGGATTTTGCCTGTGTTGGAGAGTGTGGCTTGCAGTTTGAGGGCGGGCGTGTATAGGTCTGGGTTCCCGCCTTGCGCTCCTCCAGCAGGGGAGAGGGGGTGTGGTGTGTCGTTTTTGTTGTAGCCTTTGGGGTAAGGGTAGGCACCCTTTTTGATGTCCGAGACGGAGTCGATGTAGGGGTAAATGTACTTCTTTAGCTTTCGCAGACCTTTAGGCCAGAGGGCGTCGGCTGGGTTTGGGGTTTTGGTTTGCAGGGTTGGGGGTTCGAGGCCTTTGAGGCGTGGGGCGGGGATGGAGTTTGCGGGGAGTTCTTGTGGGTCGATGAACATTGAGGAGAGGGTGAAGGTTGTGTAGGAGAGGCCGTGGCCGAACTCGTAGCGGGGGGAAATGTCTTGCTTGTCGAAGTGGCGGTAGTCGATGTAGAGGCCTTCTTTGAAGTCTTGCTGGGGGACGACGCCGTTGGGGTAGTACAAAATTCCTGAGTCGGGGCCGTAGTCTTCTTCAGCTTTGGCGATGGTGTACGGTAGGTGGCCGGATGGGTTTATGTCGCCGAAGAGGATGTCGGCTAGGGCGTTGCCGCTTTCTTGTCCTGGGAGGTGTGCGATGAGGACACTCTTGACGCCGGGCATGTCGATCCATTTCTCCAGGATGGCAGGGCCGACGGTGTGCATGATGACTATAGTGGAGGCAGCATCTCCATTGCTATCTTCGCCGCCACAATTCGCGGCGACCTTTTGTACTAGAGCGTCGCCGCCTTTCTGCGCGTACAAGTCGTTTCTGTCGCCTTTGACGCTGTCCCAGCTCAAGAAGCCTTCGCCCGCATCGGAGTTGATAAAAACGATGCACAGGTCTTGTTCGCTGGCAATGGTCTTGGTCTTAGAGTCGTGGTTACTGCTTACCTCGGCCAGGTCTATAGTGTCCGAGTCAAAGTTCTCGCGCAGCGCATCAATTGGTTTCACCAGGTAAGGTAGTTCCACGGCACCCGATCCCCATCCCATGGCCAATGTACCCGAATTGCAGCCTCTATCTGCGCACGAATTGTCACCCTTTGGGTTGGCAAACGCATCTTCGCCAAAGACGCCGATCTTGAACTTTTTGTTGGTCTTCTTCGACGCATTGTCTGCACCATTGCGATGGATTGGAAGGGTTTGACCTTCGTTCTTGACCATCACGATCCCCTCTCGAGCAACCTTGCGAGCGAGAGCGTCGTGGTCGCCTCCCTCCTTGGTGTTCCGGACCGGTACAAACTTGTTAACAACGTCTTTCTCGTCTGAGTTCGGAGAGCCAGGATGGAGCTGGCCAGTCTTTTCGTCAGTCCAGCTGCTGAAGTTCGGCCCTCCACCGTTAGTAGCGTTAGGCCAGACTTTCTCATCGTCTTGGCCCAATTGATACCACGCTGCCACAACACGCAGTACCATGTCGTCCATGCGCTCCATTGGGACACTCGAGTT
>Ga0265797_10011365_pt1 | contig 11159 bp, 9 predicted proteins | sample P2T30metagenome_FD_192433 | JGI IMG/M metagenome (GOLD analysis project Ga0265797, IMG submission 192433) | Plant litter microbial communities from East Loma Ridge, Irvine, California - P2 T30 | ecosystem: Environmental > Terrestrial > Plant litter > Unclassified | place: USA: California... | reverse complement strand
TCAAATGGCAGCGAGATGGCCATGACGTTGTGCTTCTCCGCATGGTGGTAGCGGAACTCGAACACGCCCTGCGTCCACCACAGCTTGTCGCCCGAGAACTCCATCTCGCCGGACATGAAGTCGCGCGGCTCGCCGTCCTTGCGCTCGGCGGCCGAGACTTGGGTGTCGGCGACGAGGATGCCTTGGTCTGCATCGGCGAAGTCGATTTCGCCCGGGTTCGTGGCTACCCATCTGCCCTGGGCTGTTACCTTGGTCACTTCTCGCGAGGCATTGTCGGCCACCATGTACAAGCCGACCCAATCCTTCTTGCTGTGGTTCAGTGGCGCTGTCCACTTGACTTTGATCGGTGCTCCGTACTCCACGACAAGACGCTTAAAGCTGTCGGTCCGACGAAGTGGCTTTTCACCAGCCTCTCCTTCGCGGCCACTCAGTGGCGGGCTTAGAGTGTGTACGGCTGGAGCACTAGTGTCGACCTCGAGCGAGTAGTCCCTGATGTTGAAGCCTGCGAGATCCGGCGCGAGTTTGGTAATGCTAATGCGAGCAGGGTAGTTCGTGAACAGCGTCTTCGAGTCTTGGACGAAGCTGCTGAAGCCCGCTGCCAACTTTGGGCGCGCCGCATCGAGGAAGGTCTCGACAAAGTCCAAAGTCTCGTCAAGAACTTTGTCGACACTTCCAGACCACTTCTGCAAAGGCGGCGGCAGAGAGCGCTGGATGTTCTTGGAAACGCCAGAAGTTTCGCGAAGACTTTGGCGGTAGAGCTTCTCCATGTGTGGCCGCTCGATAAATTGAATGAACAAGAGCGTGAGAGCGTGGCTCAAAAGAGCCAGAAAGAAGATCGCCTTGCTCCAGGTCAGGATGGCCGCACCCCACACTCCAGCGAGGCCAATGGTGCGTTCGGGGTTGTTCAAGAAGCGGTAGATGCCATCGTAGGTGAGTTTCTGAGGTCCATCGTAGAAGAAGTCGCCAAAAAACCAGCCGAATTCGCCCAGCGACTCGTAGATGCTCGTAGCGGTCCAGATTTGCAGTGCGATCAGAGCGATTCCAATGACGTGGCGTAAGATGGTCATGCCGTACGTCCAGTCGGCCGGCAGAGAGTACATCTTCCAGGTGGCGCAGATGAAGCTGGTGTAGCACATTATCATGCTGAGATGGTAGATGCCTTTCCATTGGTGCCAAGCTTCGTCAACGCCCTCGCCGTACTTGACAAAGTGTCGAGTCCATCGCTTCTTGTTGGACTGTCGGTCGAGGAGGACGCCGAGGCCGATGGAGTACCAGAGGCGCCAGGCGAAAGCGCCGAGGAGGAAAAAGGCCTGCCATGTGAGGTTCGAAGGGGTGAGGAAAGCAACGCTGTACATGTAAAGTTGCAACAAGATAACAGACGTGTCTGTGACGCGGAAAAGATCAACATTTTGGAACCCGAGCAGGTTGTGCATCTTGGAGGGTCCGGCGCTAGTGGGCAGAGAGGCGGGCTCGTTGACGTTACCTACGCTCAAGAGTCGCGATTGATACTGCGGGCGCTCACTTGTTGCATTCGGTCCGGGCAGCTGGTCAACGTTGGCGCGTTTGGGTGGTGGCGGCGGTGCATTGTAGGTCTTTTCAATGTGCGGGTTCTCGACAAAGGTAAGGAAGATCAATTGCGCGGCGTGTGCCACGATTGAGATGAACAGCACTTTATAGCTGGCTGCCATCAAGGAGATTCCATAGTATCCGGCATAGCCGACTGAATACATCGGGTGAGGAGCGAGCTCGAACACACCGTCGAAGGTCAGCTCCTGATCGATGAGATAGAAGAAGTCGCCCCAGTACCACGCGAAGTCTTTTACCACGCGGTGGGCGTCCAGCTTGACCCAAAGGTTGAACAAGACAAGGGCAATACCGCAGACCCATCGAGCGGCGGTCATCAGGAGATTCTCACCCACTGGGCGACCACCGCTGGCAATCGCGAAGAGGCAGTACGAGACGAAGTCGCACATCAGAATCAAATCTACGACGCGACGGAACAGCAACCAGGTGTTGTATTCCAGCGGAGCCTCCTCGAACTTGTAGTCCTTAGGAATCTTGGCCTCGAGCTCCTGCTTGAGGAATTTGTACAGGAAGGGACGGGAGTTTTTGCCGGAGTCGGGATGCTCGAAAATCCCAGAGCGTTTCGCCCATTTGGTAAGGCGCTTATGGTGGGATTGACTTTGGAGGAGCCAGCCGATGCCGCCGTTGTAGCACGCGCGCCAGAAGAGGAAAATCACGGCAAAGACGGGCACGCGGAGTCGCTCGGGCAGGAAGTACAAGAGGCCGCATAGGTAGGCTAACACGGTAACAATGGCGATGTCGGAGCCGTTTTTTGGTTGCGTTGGGTCGAAGAGCTGGGAGACCATGTCTTCCGTGTGAGGCACGGTGAAGACTATCATCACGGCATCAGCAATGTTAGTTTGGATTTGGAGGAGGGAGAGTGTGGGACTGGCGAGGAGCGAGCTCGGTTTGGAGGCGTTTTACGCTTCTTCCTTGTTACTGTATAAATGCTACCTCGTGCATTCGAGTCGAGTCTCTCGTTCCATCTCCGAGGGAGGGTATCGGTCTTGTACGCACCTGTGCCATCCGGTGTCCTGCCAAACGTCTTTTTGTCTTTCTCATCTTTATGTTCGCCAGACTCTTTCTCGTTAAGCGTCTTGACAGCATCCGAAGCTGTTTGCGTATTCTCGGTCTTGACGGGAGCATCAGCTTGCTGGTGCAGTCTTTCTCGCAGCCCGTCCATATTGACGCCGAGGCCGTCATTTGCAGACGACATGCTTGTTGAAGTCGTCGATCGGCAGCTTCGTGTATGAGAGGTAGTAAACAATTGGGTTGTTAAGTACGCCAACAAGTTATGAAGGTAATGGAGAAGAACGGAGAGGTAGAGCAGATGTCGAGCTCTACAAGGTATCGAGGTGGAGGTTAAAGCCAGATATACCGCAAGAGCACAATCGGGTGAGTGCAGTGCGTTGATAATTTAGTGGGAGGGGGCGGGGCAAGGACAGGACAGCCTGAGCGTGAAGTCGCAGCTAGCCGCCTTCACATTTACCGAGTTGGAGCTGATTTAATGCTTGGTATTGGTGACTTCAGTAACGAGTGGGCCTTCACGCTCGCAGGTACATAGACAATGAAGTGAACTTGGCGGGCCGGCCGCTGGTCCGCAACGGCTATGTGGTGTGGTGTGTGTGGAACCTAACCTTAGTACTCGCCATTAACACTGCTAGCCTCCCTGTCGCCGTGGAGGGGGAAACCGCGTGGACATGGCCTTTCAGATGCCTAATTTGAATGGATATTTGATATCGTCTTATACAGATATGCCGCATGCTAATTCTAACAAGTCAACCCTCCTGTAGTGCCTTTGAGGCTTTTGTTTTGTCTATCCGCCGTCCTGCCCATCAGACTTTTCAACACCGTGCACCATACTATGGAAATGCCTGCCACCACCTGCACGGTCACATCACCTGCCCAAAGAGGCGTGCTTGTGGGACCACGCCCTCAAGATCGGGTCCCACCCGCGGTCAACGTCACCTCACTCCGCGTGTGTATCGATGTTCCTGCATCTCCAGATCGACCGACCGGTTACAGTATACCCTCTAGGCCTCACACACTGTGCGAGCGCCTGGCGTCATCTGCCGCCGCACAAGTAGAAGCCGGCGACGACGAGATCTTCGGCCTCTCCTCGTCGTCCTCCCTCTTCTTCCCACAAACCACCGACCGCGAAATCTTGACGAAGAAAATACAAACGACCAACCCACACCCGGCCGACGCCGCACCGTAGATGAAAGCCGCGCGGAAACCCCAGACGGTAGAGTCGGCTTCATTGTCGATCGTGTTGTTCAAGACATGGCGCGCAACCGCCTCTTTGACAATCAGTGAAATCGGCAGGGAAAATGACATGGCCAAATTGACCAAGATCGAAGACACCGCGCCCGCGACTCCTTGGAATTTCAGCGGCTGCGAAGAAGACAGGAAGATCGCGGCAATGGTGAAGGTCAAGTCGATTCCCAGCGTGCCACAGATCATGGAAGGCAACACTTCCGACCAGTAAGTCAATGGGATAGGTCCGACTGCAAATACGAGCGGTGCCCCGATCCAGGCCAAGCCGGAGAGGATGAGTAGCAGCTTGATGGGCACGATGTGAAGCAATGAGCTACCGATGACGCAGAATATCATTCCGCCTACGGCCATTGGGGTGTACCAGAGTGACAACATGATGCCCTTGATGCTGTCCGGGTTGTGTGTCACCGAGGGAGAGACGAAGCTGTAATTTCAGTCAGTGGGTTGTGGGTCTAAAGTTCACTCGGCGACCGCTTACTATTCGGCAGAGTTGTAGAGCCACACTCCGAAGGATCCATAAAAGAAGAGACACGCGATCGAAAACGCCTTTACACCTTGCGGCTTGAAGAATTCGAAGGGCAACAGAGGGCAGCTTGCATACCAACCTTCTACCCAGAATGCAATGGCGAGACACGCAGTGCCGCTCGACAAAGGAGCGTAGACGACTCGGAAGGTGAAGCCATTGCGTGTCAGGTCGTCCGCGTTGGCATACGGTTGGACCGACAGCGCGTACGTGACCAGGATCAGGCCGCTCGTGATCAGAAACGCTCCAAGCCAGTCCATCTTCAAGTTGAGGCGCTTCCTGTCGGTCTTGTCATGAGGAACAGACAGATACGCCGTGACCGTCGTGATAAAGGCCAAAGCAGACGCAATCCAGAAGTACCACCTGGACTTATCCGCCGGCAGAGCTCCGCCCGCAAGGAACCCAGCGAAGAAGCCGAGCGGCGCACACGCACCGTACAGACCCAAAACGACGTTCCGTCGAGGACCTTCGGGATAGATGCTGCCCACCATGGAGAAGGTAGAGGGCGTGAAAGCTGCAATGGCCAGCCCTTGCATGGCTCTGGACACGTTGAGCAACAGATTGGAGCTGACGAAGCCGGGGATCAAAGTCCAAATCGTGAGCCAGATAAGGCCGAACATGAACGCGCCATAACCGCCGTACATGTCAGAGACCCGAGCGAAGATCAGGAGGAAAGCACTGAGGATCAGTGACAGTAGAGCGGCAGGCCAGAAGAGACCGGTCATTCCCGCACCCTCTCTAGAAGACACTTCGAACAGGTTGGGGAGTACGATTGCGAATCCGGAGATCAGATACTCGGCCAGGAGCTGTGTCATCGCAATGGTGAAGCAGAAGCCCACCTCTGCTGCGAAGTGACGGAACTTGTTTTGCTGGATCGGCGACTCTGGCATGGCCTCCAGCTCTCTCTCAACTGCGGCCGGAGACTTTTCTGTGGTCATTTGCGGGGGTCCCCGGACATCTAGTGGTGCGGGTCCTGTAGGCATCGGCTTATGGTCCTCATTGTTTGGGTCCGGAAGTTGTGGAACGGATACAAACGACTCCCTTTTCCACAATTCCTTGTCCTCTCGGTAGCTCATGAACTGATCGAGACTGGACAGTCGCTTGATTGTGAGACTGGGTGGGCGAGACGAAGACGTTTGTTTCAATTTCGGTGTTTGCGGAGCGCTCCGAGAAAGCGCTGGAAGACGCCACGGATCGTTTGATTGCGTAGAGACCAGGGTTTTTGGGGTCGTCAAATCGTCATATTCGTTGCTGTTGTTGGAATGCCGCCCTGGAGCTGGCGACTTGGAAGGTGGAAGACTCTTAGGCCTGACACTACCTGCCACCTGCAAATGATCGCTCGCGGAGTGACCGAGAGTATCAGACGGCAGAGAAGGTACCTCAGGACCATTGTCTGAAGGTCTGATCTGATGCCGCAGCGACGAGTGTCGAAGCAGTTGTCTTCTCGGAAACGCCGTCACCATCGCCTGTGGTGGAGGTAGCTGCGGGCTTGCTTCGGTGTGTGCGACGTTTGGCGTTTCGTGCAATGTTGCTAGAGACGAGCGACGCGAGACACAGGACGGTTCCCTCAGAGAAGCAGTCTGACTTAGACATCCCTCTGATGGCGACTGTGTGAGAGAGCTCAATTCGCGCTCGCTATTGAGTGATGGCGACCTGGCGATAAGATCACGTGGACTCTGCTGAGCTTGGGAGACGACTAGCTTGCCAACCCTTCGCTCACAATTGAGCGAGGACGATCTGGACACAACAGGTCGCTCAATCTCGGGGGTCGAGGGTGGTGCACCATCGTTTGCTGGTGGGCGGTCTTCATTTGCTTCCCTCTGGGACCTTTGGATTGTATGTTGCTGAGCAAGCGCGGACCGAAGAGACGCTACAGCAGCACGCTTGACTTCTTGACTGGACTCCTGGCTTGATAGGTTGGTTTCTTGAAGGCCCGAGTGTGATTCTTTTCCACGTGAAGAGGAAAGAGGCTGAGACTTGTGATCAAAGTCACTGTCGTTCGTGAGGCCACTCATATTGAGTTGGTTGACTCTTGTCCAAAGCTTTCTTCAGGTGACGATTGATCCGGAGGGCAGTGCGACCAGGAGATGTTTGCGTGTAACGATCGAAAAAGGCTGCCTGGCAGCTTATATCGAAGAATCTTTTCAGGACAGAGGGTCTGTGATCATGACAAGGATTGTCTTCTTTCAGGGCAGTGAGGTGGAGAAAAAGGATTCTCATGAGGCGATGCTCGTCATATGTCCCACCTTGGCGGCATGCGAGTCTAGTAAATTCTGGCAAGTCTGGCTGCGTTCGTTCTTGGTGGCGGTTAGAAATTTGCAGGGTTTCGTATGCGGTTAAAGAGCAAACGATGATGGTCGTCGCACAGAGGTGGAGAGCAACGGCTGTCAACACCAAAGCCTGCAGGAGGCGCAGGGCGGTGGGATGTATTGTGAACAAGGGCGGAGTGGAGACTTGCAGTGAAGAAAAGCGAGGGCTCATATGAGACACAAGTGAGGTTTTACATGTAGGTCAATACCTTAGGTAATCACGTGTTGCGAAGTCTAAGTTGGACTGGCAGGCCGCGTCTTTCCAGCCCTGTCGTGAGGCAAGGTAAGGTAGCTGCCGACTGACTTCACAGCCTCCAACGTGACTTCCTTGGGAATGTAACATGCTCACTACTCAGGCAGCCCGATTTGACTCTTCAGTGTAGCCATTGGTTACGCAGCAGAGCACGCATGGACACATCAGCTAGCCACCCGTGCTTGAAGCTCTCCAAAGGTAAGCTCCGGCTCGCTAACAAAAAGTGTTGTGACGCCACCACCACATTACTTACTTTCGGCGCTCCCAAGAAGCACTTCGCCATGGCCAGGCGCAGCTGCAGTGCGCTGCCAGCAATGAAAGTGTTTCGAAGCAGCCCAACAAACCAGACGTTGCATCCTGCCAGGTCCAAGACCGGTACGCGGAAGGCGGCCAGATGGTTCAGCGCAGCGGTCTGCTGCCGGTCGCGAAGATGTGATGTATCTGTGCATAAGCGATGAGGCCCGACCAGGCCAATGGATCTGAACGGGACAGATGACAGGTCGGCAAACAAACCCATCCCCCAGAGCAGCCTGACAAAGGCCCCGGTCTTGATGGGCTGCAAGGAAGCGCGGCGTCCAAGACATATAGACGACGTATGCGTCGCGCGGCAGCGACGAGCCGGATCGGAGAATAGCGCCTGGCACTTCGTCAACAATGTGTGCTCCCGTATCGTCCGCCCGCTGTCGTGCACGTCGTTGAAGGAGAAAGATGCACGCCAGCATAGTGACCGCGGCCGAGGGAGCTAACGCTGCTCTCCAGCTCCCCGTACGCCCACCAGCGGCTGAAGGCCCGCATCAGCACCACGTTGTGCAACGCCACTGCAGCGGTTCGCGCTGCCGAGATGCAACTCTGTTCTGATGAAGATGGACGAGCCTGGTGGTCGGTATCAAGCTGCCACTAAGGCCTGTCTGGGACACTGCCACTGCCACTGCCAAACACATAGCAAAGGGATAGGGATTCCCGCATTGCGGCTCTGCCTACGGCGACTGCTCGCGAGCGAAGATGTCCGAGGGATAATTTACCAACTGACCGATACAAAACTATACATTACGGGTTTGCTAGCTGACCTATCGACAGACAATCGGTACCAGAAGAGAAACATTCTTTCCCACTGGGTCTTAGTCATACTCCTCCTTGCTGCCGCTTGTCGCCAACGCCGCCCTCGAAGCGGGCGGCGGTACAGAACATACTCGTGATTTGTTTGCCATCATGCGACCCTCGATCACTTGAATTGCATTCTCCGAATACCGGCGCCTGTGAGGGCTCTCGACGATCTCTGCGCCAAGTTTGGCTGGCGAAGACGGTGTGACAAGCTCAGGTAGCAAGTCTTGGTCGGACAGGGAAGACCTTTGACTTTGCACGGACTGCTGAAATGAAGTCGCAATTGAGTCTTGCTGGGTTTCTTCAACGCCCTCGAGATTGTTCAAGACGCTTCGCCTTGCAGACTCATAATACCCAGAATCTGGAGATCCAGACCGTTCCAACAAGTTTCTTTCTCTTAGCATCGATAAATCCCAGTACTGGATCGCTGAAGAATTCCCCCAAACAGTTCTCTCTTCAAAAGGACCGGCGGTGCAGGGTGTCGGAGGCACGGGATCAGTCGGCGCGAACGAGTTGGCTGTTGGTGACAGCGGCGAAACCCATGGCTCTGGAGAGCCTGGGAGGAGGTACAGGCTGTACGATGCAATGAGGTTGTTGGACTGGCGGAGGTGCTCATGGAGAAGTGCATGGTGAGCCTCTGCCTCTCTCACGACTGTTTTAGTGCTGGCACGGTCCCATTGGAGTTTCTTCTTGTCTTTGCATGTGAGGCCCCGGTCTCTCCGCTCCGATAATCCTCTCTCCGCCTTCTCAAGCTTCTTGTATAGTTTGCTCAGTTTGCCGTGGGACTTTGCTAGCTCGGACGTGTAGAGCCGGTGCTGATAGTGCAACATGGACAGCATGTCAGTCTGCACTCCAAAGAAAGCCATGGTACTCGCAAGTTGACGGAACAGATGAGCGCAAGAGGCCAGCTCCGATGCTCGGCAGAATCTGGTGTCGGTCTAATAAGTCGATACGAAATGCTGCTGAGCTTGCGGTTCCGGTCTGCTTTTGAGGAAGTGCCTCTTGCGCTTGTGGTGAGGTTGGCGAGTGTAAGATTAAGTGGTGCCAATCCGGCAGTTTCTATGTCCCTATATCTGGTGACTTCGACGGTTCTTTGATCTTCCTGTTTGCCGAGATTGCTATTACTGGGCTACTGCAAGCGGACAAAGAAGATTCTCTCGTTGCCACGATTAGGCGGCCTACTCTACATGATTGTATGCGCACGATGAGTGTGCATATCCGCTCCTTTGCACCAAGACTGTTACTGGCCTCAATGTTAGCTCCACCAATCATCTCAGGAAACAAATGCTTGCAGCGAGACTATACAGTGTCAGACCAGCCTGCGGAGCATGTGTTCACGAAACCTCGGATGGACAAAGGAAAGCGACTCGAGAGATTCCGGCCACACGGTACAGGCAACAAAGCCACCCGAGGGATCCCGCGATACACGTGTAGTGTGAAATGTAGGCGATCGTCTCTCAGTAAGTCTCGTTTCAACGTCTGCTGACTTGCGAAGTCGCTGACTGTCGGTCACCAGACTGTCCGCAATGTCTTGAGCTGCTTTGAAAGGGGGAAGCTTCGATTTCAATATGGACAGGACATCTTGAGGCACAACATTCCCGGATGTCACCAGATCGATGTCGTGGACGCTATTCTGCAGCTCCGCAAACCACGTTGCACTGATGTTGAAGCGGTTCCTTTGACGGGTAAGTCCATAATTCTCACATGCTGGACTCGCTGACGGCAACGCTACTGCTCTCTTTGTAGCCTTGAAGACGAGGCTGTTCTCGCAGACGAGACGCAATTGAGTCCGCGAGCACGTCGGCTCCTGTCATGTACGCGCCCGCTTTCGCGATGACACCGCAGGGTTGGGGCATAGCCTACGTTTCTGCACCGCGGGCATGTGATGATCTTGAATGCAAGCGAAGAGAGGATGAAATTTGTAAGGGCATGACCATGGAGGAGAAACGAAGCCTGGGGTGCGCGCGACGTGGGCGCGAGTCATGTTGCTGACCTCATCGTGGCGGGCGCTCCGTTCTCGCTCGACCCTTGAACGATTGCTCGGTAAGCATGTAAGAGATAAGGCTGAAAAGACACAACCAACCTACCTGCCTTCGACTTGGCCTGCCACCTCATTTAGCTCCCACAAAACTATACTGCAGAACACTCGCCATGGCACCCTCTCTGGAAGAACCGATCCAGCCCGTAGACGACGCTCTCGACTCACACCTGAAGAAAGCGCCCGCTCTTGTCGCACCAGAACCAGAACACTGCCCAGGACCCGAATCGCAGAGCGCAGGAAAGGGAGATGCATGCGCAGGCTGCCCAAACCAAGCGATATGTGCGTCGGCACCAAAAGGTCCGGATCCTGATATCCCCGTTATCACGCAGCGTCTGGCCGGTGTCAAGCACAAGATTCTCGTTCTCAGTGGAAAGGGAGGAGTCGGCAAGAGTACATTCACGACCATGTTAGCACACGCTTTTGCGAGCAATGCGGACAATATGGTGGGTATCATGGACACAGATATCTGCGGGCCAAGCATACCTAAGATGATGGGAGTCGAGGCCGAAACGATTCACGTTACCAACACTGGATGGGAGCCTGTTTGGGTGAGCGATAACCTGGGAGTGATGAGCGTTCAGTTCATGCTGCCGAATCGTGACGATGCTGTCATCTGGCGTGGACCCAAGAAGAATGGACTGATCAAGCAGTTCCTGAAGGACGTCGAATGGGGCGAAATGGACTACCTGGTTGTGGACACGCCTCCTGGTACTTCGGACGAGCATCTATCTGTGACTAGCTTCCTGAAAGAGTCAGGTATCGATGGAGCCGTTCTGGTGACTACGCCTCAGGAAGTCAGCTTGTTGGACGTACGAAAGGAGATCGACTTCTGCAGAAAAGCCGGCATCAACATCCTTGGCCTCGTTGAAAACATGTCTGGATTCGTTTGCCCGAACTGCACGCATCAATCAGAGATCTTCAGAGCCACGACTGGTGGTGGCCGGAAATTAGCCAAAGACACGGGTATTCCGTTCCTTGGTGCTGTGCCCTTGGATCCCAGGATTGGTATGAGCTGCGACTTTGGAGAGAGCTTCTTTGACAACTTTGCCGACTCGCCAGCATGTCAGGCGTTGAAGGAGGTTGTGAGAAACA
>Ga0265797_10011364_pt1 | contig 11159 bp, 14 predicted proteins | sample P2T30metagenome_FD_192433 | JGI IMG/M metagenome (GOLD analysis project Ga0265797, IMG submission 192433) | Plant litter microbial communities from East Loma Ridge, Irvine, California - P2 T30 | ecosystem: Environmental > Terrestrial > Plant litter > Unclassified | place: USA: California... | reverse complement strand
CGATCACGTGTAAATACCGACTTATCTGCTGTCGTTCAACTGTACCGGAGATGCCAGCGAGATTTTGGGGCGGCAAACCTAAAGTGGGGCATGCGCTCGACCCGCTTCATGCACGACATGCTCTTTTCTTGCTGTTTCCCGTGTAGCGTGCCCATGGCTTCGCAAATCAAACGCGCTTTTGTACGATTATATAGACGCTGAAAACGTCGTCGACTGCTATTAACCGTTCCCTCTCTAAACAACCAAGCGGGGATTCATAGATAGGCGCCGTTGGAAAGCTGGGTAGCTGCTTCCTTGCCACCCTTTCTCTCAACAAGAACAACAACAATAACAACAATAACCGGGTTAAGACATCCCTAGACGCTGCCAATTCGCAAGAGATAGTCTTGAAACACTCTTTGTCTACTTTGTATACATACGTGATTTACAAACTCTACAATCTCCGTCTCTCTAACCCACCATCCCCGCCATATTCCCTCTAGGCACTAATCCTCAACATCCCTTCCACTATACCATATACACCTACCATGGCGCCGCAAACGTCCATCCCCCTCACCGCAAACGTCCTCGGCACAATCGGGACAGTATTCTGGTGCGTCCAACTCGTGCCACAAATCCTACGCAACTACCGCACCAAAAGCACGGTAGGGCTTCCAGAATCAATGATGCTGCTCTGGTCCATCAGCGGCGTGCCATTCGGCGTCTACGCAATCGTGCAGCAGTTCAACGTCCCGCTCATGGTGCAGCCGCAGTGCTTTTGCGTCTTGTGTGGTGTGAGCTGGGCGCAGTGCCTAGTGTATGGAAGGTATGCTTTTTGTATGCAAATTACGTGGGTGTCAAGGTACGGGCTGACGTGTAGGTAGGAAGTGGCGGACTTGGACTGCGACACTGCTCCTCCTGGGTCTTCTGGGTCTCTTTGCGGGTATAGAGGCCGGTCTCGTGTTTGCCATTCGAGGGCCGTACTCGCGGGGTGGAGCACAGTGGGCGGTGTTGTTCGTTGGTGTCATTGCTTTCCTTACCCTGATTTCCGGGTATCTGCCTATCCCCTTTGAGTTGCTGAAAAGGCGGGGTAGGGTTGTAGGCATCGACTTTGTGTTTTTGGCGATTGATTGGAACGGTGCTTTCTTCTCGTTGATGGCGCTCGTGGCGCAAAAGGAGTTTGATGTCCTTTTTGGGACCATGTATGCACTTTGGTAAGTGAAGATTTATTTGAGCAACCGAAGCAAGGGTCTGACAATGGGAACAGTTGTGCGATTGAGATGGGCATGGTCGCCTCGCATCTCGTGTGGTTGTTGAGGACCCGTGAGATGCGGAGACGGGCAAAGGACGCTGGGGAAACATTTGATGAGTTCGAGGAGACTGCAGAGTGGCAAGCTAGGGGTATTGACGTCGAGAAGAAGCTTAGGCTTACTTTCTTCAAAAAGAGCACAGAAAGGGGGAAAGAGCACGCCGACGCCGACGGTGCAAAGACAGTTGTAGATTCGGAGGACATAATACCGAAAACTGTTCCGAATGCTGTTGTGTAGTGGGGAGACAGATGGGAGATTGATTAGAGAAGCAACACCTGTCATAGACCGCAACACTATGGAAGAGCTGAGCAAGTATCGTAGATCGATATACGCTTCGTCAATGCACAATCAGACATTTAGGTCTACTGTCGGACTTATACAGGCGCGAATACGGGCCTTAATATGGGTGTTTGCGACAACTCGGTTACCTAAGAGAGCAGAACGCTGCAAGAATGGACCTTTGATTTGAAAAAGTCCATGTAATCGGTGCCACCTGAGTAGACAGGTATAAATCCTGGAAGACGACCAACGAGCAAATGATGCGGAATCCTCAAGTTCGAATTATACTTTCTTTTGTTATCGCCAGCGACGCGCGCAATTTTCGATGGGAGCCTGCTCACAATAGTCTCCGATGCCAGCACAAGCCTTGGCATACGTCACGATCTTCTCATCACGTTTCCGCCGCTCGCCAGACCAGCGTCTCCTCACCACTTGCTGGGCACACATCTGCGCCGATACATATAAAGCGCGACCGTTATGAATGCAATGATAGCAGTTGGGCTTTCCAGCCTTCGCAATTGCTGGAGCATCAAAGCGCACAGCGACTACGCATCACCCATCCTTCAGAGATCCTCAACTCTATCTGTGCTCAGAAAAGAAAACAACGCTCCGCACCCATCGTTCCATGATCATCGTGACACATGGCAGCTGAGAAAAATGTCCCGACGTCAGCAATAACAGCACCGAAGCCGTCCCGACGCACCAATGTTCTTGTCCAATCAGCGTGCGCGGATGCGATTGCCGACTCGATGCGAGCACCATGGTTGGGATGCCTCAGTCAAAGTTTTCTCATATGTTCCTGTTCGATTGGGAGGCTCCTAGTGATCATAGGCGGAGTCTCCGATGTGGCTCCGGGCCGTTCATGGCTGACGTGTGGACTGAGCATACAACACCCAGACAAATGGTTCTCGGTTGAGTGGTGCCGGGACATTCCATTACAAGGCTGTGGGGTAGCGTATTCGGCTCCGCAACCCTTTTAGCTACTGACTACGGCATGCATTCAAGTTTTTCTTCTGACGGGTTTCCTTCCAGGGTTTTCATCACGTCCTCCCTACGCTTCCGCTTCCCATGCAACCATGCATCGCACTCCGTTCGCGTCTAGTGCGCTCTAAAACTCCCTTATGGGCGGAGAGATTGCTGCACCTCCAGGCTTTGTACCTTGGGGTCCGTTTGTTCGCGACAACTATCAGGTCCTACGTGTGACTACCTCCGATTTGACTATTGCCGGAACGGCTTTCGGGTTGGCCAATCTCTTCGCTTTATCTGCGGCTTTCATCGCTGTCCGGCAGACGAAATCATGTCGAAACCCCCTAAAGAGCACCTACATCTGGATGATATGGCTTGAGCTGGCATCCTCGGTAGCGCTCTCCATTATTTGCTTGCTTTATCTCTTGAGAATCATAAGGCCGAGCTTTTACTTCTTCATGGCTATCTGCAAGTATGGTGCAGCATTTATACGTCTCATCAGCTGACATTCGCAGTGCTATGCTGGGTCTTCCAGATTCAATTGTTGCCTCAAATCATCATCAACCGCATCCGAATCATTCTCCAAGACAGAAATCGAGGACGACGCCTTACTGTGGTAACCGCAGTCATCATCACATTGATCAACATCAGCGTTTTCTGCATCTGGATACCTGCACGCCTCCAGATAAGTGACAGGTAAGCGCTGTTGACCAATATTTGGCATTCTTGCTAACTCATATCAGATGGATACGCATCAATTCCATCTGGGACCGAACAGAAAAGGTACTGTTCCTGCTTCTTGACGGCTACCTAAACTACTACTTCATTCGCGTGGTGAAAGCGGACCTAGTGAGAAACGGCTTGACCAAATACAATCGTCTAGTCCGCTTCAACAAACGCATGATTGTGGTTTCTCTTTCATTAGACATCATGATCATTGGAGCGATGAGCATTCCCAATGGATTTGTGTACGCAATGTTCCATCCGCTGGCCTACATAGTCAAACTCAACATTGAGATGTCAATGGCCCATCTCATAAAGACGATTGTGTTGGAAAACCGACACATGGTTTGCGATCCCGAGCTATTGTTAACCTACAAATCATCACCTGGTGCGGACGTGCTCAACACAAACCTATTCGCAGAAGTACCTAGGCAACGACTTTCACTCATTCGTGGCCTCTTTGGTGGAGAACATGTAGTCTTCCCACAAGAGGATGTTCGAGTTAGGGTGCCGGAAGATGTCTCTATACAGACCACGTCCATACCAGATTCCGAGACGCCTCTTCGTAAGCCTACGATCAATAAAGAAGCTGGTACAAGTCCCGGAGAAGGCCCCAGTATCTACGATACCCAGGCAGCTGAGAAGATTGACGAGGAAAACCTTTCTGGAAGCAGCGAGATCTCAAGTGCCACTGGAATTTTGGGAAGAGTACCACAAATGGCTCGACTGGAGCCCGTGCTGTTACCTACTCGAATAGCGAACACAGATTGAGCGGCTCAAACGCACCATGGAAATTGCCGTCAATAGCAGGATATGTTCATGTCATCACCGGCTCATGACTGACTCTGTTCTCAATAAAGAGCAATCGCCTCGTCAGCGTCTAGATTTGATCATTACGCTACTGGTCTGTGTCGAACGCGCACCACACCTGTGACAAACAATCGCTTGGCCACAACAATCTCAGCCTTTAGCATTGCTCTACAGCTGCACAAAGACTATTGTCTCGATTAGCAACCATGGTCACGTTCCATAGTACGCTGGAACTAAACCTGCTCCATAAGGCCGGGCCAATTATATCTATTTTCCAAGTTTGATCAGTTGCGGGATCGCGGTGGCAGCGCATATTTCTTACACAAGCGGCACGGTTCACTAATGTGGTGTAACCAATATGCCAGCTTGGGAATCGTTCACGTGGTATCTGTGGCCAGCAACCAACCATCACCGACCAAAGGAGGCTGTTTCTCCAGTTTGTACGACTCCCAACACCGAACTGCCGGTTTAGTGGAGATGAGAGATATCCAGGATGGCGCGATGGGACAGGGTGATGTGTTGGCCATTTGCCATTATAAACATTGATGGGATCCCTACGTACTCGCTGGTTTCTTCCTGAACGTACCCGAGACTCGTTTTTGGCATCTACGACCAACAGCAGTATATCACAACGTCAAACAACGGGCCTCTGAGATGAAGGATATATTCACCCTTGCTAGCTTTGTCGCCATTGCTGTTGCAATGGCGCCCCCTAAGAGTTCGAATATCGCTATAGCTAGGCATAATGGCGACCTCGCTTCCATGAGCTATGGTATGTTGCCTTTGGAACCAAAGAGGCCTTCCATACTAACAAGCCAGCTCCGATTCCTCCAGCATCCACGGATAACTATCTGGTGTCTACCCCCACCGTCGTCATTCCCCTTCCAGAGCCCAGCGACTGTTTAGACGCAGAACCATGCTCGACAGTGATCGTCACCGTCACCTCTATCCGCACCATCCCCGTTAGTCACGTTCCTTCGAGCGTCACCAGCGATCTTGGTACTAGTACGGTTCCCCAGGAGTCGACCCCTGCGACGGAGACGGTAGAGAGCAGTATTGCAGCACCAGAGGATACGACTACTGAGACAACAACCAACATCGAGACCGAAACATCACCGACATCGGATACGCCTACGGATACGCCTACAGATACAGCTACAGATATTGGAGAGAGCAGTTTTGCTCCACCCGATGAACCGATCACCGTGTCGGTAATTGATGGGAGCAGTATTGCGGTACCTGAAGTCCCGTCCCCTACCGCCTCCGACGAGCCAACTGGCACTTCTGTTGTTGGGACTGGGTCGTTTACAGCAGTCCCTACCCTACCAGAGTTCACTGCTGCTGCGGATGCGGTCAGGGCTCCGGCTGTTGTTGCTGGTCTTGTCGGATGGGCAGCTTTGGTGATGTAGGAAGTGGGGAAGCGATCAAGTGTCAGAGGAAGTGGGTAGATGTGTTTGTGTGGAGATGTATTTAAATTTGAGAGGGCTGGCGTGAGAGAAGCAAGTGACAATGTGCAATAGGGTAATTGGCTTGGAGGAACGACCTTGTGTAGTAGGACTGGAGTATATCATAATGGACGGGTCAGACGGACGAGTCAGCATCACAGCCTCTCTACATGCATGCCTCGTTTACCAATTCCTCATTTACAAAATCATTTCTCACACCAGTGAAGATGGCAAATCCGCTCACCACAAGTGAAGAGCTGCGGCGGCTACCAGCGCAAGTAGCGCAGAGCTTTGAATGCCGTACTTGGTAGCGGCACCAGTGCTCTCCGGGGCAGACGCAGAACTACTCTGGGTAGCTAATGCGCTCGAAGAAGAAGAAGCAGAAGCCACGCCTGTCGATGACACAGACCCACTAGGCGTCATCGAGCCCGTACTTGTTGCGCTCTTTGCCGAAGCAGCCGCAGAAGTGGTGGTAGCCGCCGCGACAGCAGGCGAAGCCGTACTCTGTGGGGCGGCACTAGCCCTCGTACTCGTTGCGCTGCCACTCCCGCTCCCGCTCAGCAAACTCTGGCCCTCGACCACGGTGGCCGTGAGGAACTTGACATCCTCCTTTGACAGGGTAGCGGTGACGGGCTTCCCGTCCGTGTCATCGTTCCCGCCCTTCTGGGCTACAGTGCATGTCATCTGGATGGACTTTTTGTTGTAGTCGCAGCCCAAGCTCATGCTTACGCCTTCGGTGGACATTTCGGCCTGAAAGCGCGTTTGGCTGAGGATGGTCACGTCGAGGCCGGGGCCCCAGCCACAGTCCATTGTCTTGACGCCCGTGGGGCAGGCGATGTGGAATTCGGTTGTCGAGGGGTTTGCGACGTTGATTGTTGCGACGGGGTCGACGCCATCGTAGCCTATTTGGGGAGGTCAAGGTTAGTCTATAAAGAGGGCACGTTTTGTTGTGGCGTTTTGTTTGTGTGTGTGTACGGGCGGGGTGAGTACGAAGGGGGTCGGGGGAAGAGAGAGAAAGAGAGAGAGGAGCGCGTACCACCTGGGAAGAAGAAGCTGACGACATCCTGTGCACAAGCCGTGCTGGCTAGTAGCAGAGTGAATGTAGCGATTGATTGACGCATGCTTCGTGTTCGCTGTTTAGCGTGGGGCGGAGAATGTGTACGGTAGGACAGGGATTAAATTATCGAATAAGAGAATGTATATTTAGACGGACGTATGTGTGCACACTGGAGCGATAAAAGAGTGACTAGAGAACAGATACGGAGCGCAGCCGCAAAAAAAAAGAGTGTAATGTACGTCGCGAAGACGGAGTGGTTGAGTAGCGGACGGCAGACGGTGAGTTGTACAAGGCTGTTGCAGGGCCCCCGGGTATATGAGGCGCAGCATTTTCAGTCTCTGGTTCTTCATTTCCCCCTGCGCTGGGGGGGACAGGAAGCTTGTTTGGCTAGTCGCGGCGTGGATCGGCGTTAGCCGTATGAGCGTCCGCTGCGCGAAATGATACCAAGCCTCGAGACAGACTATCGCGCCAATCACATGCAACGGCGGATATTCGGACGACAGACTTGAGTCGTGCTGGCAGTCGCCATACCGCCGGTAGGAGCGGAGCCGAGATAGAACGACAGGTGAACGGGTGTCGAAGCTGCTCGAAACCAGTTCGTCTTGGGATATAGAGTGTAGGTAATATCCGAGTCTTGCGTGCCGGCCGAGATGAGTACTGCAGGTAGAGGCTAGCCGTCTCTTCAGCGATGAGCGACGGTTGTGGGAGGCTGTGTCATGCCGCGAAACAAGGAGCCATGGACCCAGATCATGTACATATTCCCATGCTTAACGGCTGTCTGTTATTGCGGAAACCCGGGGGCTGAAACGGTGGCAGTACCCGACCAAGACATGCTTGACACGCGCCAATCGTCGGCTCATAGCCGAGATTGCCGGGTATTAATCTTATTTCCATCATCTGTTATCGAAGGTTGGCTGTTCCATCGTGATATCACTGAAGCTACCGGTAGTCCGACGGGGCAGCTGCGGCGGAGAGGGTTGGGGTTGAGCGTGGTTTGGAGGTACAGGTGGGTGAGAGTGATGCTTGCGTCTGTGGAGAGATGCAGGAACGACCGTCAACCCCGCTTGTTGAGCTAGTATGACGTCTCGCAAAGTCAAATGCCACCCACAGGCTCAAGACACCAGTATGCTTCCTAGCTGTCGGGCTCGCATGCCGAACTCATAAACAGTCTTTGATATCGCCTGACTTGTGTTGAAGTGTATCGGCACAACGTCGGTGAGATCGTCATTATAGACCCTGCAGCCAGCCTGCACCCCCCGCACCACATGGCATCGCCGTCAACTATTCCAACCCCTTCGAGAGAGGGCCAGCTAATCTTGTGGGGATCCATCGATCCGGCCTGGGTCGATGAGGATGCTCTGAACGACTGGTGGACCAACGAACACCTTCCCGAGCGTGTCCGGCTACCAGGCTTCCAACTCGCGCGTCGCTATCGCGCACTTGAGCACAAGGAAGGCCTGAACGAGTATCTCGCACTGTACCAAGTATCAAATGTACGGGATCTTATATCAGCAGAATACTTGCACGCGCTCAACCATCCGACCATACGGACGAAACAGTTTATGCGGTGCCTAATGAACCTGAACCGTTTCGCATGTGGAAGCATGTGGGAAAAACAATCGCCAAAATCGGTAGCAGTAGCAAGGCATACCTCAAACGACTCTCTCTTCATGGTCGTATGCGGGCCTGACGATTCAATCACACAGCCTAGGAGCCTCGATATGAATCCAGTCCTTGAACACCTCAGCCACGATGAGCACCACCCACCGGTTGATATAGTGCATGCGCGCCTGGCAATGGTAAGCCCAAACATCACTGCTCAAGGAAGCACAAGCAGGTCTTACGATGGCGTTGGATTCGATACTGCGCCCGACAACGCAATAATCCAACCCCGAGCTAAAACATTCGTCTTCCTCTTCGACCTCTGCACCCCCTCGACCTCCGCACTCACAAGCCTCCTCTCCAGCACCTGGTTCACCACTCTCAACACCTTGATAGAATCTGCAGGTCTGCACATCCTTCACACAAACACATATTCGCTCATAGCGACACTCGCCAAAGACGCCATCGACGCTGCCGCCTGAAGCCTGTTGGCCGCCTTACCACGTCTCAAACGCATCCAGTAACGCGCGCGTCCATTCGAGGCACCAGCGCCCAATCACCACGCACCCAGCGACAAAGAAAATAAAACACACATGCGGGCCGCGTATAGGAAAGATGCCAAAAATGGGTTTGGGGCGTATAGGTTGCAGGGTTACGAATCCTTCATTATTGTCCTAAGGCAAGACCGGTGAAGCTGGTAGGTTTGCAATAAAAGGTCTGGTGTGTCCCACTAGATACCCCATACCATCCTCTACATACATTCTGAGGTCCCAAAGGTGGTTTTGTCTAGTAGTAAAACTTCAACATGCCATCCCTCACGAACCCCTTCGTTCGCCCTTCCTCCACATCTCCCCGTCTCCACATCCTCCAACTCAGCCAACTATCCATTGCAGCACTCAGCCTCCTCGCCGCCGTAATCACCATCGTGCTCCCACTCAATCACAAACTCTTCACCCTCAGCCTCCTCTACACCCCTCTTCTCACATCCATCACCACCGTATACCTTGTCCGTCGCGAGAAGAAGCGCGCAACAGCTGGCACGCTGTCTAAGCAGAAATATGTGAAATACCAGCTTTTCAAGATGGCAGCAGCGATTGGCTTATCGGTCGTCGGCTTTGTTGCACACCTGCTTAGTGTGCCTGCGGCAGGGCAGGGTCAGAAGACGGGGGAGAGAGGCTTGTGGATTAACGGGGTGAGGGTGAATACGTGGATGGGGTTGATGCTTTGGATCAACTTCTTCAACTGGTATGTTTGATCTTTCTCTATTGGATGATGCAAAGGCTTTTACTGACGTGTGCGTGTGCGTGTAAAGGGTCTTTCTGTGGGCTGGCCTGTGCTACTCGTGCTGTATGACGGGGAACAAGCAGGGATCGATTGCTCTTGCTGGCGAGGAGGCGCATATCGGTCTTGCTGATGAGAGGTACGAGGATGAGGATGAGAATGCTCGCGCCTAAGTCTTGGGCTGAGGACTGGAATTTGTATGCTTATGGATCTGAATATGCGCTACTGACAGTATGGTAAAGGAAGACATATATTTTTGCAACCAAGGATTCTCCTCATCTATCGCTATGATTTCAAACGTAAACATCATTAGCTAAAGCGACCTCTAAAGCATGACTACACACAGCCATATCCCAATGACTCTAACCACGCACCTACCCAAGCACCCTACCCAAGCACCCTACAAAGAGTTCCGTCCTTGGAAATGACCGCAATCTTGATATCCAACTCGACAGCAAACCCGTGAACGTCCGGCCAGTTGATGTCGCCCTCGTAACCAGTGTAGTCAGAGCAGTGCACCTCGATGAGATTCAACTCCTGGGGAAGCCTAAAATCCCGAAATCGCTCGTCGAGGAAGTCAAGTATACAGTACACTTGGTCGAGCTTGGCCCCCCTAAACTTGATGGTCTCGACGTAGTCGGAAATCTCACAGCCCCGCGGCAAGCTCACAGATGGCGGAAACTCGATAGTGCGCAACCCCCGAAGCCCACGTAGAAGAATGCCCAGCTTCTTGCACAGAGGCTCCTTGGACCAGTCAAGCGTGTACGTATACTGCAGCTTGAGCGTCTCCACGTTGTGCAGGTTGCCCCTGCCCACCATGACGAATTGATGGAATCCGTCAAAGTCGACCGTGAGCGTCTTGAGCGAAGGGAGGCGAGCAGCACGGAGGCCATTAAGCCCTGTCGACAGGGTAAGCTCAGTGATTTGCGTCATTACAGACAGACCCTCGCTCAGGCGAGCTACCTGGCAGCGCGTCTGCTCACAATCCCAATACTCCACCACCTCGGACTCGGGCGAGGGCGCGGCATACAGTTGCACAGACCGGAGTTGAGGCAGAGCCGCGAAGACGAGGCCGCAAAACGAGGCCTCGAGCGGGTGGTCGAAATCGCAGAACCAGGCTTGCTTCTCCTGCGCCGTGATCTTGAGCGAGTTGACGAGCGAGTATAGGGCTTCCATGTCTATGTCGTAGGGCGGGCTAAGTGGCCTTCCCTTCCACATCCATACGCTTAGACTATGCACGTATTCGGCGAGATCTGGGCGCTGTAACAGCGTGCGGAGGAAATAGGACAGCGATGATGGTGCTAGTGCTGGCTTGTCAGACAAGCTCCCTCGACGCGGTCCAAGCAGCGAGACGTTGCGGTATAGGATATCCTGGGCAATTGGTACAAGAGCCTTGCACGTCAAGCTCAGGTTGAGGAGGACCTGTAACTCGGATGCGTACTTCTCGCGTACGCTAGTGGCATCGCGGTCTAGAGTTGTAAGTTCCTGCTTGTATCCGTGGCCGAATCCTTCGTCCTTGGCGATGCTGACTGTTGGGGCAATATGGCTAGCAATTTCCAAGAGCAGCTCGTTGGGGAGGCTGAGAAGGTTGGAGCAAGAGTCTGTATTGCGTACTGAGGTGAATCGAGGGGAGCCGTTCAGGTCGAGTTTGCCGAAGCCCTCGGTGATGGAAGAGATGAATTTGGTAGTGTTCTGCATAACTGGTTC
>Ga0265797_10011363_pt1 | contig 11162 bp, 8 predicted proteins | sample P2T30metagenome_FD_192433 | JGI IMG/M metagenome (GOLD analysis project Ga0265797, IMG submission 192433) | Plant litter microbial communities from East Loma Ridge, Irvine, California - P2 T30 | ecosystem: Environmental > Terrestrial > Plant litter > Unclassified | place: USA: California... | reverse complement strand
ATGAAGCCGGTCGCGCCGAGATCGGGCGACAGCTGGATGACCTGGTAGCTGGTGCGCGCCGCGGGAGTGCCGGCTGCGGATCCGGTCGTCACTGCCGCGACCGTGCCGGCAACCAGCACGAACAGGATTCCCCGTCGTCGCGCCCAGGAAGGCGAGGGCGACCGGTCGTTGCGGCGGGCGTTTGCGCCGTCCTCGGTGTGGATGGTGCTCATGAAAATCTCCTGGTGTTGGCCCCGGGCTGGCGGCTGCGCCTCAGACGGTGATCGTGAGCGCCGGGGTGGTGCGGCTGTCCTTGTTGTTACTGCAGTTATGTGGTCTTGGCGGGATTGGGTAGGGCGGCTGTGAGTGATGAGGCGGCCCACTTGATGCACGAGGACAAGGCGAGGAGTGAACCGGCCAGCGCGCGCAGGCAGTGCTTGGCAACGGCAACTATTCTCGGCAGCATTTGTTCCTCCTGATCAGTTAATGCGTCAGGTCAAGATGCGGTGTGAAAAGAAGTGCTAGACGGATGACGCACTGGATCAGCTTAGGGATTTCGGCGGGGGCGCATCTGGCGAATATCAACGGCCGTGTTTGGCGCGCGTAGCCGAGAGCTGGTCGATGATGGTGAAGGTGGCGGGAGGTGAATCGGTCGGTCGAAAATCTGGCGACGAAGGTCTGCGAAAATGCAGAGCGCCGGTCGTGCATGAGCCGCAATCTAACTCGACATTAGCATATATATTGTCGAGTTAAATGCGAGGCCAAGTCGCTGCGCTTGTCTTCCGCTGCCGGCGCGGGTAGAGTCCCTGGCACATGAAAAACCGGACACATCCGATGAAGATCGCGCATATCTCTGCAGGAGCCACTTTACACCGTAATGACGACCACGTGGCGGTCTTCGGTCATGCAGGCGTTTCCGACATCCTCGTGATCGATGGCGGCACGTCGGTGGCCGAACGTGACTACCTCGATCCCGTGCATGGCGACGTGACCTGGTTCGTGCACGCGTTCACAGCGGCGTTCGAGCAGGAACTGGCGCCCGGGCGCGGCCAGCAGGAATGCGTGCACGGTGCGGTCGATCTGGTTCGCGCCAGGTTCGAGCAGATGCTGGAGCAAGGCGAAATGCCGCTGCACGCATGGCCGATCGCGGCGCTGACCTGGCTGCGCATCAACGAACAGGCTGGCGGCCAGCGCGCAACGCTGTACAGCCTGGGCGACTGCAAGAGTCTGCTGCGCACGGCGGCTGGTGACTGCGTCGATCTTGATCCGTTCGTGAATCCGCAGGACGCCGTGCTGCAGGCCGAGATCGCGAAGCTGCGTGCGGCAGGCTTCATCGATCCTGAGCAGCGCCGCGAACGGATGCTGCCGATGCTGCGGGCGCGGCGTGAGTTCCAGAATGAGCAGACGGCGCCGACGGTGCTGTGCCTGCGTCCGAATGGCGCGTTCCAGGCGCGCGTGCAGAGCGTCGACCTCGAACCGGGGTCGAGCCTGTTGACCATGACGGACGGCTTTTATCGGATGGTCGATCCCTATGGCTGCTACACGGATGGCGAGCTGGTGGATGCATGTCTGGAACGGGGATTGGCAGCCATGCTGGACGAACTTCGGACCTATGAAGCGGTTGCCGGCGGCACTGGAGCGCGCGCGGTCAAGGTGGCGGATGATGCGTCGGCGGCGATCTGGACTGCGTAACTCCCTGGTCCGTTGAGACGGGATCGTTTGGACGCTGGAGTGGGTGCCCCGGCGTTTGCATGGCCGCGGTTCTGGTCTCCAGACAGCGCATTTAACATAATATAGATTATGCGAAGTTGGGTAGACGGGACCTCGGACCCATACGGTCGCCTGTAGATGCGAATCAAATCGCATGACGCCTGGCCGCCTGTTCTCAATGCCCGGTCCATCGATCGAGCTTCTACGATGGTGGATAACTCGGGCTCCGTCTCATCCCGCACCAACGATACGGGCCACATCGCTGACGTATCCTGCGCGCTCGGTTGACCCTGGCTTGCAGCTATCTTTGTGGACGGCACGGACGGCGCGCTGGCAGTTAGCCGACAACGTGCCGAATCCGGCGTGTCCGACATCCACGTCTTCGGGCAGATTGCAGGAGACTCGGCCAGGTCGTCGGTCCGGCCCCGTATATCGCCACTTCACGGGTTTCGATATATCGGTCGCAGGCGTCGAGATGCCGCTCCCGATCTATCGTCCGGATGGGCGGCATTGATCAACACACCTTGTCGACTATCGTCGGATGAACGCCCTGCTGCGCTAGGAACCAGGATGCAGGATTACCTTGGTCCAGCCGTGATCGCGCACGTCGAAGTGCTTGTAGGCGTCTGGCGCCTGGTCCAGTTTCAACTCATGCGACACGATAAACGAAGGTTTCGCTCGGCCGGCGTGGATCAGGTCGCGTAGCTGCCGGTTGTAGGCCTTGACGTTGCACTGGCCGGTCGCGACGCGCTGCCCCTTGAACCACAGCTTGCCCCAATCGAGCGCGATCTTCCCTTCTTTTTCCAGGGCGTCCGGGCCGTTCGGGTCCTCCGGCACGAACACGCCTACCACGCCGATCCCGCCGGTGAACTTGACCGAGTTGACCAAGTTGTTCATCGTGAGGTTGGGCCGCTCTTGCCGGTGATGGTGGTGGTCGTGGCACTGATAGCCGACACATTCGCAGCCCACGTCGGCGCCCTGCCCGAGGGTCAAGTCCATGACCCGCTGCACCGGGTCTTCCTTGGAAAAATCGATCGCGATCGCGCCGATCGACTCCGCCAGCTTGAGCCGGTCCGAGTGGCAGTCGACCACCATCACACTGCACGCCCCCTTGATCATCGCAGAATGCGCGGCCATCAGGCCGACCGGTCCGGCGCCGTAGATGACCACCGCGTCGCCGGGCTTCATGCCGGCCAGTTCGGTCGCGTGCCAGCCGGTCGGGAAGATGTCGGCGCACATCACGTAGTCGGACTGCTTTTCCTCGGCGTCGGGCGGCAGCTTCAGGCACATGAAGTCGGCCCAGGGCACGCGCAGGTATTCGGCTTGCCCGCCCTGCCATGGCCCCATGTCGGCAAAGCCGAAGGCGCCGCCGGCCACGCCAGGCTCGTTCGCCTTGAGGCAGTAGGCGGTCAGGCCGCGTTCGCAGTTCCTGCAATGTCCGCAGCTGATATTGAAGGGCATGCAGACCCAGTCGCCGGGCTTGAGCCGCTCGACCGCGGGACCGACTTCCATGACCACGCCGAGGTTCTCGTGGCCGAAGACGCGGCCCTGCTCGAAGTCGGTCCGCCCCTCGTACATGTGCAGGTCGGAGCCGCAGATATTGGTGCTGGTGATTCGGACGATGGCATCCGTCGGACGTTCGATCTTTGGATCCGGCACATCTTCGACGGCCACCTGGTTGGGGCCGCGATAAACAACAGCTTTCATAGTCCACTCCTTAAGCTGCCAGGAAATAGCCTGCCCTGCGCGACAGAAGACGACGCGCAGCAATCTGTTCCGGCAGTGGTTGGCGATATCCGCGGAAGGCGCTCGCGGGACCATCTGCCCGCCGCCGGCGCATCGATGGTCGGTGGCAGAAGCGACACAGGTTAGACACACGTTCGCCCCATCGCAAGCGGCGATTCGATTGAAGCGAGCACAGCCGAGTTGCTTTTCTTCGGCGTTTTCACCAACGCGCGAAACGTCCTTGCGGGGTGGCGTGCTTCGATGTAGCCTTCCGCATTCACATGATCCGTCGGACGCCGCAACGTCCGGCTCCAGGGGTTATTGCAGCGCACGCTGCTGTCTTCAGAAAGGATGCGTCATGCGAATCATTGCCACGTTTCTCGCACTCGTCCTTGCCGGCGCGGGCTTGTCCGGCGCGACGGAGCCGGCGCAAATCGAGGCGCCGTCGACCGCCCAGAGCGAGCACCGCCGGGCCGCCACGACGCTGCAGCAGGCTGCCCAGTTCGAACATCAGGTCACCGGCGTGACCGTCAGCGAACGGGGCCGGCTGTTCGTCAATTTTCCGCGCTGGACAGAAGATACGCCGGTCTCGGTCGCCGAAGTCATGAAGGACGGCAGCCTGCGTCCTTATCCCAACGAGCAATGGAATGCCTGGCGCAACGTCCGGCGCGACGAGCTCGATCCCGCGCAGCACTGGGTCTGCGTGCAAAGCGTGGTCGCCGACGGCCGCGGCAGCGTATGGGTGGTCGATCCCGCGGCGCCTGCCGTGGACGGCCTCGTGCCGGGAGGACCGAAGCTGGTGCGCATCGATCTGGCGACCGACCGCGTGGCGCAGGTGATCCGGTTCGGCCAGGACGTCGCGATTCCCGGCTCCTACCTCAACGACGTGCGCTTCTCGCACGACGGCAGGCATGCCTTCCTCACCGATGCCGGACAGCGCGGCGCCTTGGTCGTGGTCGACCTGGCCAGCGGCAAGGCGCGCCGGGTGCTGGACGGCCATCCGTCCACCCAGCCCGAAAAAGGCGTGGTGGTGCGCACCGACGGCAAACCGCTGCGCTATCCGGACGGACGCCCGGTGCTATTCGCGGCCGACAGCATTGCCCTGTCGTCCGACGGCGCCTGGCTATACTGGAAAGCGCTGACCGCCACCACCCTGTATCGCATCCGGAGCGCGGCGCTCATCCGACAGGGCCTGGCCGGAGAAGACCTTTCGAGCCAAGTCCAGCCCTACGGCCAGGTCGGGCCGACCGACGGCCTCTGGATCGGGCGCGGCGCCGACATCCTGTACCTCACCTCGATCGAGGACAACGCGATCAAGGCGCGCAGATTGTCCGAAGGCCCGTCCGGCGCCGTGCGCACGGTGCTGCAGGACCCGCGCCTGCGCTGGCCCGACACCTTCAGCGAGGGACCGGACGGCAGCCTGTACGTGACCACCTCGCGCATCCAGGATTCCGCCTTCTTCAACCGGGAGGCGCCGCTGGCGCTGCCGACCCAGCTGTGGCGCCTGCCTGCGCCGCGCAAGTGACATCCTCATGCGGCGCTCCGGCGCCGCCAACCTGCAACCAGTCCGCCCGGCGGGCAATCAGCAAGGGAGTTCAATCATGGCAAGTAGACACTCTGCCGCACCACCGGGCACAGCATCGCGAGCGGGTTCACACGCTGGGCCGACGCACAATCTTGGCTGGATTCCCATCGCGCTGGGGGGCGCAGCCATCGTGGCCGGACTCGGCGGCCGCAGGAGAGGCGCCGCGGCGCTCGCGCTGAGCGCGGTCGCCGGCGCGGGCGCGCTGGGCGCGCTGCGCAGCACGCAGGCCGGCCAGGCAAATGCCGGCGGCGCCCCGGAGGTCGAGCGTTCGATCACGATCGGCAAGAATGAGGAAGAATTGCGCCAATACTGGCAAGACCCGCGTACGCTGCCGCAGATCATGTCCGGCTTCGCGACCGTGCACGCCACCGGCGATGGCCGCATGCACTGGAAGATCGAAGGTCCGCTCGGCCGCGCCTGCGAATGGGACACCGAAACGGTGGGCCATTCCGGCGCGGGCATGGGTTGGCGCGCGCCGTCCGATGGCGCGGTCTCGAACGAGGGGTGGATCCGCTTCCACCCCGCCCCGGCCGGTCGCGGCACTGTCGTGACGCTGCGCTTGCGCTTCGAACCGCCTGGCGGCGCCCTCGGCGAGTGGCTTTTCGAATTGCTGGGCACCGTACCCCTGCGCCTGGTCGCCGATGGCGCGCTCAGGCGCTTCAAGAACCTCGTCGAAACCGGCGAGATTCCAACCACCGCGCGCCAGCCTGCTGCTCGCGCCGATACACACTGAAGGACAGGACATGCGAGCACTTTACTGGAACGGCGTGAACGACCTGCGGGTCGGCACGGTGAAGGACCCCGAGATCGTGAATCCCCATGACGCCATCCTGCGCGTCAGCCTGTCGACGACCTGCGGCTCGGACCTGCACTTCATCGACGGCTATATCCCGAGCATGAAGGCTGGCGACGTGATTGGCCATGAGTTCATGGGCGTGATCGAGGAAGTCGGCCCGGCGGTCAAGCGCGTCAGGAAGGGCGACCGCGTCGTCGTCCCCTCGTTCATCGTTTGCGGACAATGCTGGTACTGCCAGCATTCCCTTTACTCCCTGTGCGACAACACGCACCCGAAACCCGAACTGCAGGAACCGCTCCTTGGCGGCTATCCCACGGCCGGCATCTACGGCTACACCCATGCCTTCGGCGGCTACGCCGGCGCGCACGCGCAGTATGTGCGCGTGCCGTTCGCCGACAACGATTGCTTCAAGGTCCCCGACGGGGTGGCCGACGAGACCGCGCTGTTTCTGTCGGATGCGGCGCCGACCGGCTATATGGGCGCCGATTTTTGCGACATCCAGCCAGGCGACACAGTCGCCGTCTGGGGTTGCGGCGGCGTGGGCCTGATGGCGCAGCAAAGCGCGCGGCTGATGGGCGCCGAGCGGGTGATCGCGATCGACCGCTTCCCCGAGCGCTTGCAGATGGCGCGCGAGCACGCCGGTTCCGAAACCATCGACTACACGCAGGTCGACAGCGTGCTGGACGTGTTGAAGGAAATGACGGGAGGCCGCGGTCCCGATGCGTGCATCGACGCGGTGGGCATGGAGGCGCACGGCACCGGGCCCCAATACGCCTATGACCGCGTCAAGCAGGCGCTGCACCTGGAGACCGACCGTGGACAGGCCCTGCGCGAAGCCATCATGGCCTGCCGCAAGGGCGGCACGCTCTCGGTGCTCGGCGTCTATGGGCTGATCGACAAGTTCCCGATGGGCGCCATCATGAACAAGGGCATGACGGTGCGTACCGCCCAGCAGCACGGGCAAGCCTATATGGAGCGGTTGCTGACTCATGCACAGAAGGGCGAGCTGAACCCTGCCTATCTCGCCACGCACCGCTTTTCGCTGGAAGACGCGCCGCGCGGCTACGACATGTTCAAGCACAAGAAGGACGGCTGCGTGCGCGCGGTGTTCGCGCCGTAACGTCCGACCTGGCCTAACTGTCACTCGTGGAGTGCCGGAATCATGATGTCAAGGCACTTCACGGGCGCAGCGCTGGATTTTCCCGGCGCGAGGCGGGAACGCGCGGATACCGTCATTCGACGAAATGCAATATCACTTAACCGCCACTCCACCAGTGGCGATTTGTTCTTAGCGCCAGCGAACTGCCCCGGCGATCGAGTCAAGCATTCTGCGGCGGCATGAAAGCCGACAGCTTGACCTGGCTGAACTCCCGCAGCAGGGCGCCCGCCGCCTGCGCCATCGCCACCTCGAGCGCGCCATTGATCGCCTGTTCCTGGGCGCAGCCCGGATGATCGACATTCGCCCCGATGGCGAAGATCACCGGCTCCTCGAGCGCCTCGTAGACATCCAGCATCGTGATGCTGTCCGGGTCCACCGACAACACCCAGCCACCATTGCGTCCCGCCGTCGACTGCACATAACCCGCATCGCGCAAACCACCCATCATGCGGCGGACCAAGACCGGATTGGTGTCCAGCACGACGGCCAGCTCCTCCGAACTCGTCGTGCCCTTGCGTCCGTGTATATGAACCAGCGCATGCAGCATGCGCGCCAGCCTGAAATCAGCTCTCATCGATATCCTCCTCACGCGAGCATACCGCAACTCCGAAAGTATCGGAATAGCCAGCGCAATCGCCACTCCGGAAGTTCGTGTTTATCAGAGTGCGTCGCCGCGCCCCATCACATTCGGTCGCATCCATCGTCGCCCCTTCTCTTGATGGCTATGGTGGGTAGTGTTATTTCGGCCGTAGTTCGTGGCTTTGAGGATAATTAGTTGGGTTGTTTGTTATGTTGGTTAGTTACGTTTTTTTAAATGCGATGAAACGGCGCACCCACGTTAAGTCACACCTTTCAGATGCCTAAACATTGCAGTCGGATATTTATTGAACGACAATGATTGCGCAAACAACCGAAAGCGATCCCTTTCGCTTTCTCCGTCCGCTCCGTGAGGTCCACCCGCGCGGGGCTACATTTTTCAAGGTCATCATGATTTCTCCACGTACCCTGGCAGGCCTGGCATCGTTGGCCGCACTGGCGGCCTGCTCGACTCCGGGCGGCCAGCCCGATGTCGACGGTATATCGCCACAGGCCGCCCTCTTCGAGCGCTTCAGCTACGAAGGGCGGTCGCAGGAATCCGCGACGCCCAGCGCCGCCCAATACCGCAACCCGATCCTGTCCGGCTACTACCCCGACCCTTCCGTGCTGCGCGTGGAGAACGACTATTACCTGATCAATTCGTCGTTCACCAACTTCCCCGGCCTGCCGCTATTCCATTCGCGCGACCTGAGCGCCTGGACCCAGATCGCCAACGTGATCACCCGCCCCTCGCAGGCCAACTTCCAGGGCCTGCGCTCGTCGCGCGGCATCTACGCCCCCGATATCTCGCATCACAAGGGCGTCTTCTACGTGGTCACCACCTGCGTTGATTGCGGCGGCAATATGGTCATGACGGCGACCAGGCCGGAAGGCCCGTGGTCGGAGCCGGTCAAGCTGGCCTTCGGCGGCATCGATCCTTCACTGTTCTGGGATACGGATGGCAAGGTCTACCTGGTCGGCAACGACGCGCCGGCCGAAAAGCCGCGCTACGACGGCCACCGCGCCATTTGGATCCAGGAATTCGACCCGGCAGCGCTGGCGGTCAAGGGCGAACGCACCCTGTTGGTCAATGGCGGCGTCGACATTGCGGCCGAGCCGAGCTGGATCGAAGGCCCCCACATCTTCCGCCGCGGCGCCTACTACTACCTGATCGCGGCCGAGGGCGGCACTGGCGACAACCACTCCCAGGTGGTGTTCCGCTCGGCGGGCGTGCGCGGCCCGTTCACGCCCTATGCGCACAATCCGATCCTCAGCCAGCGCAAGCTCGATCCGGCGCGCCCGAACCCGGTCACCTCGGCCGGCCATGCCAAGTTCGTCCAGACCCCGGATGGGCAATGGTGGGCAACCTTCCTGGCCACCCGCCCCTACCGGGACGGCATGTACAACATCGGCCGCGAGACCTTCCTGCTGCCGGTCAGCTGGAAGGATGACTGGCCGCTGGTGCTCGAAGACGGCAAGCCGATTCCCTTCGTCACCGCGCGGCCGGCGCTGCCGGCGCAGGCGCACCCGGCCCTGCCCCTCTCCGGCGACTTCGCCTACGTCGATGAATTCGACGGCGCGCGCCTGTCCGACGCCTGGATTGGCGTGCGCACGCCTGCGGCGCCCTTTTACCGGATGGAAGCAGGCCGCCTGGTGCTGGAGCCGCGCGGCCGGCTCGGCGACCTGGACGCCACGCCGGCCTTCCTCGCCCGCCGCCAGCAGCATCACATCGCCACGGTCGCTACCCGCCTGCGCTTTCGTCCCGCCCGCGAAGGCGACCGCGCCGGACTGGTGGCCTACCAGAGCGACGCTTCGCACCTCTTCTTCGGGGTGACGCGGGTGGGCCAGCGCGACATGCTCGCCCTGACAGTAAGAGACAAGACCGACGCCGACCGCCTGGTGGCGAGCGCGCCGGTGGATGGCGACGCGATCGACCTCGAAATCCGCATCGACGCCGGCCGCATGGACTTCTTCTACACCATCGGCGGCGTGCGCAGCGTGCTGCGCACCGAGGTCGATGCGACCTTTCTGTCGACCAGCAAGGCCGGCGGATTCACCGGCACGATCATCGGTCCCTACGCCTGGCGCGCCGGCGCCGATTCGCCGTATTGACAGGGTCGCCGTCTCTTGGCCGGGATGGGAATCTCGGCCAAAGCAATTCCTAGCATTTTTTGTTATGCGCTACCATTTTAAGTTAAGCAATGGTAGGCTTGCCGGACAACGTGTCTGAAGCATAACAATACGATAGGAGGAGACTTGGAACAATATCCGCCAACAACCATGGCAGGCGGGCGCGCGCCCCGCGCTCGCAACGCCACCCTGAATGTCGCCTGCCTGCTGACCGCGATGCTCGCCGCGACGCTGGCGACGGCGCCGGCTGCCGCGCAGCCGGCAACGCAAGCAGCGCAGTCCGAAGGCCGCCAGCGCATCAGCTTCAACGACGGCTGGCGCTTCACTCTTGGCGACCCGGGCGGCGACTCGACGCCCTACCTGTACGATGTGCGCCCCGAAGTCAAGAAATCAGCCGACGGCAAGGACGCCGACGCCAGGCCCGACCAGGCGGTGCAGGTCGAGCGTCGCGGCGTGGCCCTGCTCAAGCCATGGATACTCCCGAGCGGCAATGCCTTCATCAAGGATCCGGCGCGCCGCCATGCGCGGCCCGCAGCCGATCCGGCCATCGATGCGCCGTACGCGCGCCCGGGATTCGACGACAGCGCCTGGAGCCAGGTGCGCCTGCCGCACGACTGGGCGATCGCCGGTCCCTTCCTGGAAACCGGGCCGTATGGCGGCATGGGCCGCCTCAAGACCTGGGGCCCGGCCTGGTACCGCAAGACGCTCGACCTGAGCGCGGCCGACCGCGGCAAGCAGATCTACCTCGACATCGACGGCGCCATGGCCTATGCCAGCGTCTGGGTCAATGGCCGGCTGGCCGGTGGCTGGCCCTATGGCTACAACTCGTTCCGCATCGACCTCACCCCCTACGTGACGCCGGGGGCCAGCAACCAGGTGGCGATCCGCCTCGACAACACGCCCGAGTCGGCGCGCTGGTATCCGGGCGCGGGCCTGTACCGCAACGTCTGGATCACCAAGACGGCGCCGCTGCACGTCGGCCAATGGGGCGTGCAGATCACGACGCCCCAGGTGTCGAAGGAATCCGCCCAGGTGGCCTGGCGCGTCACCCTCGACAACAAGGGCGCCGCGCCGGTCAAGGCCGACGTCGTCACCGAACTGCTCCTGCTCGACGCCCAGGGCAAGCCGACCGGCAAGCCGGTGGCAAGCGTGACGTCTGCCGCGTCGACCGTTGCGCCGGGCGCCAGCGCCAGCGTGGACGGCACGGCGACGCTCGCCAAGCCGCGCCTGTGGGGTCCGCTGCCGACCCAGCAGCCCAACCGCTACCTGGCCGTGACGACGGTGCGCCAGGATGGCCGCGCGGTCGACCGCGTCGAGACGCCGTTCGGCATCCGCACGCTGCGCTTCGACGGCAAGGAAGGCGTGTTCGTCAACGACGAGAAGATCGTGCTGCGCGGCGTGAACAACCACCATGACCTCGGCGCGCTCGGCGCCGCCTTCAACGTGCGCGCGGCCGAACGCCAGCTCGAACTGCTGCAGGAGATGGGCGCCAACGCCCTGCG
>Ga0265797_10011361_pt1 | contig 11162 bp, 13 predicted proteins | sample P2T30metagenome_FD_192433 | JGI IMG/M metagenome (GOLD analysis project Ga0265797, IMG submission 192433) | Plant litter microbial communities from East Loma Ridge, Irvine, California - P2 T30 | ecosystem: Environmental > Terrestrial > Plant litter > Unclassified | place: USA: California... | reverse complement strand
ATTGCCAAGATGGTTCGCCTTTGGATTCTTTTCAACCGAGCGGTAATTGGGGCATGAGTTGTAATAAGGGACCTAGAGCCGGTGTTGTTAATTAACCGGCTTGCTGCCAAGGAAAGTATCTAACCCCACAGAGCAAACAAAGACGAGAAGATCAGGTAGGCAAGGCAAGGAAAGTCTTCGTCTCCGGTCAAGCATCACATGGCCAGATTTGATGCTTTCAAGATGCTTGGTCTTTCCTTGCACGTGGGGGGTTTGCTACCACCCTACCTACCAATACCTTAGCAACCTTGGAAGGCGACGACCGATATCCCGGCTGACTTGACGCCTACTCACGGGATACATGATCAAAAGTACTATATCCATGTATAAATAGAGTCGAAAAGACCACGGCTTCTACAAGAAAAAAAGAGAAGGTATCACTTGCAAGTTTTCTCAAACAAGAGTGAGCAACAAACTCCTACCTACCTCAAGTCACAAATTTCCCCACAACCCCCCCGAAAAAGTTGTCAGCACAATGCATCTCACCCACCTCCTCCTCGCTCTCCCTGCCCTCCCAGCGCTAGCCGCATCTCTCACAAAACGAGCCTGCGGCGAAACCACCACGCGCGTCTGCTTCGGCGGCTCCAGCGGTGGCACTGCGCAAAACATTGACGTCGACGATATATCGTACGCGGCCGCGTACCTGCGCTATCTGGCCGACACAAACGGCGCCAACCCGCTCTGGACGATGCCGCCCGAGTTTGACTGTTCGGAATGGGGCCTGCCCATTGCGGACGCGGGTACCGTGCTCGTCCTCGCAAAGCACATCAAGCCGCGCACAAACTCTTCCGTCAGCTACTACGACTTGGCGCGTACGATTGACGGGGGCGCCGACGCTACGCCTGCGCAGTTGGCGGGCAGTTTGCTGGGTGCGTGTGGCGCGGCGGGTGGGATGATGGGTGTTACGGTCAATGCGGATGATCCGGCGTATAAGACGCCCGGGTATATTGCTTCCAAGGCGAAGCCGCAGGATATGATTATCAAGCTTGTGAGGGCTCCTTAGGTAGTGAAGGGTGCTGCAGGATGGAGAGGTGATTTGGCCAGTATGAGATGGGACATGATGAGAATGACCAAGTGTTCTGCAAACTACATTCTTTTTTAATGGAAATCGTTGATTCCAACAGCTCAAAGTTGAGATTGACTTCTTCGTGATATACTGAGCTTGCTCTACATTTCAGTACCAGTGAAACACATACATGTTTTCAACAAAAGAAACACGGCTGTCATCTTTTTTGCACACTCTTGGTAAAAGTACAGCCATCATTGGAAAGCTGCACAATCACCACCCTTGATCTTGCATATGAGCTTCGTGATCCTCCAAGGCCTTCTTCTTTTTGTAAGCTTCCAGTCGTTGCACAGCCTTTTCATGCTCCTTCTTCGACAAACTCCTCTTCCACTCCTCCTCTTCGACCGTGGTGACACAGTCTGGGCTCGGGAAAGCCTGTACCATCAGCCTGGTATCTGGTGGCAATGGTATGTTGTCCAAAAGGTCTCCGGAAGCCTGTAGTATCTTTTCGCGGAGGTTCATCAGCCAGGGATGAACCACAGAGACATAGTCGTGAACCGTGATGAATGCTCCTGTAGCTCTGACAACCAAGGTGGCCTTTTTATCTCGTGGCACGTCTTTGTAGCAAGACTGCAACCCGCTTTGTGGTCCGTCATCTTCCTCGTCAAAGTCTTCGTCAAAGTCTTCGTCTTCGCCAAAGTCTGTACCGACAGGCACCAAATCGTCATTGTCCCGACGCAGCTCCCACCATTTTTCTTCCCAGTCATTCAACTGCTCGACACTGACAGTGATAGACGAGATCTTTGGCTCGGTGAGCGCAGATTGCGCGATTGAATGCCAACTCAGCAAAGGTTCTGCCTGGACACAATACGGCTCTAGTGGAACATCAGGATCGTACCACTTGTCGCCCATGACCGAGATGGCGCTTGTCAGGGGGCCACCGAGTGTCCAGTAAAGGCGCCTAGCATCGTGAGTGAGCACGACTTGCGGATGCGTTTGGCGGGCGGTTTCGTAAGAGGGCGTCTGGTCAGCCTCTGTTGGTTCGGGCACTGTTGTAGACATGTTGATGTGTGAGAATGTTGCGTGGTGTAGAAGCGTAGGCCAGGAGTTTGGCGGGAGAGTCCTATAGAGAGTGAGGCATATTAGAGCTAACCCTGATAGGCTTAAACATTGTCCTCGATATTATGGTCCTCCCACGCGGTTAATAATGCAGGTGCAACCGCCCATCACAGGTAACAAGGTGTATTCTAGGAAGCTTAGATTAGCTTGTGTACTAAAATTAACCTGTGCAAAGCTACGCCCGCTTGGCGAAGGATCAGGTCATGGTAGGATCTGGGCTGTGGGAAGCGACCTTCCTTACGTAGATAGGCGTGAATGATGGTTCCTTCCGTGGTAAAAGGATAGCCTGCAAGCCCAGCTTTAAGCGCACTTCAGGCTGGAATGGATATAGTCGTGATATGCCAAACACACGGCAACCTTGCAGCCCTAGGCGACGGCACCTCATCTAGTCATCATGTACCTAAAAACTTACCGACAAAGCCTGAAGTACATCTACCGTCATCAAGGTAGAAATTTTATGTATTATCACGTACAGCCTCTTGTTGCTTACACGTCAGTACGCTACTAGATACTGAAACGTTATGATACTTATTATGTTATTCCTTCTTTTCCTCCACTGTGCCCCTCGACCATATACAACCCACCACCTCACTCTTCCAGTAGATCAAACCACTCGGGAATCTCCTTGACAAGCGACCACATATACTTCTCTAGCTTAGCCGCACACTTTGCGTATATAGTAGTAGGATCATTATAAAGCAAACAATTACTAAAGATCAGCTTGAGATCATCGATAAACAGATTAGGAGTCGTGTAGAACCCATTCTCCAGCCTCTCTTCCATAGCCGACAAGTCCATGGGAGAAGTGATGGTTTTGTAGTAATCGGGCACTTCGTCCTTGTCAACTGGCTTGAGAAAGGGCCAAGCTTGCTTGTGGTTTTGGATTTGATAAAGGAAAAGTCGACATATATTGAAGTGACGGCCGCGGCGTGGTTCCCGTGCTAGCGCATCCATTTCCGCTGACCAGCCAGTAGCCTTGATAGCCGGAATGGTAGTGGCGTCGAACGGAGTGACGCCGTTGGCCCATTGTTGAGGTGGTGGATGGACAAGGTGGCTTTTACTTAAGCTGCGTATCTTGGCCTGGACGGTTTCCTTTTGTTTCAAAAGCATGCGGCCGACTTCGAGGTACCGGATGCGTGGAAGCATGGTGCACTGCATCAAGGTGCCTCCTTCGTAATCCTTGATAAATCCCATCCATTCGGACTTTGGAAGCGTAACCTCTTTAGTAAAGCCTTGCTTCTGAAAATAGCCAGTTGCAAAATTATCAGCATATGTTAGAAAATGCATTACTGGGGATGTGGCCTTGACATAATCCTTCAGATGGGCCATGAGATGCGCTCCGTATCCTTTGACCTGTTGATCAGACGATATCGCGCAAAAGACTATTTCAGCGAACTTGCGACTCCGAAATTCGCGGTAGGTTATTCCGCCGATGACTTCAAGAGGCATTCTGCAGATGGCGAGGGAAAGGTGAGTACGGTCGTATACGAGGCGCGCGATGTAATCTTTAGGCATTTTTGGAAGTTGCTTTTGGAATAGATTCTTCAGCCCTGTGAGGACAATCGTACTCTCTCTAGCCCCGTCATTGTTAACGACTCGGAATTCAATATCGCCGTTTCGTTCTTCTATAACTGCGGGCTTGAAACAGTCAGCATGTTTGTCCATGATTTGATGTTTCAACATGTCTTGTACCTTCTCTGGAAAAGGAACCACCCGCTTTGTGACTCGGGGTTTAACATTTGCGCCCTCTAGCCGAATATCAGAGCCCTCGATTCTCTTGGTAGCAGGAGCGGCCTCCAGTTCCTCAGAAGCTGAGCGCTTCACAGCGCGGACATTTTGCCCGTCAACAGCTGAGATTGAGTGCGAGTCGGCTTTGTCTACCTGCATCGAATCTCGGCGAATGTCAAGTGAGTTTTTGCAGTCTAAAAATATCAAAGCCCTTGGGAAATGTTGGAGTCTAGTGCTGGTGAATTCGGGAGGCTGGAGACGGGAGGCCCCGCTTGTTGCGAGATGATTGTTTGCCACGCCGGCTAATCTCCGGTGAACACGTGATTCAAGGCACTCCGTATTTGGAGTTGTTTTTGGTTAGACAGACACAAACATGGTAGATGCCTATGACTACAATGTGTTAGCGATAGGTGACGTAGGCAACAGTGTGTATTATGTGCGCTTTGAGCTGAAATGATGTGGTTCTTGTGTACCTGCCTTGCAAAGATAATGATGATTGTATTCGATGATCCCCAACGCCGCGCTATGCATACCATGCCCATGCCATGATTGTGTGGAAAGCTTTCCGATACTGTCTCTATTTGGGGTCTTACTCATCCTGCTGCCATTGATATTCCAACTTCTCAATGTCTGCCTTTCGGTTTCTTGAGTTGAACCACTGCTTCTCGAACCCATTTCCTCGATCGATACCATCCCAGCGATGCCCTGGACGGATATTGTATCTATTTGGCTGGAAAGGACCTTTGTATAGTGGCTTGCCTGTAATGCTTCTACCAGCCTTCTTTTTTCGCAGGAAGCCTGATGCAGGGTCATTCCAATGGCCACGCTCCTTCAGTTCGTCGTTGAGTTCAGTATCGTCCGCGTAACGCGCGATGGTCATTGTTTTCGCGTCCTTTAGTTGTTGCTTGCGCCGCTCAGCTTCTGCATTTTGTACGTCTCCGCGGGCAGCCTTTTCCTTTTCGCGCTTTTTGCGCTCTTCTTCCTCGGCTTTTTGCTGCGCTTCTGCTCGCTTCTTTGCGACGTTGATTATGCGACCGCTGGCGTCTCGGTAAATTGTGTCTTGTGCTGCGCTGCCCATCTTCTTCATGACTTGCTCAGCCTCGCGCTTCTCTTCGTCCTGCTTCTTCTTTATGGCTGCGGCGACGTCGGCAGCACTTTGGAGACCGGCTTTGGCACCCGATCCCATTCGCAGTACGCCATCAGCGTCGACCATCTCTGGCGCCTCATCTTCGGCCTCGGCGGCCTTTTCGCGGTCTGCAGCGGTGCTTGCAATAATGGCATCGGCGGCAGCTGCGTCGGCAGCAAGTTGTTCGGCGTGTGAAGGTGCAGCGACGCCTACAGCTGTCCAGGTAGCAGCGCTGGTTCCTTTGGGTTTCTTCTTCGACTTTTTCAGTGTACCTCCGCCAACTAGCAAAGTGGATATTAGTCAAGAACTCGTGCAAATGTGGGCAGATGGGGGCCATCCTACCTATCATTGGCGCATCATCGTCGTCCTCGTCTACCTTTTCCTTCCAGCCCAGATTGTCATCGTCGTCAATGATGAGGCCAGCATCCTTATTCTTCCGCTTGCGCTTCTTCGATTTCTTGTCCGAGTCGGCGGTGAGATAATTCTTCGCCAAGTAGTCGGCAAGTCCAGACATGCCTGGATTTATAGTGTGGGTTGGTTCGTGGATGTTCAAAGTCCAGAGCTTTGAGCGGAAAGTCGATGCGACTTGGCGCACGCAGCGCTCCGCATCACGTGCTCTCGTGTACTGGCGTGATGGTGTGAGTGGGCGGTCAACGTCATGCATCTCTCCCCCAACTTCACATCTGCATCACGACCATGGCACCCGGAGAGCGCTCAGAAGAGGTCTGGCTGTGGTACACAGCCGTGTATGAGGCAATACAAGAAGTACCCCATGGCAAGGTCACCAGCTACGGCCATATCGCGAGGCTGGTCGGAAAGCGTGCGTTGTCATCACACCGGATGACGATGGCCAGTTACTGACATGTTCCTTGTTGATAGCCGAATGTCCGAGGTAGCAGCCATCATCACAGCCATGTCGCAGCAGAGCTAACACATGACGTCAAAGACAGGTCGGAGTCTGTCTCAAGAATCTGCCATCGGCATCGGCCGATGGCAGCAATAGCAATCCTACATTTCACAGCGGCAACGTGCCTTGGCAGCGTGTGATCAACGCCAAAGGCGGCATCAGCCCGAGGTCAGCACTCCTTATCAAAAGCACATCGCACAAGGCTTTGTTGGCTGTGGCTCTCGATTGCTGACTGCAACAAAAAAGAGGGCCAAGCGCCGCCGCCCACCAAGCGGATGCGCTGAGGCGAGAGGGTGTGGAGGTTAGGCAGGACGCCATGGGGCTATACACGGTAGATCTTGGAGAGTACGGCTGGTTCCCTGACATGCTGCCCAGCGAGGCTGCCTTGGTGGAAAGCAGCGATGGGGAGGACGCAGACGAGGCCGCGTACCATACCTGAAGCGTGTGTGTGTGTGCTTTGGAATGGGCCAGGGACGGCTGTTTTCTTCATAGTGCAGCATGCGCGAATTCACGTACTCGACACGTCTGTGTTCCATGCTGTGTGGAGGCCATCAGCCAGGCCTGTTGCACGTTGCAAAGGTAGCTGCGGTATGGGGTACATGTCTGGGCGGTTCGCAGTGGCTCTAGACGGCATGATGACTGGGCCAGGCTAGCAAAGGGCGCAGGGCCAGCGGCCGGATGCGGAGCCCTTATCGAGAGCGGCTCCTCATCAGCTACCCACGTAGCCTGCAGCGATGGTGGAGATGCAGGCCGTGACCGATGCTGTCTGAGGTGTGGAGGTGGACATGGAGCGCAGAGTCGACGAGGGTGGGGTCGGCCATCGGCACCAAGCCGTCACAGCAAGCTGGGGTCGCATGCGAGCTCGGGAGCTGAGAGCTTTGCGCACGCCCATGCACATCCAGCCACGAACACGGGCAGCCTCCAACTCGCCCACGTTGACCGGCAAGGCGCATGAAACCCCGACCATGGCATCATGAGCGTCAGCGGCAGCGTCAAACCGGCTGCGCGTCGGGTTGAAGCGGACATTGGCTCTCGGCGACTCGGAAGCTGAGGCCTGGGTCATGAGCTCCCACTCTCCCTCACGGCTCCCTTATCAGGAACGACGACAAAGAGCGGGGATGGGGGGCTACGCCTTTGACCTCATAAGGGCGGCACTCCCGCCGGCCTTGACAAGCCTGTATCGAGTACACGAGCCGTAATCCGCCATTTCCACTTGCATAGCCACTTACCTTTGCCCAAATAGACCGCATCATCCTGAGTCACTTCCTAGAGTCATACGCGAGACAGGTCCCAGTCATCATCATTCACGCCTCCCTCGGTACTGCGCTTGTTGCCTTTGCATAACTTCCGCTCTTGTCGCCTCGACTATTTACTCCTTCCATCAAACCTAATCCACTTACTTACCCAGCCGCCTCCTATATCCACCCCCCCTTCTCTACCCATCATACCACACGGTCAACCCACAGCAGCCTCGTCACACACACACACTAGGCACCCAACACCAAACCTCTGTCGTAAACGTAATGTCGGCCTCCCAGACCTTTACTGGCGACCTCCGTAGCGACGCCAAGGAGTTCAACCGCGACAAGAACAGCAGGGCGAAGTGGGCGCATGGCCAGTCCTTCGGTCCTGGACGACGCGTCGAAGATGGCAAGCCTCGCCCTGCGAAGCTGTATCCTCACGTCAAGTAAGTTGCCCCCTTCCAAGAACCGGCTTGATTGAACCCTCAGGGTGCTAACTCACATGCAGGTCCTCTTACCCTGGCCACATGAAGGCTCGCACTGCCCTGCACAAGGACATGGCCTACGCTAGTGGCGATTCGTCCGCTGACGAGGACGTTGACCATCCCTCCGCTGCCCCAGACGCCGACATCGCCTACTCGTATGATGCCCAGCGGGGCCCCAGCCACGGCAGCCAGATCCTCAACGCCGCTCTTGAGAAGGCTGTAGAACGGTTCGAGACCAAGGAGACGGAGAAGCTGGTCAAGAATGAATACGAGGTACTCAGCATCGATGACGAGTCTCCACGACCCAAGCGCCATGTAGCTCCTGAAGATGAGGAGTACGACTTTGTTGATGCATAACTGCCCCGGCCAGTATCACGACTTGCTTCATTCTTGGCCAATCTCTCTTTGCATATGACTTGATTGACGTTTTATACTTACTACCGACTTCGCTGTCGACTTCCTTCCTACATGGATTTGTACACTTGCATTATGGTTCATGGCAGCATCAATAGGTGAGCGTGTGGCGCTTCTCTGAGGACTTGAGCAGCCCTATACCCGTTTTGGCTTGCTCGCTGTTGCTTCTTCGTTATCGGGGGTGGTAATGGGAGCTGTTCACTCTATTAGTATGGTATGGCATTTGCCCTACTTCATCGTCTCTTATACCTTGTCCACAATGATATCACCAACGAGCGGTATGAATTCACACCGTCTCTGATTGAACAATCTTGTCACCAAGCTCGTGATGTAGTCTGAGAGACTTTGTTGTTGCGGATTTCGAAGTCATCAAACACCCTCTGGCTCAACCTTGCAATGTACAACTCAATCTCGCCATCATCAGCTCAACCGCTCGCTCGCAAAACAACGCTCATGCGGCGAACGGCACATTGCCACGGCAGTCTTATCTGTTATCGGCCGTCGCGTCCAGAACGGGCAGCAGGTCGGACTTAGTCGCCAGGGTGATTGGGAACCTTGGCAAGCCGCTGATAAATTAGCGCATACGTCATCACGTATCAACAGTCTGCGCTTCGTGTCTCACATCTTTCCGACGTTTCCTAGCCTTTGCGATTACTCCGACAACAGTGAATTTTTACTTGTCGGACGTTCGGAAGCTGTTGTATACCGCCCAGCTTTCTGTAATCCGGAAACTGATAATCACTCATCTTTCCATCACCATTCAGCTTGCCAAGAGCACAGCCGCCCCCTTCAACCTTTTAACAATCAAAAGTCACATCAATGACGTGCGCGGTTTAGACAGACGACATCCACATCATAAACACACTCGAAATGGAATCGGTAGAGGCGCCGAAACCAAAGGGCAACCGCCCACGATGGATCCTCCACATACAGGCGCAATTCTGGCGCGTCCTCATGGGCATCGGCATGATGCTGCATCGCCTCGCACGACCACTACCACCCCGGCCAGCCTTCCACAGAGACATCGAAGCCACCGTTTCGCCACTAAAGGGCAAGTTTCGCCTGCACTTCTACGTCCCCAAGGAATACAAGAAGCAGATGAAGTTGAAGGGTACTAGGAAATACCCTGTTGTTGTCAACTTCCACGGCGGAGGATTCGTACTTGGAACAGCCCACGACGATGCACGCTGGTGCGGTGTCGTTGTAGAACAAGTCGGAGCCGTTGTGGTCAGTGTAGACTATCGTCTCGCGCCCGAGAACCCGTTCCCTACCGCGGTCGAAGACGGTGCCGATGCGTTACTTTGGCTCGCACAACATGCAGACGAATTAGCGCTCGATGCAGATCGAATCGCCATATCAGGCTTCTCGTCGGGAGGAAACATGAGCTTTACAGTTCCACTGTGTCTCCAAGGCGAGCTCTTCGACCGCACCATCTCCGGTCAGCGAATTGTAGACGGCCGCGCCGGCCACATTCCAAATACCACTCCGGTGTCTCATGCATTTGCCCCAACGCCAAATGGATCCCGCGTCCCGCTCGCACGCCAAAAGTCGCGCCTCGACCGAATTGCCATGCTCCGCCAAACAGGCGAATCCGCACTCTCCCTCGTATCCTCATACAAAGATACGTCCGGCGTTTCCGTCATGACCGAAGGCTCCAACGCCGTCCTCAAGATCCGCGGCATAGTATCCTTTTACCCACCCACCGACTACACCGTAACGCGCGCCCAGCGTCGCGAGACGTGCGCCCGAGTCGACCAGAACCTCCCTGCCGTCTTCACCGACCTCTTCGACGACTCGTACCTCCAGCCCCCTTCGCTCGATCTCTCACACCCCTGGCTCAGTCCCGGCGTAGCACCAAACCACATGCTCGAGGCCCTTCCCGACGACATTGTCCTCTTCTGCTGCGAATGGGACATGCTCCTCGCAGAAGGCGAGCGCTTCCGCGACCGCCTGCAAAAAGACCTGGGTAAACGCGTGCACTACCACTGCGTCCCTGGCGTGCCACACGGCTGGGACAAGGCACCGAATCCGCTCCGCGAGAGCCCTGGTGCGAGACGCCAGTACATGGTTGCTTGCAAAGAGCTTAAACGCATGTTTGAAATCGAGGATGACGAAGATGCGCATCATGACGATTTGCCATGTAGACAGTACCATAGAAGTATGGATCTCGGCCGGATGACGCGACAGCCAGTAGATCAGGTTTAGGCGTCCCCCCTCTTTTTCTTCTTCTTCTTCTTCTTCTTTCTTGGTCAGGTACGCCTTGCTGGTTTGCAATGTGCTGGTCTTGTATATCTATGTATGTATATATGTATGATTCATGTGCTTTAGAAGACGCATATTGTTATATTAATGGCGTTTTGTCGATTCGGTTCTGGTGGCAGGTTGGAAGAAGGAAAACAAAAAGCCTCGACCGTCACATCTTAGAAGGGGGGATTTCACTCACCATGTCAAAAAGGCGTTTTGTTCTTTGTCTTGTTGTCGCTGCATATTTATCCAAAGGGTGGAGAGAGACGGCCTTTTTTCTTCTTTCTCCAATGGTGAGAAAGAGAGAGAAAGAGGCATAGCATTGGTATAAACAGTGGCAATCGGTACACTATCGATTTGGTGCTGGCAGATCGATAGTGTGCTTTTTGATCCATGGTATCGAAGATGGTGTATATTAAATATTGAATATTGAATGTTGGAAAGGATATGTACGTGACACCAGCGTCTTCCTCCGACAAGTAATTATATACAAGGATGAAACAAATATGTACAAGAGAGCAATGTCCCAAAGCGCATCGACAAAACCTCGTCATCGCATCATGTCACATGACATTTCTTTCCCTTTGCCTTCTCTTCTGTGCTCTACGCACAACACACTTGATCAACTCAACTTGACTCGACGGACCCAAAGATGGGGACATTGATATCCCAATCCTCATTCTCGCCCGCCACCCTCCCCAGTATGCAATTCACCTTTTGCCTCGTCCTCTCACTCATATCCGCCACATGGACCCTGGCCACATGATCCAACAGCGTATCCACACCGCCGTAAACACTGCTCACGTTACCCTCCATGCAGCAGATGATGCAGCCAAAGTTATCATCGGACCAC
>Ga0265797_10011360_pt1 | contig 11163 bp, 6 predicted proteins | sample P2T30metagenome_FD_192433 | JGI IMG/M metagenome (GOLD analysis project Ga0265797, IMG submission 192433) | Plant litter microbial communities from East Loma Ridge, Irvine, California - P2 T30 | ecosystem: Environmental > Terrestrial > Plant litter > Unclassified | place: USA: California... | reverse complement strand
CAACGCTGCCGAGCACGATCTCGACTTCAACGACAAGGGTACTATGGTTCTTGGATCTGGTGTCTACCGTATCGGTTCCTCTGTTGAGTTCGATTGGTGCTCTGTTCGCGCCATTCGCACTCTCCGCGAGAACGGCCACAAGACTGTCATGATCAACTACAACCCGGTACGTACACCTGAAATCTATGATCATCCACTGAGACATATGCTAATTTGACCTCTAGGAAACCGTATCTACTGGTTCGTCACTATCCTTATTCTTCCTTTCTCACTGGCAGCTACTGACATTTCTTAGACTACGACGAAGCAGACCGCCTCTACTTCGAGAACATCAGCTTGGAGACTGTCCTCGACATCTACCAGCTTGAGCGCTCATCTGGCGTTGTCCTTTCCATGGGTGGTCAGACCTCCAACAACATCGCTCTGCCGCTATTCCGCTCCAACGTCAAGATTCTGGGTACTTCCCCTGAGATGATTGACACTGCGGAGAACCGCTTCAAGTTCAGTCGTATGCTTGACAGACTCGGCGTCGATCAGCCCGAGTGGAAGGAGCTCACCAGCATGGACGAGGCCAGGAGCTTCTGCAACAGGGTCAAGTACCCCGTGCTGGTTCGTCCCTCTTACGTGCTTTCTGGTGCTGCCATGAACACTGTCTATTCCGAGCACGATCTTGCTCTCTACCTTGGCCAGGCTGTCGAGGTTTCCAAGGAGCACCCCGTTGTCATCACCAAGTACATCGAGGGCGCCAAGGAGATTGAGATGGACGCTGTCGCTCGTGGCGGTACCATGGTCGGTCACTTCATCTCCGAGCACGTTGAGAACGCTGGTGTCCACTCTGGTGACGCCACACTCATCCTGCCCCCTCAGGATCTCGACCCCGAGACCATCCGCAGAATCGAGGAGGCTACTCGCAAGATTGGTGATGCTCTCAACATTACTGGTCCCTACAACATCCAGTTCATTGCCAAGGACAACGACATCAAGGTCATTGAGTGCAACGTCCGCGCATCCCGGTCTACTCCTTTCGTGTCCAAGGTCATGGGCTGCGATCTTATTGAGATGGCAACCAAGGCCATGGCCGGAATCCCGATCCAGCCCTACCCCAAGCTCAACATCCCCGCCGACTACGTTGGTGTCAAGGTTCCTCAGTTCTCGTTCTCGCGTCTCTCAGGTGCTGACCCTGTCATGGGTGTCGAGATGGCCTCCACTGGTGAGGTTGCTTGCTTCGGCAAGGACAAGTACGAGGCTTACCTCAAGGGTCTCATCGCGACTGGCTTCAAGCTGCCCAAGAAGAACGTGCTCTTCTCCATCGGTTCCTACAAGGACAAGATCGAGATGTTGCCGTCTGTCAAGACCCTCTTCAAGCTTGGCTTCAAGATCTTCGCCACCGCCGGTACTGCTGACTTCCTGACTGAGAACGACATCGAGGTTCAATTCTTGGAGGCTCTCCAGGACGACCAGCAGAGGAACGAGTTCTCTCTGACCCACGCTCTTGCCAACAACTTGATCGATCTCTACATCAACTTGCCTTCCGCGAACAGGTTCAGACGTCCTGCGAACTACATGTCCAAGGGTTACCGCACCAGACGTATGGCTGTTGACTACCAGACTCCTCTGGTTACCAACGTCAAGAACGCCAAGATCCTCATCGAGGGTATCGCTCGCAACTACGACCTGGCCATTGGTAAGTACGATTGCCAGACTTTCGCTGAGGTGACCGACATCTCCGCTGGCGCACCTAAGCCTGAGGATCTTCCCTCTTTGAGGGAGATGCTTGTCAGGTCGCCTTTCAAGAACAAGGACATTGTCTCGGTGAAGCAGTTCACCAGGGATGACCTTCACCTGCTCTTCACCGTTGCTGCTGAGATGCGCCTCGGCGTTGAGCGTGAGGGCTGCCTTGACATCCTCAAGGGCCGCGTCCTTGGTATGTTGTTCTTTGAGCCTTCCACCCGCACTTCGTGCTCCTTCGATGCTGCCATGAAGCGTCTTGGTGGTGAGACCATCATCGTCAACGAGTCGCACTCCAGCACCAAGAAGGGCGAGGATCTTGATGACACTATCCGTACTCTTGACCAGTACACCGACGCCATTGTGCTCCGCCACCCCGACAACGAGAGCGCTGATATCGCCGCCAAGGCTTCTGATGGCTCTATCATCAACGCTGGCAACGGTTCGCGTGAGCACCCCACTCAGGCCTTCCTCGACCTCTTCACCATCCGTGAGGAGCTTGGTACTGTCAATGGACTCACCATCACCTTCACCGGTGATCTCAAGTACGGCCGCACCGTCCACTCCCTCTGCGAGCTCCTGCGCCACTACAACGTGCAGATCCAGCTCGCCTCGCCCGCTGCTCTCGCCATCCCGTCCAAGGTCCGCGCAGCCCTGCAGGCCCGCGGCCAACTGCTCATCGAGTCCGACACTCTCACCCCTGAGATGCTCGCCAAGACCGATGTGCTTTACTGCACTCGCGTGCAGAAGGAACGCTTCGAGGACCAGGCTCTTTACGAGGAGGTCAAGGACGCCTTTGTCGTTGACGGCAAGACCCTCAAGCAGGCCAAGGAGAGCATGATCGTCATGCACCCTCTTCCTCGCAACGCTGAGCTCAGCAAGGAGGTTGACGACGACCCTAGGGCCGCCTACTTCAGACAGGTAAGTCATCACCCAATCTCAATCGAGAGTTCTAGAAGAGAAAAAATATACTGACTCAAATCACAGATGCGCTACGGCATGTACGTCCGCATGGCTCTCCTCGCCCTCGTCATGGCACCCTAGGCGGGTTCAGACGAAGACGACGGCGGAAGAGCACGGGACGCTCTTCCGCCACCAAATGCATAGCGAGACGGCGCCTTTCTGATTCTTTTTTCTTTGTCTATTGCACGTTTTTCCTTTTTAATCTTACATTCCGCCTCACGGTGGCGATGTTGTCAGTATAGTGTGAAAAACCCAAAAAGTTTGATTTTCTTTCCAATGTTGAGCTCGTTCTCGTTGGAATTGAGCACAGGAAGTGTTTTGGTGTGGGAAAAAAGGAACCGGGAAGACAGTAACGACACGTTTTATGTTTTGTTTGTATGATATTAGAAGCGCCTGCGATTGAAAACGCAGTGTATACCTGGGTTAGAGTTAGATAGATTTTAAGCTCACCGCTAAATATTATGAATTCGTATGTTCAGTTGTGCGTACCGTTTTGTGTTGCATAGTGTGGATTTGTGCATCAGTTTGCGTACGGTATGAGAGCTGGAGTCGTTGATTTCGATTTTTGGGAAGTATCTCTGCTTTCAATTTCGCAAGCATCATTTTTGCTGGATTTATAGTACTAATGGTACACCAATAGACATGGACATTTTTTACAAAGCGTCACTGGTTGGTAAGACTGGAAGGACATTGTTTGGGAGGGACGTCTTGAGCATTGTTCGAGTCTCAACAACCACCTGCTATGGAAAGCGATTGTACCAGCAGTTGAAGTGTTTCAGTCGCTTTAAAGCACAATTCCGATGAGGCCGGCCTTGCAGATGACCAAACGATGTCCTCTTGCTGCAATATGGATTGGGCCGGATCTGGATTGGCAGACAGATATGGTCAAATCGTTGCCTGTGCTTGATGATATCGGTGTAAGAAAAAAGACCAGGGAAAGAAGAATGTGTCGCTGTTTCAAGCTCCATGTCTGCCACGCTTGTACGAATTGGGATCCAACTAACGATATTTCGAAGGCGATTTCAGTCGATTATCGAACCATAAATGATGTGCTAGGGCTGATAAGATGTTGCTCCGCCCTCCCCACAGATAGATCCTTTGGCGAGTTCATCACCGAAGCCCCCTCTGCTTCGATCTGATAAGGACAACGACGAGCAGCCGAGCATGTGGCACCCTAGCTGCGCTAAGGCCGGGCCGCGCGAAGCGAGCTGCAGAATCAACTTTGCAGCGAATGAGGAGCGAGGTAATATGACCAAAGGCGCAGGTTAGATCTTACCGCTTTCGCGACCGCGTCGTCACTTTGCCTGGCCTGGCCTGGCCGTGCCTGCCTTCACTTGCATCGCATTGCCAAGTAGCCTAAGGGAAGGAGCAAACGGCGTGCCCTGCCTACCAGCTGCCTTATACCACAGAGCCTCAAGTCGCTCTCGTACTCGCGTGCAAGTCAAGCATCGTCCCATTTCTTCCGTCTCGTGATCGCGTGCACCGCAGCATCTGATAGCGAAACACCGACCCACCGCGATCTCTGTGAACACTCCCCTCGCCGAGTTAACCGCCGTTACCATCGCGCCGCCTGATTTGATTTGCTCTCCCGCCGCTTGCGACAACTCGCTCTCCCAAGCACGCAACACTCTCTCCTCCCTCACCACCGGCACCGGCACACCCACCACCTCCATGCGCCAATAACAGCCACCCAAAGCACCCAACAACGCCGCCAACATGTCCCGCGCCGCAGACCACTCGCCCACTCCCACGCCCGCGCCCTCGTCCGCTCCGCCTGCCAATATGCCCGCCGTCCTCAACCGCGAGCCTTCGCAGCAGGATCTCGAGATCGCCAGGCAACTACAAAGCTTCCAGTCACAAGGCGTGCCCGCCCAAGAAACGCCAAAGCCAGACGCGAACACCCAATCCACACCCCAACCCATCGGCCAGATCTTGAGCGAAAGCCAGGGCCAGCTTCAGCCAGATCAAAACTCGCGTGACCCGCAACAGCAGCAGCCCTCGCCCAGTCCTTACCCACCCACGGCTCAGTTCACACCACTACCACAGCAGCAACAGAGGCCTGCCCAGGCTTCTCCCGCTAACAATGGGCAGATTTGCAGGTATGCGCCAACCCATATTCTCTTGTAACCACTGTCACTAACCCCGCCAGCAATTGCGGAACCACCAAGACCCCCCTATGGAGACGCTCGCCCACCGGTGCCGTTATTTGCAACGCCTGCGGTCTCTACTACAAAGCACGCAACCAGATGCGCCCAGTCGGCCTAAAACGAGGCGCGGCAGCAAATGCATACTCGGCAGACGGCCAGTCACAGGACAGAGCAACATCACCGAACACGATCCAGGGCGGCGCAACCTACGTTTCAGCAGACCAGACATCTAACGGAACTTGCCCTGGAGGTGGACGTTGCAATGGAACAGGAGGCCACGATGGATGCAGCGGATGTCCGGCATACAACAACCGCATTTCCAAGACAGCACAAGTCGCGCTTCGGCAGGCTAGCCATGGTCCTGGCCAGCAAGCGCAGGGAGAGGCTTCAGGTCAGGCGGGCGTACAACAAAGTGTCATGATCGCGTGTCAAAATTGTGGCACGACGATCACGCCTTTGTGGAGAAGGGACGAAGCAGGAAACACCATCTGCAACGCTTGTGGTTTGTATATCTTTGCAAAGTTGTGGGTTCGCAGCCGAGCTAACGTCAAATTCCAGGATTGTACCACAAATTGCACGGCCATCATCGCCCTGTGCAGATGAAGAAGGCCGAAATCAAACGCCGAAAACGCGTAGTGCCCAACAACGTGATGGCCGACGATCACAGTAGCGTTTACACCGCCGAGACCGCAGAGGAAGAGCGCCGTTCGATCCCTCCACTCACCGAGGCTCCCAGTCCTCCCTTCTCTCACAATCCAGACGACAAGCAAAACATTCGCCTCGGTGGAGGCCCTATTCCAGTCGACTTCACCGACACTTTCCGTGCACGAAAACTACCGACTGGTGGCGACTCACAACCTTCGCCTGCCAACCCGCGAAAAAGGTCATTCTCTGCTACTGATGAGGACCAATCATCCGAGCCCTATGCGCATGCCCAGAACGTCAGCTCTACGAGCGACGCCAACATCGATCCATCACTCCCAGCACAAAACCAGGCGCCTTCGAGCGAAAGTGCGCGACTCAGCGACAAGGACGCCAGACGCGCCGCTCTGCAGGCCGAAGCGGACAAGATGCTGCAAATGCTGCAGGAGAACCAGCGGAAACTGCAGGCGCTGAACGACGAGTGACAAGAATAGGTAGAAGAAAAGCGCCGCTCGAACGGTTTTACGATAACGCTCTGTACGAGAATTCAACGGGGGTAATGATTATGGAGAAGAAGATGTTTTCCGAGAAAGATGGATTTTCGCCACTTTCGCTTTTTGCTAGTTGTGACGAAGAAACAACGCATGGGTCACAAAATCGCTTTGAGGAATTTCGTGGTGAGGTATAGCTTGGGCGAGGCCAGGCCAGCGCATCTCGAAGGAGGTATGCTCATTTCCAAGGCTGGTGTAGATATCGATTCCACGCTGGCGATTGAGAACTCTGACAAGATCATTTTTTTGGTGATGTCAATGGGTGTCATTCGACGATGCGTTGTATCGTGATCGAGACATCTCGTCGACCACGGCAAGCGTCTACCAGCCTTACAGTCCATGTGGTCAAGCACGCGGAAACCGAAACATAGTGGCTTCATAAGTGGAACCCGCTGTCAAATCCATGTTGTTCCGGAAAAATTTCTTTCTGTTTTCTTTTTGATGTGACATGTTCATCGTATAGTATAGTCTCTTATAATCGTGTTGCTCGCGCTAAGCTATCCTATTTTTGTGTGCGCCAGACCACACGCTGCTCCGTGGAGGCGTGGTGGAGCACTGTGGCCTTGATGGCTGCCGACGCCTCACCTCGTGCAACTTATATGCCTAGTGCTACCTAGGACGATATTACAGCGTGCCGGAATGCGCGGTTGTAGTCCGCAGGGAAGCTAGATGCCTCGTCGGAGTATCGAGGGCCAGCCACCTCGCTGCTTCGTACAAATAGTGATCGTTTCATTTCCTGGGCAATGAAAAGTCCTCCATGGCTCCTCAGAACCAGATCTTGATGAGCTCTTCACTCACAGCACTAGGCAGGAGCACACCCGACTCGGTGATGATGCCAGAGATGAGATCCGGCGGTGTGTAGTCGACGGCATCTTGAACGCGCGAGACTGCTGCGCTGCCTGCCTTCGAGCTGCTGGTCTCCATGTCTGCGACACCCTCGTCGCCGGGAGGCGGGCTGCCGCTCTCGCTCTCCTGGCCCTTGGATGTGCGGAAGTCCACCACGTTTTGCTCGATTCCCAGATCTCGCTGTCCGAGAGGGTATAGACGCACGAACTTGTGGCTCTCAGAGACAACGTAGAACGGCTTGCCGGTCGCTTTCGCGAGCATGCCCATCTGGTACGTACCCATGCGGCTGACGATGCCGCCGTTCTCCACAACGCCTTCAGCGCCCACGAAGCATTGTGTCACGCTGTCCATGCAGTACGCGATGGCAGTCGGCGGGATGGTAGCCACGGGAATGTCGCGTTCGCGTAACGCTGCAATGTTCTCTTGTGCCTCCGCGTCTTCGCCTGACACCACGTAGATGACCTTGAAGCGAATGCTGCCTCTTCCGCTGGCATTGCTCGACTCTGCGGCGCTGCGCAGAAGCGAGCCCACAACTCTTGAACCTCCGTTTGTGAGCACGACGTTGCCGTCTCTGATGAAGTGCTTGCCGAACGCGGCGATGGTCTCGCGGGCCGCTTTGGCGCGTTCCACGAACAGCCTTCCGTTCTGTACGAGGTGCGAGCGCACTTGGTCGAAGTCGCCGTGCGCTGAAGGACGCTGGAAAATGCTGATCAGGTACTGCTGGAACAAGTCGGTGCCGGCAGACAGAGAGATGGGATTGGCGACGCTGCGCTTCAGGCTGGCGGTCAATTCAGACACGAGATCCAGCGTCTCGCTGACGGTCGAAGCTGGCGTGTCCGCGAGGCCGAGAATCAGAGCCTCGATGGCGGCCACGGGCATGGTAAGGTCGGGGTCTTCCGCCAGAAGGCGTCTGTATGCGTCGGCGACATCGAATGCGCCTGCGCCTGCGCGCGGTGGAGCGCCGGTTGTGAACATGCGTGCGTTTGGAGGGCGTCCGGGGAGTGGTGGAGGGGTTGTTGATCCTATGTCCGGGATGTCGGAAGGATCTAGAGCAGTTGTCACATTGTGCGGGTTGGGAGGTGGGGTGTTCGGACGGCGTTGCTGGTCTGGGAGGGACGTTTTAGGAAAATTGAGTCATGCGACGAAAGTTTGTTTGTGCATGGTGATGATCGCGCTCGGATGGCGGGGTGTTGGTGTTGGTGGGTGGGTGGAGGGGCAGAGGGAGAATGGACGGTGTTGTCGCGGTATGAGAGTCGTGTTGCTTCTTACCTGTGGCCATTTTGAGGTGGATTATCTGTTCATTACTGTTGTTGGTATGGGAAGTGTCTGGGAGTGCTTGGGCAGGTGGATGAAGTGAAGTTGGCAATGCAATATAGTCTACACGCCTGGGCATCCCATCTGAGCTTCCTTGCTTCCTTGCAGCTCCAAGCGAAACTTGGAAGTCCAACATCAACGTCTCCCTCCATCAGCGACCTGCGTGTTGTAGCCAATGGCCATCATACACAGCTATCATCATCTTGGCCAATATGCCTCCAATGCAATGTCAAAAGAGCGGCAAGCTGCTCCTGCATGTCTGGCATATGCTGTTGTCTGCGCTGCGCCATGCATACATTCCCATATTATTAGGCTGACTCTCGGCACCATGCATACAGACGCGAGCATATATCAGCAAACACACCAGAGACACTTTCATTGTCTTGCTGTGCGAAGCTCACGTACAATCTCACGGTAACTTGTATATTTATTCGTCCACCTTTGTTCATCCTTGACAATGTCGCCGCATCCGTCTTCCAGCATACTTTCAGACAAAGAACATTTCTTCCCAGTACCCTGCTCTATTACCGTTAAAAATGCATTCCATACTGCACCCAGTGAATCTGACATGCCATCCTCCTATTGGAACCCAAGCACCCAGACGTCTACCGCCCATCATGTTGTCAGTCGACACAGGATCTGACACCACAGGATATGAGCCAACAGACGAAAAATTCAGAAGTCCAGCGTTTCGCCAAGAGCTGGAAAGATTGGCACCTGAACTGGTGGAGAAGTTCGATATCATCAGTCGTATGAGGAGCGAGGACCTTGAAAGATATGGCGAATTATATCTCAAAACCAAGTCGGACTTGATCAAATTACAAGAAGCGACGACCTTATCAGACGAGAACGATGGTCACGACAATGATATCAACATAGACGGCAGACCCTACTACAACCCATTTGACGAAAACGACAACATCAGCCCCGTCACAAACACCGACTCGACTAATTCGTCGGCGGCATTTGGCCAAAGAGCAGAAGTCGTGAGGACACGCAAAAATCTCCTTGACTCTGCGCCATCTTCTGTCGCCAGATCTGGCGCGTCCAGTTCATCTGCGGGATTCGAGCGACCGCAGGCCAAAGCAGCCGAGAAGAGGCTTGTCCTTTCCGACTCCACGAGGAGCCCGATCACCACTAGTGGACCCTCACATTCATCAGCCACATCCGAGAGACCCAAAGTCGAGAAGAACAAGCGCAGGATCGCGCTTACCGACTCAACGAAGAGCAATGGCGAACGAGGTAACGCCCAGTCTCCAAGAGCTCGTCACGCTATTACGACCAGCGATGCCTTGTTGGCGATCAGGATGAACATCAAACTTCTACCAGCTGTCCAACTCTTGATGACATCTGATCTCACACCTTCCGATCGTCTCAGAGCACGAGATCATGCTCAAGCAGCGCTAGAGTATGCCAACGAGTGCGACGCAAGTGTTGCACTCGCGGCCCGTTGTTGCTTTTACATTGCTCACTCTTACTACGACCGTGATGACAAGACGACTCTCCCAGATGCAGTGGCCTGGTTTGAACGTGCAAGTGAAGCTTCAGCAGGCGACCACCCTGAAGGTCAGTGGGCACAAGAATGGCTCAACCACTACGCAAGCGTCAAGATCGATGCAGATTCGCGCCCAAGCACTGCAGACAGCTGGTTCTCTTCGAGCAACAAAGTCCTCAGCGGAGTCTGGAACATGATCACAAGGTCAAACAGTAACCAAACTTCCTCTGCTCCTGTATCTCCTCTGGCTCCAAAGCCTCGACCCAACCCTTTGTGGCGTTTGTACTCAAATGGCAATAACCCTGCTGCAAGCCAGAAGCAAGGGTCAGAAGAGCGCCAGCCTTCTTCGTCATCGACAAAGAACGCCTCAAGTTCTCCGATCAGTGACACAAGCAGCACTACCCAGGATTTCCATGGCCTCAAATGGTCTGCCAATGCTCCCTACGGCAAAGGCGAAATAATCAATGGACGACAATTCGAACTGGTGCAGTCACCCGAGCCTATCGATCCTATCGCGGAAGAAGACGAAGAAGAAGAGAAGCCGATACCCGCCAACGTCCTCGGTGGTCTCGTCGATGCCGCCGCCTTGAAACCTGCAACACCCCAGTCGCGATACAGGCCACGTCGGCCCTGGCCAGATTCAGACTTTGATGTCCCAGACTACATGATCGAAAAGAGATACCACGTTGTGAACGCCAGCTCTCCGTCAGAAAGCCCCGGTGCATCGATCTCCTTGTCAGATTCAAAGAAACAGCAGTCGCCCACGAAGTCTTCGTACTTCCCGCACGCCGGCAACACGCACTCTCGTGCTCAATCGGTGACTACCACTTCTCCTATGTCGCCCTTGCCTACAGTGCATAGCGCTTATGCGCAGCCCGAGCCTGACAACATATCCCCGCGCAACAAGAAGCGCAACTCGCTTTCGTTGCTCATCATGGGGCTGGACGGTCGCAGGAAGCGAGACGAGGCGGCGCAGATGGAGGAAGGCGAGAGTCCGGCTTTCGCGCCGAGGAAGGAGGAGGAAGGGCTGTATCGAAGGCGGAGTCATGAGCACGAGGAGGTGTGAACAATGCATCGAAATGTCTCTTTGTATGCAAACGCCAGAGCTTTAGAGTATACAACATGCGTGCTCCAATCGCGGGTAATGCGAATCTCTTTTCCCTAACACTCGAATCTTGTCAAGTGTGGCATTTGGACCAGGTTGATCTATAAGCTGCCAACAGTGTTCGTTCCATCTCTCGCCATCGTTCAACGCACATCCATGATGCCGTTCACCCACGTCAATGCATTTTCCAGGCGACTCATCCCCTCTCGACTTGACAGCCTCTGTGCAGCTACTCCGGACCAACGTCTTCGATCCAATGCTAGCTCGACTGCAAAAAGCGATCCTTTCACTCCGCAGGATTCGGAACGGCAAAAGAATGTGCTCGCTTGAAGCCGGTTTTAAATGCATCGGCCGGGAATCGAACCCGGGGCT
>Ga0265797_10011359_pt1 | contig 11164 bp, 4 predicted proteins | sample P2T30metagenome_FD_192433 | JGI IMG/M metagenome (GOLD analysis project Ga0265797, IMG submission 192433) | Plant litter microbial communities from East Loma Ridge, Irvine, California - P2 T30 | ecosystem: Environmental > Terrestrial > Plant litter > Unclassified | place: USA: California... | reverse complement strand
TCAATCTATGCCGTTATCACATTCTAAATATGCACAAATGATCGGAGAAGATGATATGATGGGTCGTGGATAAAGAGAATGCGTGGCTGAAGAGTTGTGCACGGCGAAAGACGAAGTACCTCCTAGCGCATAATCTGGACAGGGAGCACCCTCAGGTAGGGATTGAGTGTACGACTTGGTTCACATTGAGCACACGGTCGTGGACTGGCTCAGGCAGGTTCTCCTTGTGAATGCAGATCTTGCCCAACGCTAACATGAGGTAGATGACAGCATTACTCGGAGAGCGCTCGATGTCGACGAAACGCTCTCGTCGATATTCGCCGGCACCAATACCTTGGGAGCCGGTAGGGCCGTTTGAACGCTGTCGCTTGATGGGACGGTCCGACTCGCCGTCACCGACAGCCCAAGTGCTATGCGTGCGATGCCTGTTAGGACAGTATCGCGCAATGAACTTGTTGATCAACTTGCGGGTCCCCGCCTTGTCAAGGAACGGATGCATGACGTGCATGTGTTCCACGTAGCTGTCCCATAGGTTGAGGATGGTTGCTTGATCGAGGTCCAGCGTTCCGTCAGGCCTGAGGCCGCCTGCTGTGTACGGATGTGGACGCGATCCAGAGGTTGGGTAGGCATATGCGGGAAGCCCACAACCCCAGATACCCTCTGGAGGAGATGGTGCATCAGAGAAACTGTCTTCAATGCGTGCAGGACTTGCTGGGCCGCCAGGGTGTGTGCCGTCCTGCTCCTCGATGCCTTCGCCACGACCGTACAAGCGTAAAACGCTGCGATCTTCAGCTTCCATGACGTAGCCATCATTCACATCAACGTTAGGATCTTGCAATAGAGGCCTCACGCTCGGCCACAGAAGAATGAGTTTGTGTGGTGCTGTTCGGTGATTGTCCCATTCTTGCTTGCGCTTGGGTGCCGGCTCCTCGGGTTCTGAGTGTTCGCTTGGCGCGATCGGAGTCGACTTGAGCTGTTCCATCCGTTGCAAAAGATAATCAAACGTGCTCAATTTAGTGTCCAGAACCTGACGCAAATTTTGGTTACCTTGAGCAACTTGCTCCAGCATGGTAATGACTGTATCCATATGCTTGTCGGTCTTTGCAGGTGGCATATCGCGGTATTGGCAAGTAAGATTGCTTTCTTTGCAGGGTGAACACGGGCTCCCTTCGTCACATTTTTGCTTCCGTTTTCTACATTCTTCACAGGCTTGTGTTGCGCGCATTTTTACCCTTTGTTGCACGTTGGGGTTCCTCCATACGGCTTGCGGTCCGTACCCAGACGCCTGAGCATACATGTTCGGTTGGTATCCATCATGATTGTCCATCACTGGAGTCATGGTATGATGGATAAGAGGATCGTGTTGCGGCGAAGGACCTGGAGGTGGGGGACCTTGGGGCGGCGGCGGTAGGCCTTGAGGTGACTGCAAGACATCGAAGTTCGCGCTGTTCTCACCAGCTTGGACTGGCTGATTGGAAAAGGGGAGGCCGTGGGACATTCTGACGGAGTTGGTATGATGGCTATCGCAGAGATCCTCTCCTGCATTCTGGGCGCCGCTCAAGTGTGAAAACAAACGCTGGGGATATGGCTGCCGTTGTAAAGTGATAGCGGGAGGTACGGTGGGTCCGGTAAGTACAGACAGGTGGAGGTCGGGATCGTAGACTGCTCGAGGTAGGTATGGCGTATGGTACTGGTCGTGGGCGCAGATTCGCGCGTTTGGTCAATTATTGAATCGATGCGAAAGTAGGGATATCCCACTGGAGTAATATTAGTCGAACGTGATCCACATCGAGACGGAGGTCAGGGAACCAACAAGTCTATCAGGTACCGGAGTGGGACACCAGCAACCTGATCTGGATTTCGTGCAGCGTGATAGTCATGAAACTGCCTTCTTCTTGCTGTCGTTGTTGCAAGGTTGCAGACGATGGAAAGCGTGCTTGCTGATAGTCAAGTGAATTCTAGCGAAACAAGAAGAAAGGCGTCTAAATTGAGAAAGCCAAATCGGACCACAGGAGGAGGCCCAGACAGAGTACCTGGGATATCACGAGTGCAACATCGACTGTGTCGATGGCAGGCCCAAGGCTGCTCTGAATGCGAAGATCAGGACTTAACGCATGAACAGGCTGGAAAATGACGACCACTCGCCAGATGAACCTCGTTGGCGCTGCCAGAGAAACATGCACTCGAGCTTTCGATATGGTCCAATATCTGGTATCTTTGACGCTAACGAAAGAGTTTAGACGTCGCTACAGAAATGTAGTTTCCTGTTATGTGGGAATGTGGGTCGCCATCAATGTCCATTCGAATCGTTCTCGATCGAACACCGTTTGACACATCCTGAGTGATTGTTCTCGATTCAGAATCTGTAGCACTGAGATTCTGAGAGGCAGCATGCCATTGATTTCAAGGGTAAGACCTATACTTGGCACTCTGACTACTCGTTCGAAGACCCAAGGGAAGGCCTGAACCCCCAAAAAACCACGACAAAGTCATTGGCGGCGGGATCTCCGTGATCGCTTTTGAGCAACGATGCGATCTCAAACGTGGAGGCATATTAGCGGTCACTTGATGAAACAAAAGCCTGCGAAGCTCCCAAATGTTGGCGCCGTGCACAGGGACAAGCAGTTGTGCGCTTGAACCTTCTTTCCGAAAGTGGTTGAGGATTGTTTTTGCCAACAAGGCTCCACCAGACCAAGTCTAAGCACTAATCGAACACATCATTGTGCATGCATCGCGCGAAACGGCGATAGTCTTGCTATCCGGGACCATTCAAAAACTTCTGGGAGAAGCTAAATATCTCAAGAAAACTCTGGGAACTTATGCTAGACGTCCAGCTCATTGTTGAGGATTGCGAAGCTTGAAGAGATAAAGACGTCCTCAAATCATAATCCACTATGCTCGCAGCTCAGTTCAATAGACGCTAGGGCGACAAATCATACGTCCAACCTACAGTCATACAGATGTAAAGAACGATCTCGTAGTATGCTCCAATTCGGAAGGCAAAGAACAGCAAGAGCACCAGATTTACGAGCTTTCAAAAAAAGGAGAGGACTACGAGAACGGCGACATCGGTTCGTTGGCTGAGTATGTTGTCTATCCCAACAACCAATCAAGGCACAGCTGGAAAAGGTGTTTATTGCTGGTATACCGAATCTGCACACAAAACGCCGGGTTCCAAGAGGAACAATCGACGTAGCCAGAACTAATTAGTAGACGACTCTGGCACTAGCTCTCATGACGACATCGCGTCTTCTTTCAAAAGAACGAGGAAGAACGTATCCGCTACATCTGCCTACCAGACAGAGATCTACTTGGACGATACAGTGGAGGACTGCAAGCTACCACCGAACATCGAACCCATCACCGAATCACATTCTGCAAGCACTGCTTCTGCCTCATCACAGGGCCCATCGAGTCACCTCGATCACCTTGATGATTCGAAAAACTTAGCATTAAACCATCCAATACAAGATCAGGTCTCAAGTCCGTGTGATATTCCATCCGTGCCTCAACAATACATACACGGTCCTCTTTGCGTATGTCTCCTATCGTTTGCTCGGTTTAGCGAACCAGAAAATCAGGCCATTTCTCAAACGTTCCTCATGGACATGCGGACGTTTACAATCTCTGAGCTCAACCTTCATTCCTCATATTAGGTCAATTGACGTGCACCAAATGAGTTCTGCGCAGCATGTATGCCCGCTCGATTAGCGCAGCCGCGATCGGAAGACGTGTCAATCACCGGACTATATACCGACCCCACCTTGTCTCATGCTTTTCCGCATGGTAGTCAGTAATACAACCCGCAGCTTCGTGGAGTCGACTACTGCCAATTCATCTGCGCCCAACCCTTCACAATCATGGGCACAAATTTGCAGCTCAACATGGGCGCTTCCCAGAATCCAGCTCCGAGAACATGCACTACTCCCTTGCAACAGTGCTATACCTTTGATCCAGCCACCTAGATCTACCACTATCGCTTCGAATTGGGCAGTCGGCGCACCAACATTCCTCAGTCCTTCTCAGTGACCCCGGTATCTAGGCTTTTGACTATACCAGGCGTAGTAATTTAAATGACTAGTGCTGACGAATTACCCCAATGACCAATCCACGCGTATGGTCGTACCACCAACGAACATCCTTTGAATGTCCTAAAACAACTTGTAGCCTCTTCGTTTGGTTCTTGGTGCGAGGCTAACGAAGCAAACGCTAGTCGCTCATGCGACTAAAACCATTACCGCACTGCGACAATGAGCCTTGTCTTCAAAATTTCCTAGATAGCTGCAATGCCAATTGTATATACACGAACAGAGATCGTTTCGCATTATTACAGTCATCGCAAGGATGACATACTGCTCCAGAGATAGTGACAGCGTCTCATTGCCTGTTGCAGAGCTTTGCCGCTCGTGTTGGTCGGCCGGAGAATGTAAGCATGATGTCATATTGGCTCGGTTGTATTTTCGAAAGAGTGCAGAGATCAAGCCGATTCTGCAAATCTCTGTACCCATTAAGATAGGGTGCGGAATTAAGTCTTCAGTGCTGGATATCATCGAATGGCAAACATGACACTCGCCTTGGACCGTGTGGAGACATCTAACTCAAATACAGCTGGAAAATTGTATCTTTTCTACACGTCAATCAAACAAACTTACATTGACCATTCCAGTGTTCTGGCTCTGACAGCAGGTACTCAAGTAAACAGTACAGCTCTTCAATCTTGAAGCTGATCCAGTGTTTGGATCTTCGCACTGAATCCAACCTCCTTGAAATTCTTCAGTACGCCCAATCCCATGCTCTCGGCACAGGTGACGATCAAGGTCGCTGTTTGAGGCTCGAAGACTGGCAACATATACTTCCTCATGGCTTTGACGATCTGATTGGGGGTGACTCTCTGCACGCGCTTGAGCAAGTTTTGACCGAAGTCTTTCTCAACTTCACGCATAACCTGGTTGACATAGCTCAGCTCAGCAGCGGCAGACGCTGTAGGCTGCTCCTTGACCACATCGAGGATGATTTTGGAAACAGCACCCTGAATTGCACCCTGGTCGAGTGGCAGCTTGCCGCTCGAGTAGTCCTCAACCTGCTCTTTGGCAGCAGCGTATGCCTTGTAAGCATCAGGTGAGCGATTAATACGAAGAAAGATTTTTCCAGTTGCGATCATATGGGAGAAGTGGATTCCATAAGCGAGACCAGAGCCACGGACGGCGGCCCAAAGAGGGCCTTCGACCGTGTTCATGTAGCTCTGGGCGACGAAGAATGCCGGAAAGTCCGTGGATGAGTAAGCGTTTGGACCGTCGGAGACTAGCATGGCGAAGGAGGAGTTTATGGCAGACATGGGAATGATAACAGCAGTCGAACCGGGATTTTTACCGACTTTGCTGAGACATCTACAGCAGTTGTCGAGGGGCTCCAGTGCCCTGGTAGCATCGAGAGAGTCGGTGAAGAAAGTCCAGGAAGAGACTGGGTTTTCGAGGGTTTCGATGTTGGCGGCGATCTTGATACGGAAGTTTTCGGGACGGTGGAGGGCGGCACATAGGCTGGACAACTTGGCGATCACCTCTTCTGGGCTGTCTTCAAGAAGCTTGTGCATGCGATTTAGGTAAGAGGCTTTGGCGAGAGTACTGCGGGCACGACCGCTTGAGCTATGATCGTAAGCGAGCGCGATGTAACAAGCCATGAGCATATTCTCTCCGCTGCGTTTCTCGTTCGGAAGATCAGCAAGGATCTTAGCAAGAGATGCTCGCAACCTGAGGGGATCATGGATCGCGTCGAAGAAAAGAGTGCGAATCCAACCAATTGTCCTCCGGTAACCGCTGGGCTCTGTGCAGAATGAGATGTTCAGCATTTCTGTGTTTTCTTCATTAGAGCTGATGTTGTAGTATACAGTGTCGCGCTCGAGCCCGAGTACGACATCGTCGAACTCCATGCGCTGGCCGTCTTTACAGACTGGCGAAGTGAAGAAATTTTTCATGTATAGCGTGAGCAGGCATTTGAGCTCAACAGGAACGGAGCTCGTACACATCCAGACCTCGATCCGAACGAAATCCGAAGGTATGTGCTCGAAGTGAATGAAAAGTGGTGAGCCTGTATCGTCTTTGTCGACCAGCCTTTGAATGGCGTTGTCAAGCTTGCCCATCTTCCTTGCGGCGCCCGAACGAGCGGTCACCGTTGAAATGAAATGCACTGAGTCGATATTGGGCACAGGGAATTGCTCATGCACGAAATCAGGAATAAGCTTGTCGTTTTCAGCCTTGGCCGCGGCCAGCTTCTCCTCGAGCTCATTCAATCCCTTTTCGCCAAGTCTCTTGCGCTGCGCTTGAACACGTGCCTTCTCGTCGTGCGTGATCTTTTCAGATAGCTCTCTAGAAGGTAAACCAAGGATGGTGACGTGGTACGCATCCGAAAGCCACTTCGACAAGAAATCTCTCCACTGACTATCGGTCCATGCTTGTAGTATGCCAATGTCTTTGATGCTTGCTAGTTCTTTCAAGCCATTGCCGTCGCGAGGGCCGAACAAGTGATCCCCAATGATCCGGTTTGGAAAGAGATCTCCAGCATCCTCGCACTTGAGTAAAGTCTGTCTCCGCATGCGAACAATGCAGTCTTGCATATAAGCCATGTCAAAACCGTTTGCTGCGGTATGTTTGAGCAACTCGAACAACCGAGTCTCAACGGTCTCGAGTTTTTCAACTTCGATGGCGGACAGTGTGAGCCACATCGCTGCTCGGGGCCGCATGGCTATGGTGTAGTCGATCGCACTGCACAGTTGCTCATGTTCGACGAGGGTTTTCTGCATCACAGAGATGGTTGACCCACACAGGTAACTCAATAGAACCTCAAGTGCTGTGCAAGCGATGCGATCGTTGCGGTTCGGTCCTAGCAAGCCTACAAGTATCTCGCCCATAGATTCGTCCTCATCAGGGAAGTTGACTTTCTCCACGGTAGTTTGACTGAGCAGCGGTGTAGGCTTTGATCCCAGCCAAGGCCTGGTGAATGGGTCGACCAGCTTAGGCACCTCGTCCAGAATCGTTTCCTCAAAGCCATCAAGAACGTTGTGAAGGTTGATGTGGTCGATTGCACCAGCGAGGACCAAGCACATGTTCTTCGATTGGTACATAGCCTTGTGAAATTCTCGGATGCGACTTGCAGTAAGCACTCTCAGCTGTTCCATCATGCCACCAGTCTCGTACCTAAAGCCATCACCTTCAGGGTACATGAGACGTTTTGCACGCAGATCCATCAGTTCCCTTTGCGTATTCTGCACGCCCTGCATTTCGGAGTAGACGACACCCGCATCTTTGCCGTCTCCGTCGATGTGGTGAACCTCTGTGTAGCAAGCCACGTCGGTCAAGTTGGGTACGATCAAATGCTCCAAGTAGACGGGCAGAATCTGGGCAAAGTTATCCCAGCCAGCACTCTTCAAAGTGTATACAGTGCTGTCGGTAGCAGTCCAAGCGTTCAGTCTGGAGTGTGCGCGTGTGGCAAGTTTGTCGAGTAGTCCTTTGTAGGGATAAGACTTGGAGCCCATGAAACAGAGGTGCTCGAGTGTGTGAGGTGCGCCAGAGTCGTCGTGGATCTCGGTTGCCAAAGCGAAGTATCCATTCACTATGGGACCCTTTTGGTCGACGACGACACAGCGCATGCCTGTGCGGGTCGACTCATAGAGTGTAATGGTGGTGGGGGCGTATCCGAGCTGGAACTCCTGGACGACTTTCCAGTAAGGACTTTTCTGGGTGTTGGCTGCCAACATGTCAGCGACTGGTCTTGTTGGATGAGTTGCTGGAGGACAGAGTATGGTTGCGGAACGAATATACAAACGATTTTTATACAAGCGCAATGTTCACAACTTCCAGGCCGATCAAAGTCGTTCCGCACTGCGCCAACCGACAAGAGAGCAGGGTATGCGGCTTCTTCTTCCGACGCACCGGTGAGCTATGAGAGTTAAAGATACGAGGCATCTGGAGCCATCCATTGTAGATCGTTGTCCGTGTGGCTGGCTCAATTCGAAACATCTGTAAATGCGGGCGTAGGAATACCGCAACCCCGGTCGGATCAGTCAGTACTAGGGGTGGATGTGCGACCGCCATTGTCCATGGATTCGTTGGGAAGCACCCACCGCATCTAACTCGAGACTGTATGACCTCCCCTTCCAGCTAAGGTGGCCCTTGTGCCATGATCAAGATCCAATCCGGAGCATGCACTCAAAGCCTCGTCAGTTTTACTATTTGAACCCTCAAGAGACGCATACTCATGCCACGGACACGGGTCACGGTGCGAGACATCTATCTTCCTACTCACGGTCCGTGCAAGGGCATGAGTGGAAACTCGCGAAATGAGGAGCCGTCAACTTTACGACTTGGCGAACCTCCTGCCTTCTGGTTACCGTTGCCTAGGGTACGGTAGTGCCCTAGATATGACTCTCCATTGTAATCAAGAAAGCGAGGCCGATATGAGCTTTACTATGCAAGCTATTCCGCCTTGCATCGAGTCAGTATGCCGTGTCAATATACTGGGATGAACTCGTGAGTGTCTTCCCCATATCCCCATATAATGGGAGGCAATCTCAGTGTCGATCATAAGGCGTAGACAGGCAAACTTCTCGAGTGGATACATTAGTGATGGCATAATGGATTTGTGACTTAGCCCGAACATTGATGATCGCCTGCATGATAATGCAATTGAGCGCAGGACTAGTGTGCATGTATCTAACCTTGTGGCGTCTGATTACATCAGGGCCACGAGGCCTTTGAGACTCGGGAGCAGTTATTGAAAGAGTGTGTGACAGGTCCTATTCCTGGACTGTTTAGCGTTGGAAGATTATTGTTGATTTCGACTGCGGACATTGCCACTGGCTTAGGTGATGTCAATACGTAGGACGAGTTGACGCCCGCACTGCTTCGCTTGCAGATGGAAAGACCACCCAGTGCGGAATCCAAGGCTTGTCAAACCACGAGTAGTGTGAGTCCGTCCAAGTAGCTATTTGGTTGATATAGCTCCTGCTGACGAATCCATTTTCTCCTGCCTTTCCCACATCATCCGATACAAACCTGTAGCTGCAACAGAAACCCCCAGTGCTATACTCATCCTCAGCCTAAAATATCGACTGATCGTGTTTGTCTTACGTGCCGCCTGTCAAGAGAATGCCTGCGATCGCAAAACAACAGAGGTACATGTGATGACACGCGATATACCGCTACATGGGGAGGCACATACCCATGCCCTACCAAAGCAATCCACAGGAATAGGGCGGCTGCGGTTCCAATCACACGTACAAAGCGTATAGTTTAGGGCGCGGAAGGAGCGAACAAAAGCAGCATCCGGGCCTTTCCATCTTTATGCATTAATACCATACAACTACTAGTCTCATGTAGCGAGTTAACGTCTGCGGGGACCATAGACAGGAATCCATTTTGTGATAACACGCTCGATATCGGTCTACTGTCTGCTTCCACCGGATCTGCTTTCGAGTTTTGAGAAAGACCTTACGGGAACGATTACAATGTCGGGGACTGCAACAATATGGCATCGCTTGATCCTGACAGCCGATACAAAAATGAAACGACGCCTCTCAACAACCTCATCCTAGTGCTACACGAGAACAACGGCTACCTGAAAAGACCAATAGCCAGTAGGATTAGTTCCTGAACGCTGCAAAAGGCTGCAGGTCAATGGCTCGGGGAGACATGTATGTGGCTCCCCGTGATACGCCTACGGCGCTAACTTAGACGAGCAGACTATCGAGGCTGTCAAATCAGGCGCCCGAACTGTGCTTCGACTGACCGGGGTTCCATTGTGCCGCAGCCACGTCTTCGCCAATAACTCGTGTGCCTGGTGAGTTCAGCCTTGAGCTGTCTAGACTCTCGATGCAATCAAACTTATGACATGGAGACACTGCAAGCCAAGCCTATCAAAGAGGGCTGCCTTGGGTCGCTCGTTTTGTCACTTTGTGGCTGACAACTAAATCGCTACATTCCCGGTTCAAGTGACGGGAAGGCTTGAAAAGCACTGACTCACTGGGCCGGGGAGAAACAGATGTAGCTTCCGTAGCGTTGATCGCGTAGGCACAGACGGTCAAGCTCATTAGACAAAGCGCTTCAACCGCGTTCCAGTCAGCCAATGTTTCATCATGCCGAAATCAAAGCCTTAGCCATCCAGCTTGTGTAATCAGACAGTTGCGTTATGTCAAAGACGAATTGCTCGCGCAGCAGATCTTGCACAAAGACCATTACTTTGTCCGCTCGACCGTTCCACTCAAGATCGCACGTTAGTCGGCTGAAGTTGCGTGATTGATGTATTCGCAGAGGTCGGAGTGCTGATTCACTGGCGCGAGAAGCACAGAAACCCCTTCAGGGCGTTCCACGATTACGATATCCAAGAGACAATACCCTGCCTTGCCCAATACTCGTGCTGCACACCTAGCTCGCAGCTCAGTCGGTGATAACGAAGTCGTGTAAAACCGCGGGTGGATCGTTGGTTTCCAGCGAACGCTATCTCGCACCTAGCACAAGACGCCGCCGAATGTCGATTTCCTGGCTGACATACGTCGAACGCTGGATCGAAAGTCAGTACCATGGTCGTAGGAGCTTGCGGAAAAAATGCTTGCACTCAGATTGGGCTCTAGTCATTACTGCAAGGTGATGAGGCGAAGACGTGTTGTGAGGAATGAGAGGTTTTACAAGTGGGCGGCTGAGGGCATATATCCTCCCATATGTAGGGACTTGTTGAACCAACTTGTGATTAGTTGATAATGAGATCACTGTGGCGCGCAGGAGACTTGATGCTTTATCGTCACTTTGATGTTTAACGAAACGCCATGTCGCACCGCAGCTTGCATACATGTACATCCATACATACCTTGACACTAAAGTGCATCCTGCCGGAGCGAACAGCCTTGTGTGGGGAAATCCTCCGTGCTTGGCATCATGCGTTGCATTGTTCTTTCATCCCAATTCACGTTTTGTCGCTGATCATATACTATCATCATGTAGAGGGGATCAACTCCGACTCACAAGTGCAAAATTGTGAAGATCGGTGCGTCGTAGCGCTCAGAGTCGCAGCAATAGCTACATTTCACCGACGTGCTAATTTCTGGCCTTCATGCTTTGTGCTTATATACCGACCGAAGCAAGAAGCACAACACCTTCAAATTCCGCTCGAAGATCGG